>Ga0310125_10002061_pt1 | contig 10414 bp, 4 predicted proteins | sample CB11b_Tmax_Bot8__FD_203508 | JGI IMG/M metagenome (GOLD analysis project Ga0310125, IMG submission 203508) | Marine microbial communities from Western Arctic Ocean, Canada - CB11b_Tmax_Bot8 | ecosystem: Environmental > Aquatic > Marine > Oceanic | place: Canada: Western Arctic Ocean | collected... | reverse complement strand
GCCCGTCCGACTTCACGTCGTTTCTGAGAGTGTCCCTGAAGGTCGCCGCCGCGTCAGACTGGTCGACCGATTCACCACCCATCGCCCCGCCGCCACCCGGCATGCCACCACCACCCATGCCGCCACCGAAACCACCACCACCACCCATGCTGCCGGCTCCGTCCATCTGCAGCAGGATGCCTTCCGCCGTCGAGGCCTCGGCCGCTTCCTGCGGTGCCTCGAAGTCGGCATCCGCCGCAGACCCGGTGGCGGCGACCGAAGAGTCTGCCCCCGGAGCCATGCGACGCGCCCCCAACGGAGCCATCAGCAGAATCGCCGGCAGGACCAGTCCCAGTATCAACAACGCGCCCACGGCGGTCACCAGGCCAACATAGCGGCGGCGGCGAAAGGCGAGCGTCAGGATCCCGATCCCACCGGCCACGATCACCAGCACGATCAGCCGCGTGAGCAGGTTGTCCGGCGAGAGATTGCTCATCGAATCCCTCATCGCACCCAGCAGGCTGACCTGGTTCAGAGCATCACTGGGAATGAAGCGGCCGTCGGAGGCCACCACCAGGGTCTGCCACGGATGGTGCAGCACCCAGTCCTGTTCGAGCACTTCGATCGGCACCGGATCGCCGGTGCCGCTCTTGAGCGATACCACCGGAGCATTCTGTACCAGTCGATCCGAACCACGGATCTCGTGACCCACCTCCGATCGATAGAACACCTGCAACGTGTGCCGTCCGGCTCCGCGGGCGTCAACCGGCCACCCGACCACGAAGGTCTTGCTCTGAGACTCACCCTGACGCTGGTGGGCCTTGACCGGTCGGCCGTCCACGGTCACCGCCCACAGAGACCTCTGCTCCTCGGATCGACCCCGCAGGTCGACCACCAGGCTCTGGACCCCGGCGGCCGTCAGGTCGAACGAAGCACGGTGCTGCATTTCTCCGGTCCGGGCCAGGATGCTGGTCACCGTGCTGCCGTGACACACGGCCCTTGCCACCGTGCCATGATCGAAGCGAGTCTCGCCCAGGCTGACCTGGTAACCGGGCACCAGGTACCGGTAGGCCTTCACGATCCGCTCGCGAGGCCGGTACGACGAGCTCGGCAGGTCGATCGGGTCGATCTCGGCCAACTCGGCACCCGGCTGACCCTCGCGGACCGCCCGTTCCAGCGCCGTCACGTCGATCCGCTGATCATCAGCCGCCTCGATCGCCACGAATCCGTTGTCCCGCTCGGCTCCCACCACCGTCATCGTTGGCAGCGGAAATCGCGACTCGCTGTCCCTGGCCGCTTCGCGAGCCATCGTCAGGTCCACGGCCAACGACAGCCGGTTGCGAGCGAACTCGTCAAGCTTCAGGCGGAAGCGACGCCGCCCGTCCTGTGCGGCGGATGGCAATTGTTCCACGATTCGGGTCGTAGAGCCCAGCACACGAAATCTCAGGTCCGAACCCACCGACTCGGGCAGTTCCACCACCACGGCCCGCAAGCCACCGCCCTGGATGTCGAGGTGAGACTCGAGGTGAGCCGAGAGTGTCTCGCGGTCGAGACGGGCCACGGTCAGGGATTCCGCCGAAACCCGCGGCGGACGACGGCCGATCCGCAACGTGCCCGACACCCGCGGGGCCTGGTACATGTAGCCCAGCCGCTGGCCAGGCAGCTTCAGGTTGGCCTGGTCGAGTCCCACCAGTGAGTCGGCAACGACGTCGTAGACGTCCGGAGCCCGGATCAGGTATCGACCCTCCACGATCAACCCCGCCCGGTCCTCGGGATCACTGCCACCAATCTCAAGTGCAATGTCGGGAAGCGGCACCTGGCGACTGGTCACACTTCCCAGCGGCCAGTTTTCCAGATCGTGGTGAGCCAGCACGGCGACACTCACCTCGGTCCCCTCGGGAATCGCCTTGGCAAACGCCACCCGCAACCTCTGGCGACCATCGGACCCGGGCAATCGCTGCCACGCGACCGGCTTGCCCGCCACACGGACCCCGGTCACGTTCCAACCCTCGGGAAGAGAAAAGTCGACCTGGAACAGCGACGAGAACAGGCTCTCGATCGTCGCATCGGTCACCAGGTCCAGGCCGTCGTCGGTAATACTCAGGATCGTCGCCAACGCCGCCTGCAGTTCCTGCCGCTTCGTCTCCGTCGCAAACGACAGGTTGAAATCCTCGCGCCACGCATCGAACCGTATCACGCTGCTGCCGGCCGGGATCTTGGCCAGGATCGTGACATCCGAAACCCGGCGGACTCCCGTGGCCTGACCCGATTGCAGGCGAACACCCGGAGGCGAATGGACCAGGACCTGGCCGATGTGAGATGTGACACCCGAGAGCCTCAGGCGAGGAACCTGCCACAATTGGCCGACCGCGGTCGTCATCACGCCCCGGAATGTCACGCGACGCGAACCGATGAACCTCTGGCGGTACCGCAACGTGATCCGCGTCAGCCGCGGGTTGTCCGGATCGTCGGCCAATTCCCAGTTCTCCAGCCCGCTCGAAGATACGTCGGTGATCTCCAGAGTCCGGGGCACGGTGGCCACGAACACGTCCAACGCCTCGCCGAAAACCTCCAGCCCCGTCACCGCCTGCCAGGTCACCTCCCCAGGAGCCACCCCGATGCCGAACGCCGTCGAGGCGAACACCAGGGCGTCGCCGGCTCGCTGGGTCTGCCGGTCGGTCACCGCCAGGCGGATGTCACTGCGACCACCCACCGGCAGACTGTAAGTCGCCGGCTGATCGGCCGCCGCAGGTCGACGCACCGCCAGCCCGTCGACCAGCAAATGCTTGCCGGCCGGTAGATGGACCACCAACGAGGCCGTCGCGGCGGGCACCAGGCCAAATGCTGCGACCCGATCACTGCCCACCGCCGCCAGAGGTGTCGACAGTCCCAACTCCAAAACCGACCTGCCAACACTCTCGTGGAACAACTCCAGCCCCGAAACCGTCGCCTTGTTGCGGGTCAACTGGAATCGGGCCACCCGAGCCGGCTTGCCACCCAGTAGAGCTCGCTCGACCGAAACCCCCCGTAGAGGCAGCTGCAGCGACTGCCAGCCTGGTGCAAACTGCTGGAAACGGATCGATGCGTCGATCAGCAACTGGTCGCCGCTGGGACGCGCGGTGTAAATCACTTCACGCAAGGCCAACGCCGCGGGAGTCCGCGGGAGCGTCGCCTCGTTCTTGGCCGCCAGCGCACGCAACTCGGTGTACTCACCCTTCTCGAGCATCACGCCGCGACCGTCGCGGTCGATCACCACACCCAGATCCTCGATCGGGATGAACACCCGCCGCGGACGCTTCGTGACCTTGCCCGATTGGGCCAACACCGGGGCGGCAAGACACATCGCCACCAGCACGCCCCACAAAATTCTCATCCGACTCGCTTGTGATTTACTCACGGCTGAGACTCCGCCTGATCCGCTTCGTCCGAGGCATCCGGGTCGGACTCACCGCCGGGTTCCTCCCCGGCAGCTCCGCCTGGCCCATCATCGACCTCCTGACTGTCGCCCGAGTCGTCCTCGGCTAGTGCCGCATCGCCGGCATCCTCGCTCGTGGACCCCTCGGTGGCGGCGGCGTCACCGGCTGATTCCCCGGCTGATTCCCCGGCTGATTCCCCGGCTGATTCCCCGGCTGAGGAATAGCCCGGTTCGGTGTCGGAACTCTCCGCGGCCGCCTGCTTGTCGCGAGAGACGATTCCTGCGATCGACTGCTTCATCTTGTCCAGAGCCGATGCGACGCTGGTTGATTGCTGGAACCCGATCACCGCGGCGAGCATCCATGCGGCCACGCCGAATCCGATTCCCCAGCGAGCGGCCAGCAGCGACTCGTAGACGCTGTCGGCGTACGACAACGACAACAGCGACACGATGAAGGTGGCGACCAGCACCACGCTCATCCGGTTGGTCCACGGGGTAAACAGCAGCACACAGCCGATCGCGAAGATCGGGATGCTGATCCCTGCGGCCATCGACGACGATTCCCACCACGTCGCCGCCAGTGACTGGGCGCCGCCGAGATTGCCGTAGACGAAGGGGTGGCCCTGTACGGGCAGAGAGCCGAGCGTGGAGGTGCGTTGCTGGTTGTCGAACCAGCGTTCGAGTCGTCCGTAGGGGGTCCCCAGAATCACGAAGTCCTCGGGAACCCCGACCAGCTTGTACTCACGCGGCACAAACACCGCGGTCCTCAGTTCCTGGGTCACCACCTCCTGCTCATCAGACCCCACGCCTCCGATCTGGGGCAGCTTGATCGTCTCGGTACTGCCAAACCAGCTGTCGAAGAACTCCTTCTGCTTCAGGTCGTAGCGGATCGAGAGGAAGAATTCCTCGTCGGTCCTGGTACCGGCCACGTTGAACGAGTAGGCGGTCCAGCCGTCCTCGACCTGCGGACCGCCGCCGGCCTTCTCGACCAGCACCTTCCTCTGGTCGACAAACACCTCCGAGACACTCGTCCCATTGGGCATGTCCACCCGCAGCCTCTGACGCTCGCTGCTCTTGAGCCTGTAGCGGGCCCTCACGCTGGCGTTGCCGTTCTTATTGATCACGATCTCGACCAGGGCTCGAGACACGACCGTCTGCACGACTTTCTCGGATTCGAACTTCCGGGTCGAAATCTCGATGCTGACCGGTTGAGTGTGAAAGCGGAACGCGGCCGATCCGCCCGTCGGCAACAGCCTCAATTCCCGCACGTCGATGAACTCGAGTCCCAAGTCGGCCAGCGTGTCACTCGAGGGCCACTTGACCTCCAGCGCGTCGTCCTTCTTGATCACCACCTCGCCGGTGATGTTCTCGTTGTCGAGATCAAGAGCTTCGGGAGGATGAACCGTAACCGTGGTGCCCTCGGTCCCCTCGCCGTCTCCGGTCTTCAAGTCCCAGCTGACGTCAAACGCCACCGGCCCGGTCAACTCCTGCTGCATCACGATCGTCCAGGTCACAAACCCGTCTTCGGGATCTCCGGCAGTCTTCTCGCGGATCGGCACCGGTGTCGATGCTCCACCGGGAGCCTTTGCGGAGGTGATCTGAGCGTCCTTGCCAATCGACTCGGGCACGCGGATCCGGAACGTGTCCTTCCCGGCGTATTCGACAGTGAAGATCACCTTCGAATCGACATCGACCACCTGCTGCTTGGCGTTGGCGGTGGTGGCGACGGTGGCCGAGAGCCTGGTGGGGCGTCGGCGGGTGGTCACCGGCAGAGCCAGCTGCCGGGCGGCTTCGGCGGTCGGATACGACGTGTACTGCCACGTGCTGGCCAACCGGGCCCGGCCCACCGCCGCAGCCACCTTGCCACTGCGATTGGGCTGGATCCCCGAGAGCTTCTCCTCGTCTGTGATCACCTCAAACGCGTCCGGAGCGTAAACAGACACCGTCCCGTTCTCGCGAACCACTCCCCGTGGCTCGATCACCGGCAACGAAATGTCCACCGTTTCCGCCTCGCCGTCAAACTCCCGGTGGGCGTTGATCGTCAGGCCCAGGGCCCCCTGGCGTCGCTGGGCCAGCACCACGGTCAACAGCCGGCTCGCCTTGTCAAAGGTGTGCTCCTTGTACGCATCGCCGGTGACCCCGTCGAGTTCGAGACCCTCGGGCAACTGCAGCTTCCACTCGAAGACCCCGGCACGCTCGACGGTGTACTTCAACCGAGACAGGCTCCGTAGCTCGTCGTCCCGGAATTCCAGCCGGGTCGAATGGTCGACGGTGATCCGCGGCTGCACCGGTTCGTAGGACACCCTGAGATCAAAACGGGGGCTGAAGTACTTGTACGAACGGCCGCCAGGACGGCGGATCGAAGCAAACACCTCGCCCGGCTCGATCCTCACAAGGCCTCGAGGCGGGAGAACATTCAGCGTCAGATCGGTGCCGTGAGTCAGCACCACCTGGCCACTCTCGCGAACCGCGTCCAGGGAATGGATGCCGTGGATCGCCATGCCGGGATCGTCGATCGTCGACTTCTCGATTCCCGCCGTGTCCACTCCCGATACCGGAAACACCGCACCCATCGCCGGAGCCGGACGCTCGGTGTGGACCTCGAGCACGAACTTGCCACGCACCGCTCCAATGAACTCGACGGTGACCACCTGACGCTTCTCCTCGGTCACCGGAGTCCACTTGCGGATCTTCGCCTGGGTCGACGCCACGTCCAGGATCTGGTGACCGGGGGGCACCGCGATCCTCAGCTCGGTCAGCTCGCCTCGCAACACCTCGTGGTGCAGGAAGACATCGGTGTGCACCAGCCCGTCGCGAATCGAGATCTGCTGGTAGTTCGATACGCTCGTCAACAGGTCCATGTCCGGCTTCTGGCCGACTCGGGGATACCACAAGGCCGTGATTTTCGGAGTCGCTCCCAAGCGAGCTCGCACTCGAGTGCGACCCTCGGCCGCCTCGACCGGCAAGGCCACCAGCCTCGGTGTCAGGTCAACAGCCTGCTCGGGTCGAGGCACACTCAACTCGAACGTCGTCATCCCCACCGTCGGACAAGCCAACTCGAACGAATGACCGTCGGCCGAAGCGCGGATCCGGGCTGTCAGCTCGAGTGTCACGGAGTGAGTGCCCGTCTCGGGGAACAACAACGCGTAACGACCCGCACCGGTGCCGCGGAGCAAGACCTGGGTCGCCTCGCCATTGCGAGTCGCAGTCACGCGGCCAATCGCCGCCTGGCCAAACTGGATCGGAATCTCAGCCCAGCTCTTGCCCAACACCTGCACCGTCAACGTGGCGACGATCCGAGCCAGGTTCTCGTCGACCGTGGCCACGTAGCTCGCCTGGGTGATCACCCCCTCGACCGGAGGCCCCTTCGCAATTTGGTCCGATCCACCAGCAGCCTCCCACAATCGCAGGTACTCCGCGTACGGAAGGAACACCGCCGAAGGATGCTTGTCGAATACCGATTGCAGGTCCTTGTATGGGACGTAGATCCACTGCTCGAATTTCTCCGCCTTCGCAGCCACCGGCTTCACGGCCGGCTTCACCACAGGCTGAGCGGCAGCCTTCTTGGTCGCGTCCTGGCCATGTACCGGTCCCACCAGCAACACCGCGGCCACAGCGGTCAACATCGCAGCCACCGCGGTCACCGCCAGCAACCGCCTGATTCCCACGACGACCGTCTCGAACACACGCATCTGCATACCCCCTGCATCTCTTTTTTCAGTCAGCCTGAGTTTCAATACGCGTGCGACAACTCGTGCATCGAACCGAAAGCTGGAGTGATTCTGTGGTTTAGGAAGACCGGGTAAGGAATTCCGATTGCCAATCTACTTTAGGATGCCAGACCGGCACCAGTTGTTGCAGCCAATTGCGGGTTTTTCCGAATCCGATTGACCCTGCAGAGGACCACCTGCAGCGGTTGTAGCGGATTCCGGCCCGGGGACTGGCTCCAGAGCTCCGCGCGTGGCGGGGCGCCGGTGCCTGTCCCAGCGCTCGTCGGCTGGTTGCTCCAATCGGGACAGGCACCTCCGTCCCGCCAAAGGGCGGGACTGCGGAGCCAGTCCCTGGGGTGAGCTCAGGCGGCTCTTGCCACCGTACCCGACGCCTCGCTGGCGATCACTTCCCGGACCAGCCCGCGATAGTCGACCGACCCGTTGCAATCGGGGTCGTAGTCGAAGATCGACTTCCCGAACCCGGCGGCTTCGGCCAGCCGGATGTTGCGACGGATCCGCGACTCGAAGATGGTCGCACCGGCCCAGGGTGCTTGAAGATCACTGGATTCGAAGAAGTCGCCCAGGTCCTCACTGATGTCGGCCGCCAGCCTCGTCCCGGTCTCGAACAGGCACAGCACGATCCCGCTGATCTTCAACTCGCGGTTCAGCCGCCGGCTGACCAGCGCAGCGGTTTCGAGCAGTTTCGAGAGTCCCTGCAGAGCGAGGAAGTGGGGCTGCAGGGTGATGAACACTTCACCGACCCCGGCCAGAGCGTTGATGGTCAGCACACCCAGCGACGGCGGACAGTCGATCAGGCAGTAGTCCATCGGGCAACCGGTCTCGAGTTCTCCCAGTGCGTCCCGCAACACCGTCTCGCGTCCGGCCGCAACAGCCAGTTCCCGCTCGACCCCCGCCAGGTCCACGTTGCCCGGTACAACCCACAGCGACTCGGCCACCTGCCGACGGATCTCGATCAACGTGCGTCGACCCAGCATGACGTCGTAGAGACTCGGGGTGCCCACTTCGGCCTCGACTCCCAGGTGCAGCGAAGCATGGGCCTGGGGATCGAGATCCACCAGGCAGACGCGGCGACCGGTCGCGGCCAGTCCCGCGGCCAGGTTGACGCTGGTGGTCGTCTTGCCGACGCCCCCCTTCTGGTTCATCACCGCGATCGTCCGCACTAGATCATCTCGCTCGATTCGCAAGTCCCAAGCCGCGGAAGTATATCTCGAGAGTCGCAACCGCGCAAAGATGACTTGGCCCCGCAAGAACCGGTCAGCTGCCTTCCTTGAGCAGCTCTTCGAGCCGAGTGACACAGAGATCGATCGAGCGAACGGCCTGGACAAAGTTGGTGTGGGTCGAGGCCAACGGCGCATCACGGCGAAACTGCTCGGTCGCCCTTCGCATGCGACCAATCTTCTTGCCCAGCATCTTGATGTAGCCCGCCGGGTCGTGCAGCCGGGTCTCCAGGGCCCTCGACGTATCGAACACCGCCCGCACGATCCCCATCAGTTCCGGAAAATCCTCGACCTCCTCGCTGTGCTTCACAAATGTGCGGACCACCCAGGCGTGTGCCATCATGTCCTGGCACTCCCGGATGACTCCCTGCAGTCGGTCTTCCCTGCTCGCCACGTCACTCATCTTCGCTGTAGGTCATCAACGTGGTCACCTCGCATCCGGCCAACGCTTCTCGGCCCCCCAACCCCAACAGTTCGATCACCACCGCACACCCCAACACCTCGGCTCCGGCCTCGACCAGCAACCGGTTGCAGGCGGCGACGGTCCCGCCGGTGGCCAGCAGGTCGTCGACCATCAGCACCCGGTCGCCGGCCTGCACCGCGTCGGTGTGGACTTCAAGAGTGTCCTCGCCATATTCGAGTTGGTAGGAGTGCGAGCGGGTCTCGTGAGGCAGCTTGCCCGGCTTGCGGACGGGCACGAAGCGGGCTCCCAGTTCCAATGCCAGCGGTGCTCCGAACAGGAACCCCCGAGCCTCGACACTCGCCACCACGTCGACACCCCCCTCGCGGAACGCATCGGCCAGCCGGCGGATCACTTCCGAATACGCTTCGGGTGAGGCCAATAGCGGCGTGATGTCTCGGAAGCGGATCCCGGGCACCGGAAAATCGGGCACGGTGCGGATATGAGCCTTCAGGTCCAGTTCACCGCTCGTGCCGCTCTCGTCATTCATCAGCTTCATCCTCGGTCTCGACCAATCCCCGCCGCGCCTCTGCGACCGCTTCCCGGGCAGACGTGTCCCCGGCATACAACTCGACAATACTCTGCCACACCCGGCGAGCTTCCTCAATCCGACCGTCCTGCCGTGCCGTTCGAGCCCGGGCCAGCGCCTCGGACGCCAGCCTCGAGTCGCTCGCCGAACCGACCGATTCACCCTGCCATTGCTTCAGCAGCCCCCGGGCGACCCCCGCTTCGGATTCCCACCCCTGCTGTCCCTCGACCAGTTCGAGTACCGACTCCACGATCCGAATCGCCCGGGCCCGGTCACCCAGCCGCTTGTATTCTCGAGCCAGTCTCAGGAACCGGGTCACCTCGCTCACATCCCCCTCCTGCAATCGCCTCCTCGGCCGAGACAGCTGCCTGGCCTCCAACCGCTCGATCTGATCGAGGTACGGAGCCGCCCGATCCCGCCACCGACCCGGGTCCTCGGCCACCAGCGGTGCGAGGTACCGGTCTCGAGCCGTCTGCCAATCGGGCTCCGAGAGCTCCAGCAACCTCACTCCTTCGGCAAATCGCTGATCCGAATTCATCCGACCCATCCGCCACATCACGACACCGATCGAGACCACCAGCACGAGTGCCACCAGCAGTCCGGGCGTGCTGTTGAGCCAACTGCTCCAGCGACCTCGCTGAGCCTGCCGCTCGATTTCGAACTTCACCAAGTCCCGCGCCAGCGTCGCTCCTGCCGGACTCGCTTCAACCTCGGCCCGTGGCAAGGCGTCGGCCGTCACGGCGGTGGCCGCCATCGTCAGGTCGTCGCTGCCCTGCGTTGCCGAATCATCCTCGAGATCAGCCAGGCTAAAGACACTCGTGGTGTCGTCGGCGTCCTCGGGTGGGGGCTGTGAAGGTTCACCCTGCGACAGGGCCACCTTGCGAGGAATCTCCTGCAGCCGCAGGCCCAACACATAGGCGTCGGGGTAACGGTCCTCGGGCTCCTTGGACATCAGCCGGCAGACGACTTCGTCGAGCCAGCGAGGAATCTCGGGGACGATCGATCGGGGCGGGTCGAATTGCCCGTACCGCTGCTGCTGGATGATCTGGACGGTGCTCCGACCCAAAAACGGAGGTCGACCGG
>Ga0310125_10002059_pt1 | contig 10420 bp, 6 predicted proteins | sample CB11b_Tmax_Bot8__FD_203508 | JGI IMG/M metagenome (GOLD analysis project Ga0310125, IMG submission 203508) | Marine microbial communities from Western Arctic Ocean, Canada - CB11b_Tmax_Bot8 | ecosystem: Environmental > Aquatic > Marine > Oceanic | place: Canada: Western Arctic Ocean | collected... | reverse complement strand
TGAAAGGGTTTTTGGGAACAACTTCGAAGGTGTTATCCACGATCAGTCATCAGGATTTAAATTATCCTCACTGTCAGGATTGGCGTCATTGCAATGTCGCTCAGCTGAGAGCCTATCTAGAATTTTATTAATTTCTACTGAATGTTTCACGCCCATGTCGAGAATGAATTCCAATCGTGGCGTATATCGAGTATCGACACGCTGTCCAACTTTTTGTTGTAGAAAACCGGTCGCACTACGCAATCCATGGAGTGAAAGTTGTTGACTGGAATCATCACCCATTACGGAAACATGGACTTTGGCTTGCCGCAAGTCAGACGACACCTCGACATAGGTGACGGTCACATGCTGGATACGTGGATCCTTGAGATCGGTCAGTATGGCCATGCTTACAACTTCACGAATTGCTTCGGCCACTTTTAGGACTCGTCGAGAGGACATCTCACATCCAAACTGGGACGTTGTACAAAAATCGTTGATTGCTCTGCTCTCTCAAAAATTGCAAGAGGCCAGGCCTGCTTCTTTTGTACAAGTCTCTAATCTAATGTACGGGCAACTTCTTCGATTTTGAACGCTTCCAGGATGTCTCCTTCTTTGAAGTCGTTGAAGCCGGACAATTTAATCCCGCACTCAAACCCTTCGCGAACGTTCTTCACGTCTTCCTTTTCACGCCGAAGTGAGTCAAGAGGATATTCTCCGATCCCACGACCTTCACGATTGATTCGGATACGGCAGCCTCGTTCCACCGTTCCCTTCACGATATGACAGCCGGCGATTTTTCCCAAACGGCTGACGCTAAACACTTGCTTGACCAGTACGCGGCCCAGCTCGTTGATTCTTTCTTCGGGTTTCAGTTTTCCTTCTAACAACAATTTAATATCATCTGTAACCTTATAGATGATGTCATATCGGCGAATTTCAACACCACGATCGTCAGCTAATGTGCGTGCCGATTCATCTGGAATCACATTGAACCCGACGATAACAGCCCCTGATGCGGAAGCAAGTGTGACATCGGCAACAGTAATTCCACCGACAGATGACTGCAGGATCTTGATTTTTACCTCGGGATGATCCAGCTTGCCAAGTTCTTTTTGAATCGCCTCGAGAGAACCTTGTACATCGGCCCGTAAAATCAGATTCAGCATCACGACTTCGTTTGAATCAACAAGACGACCTTCTTCCAGCCGCCGCTGAAATTCTTCGAAGGAGATGTGGGCTGTTTGCCCGCCGAGCGATTGGCGACGACTTCGGCGTTCTCGCAGAGCAGCAATCTCACGCGCTTTTGAGATGTCATCCAGCACATAAAAGGCTTCACCAGCATCTGGAGCGACGTTCAAACCAGTAATGTTGACGGGCGTCGATGGTTTTGCCTCGGTTACTTTTATTCTTGTACGCAACGTGTCGTACATTGCCTTGATGCGTCCATACGCGGCTCCACAGACAACCACATCACCAACTCGCAATGTGCCATTCTGAACAATCAGTTTTGCTATAACACCCCGTTGACCCTCCTGTTCGGCTTCCAGGCAAGTACCGGTTGCCTCGCGATCAGGATTCGATTTGTAATCATTTAAATCGGAGGTTATTAAAATCGTTTCTAATAGATCGTCAATGCCTTCGCCAGTTTCAGCACTCGTTTTTACGACTTCAACATCTCCACCCCATTCGGCTGGTAACAAACCGTTGTTCGAAAGGTCATTCATCGCTTTGTCGAGATTTGCACTGGGAAGATCAATTTTATTGAGGGCTACGATAATCGGCACTTCCGCCACACGGGCGTGACTGATGGCCTCTTCTGTTTGTGGCATCACTCCATCATCAGCCGCCACAACCAGGACGGCGATGTCGGTAACATTGGCACCGCGAGCACGCATCTCTGTAAAGGCCTCGTGGCCCGGTGTATCGACGAATGCGATTTTTCGACTGTCTTTGTCGATCACATAGGCTCGTATATGTTGAGTGATTCCACCCGCTTCACCATCCACGACGCTGATACCGATAATTCTGTCCAGCAAAGAAGTCTTGCCGTGATCGACATGACCCAGGAAGGTGATAACCGGTGGTCGCCGAATGAGTGATTCGGCATCATCTTCTTGATCTGTGATACTGGCAAGCATGACGTCTTCCAACGTTTCTTCTTGCTTAAATTCGACGTTTAACTCCAGTTCCTCCGATAGCAACTCCGCTGTTTCATCTTCCAAGGGGGCATTAATGTTCAATGTCGATAATGTTCCGAGCCCGAGATCCATAAGGGATTTCAGGATGTGACTATTGGAAACTCCGGTTGCTTCGGAAAAACTGCGCACCGTACAAGGAAGTTGAACGATGACGTTTCCTTTGCGTGGGGCGGCTGTGCTGGGAGTGTGCCGCGCTCGAGACGAACGACGACGTCGCGCTGTTTCATCATCGCCGCGGGGAGAGAGTGTTCCACTTCGTCGTGACTTGCGGTTTTGCTGGCGAGCCTGTCTGGCGGTTGCCATTCGCGCAAGTTCCTTGTCTTCCGGGGTTGTTTTTCGTTCCTCTTGGTTATCTTGACGGTGACGGCTGGTTGACTTGGATAACGGAGCATCGGAAGACGGTCCGCTGGCGGGGACCGGCTCTTGAGCCTGGCCCGGTTTGCGCCGTTTCTCCTGACGAGTGAACTGTCCCAATGGTGCAGAATTCCCTTTACGCAATGCGTCTGGGGGAAGTGTCATGATGGGCTTTTGAGGCGCAGGTTCATCCGACGAGGAAGGGGGAGGTACCGGAGTTGCTGTCGGCATGGCAGCCAATTTCACAACCGGCGTTTTTTTTACAGGTATTTTAGGGCCGTTGCTCTTTTTGGCTTCTTTTTCAGGATGCTGAGGTTCTTTTGTCGGAGTGTCAGCGCCACCGGTTGTACCGCCCGGTGCAATATAATCGTCACGTGTAAAGGATGTGCTGGAAGAACTCGGTTTAACAGGTTTTGGTGTTACGGCCTTGGTTGGTGAGCTTTTCGCACCGCCGAGATACGACTTTAACTTGTCGACCTCCTCATCTGAGAGGCTCGCCAGCGCAGAGCCTTTTCCCGTGACACCCGCTTTGGCGCAGATGTCAACCAATTTCTTACTGTCGAGCTTCAGCTCTTTTGCCAGGGCATAGATGCGTGGCACATGTGCCTCACTTTTGCTCAAATCGGCCGTTTTTACACGGCCCTTAATTTTGTGATTGTTACTCCATACCAGCCGTCTCCCATCGTTGGACAGCCAAGTTTTTCCCGTCACTTTGTTTTTTGTATGACTTCAACAGGGAAGTCTATTTGCCTAATCTCGTTTTCCGCACAGTTCAGATGGATCGCATAACGGTAACAAAGACCCCATTTTGGGGAAATGTATCAATATATAATATCTTACTCTGCCTGAGGCGTGTTGCCAGTTCCCTTAACCATCTCATTCTCATTTTGATCGTCATCGACCGGTTGATTTTGAGTTTCCTCGTTGTCGCTGGGAGAATCGTCCGATTCACCCGCATCGACAGGATTTTCCGTGTCGTCACTCATCGGTGTTGGGTCGTCAGTTGTCTCAGCTGCGGTTGTCTCAGCTGCGGTTGTCTCAGCTGCGGTTGTCTCAGCTGCGGTTGTCTCAGCTGCGGAACCTTCATTGCTTGCGCCTTCCGCAGTTGTGTCATCTGGCTCCTGCTGAGCTTTTGCTTTGGCAGCAGCCTCCAGGGCGTCTGCTTCGGCTGTTGCACGTTCTTGCCGCTCTTGTTCCCGTTGTAGACGCCGGGCTTGTGCTGCGGCCTGTTCAGCTTCTTCTGCCCTTTGTTCAGCTTGTTTAACAATCGCACCTATTTGCTCGGCGGTCAATTCTCCCATTGTCATCAGATCATCGGGCTCAATAACGGACAGATCATCATACGACAGATAACCTTCACCAACGAGCTGCTCAGCCAAAGTGTCCGAAACACCTTCCAGCGACCCGAAGCCTGTAACAGCGCGGTCAATTTGTTCTTCCAACTCCACACGTGTCATGAGTTCGATATCCCAACCACACAATTTGCTGGCAAGCCGCACATTTTGTCCACGCCGTCCGATGGCCAGCGAAAGCTGGTCCTCACGAACCAACACGATGGCGCGCCCCATCATTTTACAGAGGATGACTTCCTCGACCTCGGCTGGCTGAAGTGCATTGGGGATCAACTCTTGCATGTTATCGTTATAGCGCACAATATCAATGCGTTCGCCTGAAAGCTCATCGACGATGTTTTTGATCCGGTTTCCTCGGACTCCGACACAAGCGCCCACACAATCGACGCGCTGGTCAGAACTGCTCACAGCGACTTTACTTCGGTACCCGGCCTCGCGCGAGATCTCTCGGACTGTGATCACGCCTTCAGCGATTTCCGGGATTTCTTGTTCAAACAAACAACGAACGAGTTGAGGTCGGATTCGGCTCAGCAGCACTTTAACACGACTACCCTGTTTGCGAACATCGAAAACCGTTGCCCGTACGCGTTCGTTGGCGTGGTGCGTCTCACCAGGAATCTGTTCGCTTCGAGGCAAAATTGCTTCGACGTTCGCCAAGGATACGGTTGCGGATCCACCCTCGTTACGTTGAATAATGCCACCGACCATTTGTCCCATCTGTTCTTCGTATTCCAGATAGAGCGCATCACGTTCGGCTTCACGGATTTTCTGAATGATGACTTGCTTGGCAGTTTGCGCTCCAATTCGTCCAACTGCTTCCTGGTCGAGAATCTCTCCATCGCTGACCCCGCCAATACTGCCATCTTCTCGGTTGATTTCAAATTCAATTTCTGCGTCGTCGCCATACTGTTTACGAGCTGCTGACACCAGAGCCGCTTCAATCGCCTGAAAGACGATATCTTTATCAATGTTCTTGTCGCGGTGGATCGCGTCAACGACCCGTAGTAGCTCCGCTGGATTCATAAAATTGTCACTTTCATCCGCGATGTTCCTTGCTATGGCAAGTGCACCCCTGATTTTTTCAAACAGGTTCTTTATTGGTTGTTGGGTCAATTGCCGAGTGGTTGTCCTTTCCAACTGATCGTTTCCCGCACATGGCTTTGATCGGCCCACGAGCCAAAAAATCCAACTCAGCAGATTATGAGAAAACGAAAATCCGTCCGAATACAGAACTTAGCAATGTATAATCCCACTAGCCTACCCGCTGAGACCCAGATTTGTCAACGCGGCAATCCAGGGTGCCCTGTGTGGCAGGTCAAGAGAGCCAAAGCCGCCCGGCTCGGTGTCACTCGGTAGATCGGGACAGATGGTAAGATTGGTAAGATGACAGGAAGGATCAGCAAAGATACCCAAACCTAAAGGCAGAAAGGAAGGAAATAAACCATCACTGTCTGTGGGTCACTTGGTTAGGAATCCAGCCGTGACACCAGTAAGGCACTGGCCTGACCCTGGGGTGTCACATTGATATTCAGGACATTCTGACCAGCCGGCGGTGATTGTCCCGGACTGACTATCCCGATTGGACATTCTGGATCGGGAGTCTCGTAATTGAGTACAGGAAACAGAGTACCGTTTTCTAAGGCCAGCAGGCTTGCCACCAATTCCACAATTCCACCCCCGGCTCCTAGATTTCCCATGTGGCTCTTGGCTGCAACGATCGGAACTGAGTCGTTATGTTGGCCCCAAACTTGGGAAATAGCTCGTGCTTCGTCCCTGTCACCTTGTCGGGTGCTGAGGCCGTGAGCATGTACATGGCCCACTTGATCTGGGGACAGGCCGGCTTTGTTGAACGAACCACGGATAACGTTTTCCAAGGCTTTATCCGATCTGGCGAGGGTGTTACGGTCAATCACGCTTGAGGAGCTGTAACCGATGATCTCTCCGTAGATCTTAGCGTTTCTTTTGAGCGCGGAATTGAAGTCCTCCAGCACGACCGAGCCGGCTCCTTCCCCCATCACAAGTCCAGATCGATTTTGGTCGAACGGACGACTCAACTTCGAGGGGTCATCCTCTTCGCTGGCCAGTTCCTCCTGGATTGCGACATGCACAGTTCGCATGGGGTGAACCCGAGTACCCGTTGCGCCGGCAAGCATCATATCGGCACTGCCTCGCTGGATAGTGCAAAAAGCCTCAGCAATCGAGAGGTTTCCCGACGCTTCGCGGAGGGTGATTGAGTTGCTGGGGCCACGAAGGTCATTGTAGATGGCAATGTGGCTGGCTGGCATATTGGGAAGATATTTTAACAGCCAAAGTGGTTCGACTTTAGGTAATCCGAATTCTGCCCATTGGTCAAATTGAAATTTTTTTTCGGTGTTCAAACAGCCACGGATGCCTTCAACGAATTCCTCTGGACGGGTCATCATGTAATCGGAACCAAACACGACACCCGTACGCTGACAGTCGGTTGTATCCAAATTTAAGCCAGCGTTGGAAAGAGCTAGCTGGGCTGATGCGACACCCATCTGGATCTCGCGGCACATAACCTTCAGGCCCTTGCGAATATTCTTCTTTTGGCTCTTTTCCAGCGGTCCAAAATTATCGATGTGTCCGGTGAATTCTCGGGCTTCAGCGGCACACTTAACAGGAAGGCCTTGGGCGAGCATTGTCTCCATGGGACCGACGCCACTGCGCCCACTGATCAGCGCATCCCAGAGTTGATCATGGGAGTTTCCCAATGGGCTAATAACGCCCATGCCAGTAATAACGACGCGACGGCGTGGCGAATCGGACATGGTGGCTATTTTAATAACCGTCGGGTTGCACGTCGAGGTGAAGGTAAGGAGAGGACTTGTTAGGCCTCGGTGTCAATAACGTCGGCCGTCCAGGCGATTGGCTGTCCGAGAAGCACCTCCGACTGCCGACAAGGTCTTGTTGGTTCGTCCCTTGCTTTCAACAAATAGCAGCACATTTGTCCGCGCGGGCCCCATTTTGATTGGATTGTTGACACGAAGCGATTTACTACCATTTCTGCCGAAAGAAATGAATGAAGTTTTCGTCGGTGCGGGTGCGGCAATGACGCCACAACTCAGTAGAAGCACTTGATCGATTGGCCAGCGAAATCGCTCATGCATTTGCCAGCTGACGATTTGCGGTACCTGAATCTGCAGCCTTTGACGTGTTGGCAGGGAAGTGGGGGTTTCAATGGGCACTGGCTCCATCTTCTCGACTTGGTTGACATTTGCCTTGATCACGGCATCAATCGTGGTGCCGTCCAGCGACAGCAGCGGACTGAATTTTAAAGAAAATCCCGACGCTATTTGTGCCGTTTCCAGCTGGTACCCTGGCCAAGTCGATGTCGGGCTGACGGATCGAACGTAATTGGTGGGACGGTGGCGGGCAAGTGAAAACGGTTGACCGTTGTAGATCATGACATTAGGAGTGTTGTGCTCTTCGTAGTCACTTCGCTTACGAAGATTGGATAAGAGTACAGCGGAGTCTTCTTTTGCCAGCAGCCACGCTTCCAGCCCGGGTGTCTGTACAGAAACCGGTTTGAGTATCGAATAGGCTTTCGTGCGCCAATTTGGATTGTCAATTGTGATCAGACGCATACCAAAGACGTGTGATTCGGACTTGTCGCTCAGAAAACGGTCGACAATTCTTGCTACGACCCGCTGGATTTCCGGCGTGTGATACACCCGCAAGAGATTGGCGTCGGCGCTAAGGATGCCCAGCGGTTGGAAAAACCAAATTTCAGTGCCGGTTTCTCGTAAAATCCAATCCACAACGGCTTGCTCCGGAGAGGGCGTTTTTGCTGCACGAGAAGTGTAGGGACGAATGTCGTATTCGCGCCAGACTTGTCCATCTTCATTTGGCAGGACACCAGATCCACTGGAAACGCTTGTCGTATTAGATGGTGCAGCAGTCGTCTCAGGTGGCGATTTTAACTGTACCGTGGGTTGAGCTTCGTCGTTGGCTGAGACCAGAGTCAGTGGACTCGATTTTGACAATGACCGAAGTGGAGATTGCCATTTGCCATGATCAACGTCCACACCGAGAGAAACGCTTGGCGCCTGGCCGTGCGCCAACGAACCGGCAAGCAAAGACAGTGTCGACAAAATGAGGCAAGCGCGAAGTGACATCGAGTTGAACTCCTGATTGACAACACGGATATGACAGCTCGAGCTGAAGTGGGGCGGCAGTATACGAGGCTTTTTGGAGAGAAGCAAGGCCGATCCGTTGAGGCAGGATCTTGTTTTCATGGCGATGGTCCCATGGTCCTGATGGGGTAGGATCGGATAAGCTAGCTAGTGGTTTGGGATGTCAGAATCCGAAGTGTCAGTTTGGTAGAGCTGTCATGGCCGGTTACCAGCGGCCACACTTTTAAATTGTCAGGCTTGCGTTCAGAATCCAGGTAAGACGCTGAAGGTCAAGCGAAAAGAAAATCCGAATTCACGCTGTCAAAGCAGGAGATACCAGCAATGACCACAGGTTTACCCGATGAAGCGGCTGTTCGAGCGGTCTTGTCCGATTTTAAAGATCCGGAGACCGGGCGCAGTGTAACCCAGATGGATCAGATTCCGTCAATTCAAATGATTGACGGTCGGATTTGTGTGACGCTGGCTCTCACTTCCCATTCGGCACCTCTGGCCGAAGAGACGACGCTGGCTGTACGAGGCTTATTGGAAAAAAGCTTTCCAGATATCTCCAGTGTGGAAGTTGAGCTCGCAATCCATCAACGGCCGCCAGAACCTATGGGCGAAATTGGCTTAACCGCCAAAAGTGTGATCGCGGTTGGCTCGGGGAAGGGAGGTGTAGGAAAGAGCACGATTGCTGTTGCCATCGCACTAGGTCTCAAACGGGCTGGTAGCTCGGTTGGGCTGATGGATGCAGATGTCTATGGCCCCAGCGTTCCACACCTTTTGGGACTGTCGGGGCGTCCTGAAGTCGAGGACGGAAAAATTCGGCCGATGGATTATCGTCAGATGCCAGTGATGTCGATGGGTTTCATGGTGCCAGCCGGTGAAGCGGTGGTCTGGCGCGGGCCCATGTTGCATGGGGCGATCACGCAGATGTTACGCGATACGATGTGGGGAAATCTCGATTACCTGATTATCGATATGCCACCTGGCACCGGTGATATTGCATTGACGCTTTCCCAACTACTGCCGCTGACTGGTGCGGTGACCGTTTGTACTCCACAGGATGTCGCTTTGTTGGATGCCGAAAAAGCAATTGCCATGTTTCGGAAGGTAAATATTCCTATTTTGGGAATGGTCGAAAACATGAGCGGTTTTGTCTGTCCTGACTGCCAAAATCGCCATGATATCTTTGGACATGGAGGGGCCCGGCAACGGGCCGAATCGCTTGGCATTCCCTTTTTGGGCGAAGTTCCTATTAACCTGCAAATCCGATTGGGCGGGGACCAAGGGAATTCTGAAGCAGTATTGGAAGATAACCTTGTCGGTCCGCCAATTTCTCGTCTCAGCTATCAATTGGTTAAGAATCTGGCCGAATCGCGTGCGGAGGATCCGCCAACACCTACACTGCCAGTTTTGTAAACCGTGAAGCAAGAGTGGGTGCCTGCAGTTCTTTTCAGGAGGCGTTCAGAAGGTGCAATGTGTGAATTCATAAAGTGTTTATATCACTGGTGTTAGGTCTTGATTGAGGAAGGCTTGAGAACGCGGTTTTGGTATTTTTGGTTGCTTGTCATTGAGCATGTTACGTCTAGAAAAAAATAGAGCCGCCTAAAAAGAGGCGGCTCTTTCTCGTTTGAATCAGAAACGCTTTGTTAACGGCGCTTTCTTGTTGCCGTCTTGCGTTTGGCAACCGTCTTCTTAGCTGGCGCCTTCTTCTTGGCAGCCGTCTTCTTAGCTGGCGCCTTCTTCTTGGCAGCCGGCTTCTTAGCTGGCGCCTTCTTCTTGGCAGCCTTCTTCTTAGCTGGCGCCTTCTTCTTGGCAGCCTTCTTCGTGGCTGGCTTCTTCGTGGCTGGCTTCTTCTTAGCTGGCGCCTTCTTGGCGGTCTTCTTCTTTGCAGCCTTCTTGGTTGCTTTTCGTTTGGCCACTGTCCGTCCTCCGTAAAAAAAGTAAGTGGTGAAGAAATTTGTGCCGGGTTACAAAATCCTACTACCGACAACAATTCTCACCGACAAATAACCACTCTCCCGATGGTTGATTTGCTAGGCAAATCAAACTAAGGAGTGCTTTGGCAAATCGTCACAACGCGTGTCGAAAGCGCAAAGCATAGTGTGGTAAGTACTACTCAGCGCATTTAAATTTACAAAATTCCTATAATCTTGCAATAGCTATGCGTAAATCTTCCTAATTGCCAAAACTGCGTCAAGATCAATTTCACGATTCAATTCACTTGTTGAATTATTAATTTGTTTTTTTACAGCACCGTTTCGCTACCTGAGGACGTTCATCCGTTGCACGGCGACGCACTCCGGATCAGGTACGATTTAAAACATGGAAAGTGTCGAACCATCAGCGAACTGGCCACAAGGTTGAATGCCCGTTTGTTGCCATCCGAGCCACT
>Ga0310125_10002058_pt1 | contig 10422 bp, 7 predicted proteins | sample CB11b_Tmax_Bot8__FD_203508 | JGI IMG/M metagenome (GOLD analysis project Ga0310125, IMG submission 203508) | Marine microbial communities from Western Arctic Ocean, Canada - CB11b_Tmax_Bot8 | ecosystem: Environmental > Aquatic > Marine > Oceanic | place: Canada: Western Arctic Ocean | collected... | reverse complement strand
GTCGTGCAGAATGCGATTCCTGTTTGTCCACCCGGCGAAGTGTAGTGGTGCAGCCAAGCCAACGGCATTTTAGGGTTGTTTTTGCTACCCTCCAATGCCTTGGACGATGGATCAAGTGATTTTGTGACGATGCCGCGCAACAGGATTGTGGCATCATCAGGAAGATTGGCGACAGTATAGACATCCGCTGGTCCAAACACGTCTTTTACACTTGTCAGGATTGGATGTTCCGCATTCTCTGATTCGATGACACCACGACACCCTTCTCGTTTATGTTCCCCATGATGAGAAACCCATTTTTCACCTAGGATCTGAAGCCCGAAGTAGTCCCATTTGCCACTAAACCCGTGGGTTGCCGTGCGCAAGCCAATTACTGGTTTTCCGGCATCGAGGTACGCTTCGAGCCATTTCATTTCCTCTGCCGGTGGTGTACGGAAGCGAGTTGCCACGATTATGAGATCTGTATCCTGCAATGCTTTCATTCCTGGCAAGCTTTGTTGATTGTTGGGATCGATGTATTTAGATTCTGCGTCCATCGAAAACAACACGGTGCAGGTAAAACCGTGTCGTACACTGAGGATTTTACCGAGCATTGGCATTGCCTCTTCGGAGCGGTACTCCTCATCACCACTAATCAAGACAATTTTTTTTCCTTTTCCCATACCCTCCTTTCCTTCATACACCAGAAACTCCTTTGCCAATACGAGATTTCGTACGCATGGGACCAAACAAAATAATGTTAGAAAACAGATAACTCCCTTTTTCTGAAACATGGCAGTAAAACGTACTTGCTGGGTTTTGATTGATTTTAAAAACATATTCAATGATGAATTTGGAGTAAGGAAATGTATAAAAGGACAAACGAGGTTACCCGGATTATAGCCTGTCGAATTTCGCGTTGTATAGGGAGAGCTCCCCCCGTGAAAAGATGCTGATGTTTATTGCAGGTAAGGGCCCGTTCTTCCGAAAATGTGCTCGGTTTGTGGCTGCAGGATGACCTTTGTAAGGAGAGAACTCAAAATAACTAGATGTCCAGCCGGCTCGAGCATTTCATTGAGAGAGATGATTTTGTCGACTGATTGGGAACCATATTGTAAAGGCGATGAAGAGGAGTCCAAGGCTTGTTGGTTCTGGAATGATTGAGATTGAGTGTCGGCTTCTTCTAGTGTTGGTTGTTTGAGAGCTGGGTTCAGAGCCTGTCGAATGGGCGCCGAAATGTATCAACGATTGAATGAGGTCGGCACTATTGATCAGTCCGTTGCCGTCATAATTTCCATCTCGCCAACCACCTTTCGATTGCCAGTTGATGATAACTTTCAAAATATCGCGGACATCAACGTGGCTATTCAAATCAGCATCACCAGGATAGTGGCTTAATAATTCGTTGACGACCTGATCGGATAACCAGTCGTATCCAATTGCGCCATTTTTCCATAAATGAATGCCGTCGTTGTAGAATTGTCGCCAGCCGGGGACTTTTTGAATTCGTGAATTAATATCAAGCACCTGCCAGCCGCGAGATTCTGATTCCTGGCGAATGAAAGGATTGAAGGATTCGTCAATGGCAAGGTTAATTGTTTCTTCGTTTAAAACGGGAATGATAGTCATGGGAATCACGATGGGATGATTGCCACGAGAATTGACGAACGTTTGAAATGAGTTGTAAATCTTGGGAAGATTGGATGCGAATACATCAAAATTGTTCGCGAAGGCGTCATTTGTGCCAAGTTTAATGACAATCACGTCGGGATCTGTAGCAAACACAAAGTCAAAAAGACCAGTGCTCATATAGGATGTCGAGTTAAAACCACCTTTTGCGACGGTCATCGTGTCAACATCAGCACCTCTACGATCAAAAGCGTTTTTGAGTCGAAAGGTGCCATAACCATTGGTAATTGAGTCGCCAGTGGCGGTCACTCGGAGTTTTGCTGCTAGCGTATCACTGCTAGATAAAAGATACCAGCAAAGCATCCATACAAAGGTTATGAAATGCGTCAACCGCAAAAACACTAGGGAATTGGTTGGCGCCGAGCGTGACATAACTGACCCCTAGCAGGTTAACAACAGATTGGATTTCCTGGACATGTTTGTTTTTCGAAACCCAGCAAAAACTTGTGTCCTGTCAGCCGAGTTAACAGGAGTTCGATCTTGGGGGAGGTTTCCGGATTCATCTATAGAATAACTCATTTGAAAAAAAGTCGCAATTTAGCCCCAGGCAGAATCCATCAAGATCATTCTGATCACCTGGGTTTGCGTGCATATTGTATTTTCCAGTGAACTAGGAAGTCTGTAAGGATATTCCCCTTGTTTGTGATATTGGTTCTTTGTGGTTACGTGGTGAAAGCTGCTAAATGGAGATATTTTTTGCTGTCATGTATTGTGAAACCGATCTTGGTGAAGTTGGCCAAATCCCTATAATCCCTCGGCACTCATATCCCGCTTGTCATTCTAACACGCCTGGGTCCACCATGATGGCCAATCGACCATCAAATGCTCTTTGGTACGTCGCCATCCTTACCATGATGCCATGGTTGGTGGGTTGTGGTTCGATGAATAGCCGCCGAGCAACGGAACAGCTTCTGCTGTCAAATGCGATTGATCGGGCCATTGCTCAGATCGATTTTAGTGTGCTTTCAGGACAAAAGGTGTTTTTGGAAACAAGATATATTACCAAGCAGAAGAGTTCCAGTTATGCAAATTCCAACTATTTCACGAGCGCCGTTCGTCAACATATGTTTGCTTCGCGGTGCAGGGTACAGGATGAAAAAAAGGATGCAGATTATGTTGTCGAAGCCCGGTTAGGAGCACTCGGATCAGATGCACACGAACTTGTTTTTGGGCTTCCGGCCACCAATCTTGTCAGTACAGCCGCAACTCTGCTTCCTAATTCACCACCGATGCCAACAATTCCTGAAATATCTGTTGCGAGGCGCGACGCTCAATCCAGTGCGGCAAAAATAGCCTTATTTGCCTACGACCGTCGAACTCTTGAGCCCGTATGGCAGTCGGGCATCACCGAGGCTAAAGGACGGTCTTTTGATACATGGATTCTTGGTGCAGGACCCTTTCAAAGTGGTACGATTCACAGTGGGACTCGATTTGCAGGAAATAGGATTGGAATTAAAAATTTGGTCATTGCTCCCCAGCGTAAAAAGCTTTCGACTGTTCCATACGATCGAGAATTTGTGTTTCGAAACGAACCACACCGTTTACGGGAGTCGGATGTCCACTCAGCTGATTATCTAGAGGGAATAGACGAAGATAATAACATGGACGAGGATGAATCCAGTGAAGACGAAGATGAAGATTAGAATAACGGATAAGACAATGGATTTGTCAAACCCGAAACTAATTCCCAAGATCTGAAGAGCCCCAGTTTTTCAAACGCAACGATACCGGTTATTTGAAAATGGCATGAGACCCTGTTTGGAGTCGTGTTAATTTTAGATTGGTACGTTGAAATTGATTGTCCTACTCGTCATCCGCTTTGAGCCAGGGTGTGATTGTTGGATCATAGGGACAAAAATCGTCGTCTTTAAAGTAAAGGGCCATTTCTCGTTCGGCTGCATCAGGCCCATCTGATGCGTGTACCAAGTTCATTTGTCGACTGGCGCTGAAATCACCACGAATTGTACCTGCCGCGGCTTTTAGTCCACTTGTAGCTCCTAGCATCTCACGGACAACACGGATTACATCCAAGCCTTCTAGTACCATTGCTACGATTGGCCCACCGGTAATGAATGCTTCCAAGCCAGGATAAAACGGTTTTTCGATATGTTCGGCGTAATGTTGTTTGGCCAAAGCAGGTGTTACCTGCATCATCTTCATGGCGATTACATTTAGCCCTTTGTCTTCAAAGCGAGCAAGTAAACGACCTATCAGCCGACGCTGAACACAGTCAGGTTTCAAAAGTACCAAAGTATGCTCCATGAGAAGCGCTCCTCTCAAAATCGGGGGCCTCAACAGGTGGTTATGCGATGCGGTTCAAATGACGCCTGCCCTTTTGGAATAGGCATTATGTGACCTTCTCTGGACTGGGTGCATTGTAAGGCAACAGTCGATTCGACTCAATGTAGTGTGATTGATTTTCCACTGCCGGAGGGTAACGATCCCAGGTTTTGTTAAAACGGTGTGCAATGATTGCTTTGATGCAGGACTAGCTATGAAATCAAGCAAATGGATGGTGTCCATGCTGAGAATTATTTAATAAGTGCAGCTAAGTTGAAAACTCTAAAGTGAAGGTGATGGGGCAAGCGAATGTTTTCTGAACCAGCACATGAACATGTATCGTCTTTTGGTGGGCGGTAACGATTTTCTCAATTGTGGATCCCGATTACCGAAACATTCTAGGAGTCTCATGAGTAGGACATCGAACTATTCAAGGTGAAATATTGATGGCATTCGTTTATGAAACATTCAATAGCGGTTGACTTTTCGTATTAGCCATAGGTAGAGGTTTGTGATCCTGGAGCACCAGAGAGATGAATAGCCCTCGGTGTGTTGCGCCGACGAAATACTTAACAGGACATGCGGTGGTGTAGGAATTGCAGGCTGTGTTATTTCTGCTGATCGAGTCCGTCTGTAGGCCTTTGCAGAGGCTTTGTTATCCGGATTTCGGCACGGCATCGCAAGATTCGTGAAACGTAAAAACGACGCTTCAAGTTGCTTTTACGTTTCGACCTCCGGCCAGTCATGATTTTCGGGATTGAGAATTCTGGTCGGTGAAAAAAAATGAGCCGCTGATCGGGGCAGGAAATCAACGGCTCTGTACGGGCAAAAATGCCAGTACAAACGCAATCTATGCGGATTATGGCAGAATGTCAAGCATCTGCTTTGGTGCACTAGTCTTCAGACTTCAACTCTTCTTGTATCTGTACCAGCATGCGTGTCAGGGTATTGGCATGAACCCCGAGCAGGCGGGCAGCTCGCCCCTTATGGCCGTTGGTTGATTTGAGTGCTTGGCGTACAGCCGTATCACGCAAGCGGGTAAGGTCAAAAAATGGCAGAGCTGAGGCCGATTGCTGTTGCGATGAGGTATCAGGCAGACTTGGTAGGCAATCCAACACATAAGCCTGTTCGATGACATGCGCAAGTTGACGAATATTGCCAGGCCAGTGGTATTCACAGAACTGTCTTAATGTGTCACCGTCAGGATTCCAAATCTTTTCTTCGTATTGCTTTGCGAATTTTTCGGAAAAGAACTTGATGAATTGAGGGATATCGTCGATTCGTTCTCGTAATGAAGGAACTCTCAAATCGACCATATTCAAGCGGAAGAAGAGATCATCTCGAAAATTTCCGTTGCTTACTTCAGCTTGTAAGTCTCGGTTTGTCGCAGCCACGATCTGGACATCGATGGGCACTGGATGGGAAGATCCGACAGGTGTGACTTCGCCTTCTTGAAGAACACGCAGCAATTTGGGTTGCAACTCCATGGACATTTCGCCTACTTCATCTAAGAAGACGACACCACCATCAGCGGCCCGAAATACACCTAACGAAGCTCCGGCAGCCCCGGTAAATGCGCCTTTCTCATGACCAAAGAGCTGGCTTTCGGCAAGAGTGGCGGTGAGGGCGGCACAATTCACTGGCACAAACGGTTTTTTTCGTCGTGGACCACAATGGTGCAAGAGTTTCGCCCATACTTCTTTGCCAGTACCGGTCTCACCTGAGATCAACACGGTGCATTGCACTTCGCTGGCTCGCTCAGCATATCGTGCAATCCGACGTACGGTCGGATTACTCCCAAGTACCCAGTCCCCATGAGGCAGACGGTGGATCTGTGAATCCTCAGGTACCTGATTTGACGAATTATCGGAAACGTTGATCATCCGATTCAGCATCCCTCACAACAAAGGTGGAGGTAACTCTCATATTAGTTCAAAAAATTAATCCTCAGTCGTTACATCGGCCACATCCGAAGCATCGCTTTTTGCCGTTTCACCGCAAGATCGGCGCTGCGGTGTTATAAGGCCATACTTCTTGATCTTTCTGGCAAGCAATTTACGATCGACATCCAATAGTCGAGCTGCTGCGCTCTGATTGAAGTAAGTCGCTTGTAATGTTTTTCGAATATGACTGCATTCGATTTCGGACAGCGTTGGCCACTGACCTTCAATAGTGTCATATTCGATCACGTTTTCAAACTGGTTGGCAGGCACCTCTCGATGACTTCCAGTACTGGAATCTTCCAGCGGTTCAGGATTTGCGGGGTTCTGAGCGACTGGTAGACCACAAAGATCCATCTCGGCATCAGTAACTTGTGGAAATGCCTGTGGACCAATCGTATCTCCTTCAGCGAACACGACCGCTCGCTCGATCATATTCTGCAACTCTCGAACATTGCCTGGCCAATGATGGGATTGCAATGTTGCCAGGCCTGCCGGTGAGAGCTGTTTGAGTGGCAACCCGTTTTCGATTGCCGTCTTTGCGAGGAAATGCCGAGAAAGAATCTCGATGTCATCCACGCGATCTTTAAGGCCAAGTGTTTCGATTGTTAAAACATTTAGTCGGTAATAAAGGTCCAACCGAAAGCGGCCCGCACGAACTTCTTCAGTCAGGTTTCGATTGGTTGCCGCTACGACTCGAACGTCGACAGTTTCACCATCGTGAGCACCCACCGGAACTACTTTGCGCTCTTGTAAAACTCGTAATAACTTGGCTTGACATTCTAAATCTAGCTCGCCTATCTCGTCTAAAAAGATCGTTCCACCGTCAGCGGCACGGAAGGAACCTAAGGCCGCATATTGTGCTCCAGTGAATGCACCTTTTACATGGCCAAAGAGCTGGCTACTAAAGAGTGTGCCTGGAATAGCGGCACAATTGACCGGGATAAACGGCTTATCTTTCCGGTAGCTATGAGCGTGAATAGCACGCGCGACCAATTCTTTCCCAGTACCAGTTGGACCCGTCACCAAAACGCCATATTTGTAATTGGCGATCTGTAAAACGCGCTTCCTAATTCGCTCAGTCCATTGGGAACAACCGATGAATTGATCGATTGCAAAATGTTCAGACATTAGCGTTTCTTCCAGTAGCGGTTCCTCGATTTGTGAATAGACCTGCGGGGCCTAAACCGTAAAACATCAACAATGTTGGACCCGGTGGGGGTAACACTGATACGTTTGATTGTAATCAAAACAGAAACGATTGCAAGCATTTAGCGATTAAAAAATCAGGGGACTTTAACGAAGGTGGAGCAGTCACGTGGAGAGAAACTCTTGTAGAATGCCGTAAGTCTTTTCAAAACATTGCATTATTGCAAAATGCAATCTTCAACACGCGTTCCGGAGATTCATCAGCAGACAAAGTGTTAACCAAATTTGACGTTTCACAAGGGGTTTATACCCCCGAATGGTTGGCTCGTTACCCTATTAAGGGGGGGCCAATGCCCGTTTGTTTGATGAAATCGTTAAATGTCAGGAAGGTTGTTTTTCCGAAATAGGTCGCCTCAAGTGATGCAGCTGAACACTAACCGATTTGACCGGCAAATTGGAAATCAGCGAGGATCGTCTTTCCGTTTCCAGACTTTTTTGACTCATGAAGTTGTAGAGGATTGTGGAATTCTCTCGCATCAACGGTCTGAAGATTTCATGCAAATCAGCTCCATTGAGTTTTGATGACTGTGCTTTTTCTCCCACAAGGAAGCACTTTTTGTTCCCTACAGTGAACGTTCGTTCGTGCGAAATGCATTGTGGATATGCCATCGGTCAGTTGTTGCTACGGAGGTGAAGGACACACCAGAACCTTCTGGAGGCGGAATCTCTTTCTCGGATTAAGATTTTTAATGTTGTGCTGGGGAAGTCGAATTCTTTTGAGATTCTGTGTTGGAACTGAGGCTTCCATCGGTAAAAGATGGCTATAGCTTAACGCACCAATTGGCAAACTTGACAGTCAAATTGCCAAATCGACCGGCATCCGATCAAAGAGATTGGCAGAATTGAAATTTACATGGATTCATCGCCCTATTCACTTTTCCCCTTTTTTGTTTTTCGTGCCGATACTGTTTGTCAATGATTAGCGTCGCCACGTTCCATTGATGGAGAAATGGAGTGTGAATTTCGCAATACCCGCCTGTTTTTCGTTAGGCATATCCCTGGTCGACAAACCAGCGCCATGTATCGGATACGGTTTGATGAAGAGGACGGACTTGGTAGTCCAACTCGCGAATTGCCCGGTCACATGTAAAGTAATGTGGCAGGCGTGCGATGGCTGTGGATGCCGAGTTAACTTCTGGTTCTTTTCCACACAGGTAGCCCCAGAGATCTCCTGCCCGACCTGCAATCAGTTGCATTAGTGGACCAGCACTCATTCGTGGTGGCCTGCCACCGGTGACTTTTGCGAAAAGTTTCCAAGCGTCAAAATAACTATGGTTGTGACCACCCAGAATGTAGCGGCGGCCGGTTTGGCCACGTTTGGCGGCCGAAAGAATGCCTCTGGCCACGTCCCTAGCGTCACAGAAGTTGTTGCCGCCGCTGGGAGCTATGGGAGTAGGTCTTGCGGCTACGCGTAACAACATCCGGCCTGATGACGGTTTCCAGTCCCACGGACCAAGCATGAATGTTGGATTGACAATTACCGCATTCAGGCCTTTTTCAACGTGATTTTGCACATTTTGTTCGCCAGCGCGTTTGCTGACCACATACGGGTAAATAATGTGCCCATCGAAAGTTGATCGTTCATCGACCGGTGAATCCCAGGATCCGATTCCCAAAGTGTCGACGGTAGAAACGTGTACCATTTTAACGCCCGCATGACGGCATGCTGCCGCCACATGATCGGTACCTTTCGCGTTGATTTCGTTGTGCAGATCAGAATTCGACCAGCCGATATGAACGTAACCTGCTGAATGAATGACCCAATCGCAGCCGTCGACGGCTTGTTGCACATCTACTTGATTTCGAATGTCTCCCGTAACGATATCCACATCCAGATCGGCAAGAGGTCGAAAATCCGCCTGTTGCCTGACCAACAGCCGGACATGATGTCCTGTTTCGATCAATATTCGGGCGACATTGTTGCCCAATAGTCCAGTGGAGCCGGTGACAAGTACAGTCATGGAACCTTGGTTTTTTGGTCCGGTTGAGTGGGGTGGTGGATGGTGTTCCGGATGATCGTTTTAAGATTTTTAAGGAGTTAGCGTGGTTATCAGCTTGTTGGTTGTGGACAAGTTCGTTGGTGAGTCTGCTGATCAGAGGCTTTTGTTGCAATCACTTTTGAACCAATTGTTTGGGACGTCAATCCCGGCTCAATTCGCAGAGATGGAGTTTCTTCAAAACTAGCAAGAACAAATAATCCTTAAAATAGCAAGTCGCAAGAGCTGCCAATTTTCAGCGACCAAAATCGATAACTCCTTTATGAAAGCGGTTCACGATCCATGTTCAGAAAAAGGGTTTTCAACGGTTTGTCTGGTTAGTGAGGATTGTCAATTTTGGTAAAAGTGTTTTCCAGTGCAATCGTCGCTTGACGCTTCTGAGCTGGTGCGATTAGAGTGTTCGATGTGGTCGTCGAACCCGTCATAAAACGTCGGCAGTGGAAGCAATTTCTGGGATTGCCGTGGGCGATTTATCGAGAGGATCCTTTCTGGGTTCCCCCTCTCAGGCGAAATCAACAGGAGTTGGTGGGATATCGTCGTCATCCGTTTTATGACCAGGTGGAAAGCCAGGCTTTTCTGGCATCTCGAAATGGCGAGCCCTGTGGACGCGTGCTGGCATTGATCAATCGAGCGCACAATCTGAGGCACAAAGAACGTCGTGGGTTTTTCGGTTTCTTTGAGTCCCGAGATGATTCAGAAGTGGCAGCTGCCCTGTTTGAATCGGCCAAAAATTGGTTTTCACAACGTGGTGTGGAAGCGATTCGAGGGCCGACCAATCCGTCGTTGAATTATGAATGTGGTCTCTTAGTGGACGGTTTTGATAGCTCGCCCACATTCATGATGACTTACAATCCGCCCTACTATGGGCGTCTGATTGAGGAAAATGGCTTTCAAAAAGTACAGGATTTGTACGCGTATTGGGGTCATGTCGACATGGTTGGGTCGTTAGACAAAAAACTTCAGTTTGTCATTGATGAGGCAACGCGCCGATTTGACGTCAAGGTAAGACGTTTAGATCGCTCTCGGTTTCGTACGGAAGTGCGTATGTTCCTGGATATTTACAATCAATCTTTGGGAGGAACTTGGGGTTTTGTACCTCTGTCGGATGCGGAGATTGACCACATGAGTACGTCTTTGCGTCACTTGATCGTACCTGAGATGACCAGTGTTGCCGAAGTCGATGGGCGGCCGGTAGCAGCAATCTTCGGCTTGCTGGACTACAATCCGAGAATCCGAGAGATCGACGGTCGTTTGTTTCCGCTGGGTTTTCTTCGCTTGCTCAATCGACGGAAGTCGTTGCGAACCGTTCGCCTCATATCGACCAATGT
>Ga0310125_10002057_pt1 | contig 10423 bp, 5 predicted proteins | sample CB11b_Tmax_Bot8__FD_203508 | JGI IMG/M metagenome (GOLD analysis project Ga0310125, IMG submission 203508) | Marine microbial communities from Western Arctic Ocean, Canada - CB11b_Tmax_Bot8 | ecosystem: Environmental > Aquatic > Marine > Oceanic | place: Canada: Western Arctic Ocean | collected... | reverse complement strand
CGGGTGCCGGTGTTGCCGAAGTTCGAGAGTGTTTCGACCAGCCCGCGGCCGAAGTGGTGGAACCAGATCCGGTTGACCATCACGCGGGCCGTCAGCGGGTGGTCGGGATCGACCAGCCAGCGGGCCAACGCCAGGCGGCGGCCGGTTGAACGAGCACCCGGCCAGGGCGGCTTGGCGGCAAACGGTGTCCGGCCGTCGGTCAGCACGCTGGGCACGCCCGGCCCGACCCGGTGACCCGGCTTGTTGTACTGGCCGCGTCGGAACAGCCAGGTCGGAGACGGCTGGCCCCGATCCCACAACGCCCGGATCCGCGGCTCGGCAGGCAGTTCGACCAGCAGCGACTTGACCCGGTCGCTGGTGGCGGTGGCGAGCTTCTTGAACTGGGGGTTCTGTTTCCTGAGCATCGCCTGGGTGATCGTGAGCCGCTTTTCGAACTTGCCGGCCAGGTACTTCTGCACCGCGTCACGCTGGTTGCCGGGGGTGGCGAGCATCTTGCGGAGGTCGCCGCGGATGACCTCGGGCAAACCAGCCAGCTGCTTCTCGGCGTGCTGCTTCTGCAGGACCTTCCGGCGGTCGACCAGCGCCTGCTTGACAACTGCGATTCGCTTCTCGACGGCCGCCTTGGCCGCCTTGTGCTGGTGCTGCTCGGCGGAGGTCAGATACGGCAGCACGCGGCCGACTGACTTGCTCTTGGTCTGGCCCGGGACGAAGGACGGCTTGAGCCAGTCGTAGACGTCGTAGGCGCCCTGGAAGACGGCGACCATCCGGTAATAGTCCCGCTGCGGGATCGGGTCGTACTTGTGACTGTGGCACTGGGCGCACTTGAGAGTCAGTCCCAGGACGGCCGAGCCGAGCACGTCGATCTCGTCGATGACCACCTCGAACCGCTCGACCACCGTGTTGACGATGTCGCTGCCGGTCCCATCGGGTGCCTGTCTCAGGAACCCCGTCGCCACGAGGTTGTCTCGCAGCTGCACGGTGATCGTCTCGGCACTGGCGTAATCGGCCAGTTCGTCGCCGGCGATCTGTTCGAGCAGGAAGCGATCGTAGGGCTTGTCGGCGTTGAAGGCCCGGATCACGTAGTCGCGGTATCTCCACGAGTGGGGTCGGATCGGGTCGGCCGAGCGTTTGCCTTCGGAATCGGCGTAGCCGGCCAGGTCGAGCCAGTAGCGGCCCCAGCGTTCGCCGTAGTGATTGCTGGCCAGGTAACGATCGACCATCCGCGAGTAGGCACCGGGCTGTTTGTCACCCAGGAACGTCTCGACTTCCTTCCACGTCGGTGGCAGCCCGGTCAGGTCAAATGCGACACGACGTACCAATGTCAGGCGGTCGGCCGGGGGCGAGTACGTAAGAGTCTTGGCTTGGAGTGCCCTCAGCAGGAAGGCATCGATGGGGTTGGCGACGCTGGCGGCGAGAGTCTTGTTGTTGAGCCGGGGGGCTGGGGGTTTGATGGGTGTGCGGAACGACCAGAAGTCACGGTCCTGGTTACTGACCAGCGGGTCGTTCCGAGAGGTGGCGGCATCGGGAGTGACTTCGATCCGGGGTGCTCCGGCGGCGATCCAGCCGCGGATCGACTCGAATTCGCCTGCTTCGACCGGCCGGATCCCGAAATCGACCAGCAGTCTTGGCGGGGGCATGTCGCGGTCGTGGATCTTCTTGACCAGCAGGCTCTCGTCGGGCTTGCCCGGCACGATGGCGGGTCCTGACTTGCCACCTGTGAGCATCGACTGGCGGGTCCTGAGATCGAGGCCTCCCTTTTTCTGTCGTCCGCCGTGGCAGACGACACAGCGAGTAAACAGGATCGGCAGCACGTCTTCCTGAGTCAGCATCGCCTTGACGCTGAAGGCTCCGTAGCGGCTCCTGGCTCCCTGCCGCACCCAATCGGTGATCCGAGCCACCTCGTCCCGGGTGGGCCGGTTCTTGCCATCCGGCGGCATGGTGCCTTCGGAGAGCACTTCAACCAGCAGGCTCATTTTCGGCTTCCCGGGCACGACCACCGCGCCCGATTCGCTGCCACGCTGGATGCCGGCCAGGCTGCCCAGGTCGAGCTTCCCCTTCTGCTTGCCATTGGCGTGGCAGCGTCCGCAACGAGCCACCAGCAGAGGCTGGATGTCGGTCTCGTAGATCGACGCTCGAGGGGGTGCCGCGACGGCCGACGAGGTGAGCGGGCCGGGCAGTGTTGTGGCCAGGGCGAGCAGCGGAATGATGTACGAGGAGATCCGCATGCAGCACCTGTGAGAGTGAGCGGTCGGGGCGGGGTGGGTCGAGATGGGCCCGATCGACCTCAGACTAGCGGCCCGTCTCGACGTCGGTCAATTCGGACCCGCGTTTCAGGAGCGTTGGGTCGCCTTGGCCACTTCCGCCTGAAACGAGCGGGCGAACTTCAGGTCGCTGGCGAGGTGTCGGTTGGCCATCGCCAGCTGCTTGCGAATTCGCTCGACGGCCTGCACCAGCGGTGTGATCACCCGGTCGGTGATCTCCTGGGGGCTGAACGCTTCGAGATTCTTGAAGGTCTGCACGTCGAGGAACTGGAAGATCTGCCGGGCTTCTTCCGCGTGGCCGGTTTCTGCTTGATCGTCTTCTTGCGTGCCATGTGCGGTGCGGTGTTGATGGCGAGGGTCGATCAGTCGGAGACGACCTGCAGTGCGCGGCGAATTTCGGGTCTTGAGAGGAGACCTTCGAGGCGTTGGGCGAATCCCGGAGTGACATTCCATCGGCCGAGCACAGCGAACAGCTCATCGAGCCGTTCCTGCTCGAGGCAGAGTTCTTCCTTGAGTTGGCGGGCTTCATCGGGTGGCAGGTCTTCGAACTGCGAGATGACCAGGAAGTCGCCATCGCAGTCGAGTGCCATGTGCAGCTGCTTCATCGCCTCGGCCAGCCCGTCGTCGACGCCGCGGATCAGTCGCTGGGGTCCCTGTTCGAGCACCTCGGTGAACTCGTCGCAGTTGACTCGTGCCATCCGTGCCCCGGTCTCGCATGCCGCGAAGATCACCGCCTCGTCGACCAGCGACGCGACGTGAGTTTCGGAGCAGACGTGTCGGTGCCAGGTCTCTGAGAGCAGGTCGAGTTGGACCTGGGGGGGGACGGATTTCAGGAACGGCACCTGGGTCAGGAACCCGAAGTTCTGCCAGGGGTCGCTGTCGAACTGCCTGGCCAGGACGAGGCGTTCGAGTGTTTCGTGGAAACTGGCCCGGAACGCCGCGTAGGTCAGGTCGGTGCGTGGCAGGGGATCGCTGCAGATGGTGAGCATGATCAAGACATGCTCACACACTCGCGAGGGTGTCTCAACAAGATTGTCGTCACTCGGGGCTCGGTTTCCCCGGGTTGGTGACGATTGCGCCACAGACGTCGCACAGTCGGTATCACCGGACCTGTTGGGCTTGGGGCCGAAGGGGTCAGGCCCCGCTTGTGGTCCGCCTGCGGCGAACCACAAGCGGCGTCTGACCCCGAGCGTGGGGCGGGGGCCGAGCGTACGGCGGGGTCTGACCTCTAGCCGCGGCGGCCGGTCAGTCCACGAATGGGCGTGCCGTTGCGGAGCACGGGGATCGGTCGTCCGGCGAAGTCGGCCAGCGCCAGGTGGTCGGCGTCGATTCCGAGGTGATGATAGATCGTCGCCAGAAAATCGTCTCGACCGACGACCTGGTCCTTGCCGTCCTCGCCTCGCGAGTCGGTCGAGCCGATCACCTGTCCCGGTTCGATGTCGCCTCCGGCGAAGAGGATCGAGGTGGCTCGCGGCCAATGGTCTCGGCCCGGCTGCACGGTCCCTTTCTTGGCACTGGCGACGCCTTTTCCCGAGCTGGCGACGTGCGAGATCTTGGGCGTCCGCCCGAATTCTCCGGTCACGACCACCATCACGCGTCGATTGAGGCCTCGGTCAAACAGGTCCTCGATCAATCCCGCCACCGCCTGGTCGTAGAAGGGGCAGCGGTGCTTGAGTCCTTCGAAGACGTTGTGGTTGACGGCGTGGTCGTCCCAGTTGCCGACGCGTCCACAGAGTGACCCGTTGAAGGTTGTCGTCACCAGGTCGACTCCCGATTCGACCAGTCTGCGGGCCAGCAGCGCCTGCTGGCCCCAGCGGTTGCGACCGTACAGGTCCCTGGTGGCGGTTGATTCCTTGCCGATGTCGAAGGCTTCCCTGGCGGCCGGCCCGGTCAGCACGTCCAATGCCTGCGTCTCGAACTCATCGAGTGCCTTCATCCTCTGGTACAGGTCGGCGTCTCGGCTCAGTCGATCCAGGCTCTGCCGCAGCCCGATCCGCTCTCTGATCCGGGCCAGCTTCTGCTTGTCGCTGAGCCCGATGTTGGGCACGGCGAAGCTGCCGCTGTTGGGGTCGCCGCTGACCCTGAAGGGCTCGTAGGCCGGACCGAGGTAGGCCGCCCCGGCGTAGGGCACCGGGTTCACGCCGACGTAGTTGGGCAGTCCGCTGTTGGGAGACCGTCTCAGCCGGTGAACGATCGAGAACAGGTCGGGGTGGTCGGGTTTCTGCTTGAGGATGCGGACGGGGTGTCCGGTGAGCAGTTGTTGAGTCCCCTGCTGGTGGCAGAAACCGGTGTGCACCATCGATCTCAGCAGGCTGAACTTCTCGGCCACCCGCGCGTGATGCGGCAGCAGTTCGCAGACGTCCATCCCGGGCACCCGTGTGGCGATCGGGTCATACGGGCCTCGATAGGCCGATCCCGAGAGCGGTTTGGGGTCGTAGGTCTCCAGGTGACTGGCTCCACCCTGCAGCCAGACCAGGATCACCGCCGTACGATCACCACCGGGTGTGGCTCCGGCGGCGGCCCGTGATGCGAGCAGTGCCGGCAGGCTCAACCCGCCCAGGCTCGCTCGCAGCAGTTCGCGGCGACCGATGGTGGTGCCGGGTGAGACGCTGGGAGTCGGGTGGGTGGCTTGGCCGGAAAGGTCGGTGTGGTCGGAAATGGGGTGGGATCGGGTCATCATCACAGGTGTCTCGGTACCATTCCGTTGCGGCTTGGGTCAAGGCCGCAGTGCGGATTGTTGGGGCGGGAATGTGGCTCGCTGTTGGGGACAGGCACCCAGGGAGCCAGTCCCTGCGGTCGCTGTTGTGAAATCTGCCGTGGTGTCTGTAGGCTAGTTGCACAGGCTGGTTCGGTACTGGATTATTTCGGCACGACACGGCGGCTCGTCGCGGGAGTTTCGGACAGGACATGGCGAGTTCCGAGTCTTCAGGCGGCCACAAGAAGCTGGGTCAGTTGGCCGCGACGGCCATCTGCGGCAACGACATCACCTCCAGTTGCCTGTACGTCTCGGCGTTGGCCACGATGGCCGCCGCACATCTCTCGCCGTTCTCGCTGCTGTTCGTCGCGGCGGTGCTGTTTCTGTTCCGCAAGATCTACGCCGAGGTGGTGGGCGCTCTGCCGCTCAACGGCGGCGCCTACAACGCGTTGCTGAACACCACCAGCAAGTCGCGGGCGTCGGTCGCCGCCTGCCTGACACTGCTCTCTTATATGGCCACCGCGGTCATCTCGGCCATCGAAGCGGTGCATTACGTCGGCTCGTTGTGGGACGGGCTGCCCGAGATCGCCACCACGATCGGTCTGCTGGCAGTCTTCATGCTGTTGACGATCGTGGGGATCACCGAGAGTGCCAAGGTGGCGATCGGGATCTTCCTGACACACCTCGTGACACTCGCCCTGCTGCTCGTCGCCGGACTCGTCTGGTTCCTGACCCACGACGCCCACCTGGAAGAGAACTTCGACCTCGAGGCTCCTATCCAGCGACAGATGATCGTCTCGGGCAGGATGCTGGACAACCAGGCCCGTACGACCGAGCAGAAGAACGCGGTGATCGAGGGTGTCGAGACTCAGCTGGGCCAGGGCACTCTGCCCGAGTCGCTCAAGACGCTGCTCGAAGACAAGGGATTGGCGCCTTCTGGCGAGGAGGTGTCGCAGGTCGAGGGGGATCCCCATCGGTGGCGGATCGGCACGGGGGGGATGGAGGTGCTGATCCAGTCGGATCCTGAAGAGGGTCAGGAGCGTGGCATGGCGGTGCTGAGGGAGTCGAGCCTGATGATGGCTCTGTTCTTCGGGTTCTGTGCCGCGATGCTGGGGATTTCCGGGTTCGAGAGTTCGGCCAACTTTGTCGAGCAGCAGCAGCCGGGTGTGTTTCCCAAGACGCTGAGGAACATGTGGATCGCCGTCTCGATTCTCAACCCCGCCATGGCATTGTTGACTCTCGCGGTGTTGCCCGTCGACGAGGTCGGGTTCCACAAGGACCACCTGCTGTCTCACCTGGGGGACCTGACCGCCGGCGGCTGGCTGAAGTTCCTGATCTCCATCGACGCCGCTCTGGTCCTCAGCGGAGCGGTGCTGACGAGCTATGTCGGAGTCACCGGCCTGGTGCACCGCATGACGCTGGACCGTTGCCTGCCCCAGTTCCTGTTGAAGAAGAACAAGAGGTTCGGCACGACGCATCGCATCGTGATCGCCTTCTTCCTGCTGGCCGTCTCGGTGCTGCTGGTCACCGGCGGAGCACTCGAGGCTCTGGCCGGTGTCTACACCCTGTCCTTCCTGGCGGTGATGGTGCTGTTCGCGGTGGGCAACATCCTGTTGAAAGTGCGTCGCCAGCGATTGCCTCGACCCGAGCGAGCTCCCTGGGTCTACGTGATAGTCGCCACCGCCGCGGTGGCGGCCGCGGCGATCGGAATCGCCATCGATCAGCCCGACTACTTCATGGTCTTCCTCTACTACTTCATCCCGGCACTCGCGGTGGTGATGATCATGCTCTGGCGGGTCGGGCTGCTGAAGTCGGTGCTGAGTATCGTGCAGTACCACAGTCGATGGGTGCTGCAGTTCTTCGGACGCATCTCGAAGGGGATCGAGAAGAAGATCGACGAGATCAACTCGCAGCAGGTGGTCTTCTTCACTCGAGGCGACATGGTCGACAACCTCAGGCGGGCCGTCGAATACGTCCGCGACAACGAACAGACCAAGCGGATCAAGGTGGTGACCGTGGCCGAGGACATCTCGACAATCTCCGACAAGATCGAGCACGACCTGAAGGTGCTCGACGAGGCCTACCCCGAGATCGACCTGGAATTCGTCAAGATGGAAGGGACGTTCAGCCCGGCGCTGATCGACCGGCTCTCGGAGGATTGGAAGATCCCCAAGAACCTGATGTTCATCGGGTCACACGGTGAGAAGTTCAAGTACGACCAGGCGACACTCGGCGGCGTGCGGCTGATCATCTGAACGCCCACCCCACTGAGATTCAGGTCAGTCCGCCTGCGGCGGATTGAATGGTGAAAAGCGCTCCAGGCCGTGGCAATTCAGGGAGACTGGGGGGACCACTATTCACTATTCACTATTCACTATTCAAGCTCTGACCCCAACTTGTGAGGGGGGCGTGACGTATCAACGGGGAGAGGATTCTGTGGTCGAGAGTTGGCATGTCTGATCGTTACTACGCCGCCTGCTGCCAGACCGATTTCCCCTGTCCGAGTGATCGGCACGAAATCGCCGAGCGGACCCGGCGGATGTGTGCGATCGCCGAGGGGACGATTGTCGGGTACGAACCGTTCCACGACGTCCGGCTGCTGGTGTTTCCCGAGTTTGCTCATGCCGCACCGATCTACGACTCGGTCGAAATGCTCGAGGCCCGGCTGGCGGTGGAATTGCCCAACGAGCACACCGACCGTTACCAGGCCCTGGCGGCCAAGTACGGCTGCCTGATCCAGACCGGGACCTTCATCGAGTCGGACCCGGCATGGCCGGATGTGCTGTTCAACACCACCTGCCTGGTCGGCTCCCAGGGTGTGCTCTCGAAGTACCGCAAGGTCAACCCGTGGATTCCCTGGGAATTGCACTCCAGCCCGCACGACCTGGACGGTTACAGCGACGATCCCTTCCCGGTGGTCGATACCGAACTGGGAAAACTGGGCGTGGCGATCTGTTACGACTGGTTGTTTCCCGAGACGATCCGGCAGCTGGTCTTTAACGGGGCCGAGGTCTTGATCCGCGTCTCGGCCTACATGGATCCCTGGGGTGCGACTCCGCCGATGGACTGGTGGACGCTGTTCAACCGGGCCCGTGCGGCCGAGAACACCGCCTACGTGGTGGCCTGCAACCAGGGCGCGTCGCTGGAACACTACCCGCCATTCAGTTGGCCAGGAGGGAGCATGGTGGTCGATTACGACGGCCGCATCCTGGCCTCTGCCGACCCGGGACCCGGCGAAAGGGTGGTGGTGGCTCCGATTGACCTGGCCGCCCTGCGATCCGAACGCCAGAGGCGGATCGGTCACGACATGCGGAGTCATCTCCGCAGCGAAGTCCACACCTACCTGAGTCAGCCCTGGCTTCCGCCCGCCGCTGAACACCCTCTCGGTGGTGCCAACATCCGCGAGCGGATTGAAGAGGGCCGAGGGCGAACGGGAATCCCCCCGAGCCCCACGACGGGAGAGAACTCATGAGCGACGTCGGACCTGAGCAGAGCCGCCTCTTTCCGATGAGTCCGAATCATCTGAATCATCTGCCATTCGTTCCGGCGGTCGTACAGCCGCTCTTGGTGCTGGGCATGTTGATCATGCTGATCATGCTGGTCGGTTGTCCCGACGATCCGCCCTCTGGCGGTGTCGGCGGTGCCGCTGACACTGGCACGAGCCGGGGCGAGGAGCCGTTTCGGGTGACGGCCGAGCTGGTTGCCGAGAACAACCGGGGCGCGGGTCTGATGGAGCAGTACAAGTACCAGGCGGCAATGAAGGTCTTCCAGCCACTGGTCGACGCGCACCCCGAATGGCTCGACGCGAGGGTCAACCTGGGCATCGCCGTGCTCAATTTCACTCAAAAAGGTGCCGCGGCGGTTTCGATTCTCGAGCAGGTTGTTGCCGAGGATCCCGATCATGCCGCGGCGACCTACTGCCTGGGCGTCTCGCTGTTTCACGCCACCCGCATTGCCCAGGCCAGGGTCCAGTTCGAGCGAGCCGTCGAGCAGGACCCGCTGGATGCTCACTCGGCCTACTTCCTGGCCCGCTGTCTCGAGGAGGACGAGCCGATTCGTGCGGTCGAGTTGCACCTGAAGGCGCTGGAACTTGAGCCGTACTTCCAATCGGCTCACTACCGTTGCTTCGACCTGCTGCGTCAGTTCGACGGCCGCTTCGACGACGCGATGAAGCACATGGACGAGTTCAAGCTGCTCAACGAGCACCCGCTCTCGGTCGCCTTCGCCTACAAGTACACGCTGATGGGTCCCAAGGCGATGGCGATCCGCGTGGGTCTTGACGGCGGTGAGACCCCGACGGCAAAGCGGCCCGACGGTCGGCTGTTTGATCCCGCTGCGGAGATCCCCGCGGCCGTTTCGGCCAGGGTCTCCGCCGGTGCGGCGCTGACGACAGTCGACATCAACGCCGACGGGCACCAGGACCTGTTCGTGGTCACCAGCACCGGCAACCTGGTGATGCTCGGAGCCGGCTCCGGCCCCGGCAAAGGTCTCGACGGCTTCACCCTGGCCAAGGACCACCCCCTGGCCAGGGTCTCCAACGTGACCGCTCCCTTGTGGGGCGACTTCGACAACGACGGGTTGCTGGATGTCTACCTGTGTCGCAAGGGCCTCAACCAGTTGTGGCGGCAGGTGCAGGCGGGTCAATGGGAGGACATCACGGCGAAGTCGAAGGCGGCGGGGACCGACGCTGAGACGCTCGATGGCGTCTGCCTGGATCTCGATCACGACGCCGACCTGGACCTGCTGCTGATCCATCGCGACCGCCCCGCCCAGTTGCTCAACAACAACCGCGACGGCACGTTCGAGGACATCAGTGTCCGGGTGGGCGTGGATCGTTCGGGGGTCGTCTCGGCCTCGGCGGTTGTCGCCGATTTTGACAGCGACCGCGATCTGGACATCCTGCTGCTGGGTTCCCTGGGCAAGCCCGGCGGCAAGAGTTCGGGCAACGTGCTGCTGTACAACGACCGGGCGTGGCGGTACCACGCCGACAAGAAGCTTGGCGAGCTGGCCGGTGCGGCAACAGCCGCGGCGGTGGCCGGAGACACGAACGCCGACGGCCAGGTCGAACTCTACGCGGTTGATTCGATCAAGTCCGCCTCGGTGGTCCGCTGGACGCGAAAGCCGGACGGGACCTGGGACAAGATGCAGCTGGGGTTTGGAGACGTCGAGGGAACGATCGGCGGCGGGTCGCCTCGGATCGCCCTGGCCGACGTCACCGGTGACGGCCAGGTCGAGTTGCTGGTGGGGACCAGCGGCTGGTCGGCCTGGCAGCTGCCTTCTGATGTCACGAATGCGAAGGACGCGCAGCTGATCGAGTTGGCCGATTCGGGCGAACACGACGCTCTGGGTGCGTGGACCCCGGTGGTGCTCGATGATGCTCTCGGCCCGGCGATCGTCGGCACGGTTGTCGACGGGGCTGTGTTGGCTTGGACCGCCGGATCCGGTCGCCATCCCTTCGTGACGATCG
>Ga0310125_10002055_pt1 | contig 10425 bp, 8 predicted proteins | sample CB11b_Tmax_Bot8__FD_203508 | JGI IMG/M metagenome (GOLD analysis project Ga0310125, IMG submission 203508) | Marine microbial communities from Western Arctic Ocean, Canada - CB11b_Tmax_Bot8 | ecosystem: Environmental > Aquatic > Marine > Oceanic | place: Canada: Western Arctic Ocean | collected... | reverse complement strand
TGAGGGCAGGGTCCCATTTCCAGCTCCATTTCCCGTTTTCGTATTGCCTGAGCTGGTGAGCAAGGCTGCCCCGCAACTGCTCAACGGTACGGCGCGGATTCAGATTATGAGCCGCCTCCACGAACTCCTCAAAGGAGTCGGTTTCCGCGGGCAGACGTCTCCAGCCGGCGATGGAGTCGACTTCGTCCCGTTCAACCTGAGGCGCCATGTCAAGAACCACCAGCGCCTTAAGGAGGTCGGTGTTCTGAGAGGCATACGCAAGAGCGGCACGCCCGCCCATGGAGTGGCCGATGAGTGTAACGTCCTTAAGGCCCAACACACTTACAAACCCCTCGATGTCAGGAACTAGGCCGTCCAACCCGTAATCGGCATCGGGAGCCCAGCCGCTGTCGCCGTGGCCGCGCTGATCCGGCACTATGACGTGAAAGTTGTCGTGAAAGGCCAGGGAGGTAAAGTCCCAGGTGTGGGCTGAATTTGTACGGCCGTGAAGGAGGAGCATGGGGGGCTTATCGTCGTTACCCCAGTCCAAATAGTGAATATTAATCCCGTTGACCTGAACCTCCCGGTCTTCGGGCGATGCATCGGTGGTGAAGATCACACCCATGGCGCGAGCAGCGTTGTGCAGGGTCATGCCCCCCTGTGGCGTTGTCATATCATGGCCTCCAAAGGAAGTTTCTCGCCCATCATATAACCAGCGTCAACGTAGCGAAAGGCAGGGCATGTTCCCGGAGGGCCGGAACCTACGCGGGAGGCAGGTTTGCCGCTCACCAAACCCGATGCTATAGTGTCGCCACCCGCGCCATCCAGGAGGTGCCCCATGCCACTGTCTCAGCCGGAGTACGACGTCATAGCCATAGAGGATGTGATGATCCCCGCTAGGGATGGCGTGGGACTGGCCACGGACATTTACCGCCCAGCCAGGGACGGCGACTTCGTTCAAGGGCCATTGCCCGTGATCCTGGAACGGACTCCCTACAACAAGCGATCACAAGACAGGGTAGAACGCAACGGCCGCTACTTCGCCCGCCGGGGCTTCATATTCGCCTTCCAGGACTGCCGCGGATGTTTCGCTTCCCAAGGGGAGATGGACTTCTTCTGGCAGGAAGGCCCGGACGGGTATGACACGGTGGAATGGATTGCAGCCCAGCCGTGGTGCAACGGCAAAATAGGTACCACCGGCACCTCCTACGCCGGCTGGACCCAGAACGCCCTGGCAGTGCTGGACCCGCCGCACCTGACATGCATGTGGGTCAACGAAGGCGCATCCAACGGCTACACCAGCACATTACGTCACGGGGGCGCCTTGGAGCTTAGATTCCTCACCTGGCTGTTCTGGCACTCCGCTATCAACACCAATACAGAGCTGAAGCGTGAGCCAGGTGTCACGGAAGCCCTGAACGGCGTGGACACATGGCAGATACTGAAGAACCTGCCGTTCAAGAAGGGCGAGACGCCCCTGGCCCGGGCACCCAACTATGAACGCCGTGCCCTGGACATACTGACCCACGGTGACTACGACGATCTCTGGACAGACCCCAGCGTGAACTTCGAGCTTAACTGGGAGCTGTTTGCGGACGTGCCAACGGTGTTCTCCAGCGCCTGGTACGACTCCTATACGCGAGCCAACCTGGAGAACTACGTGGGGCTATCCCAGCGCAAGAAGGGTCCCTACCGGCTGGTCATGGGCCCTTGGACCCATGGCGACGTTTCCATGGGCTACACCTACTCCGGCGGAGTTGACCTGGGAGCCGAAGCGGCCTTCGACTACAACGAAGAGCGCCTTCGCTGGTTCGACCGATGGCTCAAGGACGTTGACGACGGCGTAGACAGCGACCCGGCGGTGCGCATCTTCGTCATGGGTGGCGGCGACGGACGCATGAACAGGGCAGGCCGCATGAACCACGGTGGTCGCTGGCGGGAGGAACTGGAGTGGCCGTTGACCAGAGCCAAGGCCACGCAGTACTACATACATCCAGACGGCTCCCTGCTGACTGAGCCGCCCAAAGAGAAAGACAGCTCGACCACATATCGCTTCGACCCGGACGACCCAGTACCCACCATAGGCGGCAACATATCGTCCCTGGCCAGGGTGCGTCCCGTGCCATCGTACATCATGGACCCAGCCGTCCTGCCACAGGCGGCCCGGGTCGAGCAGATAGTGGCAAACGGTGGCTGGGACCAACGGGAGCGAGAGGATGTGCTGGGCGCCAGCCCACCCTACAACATGCCACTGAGCGCACGGAAGGACGTCCTGGTGTTCCAGACGGAGCCTCTTGAGCGGGACACCGAGGTCACAGGCCCCATGGAGGTCAAGCTGTGGGTGGGATCTGACGCGCCTGACACCGACTTCACCGCCAAGCTGGTAGATGTGTACCAGCCCAGCGAGGATTACCCCAACGGGTACGCCCTGAACATATCCGATAGCATATTCCGCATGCGATACCGCGCCTCGTGGGAAAGGCCGGTGATGATGAAGGAGCGTGAAGTATACGCAGTCACGATAACCCTGTACCCTACGTGCAACCTATTCGCTAGGGGGCACCGGATACGGCTGGATATCTCCAGCTCCAACTTCCCCCGGTTCGACGTGAACCCCAACACCGGCGAGCCTATAGGAAGGAACACGCAGACCCATACGGCGCTGAACACAGTCCATCACAGCGCGGACTGTCCGTCGCACGTAGTGCTGCCTATTGTAGGGTGAGGGAGCGTTACAGGCATGCCTGTTCTTCCAATCCACCCGCCCTTGTAGTGTTTCTTGGACCTGAGGGGACACCCCTCACGATACCCAGAACCCTCCTAGTACGAAAGGTTTATCAGAGGAATACCCTTGCTTCAGTTACCTGGCCACTCGTCCGTCCCGACTGGTTGGGATACCCAAGTTACTCTACCCTTCGTGGTGCTTGCCTCTAACGCAACAACGGGAAGCATGGATCTGGGCATTATGCAGAGGGAGACGCCCTCCGACATGTCAGGTCAGCCTACGGAGAACGCTAGGGTGCGGAAACGCCAAGCGGCGCGGCGACGCCCACCTTGTCCTTGAAGCGTGGCATGACCTCTGTGGCGAACAACTCCATGGAGCGTCGTATCTTCGCAGGTTCCATACGCCCAATGGCAAAGACACAGTTCAGGTAGGTGATGCCTGTGGTGTCCAAGAGACGCTGGATCTTCTCAGCACAGACATCTGGTGTGCCGAAGAGCAGCCATTCGTCGTAAATCATATCAGCGTCAGGCTCATCAGCTAGTGGTTCCTCAATAGCCAGGCCGCGCTCCACTCGCTGCGTGTTGGCTCGCAGGGCGGTGACCATTCGTAGGTGCCACATAGCATTGCGTACCTGGGCGCGGGCATCCTCCTCGGTGTCGGAGACGTACACCTGCTTCTGGACGGCGAACTCCTGTGGCCAGCCCCGGCCAGACTCATCAACCGCCTGGCGGAACACATCCCAGTTCGCCTGCACGGCACCGGAGGGCGCGCTTGACCCGCCCGTAATGCACTTGTAGCCGCGTTGCACCGTGGCCACAATACTCGGCGGACTCTGAGCAGCCACCCAGAACGGGGGGTGAGGCTTCTGGATGGGGCGCGGGAAGATAGTGGTCTCCGGTATCTGATAGTAGTGACCCTGGTAGCTGAAGCTGTCCTGGGTGAGTGCCTTGACCATGACCTCCACACTTTCGTCAAATATTGCGCGATTCTCATCCAGGGGCACGCCCAGGCGCCGGAATTCGTACTCCTGGTAGCCGCGCCCGAATCCCACCTCAAGGCGGCCATCCGTGAGTTGGTCAGCCATGGCAATCTCTTCAGCCAACTTGAGAGGGTGGTGCAGCGGCAGGACAACCACAGCCGTGCCGATGCGGACCCGCTTGGTACGCTCCGCCAGTTTCACGGTCAGCATCAGTGGACTGGGCGAGTACCCATAGTTGGAGAAGTGGTGCTCCGCCAGCCAGACAGCATCGAAGCCCAGTTCGTCGGCCAGTTCAGCCTGGGCGACCGCGTTGGCGTACACCTCCTCGGCTGGCAGCATATCCGGTGAGTGAAGCAATAAGAATGTACCGAACTTCATTGTGCAGCTCCTGCCAGTAGCCCTGGCGACGCGTTTCGAAGAATTGTATGGTTATTCTTGCCCATTCTCAAGGCAGTAGTCGACGCCCCATAACACCAAGTCAACAATGGTCACACTCCAAGAGAATAGCGATGAAGCTCCAGCCATGCATACCGTTCCACATATTCTCAATCACAACCAGGTGTGAACGCACAGGTAGGCTGGGCATTGCTATAACCACGAGGGCCATCACAGCGGGCAGCCGATGTCCCTTTGTGAAGGCAAACGTAGGCGCGGTAGCTACCCAGGCCAACACAGACCCGCGTCTGGGACCGATGGCACTACGCCTAATAGAGACGGTGCATTCCACCTCCGAAGCACTCAAGGAGTTGGAGGCCAGCGACCGTACATCGAGTACAGGCAACTGGCGGTTGTGGACAGGGACAGCCACTCCACAGCACGCACAGGCGGAGTGGGCCGGGCACATAGCAGAGCTCAACTACATAGCCATGGGTAATGTTCTTCTGGGTCGGCATGTCATAAAAGCAAGGAGATGGAGGAACGATTTCTACTCGCCATAGAAGCCGACCGCAACGCTGGCGAGTAGCACGGCGGACAGATTTCCTCTGGGCTACTCGTGTATGACAAAGAGGAGTACCCCAGATTAAGCCCACGGGTGGACGGGCAACCTGAACCCGTATGGGAGTTGCGCCGAATCTTCCAACTGCACATGCCGCAGATAGACTCCTATAACGTCCGGCCCAAAGACCCCACCATCCCCTCGCCTTGACGACTATTTTAGTGCCAATTAGAATCAGCACTGAGGAGGGACACCATGACAGAAACGCAGGAACAGGAAGAGGAACGTCTATACACATGGGAGATCATGGAGGAAGGGCACACCGTTCCGCCAATCTCCATGGAGGTCACAAGGGAGTTCATAGCCGATTACTGCAAGAGCGTTCAAGATGACAACCCGATTTACTACGACGACGATGCCGCAAAGGCAGCAGGCCTGGACGGCGCCATAGCGCCGCCCACCATGGCCCACGCATACGCACCAATGAGGCGCTGGGATATCATGGAGCACCTAGGTTACGTAGGGCCGGAGAGGTCCAAGAATCCCCGCAGCACACCATTCGCGGGTTGCGAGATGATGTTCCAGGGGATGCCTGTGCGGCCGGGCGACACGATCACCAGCCAACCGACGGTGGACCGGAAGTGGATAAGCAACTCCGGCAACAAGTTCGTAGCGTTCCGCGTAGTGGGGCACAACCAGAGAGGCGAGAAGGTGGTGGAGTACCTGTACAGCATCATATGGGAGTACTCCCGAGGCCAGAAGTCCAGGGCCAGCTGAGGTGCACTCAACCAGACTGCAGAGAAGGAAAGAAAAATGGCTATACAGGCAGCAACCGCAAGCTACGTGTCCATACAGGTTGGAGACGAACTTCCATCCATCCAGAAAACTGAGACCCAGGAGACAATTGACGACTACACCCGGCTGATCGTGAACCGAGAGGCTCCCGCAATAGGCACCAACCTCCACACCGACCAGAGGTTCGCCGACGCGGGCATATTTGCCGGAACGGTGAACTACGGTGTTGTCACCTGCTCGTTTATGATGGAGCTGCTCCAGAAGGCGTTCCCGACACCGAACCTGCTCCGGAGCACTCTCGATATGCGGGCGCTGGAGCCGATCCGGTCCGGTGACACGGTCACATTCACAGGCAAGGTTCTGGAAAAACGCGAGGAGGGCGGGCAACACCTCGTAGACGTTGAGGTGACAGGAACCAACCAGTTAGGCCAGTCGGTCGCCGCGGGAAGAGCATCGGTTCCTTTCTAATCGCCCGCTTTAACGTACCAACGTAGGAGGAATAGAAAATGGTAGAGACGCAGGAAGAAGAGAACGTCTATAACTGGGACGTGATGGAGATCGGCCACACGGCGACGCCCCTCACGGTAGAGGTAACAAAGGAACGCATCGCCAACTACGCCAAGTCGGTCCGTGACGACAACCCAATCTTTTTTGACGAGGCGGCGGCCAAGGCGGCAGGGTTCGATGGGATTGTTGCGCCGCCGACGATGCTTTACGTTTACTCTCCGATGCGCCGCGCCGAAATAATGAACGGACTGGGATATGTGTCACCAGAGCAGTCTAAGGAGGCACGCAGCACACCATTCGCCGGGACTGAGGTTATGTTCCAGGGGGTGCCAGTGCTAGCAGGGGACACGATCACCAGCCAACCGGCGGTGGACAGGAAGTGGGAGAGCAGTTCCGGGAACAGGTTCGTCTCATTCCGCATCATCGCAACCAATCAACGAGGCGAGAAGGTGGTCGAGTACCTGTACAACGTGATCTGGGAGTATGCACAGGGGCAGAAGTCCAGAAACGGCTAGATATTATCCCACCGAGCAAGCTAGGAGGAAAGAAAAATGACAATACAGGCCGCGAGCGTAACATTTGATTCCATCCAGGTCGGAGACGCGCTTCCGATCCTGGAGAAGACGGAGAGCCAGGAGACAATCAACGGATACACAGAAATGAACCGACGTGAGGACGCACCCGTTCAGCGGGGTGCCAACCTGCACACGGACGAAGGATACGCCCAGGCGGGTATATTCGCGGGAACGGTGAACCAGGGCGTTGTCACATGCGCCTACCTGTACGAATTGTTGCAGATGGCCTTTCCAGTACCAAACGTCTATCGGAGCACATTCAACATGCGAGCACTGGAACCCTTCCGGCCAGGCGACGTTGTCAGTTTCACCGGCAAGGTCCTGGACAAACGAGAAGAGGGCGGGCAGCGCCTAGTGGATGTTGAGGTGACGGGTACCAACCAGCTGGGCCAGACGATCGCATCGGCGAAGGCAACGGTACCGCTGTAGCGGGCGTGTGGCAAACGCCTTCTTCCAGCCCTCGCGCCCACATAACCTTCTAAGGGAGGGGATCGGGCTGCGTGACGGCGACGGAACGCCTGACAGTTGACAGTCACCCGAAGCACTGAAACAGTTGGGTCGAGTCGTGAGCGTAACAATGTGCCGGGTCTGTAGAAGTCCGGCACCACTATGAACATCAAGCTGGTGCTATAGGTATACACTCCCTGTGTGATGGGAGTGGTGGCACGCAGCATAACAACGAACGCCTCAGCGCTTATCGACCCCGTAGCACCCCTGTTACCAGGGCGATGTGATCGGCGACCACATTCGCCGGCCCCACCTGAATGATGGGCGCGTATTTGGTGTTGCCTGTGTATCCTGCGCCCGTCCAGAAGGCGGCGCCGTTCAGGTCGCAGTCATCGGTGTTGAGGCCCCATCCAGTACCGCTCCATTCCGCGGGAGAGGCATACGACCCGCTTTGGGCTATTGTTGCTAGCGCAACTGGCAGACCACGTCCACCAGAGCGGGCAGCTTCTCCTCTTTAACCATCCTCATGGCCTCCTGTAGAGCAGGCGCCAGCTTCTCCGGGTCGTCTATCGGGCCGATAGCAAAGACGCCCTGGGCCTCAGCCAGTTTGGCGAAGTCCACCGGCGGGTCGTCCATATATACACCGATGCCCCTGCTATCCACGCGGCGGTCTCGCATGCTGGCCACGTTGTAGGCGTGCTCATCCGAGTTGTACAGGTCCCGGTTGTTGAACATGACAGTAAGGATGGGCAGCCGGTGGTGAGAGGCGGTCCAGAGGGCCCCTGGCGTGTACATCAGGTCACCGTCCGACTGTATGTTGACGATGAGTCTGTCGGTATCACGGTGGGCTAGGGCGGCTCCTATAGCGGCGCCATACCCGTATCCCAGCCCTCCTCCACCTGACGCACCGATGTGCCTATAATGCCTGTCGAAGTCCCACAGACGCCTGGCCCAGCCTGCCGCGTTGCCGTTACCAAGCACCCAGTCCTCTCCCTGAATCTGCTGCCACACTTCACCGGCAAGACGGCCCGTGGACACGGGACTTACACCCCGGTTCTCCTGTGCCCGCTGCTGCCATCGCGCCCGCGTCTCGTCATGGCTGGTGCGTATCGCTTCGTATCGTTTATCGTACTTGTCGCGATTGCCGGAGCCCAAGAGCTTGCGGCACTCATCCACCAGCATGGGCAACGCCACGGATGTATCGGCCAAGATATTCAGATCCAGGGGAGCGATGCGCTGGTAGTCCTGCGCCCACCCGCCACCGCGCAGGTCCCACAGTGAGATGCTGGCCACCTTGCACGAAGGAGGAATGAACGGCTCGGTGTCCCAGTGGTGCAGGTCACGGACGTGGAACAGGCCGTAGGGGTCACGGGACTCCAGGGCCAGGACGAGATCCCGATCTTTGAAAAGGTCCAGCTCCGTGCCCGTAACGTCCAGAGGGTGGTTGGAAGGGAAGTTGAACCTGCCGCCCCGGTCGGCTACCGGCAGGGCCAGCAGCTCGGCCAGCTCTATAAGCGCCTCTACCGCCTGAGGATCTTTGCCAACATGGTCGGCCACTACCAGGGGAGCCTGGGCTTCCACAAGCCAGCCAGCCAGGATATGCAGGGCGTCAGGGTCCGGCCCCATTGGCGAAGGGGGCGGGTAGTTGCCTACTACTGGAAGCACCAAGTCTTCGCTGACCATACCCTCTTGAATGGTGGAGTCGTAACAGATATATACCGGCCCCTGGGGATGCATGGTCGCAGTCTGATAGCCGCGAAGGAATGAGTCTGGAATAGAGCCGATTGTTGATGGCTGATCGTCCCACTTCACGTAGTTCCGTACCAGCTCGCCCTGCACCAGAGCAGTATGCAGCCAGTCTATGCCCGGACGGCGCGTTGTGGCGTCCATCGGTCCAGTGCCGCCGACGACGATGACGGGTGCGCGGTCTGTGTAGGCGTTGTAGATTGCCATGGAGGCGTGCTGAAGGCCGACGACGTTATGGGCAGCGGCCACCATTGGCTTGCCTGTAGCCTTGGCATAGGCATGGGCAATGGCCACAGAGATCTCCTCATGAGTGCACTGGATGATCTCCGGGCCTACGTTGTTGGCGTAATTGACCACCGAGTCCTGGAGGCCTCTGAAGCTGGAGCCGGTGTTCAGAGCAATGTATGGCACTTCCAACTGCCGCATCATCCAAACCGCCAGATCCGACCCGTAAATTGGCCTGGGAAGCTGTGCTGCCATGAAACGCTCCTCTCGCCATTGAATGGCGTGGGTTATGGTATCGGCAGGGCAATGATAGTGGCGGGGGTTCAGGGATACAAGGCAGGGCGTGCATTGGCAACCGCTTACTTCCCACCCATCCAACCCTCGAATGCTTATGAGATAGGGAAGACCTCCCCCTAAGACCCTCCGGCAGGGTACCTAGGTTCCCTGTACCTTCCTAACGGTAGACAGGTTTTTAGGCAGCCATCCATGGCCAATATCACATTCCTTTTAGAGAATCCCTCCTGGCGATGTACGTTGGGAATCAGGGAAATCGGACTGCGGTTGCCAAACAGGTTGGCTTTGCCAGCAAAAGCAGTCAAGGGCCATAGCTACAATGGGTAGCTGGTAAAGTTGCAATCCAGGACGTTACAGCTTACCGTCGTACCAAGAGGAGCGACCTACTACCTTGTATTTGTGAACTAAGGAGAAGCGCCATGCCGGAGATGGACCTTGGCGACGTGACGATTCACTACCAGCAGGCGGGCGAAGGCCCACTGGCCTACGTCTTCTGTCACGGACTTGGCGGTGGCGGTGAAGGGTTCGTGGAGGAGTTTGACTTCTGGAAAGAGCATTTCGGGCGGGTCATCACGTGGGATAACCGTGGCGTGGGCGCGTCCTCAACGGCATCGAAATACTCGCTACCACTGTTCGCGGGTGATCTGGCACGGCTCCTAGATGGACTGGGGGTTGAAAGAGCGGTGGTACACGGCGTCTCCTGGGGTGGTGTCCTGGTGCAGCAGTTCGCGCTGGACCACCTGGAGCGCTGCGCCGCTATGATAATCGATTCCAGCTCCAGCGAGGTCAATGTGGCTGCGTCGGAGAACTGGTTCCACATAGGAGAGAACACCAAGGCCGGTGTGGAAGGCGGCAGGGACGTCCCATCCGAGCAGGTGGACTCACTGGTAGCCAGGGCCAGGGGCATTGCGGGACTGCGTGAGCACCCGTATACGCCGCGTCTGAAGGATATAACGTGCCCCGTGCTGGTGGTAGCCGGGGGCAAGGACGAAGTGGCGGGAGCGGGAGGGTCTGTGCTTATGGCACGGAACCTGCCCAATGCACGGCTGGAGATATTCCAGGAGTCCGGCCACGGGGTGTACAGCCATGAGCGCGACGGCTACCGCAGCCTCGTGCTTGAGTTCTGCCGTGAGCATGGGGTGCTGAGCTAGGTTAGGATGTAAATATCCCCGGGCGTGGGTATTCGAGCCTGGCATATGACCAGCAAGCCAATTCT
>Ga0310125_10002048_pt1 | contig 10442 bp, 13 predicted proteins | sample CB11b_Tmax_Bot8__FD_203508 | JGI IMG/M metagenome (GOLD analysis project Ga0310125, IMG submission 203508) | Marine microbial communities from Western Arctic Ocean, Canada - CB11b_Tmax_Bot8 | ecosystem: Environmental > Aquatic > Marine > Oceanic | place: Canada: Western Arctic Ocean | collected... | reverse complement strand
TTAATCTGACCACGATTAAGACCACCTGGACTCCACCAAGCATCTCTTACGCTATCAGTATGAGCCATCAATCCTGCTATGTCACCACTGAATCCAATCCAGCGATAAGTATCAGAATAAACGTCATAAACGTACTTATAGTTGCCATCGAGAGTACCGTAAGATGAAGCACTATTAAATGCTACATCAGTTCTCCAAGCAATTACATTGTTAACTGCGTTAGTGGCTCCACCAACATTAACAACTTCTTCTTTCGGAGGTGATACAATAGCAATACAATCTTTACGATATTCTGCTATAGTCTCAATGATATACTTAGAAACAACAGCAACCTGAGCGGTGTTTTCGTTAGAGAGTCCACCAGCAATTGCTAGTGAAACATTAACTTCATCAGCGTTCTTGAACTTGTCCCATCCTTGCATATACTCGTTAGCACCAACTGTCCCGGCATCAACTGCTAAGACCCAAACTGCGGAGTTACCTTCGCAAGTTGCTTGGTCATCGCCACTACCGTCATCACAATGAGCGGGTACACCAGCCGAAACTGCTATTCCTCCACTGAATGTTACAGTCGTTGCGGCTGAGTTAGTTACGTTTGCTGTGTTAATCCAGACAAGTTTAGAGCGAGGATTAATTATATCCATTGCCCAAATGTTTCCACCGTCACTGTTTTTGTCGCCTTGTGCGAGTCCAACAAGATAGCGTTCAACAACTTCTCCGTCAACAACTACGACAACTGCCATTTCGTTGTTACTAGTCGAAGGCTGAACATCGAATGCACCGGCATATTGCCAGTCACCCCACGTTGCAGTACCGTCGTGTGTTTCTACACTAATGCCATTTCCGTACAGGCCAGGATAGCGGGCATAAAATCCCTCTGTCAAGGTTCCTGAATCCAACTGTGTGTCAAAATCCTCTGCGCCAGTTATTTGAGTAACATTTCCAGAAGGCGCGGCATTCATCGCTCCTGAATCAACAACTCGAACTACTTGAAGGCTGTTAGCATACTTCAAGAAAGCGGCAGAAGAAAGAAACGCTGGATATGTATCGTTGGTTGGTTGTCCAAAGACTGCTACCAGGTCGGCTTCTGAGGTACATAAATACGGCTCAAATGCCGGACCCCAAGTAAAACGACCAACTGTAGCACCTAAAGAGGTAGCAACCGCGGGGATAGACGTTGACAAGTCGATTTCTCTTGTCTGGACGCCTGGGCTTAATTGAAATCCCATCGTTTTTCTCCTATATTAAAATTATTTAACTATGGTTTATCCCAATCATTTTACCGTTAATTGAATTATTATGCGATAATTCTGATGAGACAATAAGGAAGAAAACATTCTCCTCCATCCATTACAACTATTTATAATTTATTAGTTTTCCACGCACTTGCTCTTCCGCCTGTTCGACAGACGCCATACTAATTTTGTGGAAATCTCTCATAACATTTTTATGCCTCACGTTATTTGGGCACGAACACTGAAAAGAGTATATAGCGGAACATTTAACACAATATCGGCTCTTTAATCTCATAGTTTTACCTCATCACTGGCATAGTCTAATATTTCTCCAAATCCTACACTTTCTCCACATCCACAACTGCTACTTGCATTAGGGTTAGATACTTGAAAAGACGACCCCATTACTTCTGTCACGAAATCAATGGTGGCTCCTGCTATGTAGTTAATACTGATATTATCTACTACGAATTGCCTACTATCTTCCAAGTCTATTGTTCTATCGTGTAACTCAGGAATATATTCGTTTACTACTTCCCAGTTATATTCAAATCCAGAACATCCTCCGCCCTTAATGCTGAAGCGTACTGCATCGCTATTTTCTTTATTGCAAACCGACACTATCTGTGCCTTTGCTGAATCTGTCAGTGTAAACATATATATCTCCCTTACTACTTATAGATTTGCCAAACTTCTCCACCCTGTACGATATTCTCACTTACATCTCCTATACCATCTTCGATGAACCCGAATGGAGTCAGGTCATCTTCTATTTGTTGTATTTGTCCATCATATAATTTTGTTCTCAAATCTATATCATTTAAGTCTTTAAATAAATCTTGGGAAGAGAACCAAGAGAATAAGACTAAACTCATTACTAGGTCATCATTACCACCCTCTTCGGCAGACCAACTCTTTCCTCGAACGATAAATTGAGATATCTCTGATATTGTCTCCAAATCGTTAATTATTAGTTTGTTTGTCTCTATAAGGTCCTTGAAATTAGAACAACCAACTGCTTTGACTCTCTTAGTCATTTTTATGCCTAATTTTGCTTGAACCCCTGATTCGTTTATTGTGTTATCGTATTCCAAATCATAATGGAGTATATTAGCAACTTCACCACCAGGACCATTTGATTCAATCAAAACAGTCGCTTTATTATATGCAGTTGCTACCCGATTTATTATGTTTGGAAAAAGTAGAGGAGATATTGTATTTGACCTATATTTGGCCACTTGCTTGAACGGAAGGTCTGTAATGTCAATCACGTTAAACGTGGAGTAATCTTGACCTCTGCCCTCTGCAACATCCACTGCTATAAAATAATTATGTCCCTCAAGTGTCTCTTCGTATATGTCTAGATTATCTTTGCGTGTAAGTGGAGTTTTAATAGTAAGTTCGGCAATCTTGCCAGGATTAACCAGAGTACCAGCACTGCCCAAAAACTCACATTCAAACTCTTGTCTAAACTGTTCCTCACTGGTGTTTTCAATTGTTTGTTTCTTCCAGTCATCATCTCTGCCCGGTACATCCCACCAATTAATTTCAAAGGCGTGATAGTTGGAGCGTCCTTCAATGGCATTAGTCCACATCTTATAGAAGTGATTCATACCGTTGGGAGTAGAAACAATAACTACTTTCGATGTTTGTCCAGATGATATAGTTGGATAAACAGAATTAAAGAATTCTTGTGCCATATTTTGCTGAACAAATGCAAACTCATCCAGGAAAATTAGATTGAATGAATAACCACGGATAGCACTTGATGACGTAGAACCTGCGAGGATTCGTGAGCCATTTTCTAAAGACATAGAACCTTTGTTCCATTCCGACACTCCTTGTTGCAAGAACATAGGGAGTTTTTCATACGCCATTTGGAGACGACCTAATAATTCTCTTGCAGTCGCACCCTTATTGGCTAGAATCGCTACATTCTTTTGGTCATTAAATAGTACATAATGGAGCATAAATGCCAGACTTGTCTGTGATTTACCAGACTGTCTAGGACATTTTACTATACAAAATCGATGTTCTTCTAGACCCTTTATTAGTTCTTCTTGGAAAGGCCACAATTCAAACTTCATTAATCCTTTATCTATATTAACTATAGTCATATAGTTCTTAATGAAGTATATAGCATCATCCCTACATTTGACATACTCCTGTATCTCCTCCGCAGTATAGTTCTGCGCCACGTTGAGCCGTTTAAGGAGTGGATTGCCTAAATATGTAGTTATTGTCATAATATAATTAACGCCCCGAAATCTTCTTTCAAATTATTCCGAGTCCTTTGTTAGTTGTTTCATTAGTAATTTTATATGTTCTTCAAGCGTGTCCAGTTTACCAGACATCTTTAAAAATAATTGATTAAATTCTGCATCTTCTTTATTACGTTGTTCTATACTTTCAAGTCTGGAAGCAATACGTTCTTCGTGTTCACTTTGCCATACCTTTTGAGCCGCAATATGTGATTCAATACGTTCTACCCGTTGCAAGTCGGCCTCAATATAATGAGAAATTCTCCCCGTATCTCGGACCATATCCATCATAACTGTGATACCATAAACAACGGCAATAAATATAATAATACTTCCGATGTTCTGGATTATGTGGTCTCTATTCATTTCCTCTACTACTCCTTTGGTTTATTGGTCCAAGTGTTATACAACTCATAAAGAACTCTAACTTTATCTTGTAAAACTTCTATTGACGAGTGCATTTTTGCTAACACGATTACCAATGTTATGAATCCTAAAAAAATAGGCCACATCCTTGATATTACTTCTAGTGAACTATCCATTATTCTTGTTCTCCCTTTAGTTAACTGTCAATAGTCTTTCCTTTCAGCATCTCCTGTAATTCAGCGGTGCTACCTACATAAAGATTATTGACATTCGTTTTCGGGGCCTCTCCGTCCTTCATAAGTTTTAATTCTTTCTGCATCTTCAACAATTCCATCGTAGTATCAGATACATTTTTAATCAAACCACTCGCTACTTCGTATGCCCTTGGGTGTTCCATTTCCTTTGCTAGTTCAAGGATGCCTTCAAGTGCATCGTTACCACGTTCTATAAGATTATAAAGATTATCCCTAGCGTAAGAATAATCTTCACCGAGGTCGCCTTCCACGGGGTCAGACTTAACTGCCGCCCTAGGCGCTAGACCTCTCTCCCTTCGTACTGCTATTACTCTCTTATTAATATCAATAGGCTTATCTTCTGGATGCTCTGCACCTAAAATATCTTCAGCAACTTCTAATTCAGCATCCAATTTTTCTTTAATACTTTTTTTCGTCATAATATTTCATCCTCTACTCACTTTTTTAGTCGCCATCACGGAAGCGGCCACTTAATTTCTGCCATAGTGTCAACATCATAATCGTCATCAGGGTTATCAGGATGTCCTCCTTCGACTTTTATAGTCCAGTTATCTTCTTCCCCTGCACTGAATGGGTCTACAGACAGGTTAATACGTTCATCAGGCCATATACCATCATCTAATATATAGTTTGTTTCGATATGCTTGATAACTCCTTGCTCTCGTATTGGTGGATAAATCCATCCCCTAATAATAAAATCTAAAGTCCAATTGACTATTCGTTGTTCTGAAAAATCTCCCTCAAACTCATCGGCCATAGTTAGCCCCGACAGTTCGATGGGAATATCTCTACGCATCTCTAATGCGGGAATTTCTTCGATTACTACATTAAAATCTGGCGCAAAATATGGTAATATTTGTTCGATGATTTGAAGTCCATCATCCATATAATCCACATAAACGTCAAGACTGAATGTGAAGTTGTATGGAATCGGGTTCAACATCACATACGCTTTGTTGTTGTCCGTATGATTAAATCTGAACTCGGTCATTTGGTTCGCTGACCGCGATAGGTCTTGCTCCAGGCCAGTTAGAACAAACCCCATTCGGGGAACTTGTCTATTCTTTTTACTGTCTTGGATTAATTTTGCTAGATACTTTTTGCGAGACTCATAGGCCAAAGGTACCTTAATATCTTTAAGTACCGTGCCATCCGCCTCTTTATGCTCTACGTGAATATTGTTAAATACGGAGCCGAAAGCAATGATTAATTTTTTAGTTGTTCCGTGATAAAAAGTTGTTCCAAACATTATTATGTACTCCCAAACGGATTCATTTCTGATAGGTCAAGAATATCGTCATCTAGACTATCCCAATCAGGTGTTGTTAATTCATTATCTACTGCCGTTTGTATATCTGTCTCTAATGCGGTTATCTCTGCATCTACAACATCAATATCTTCACCACCATATTCCCAAGGTTTAAGTGTCAATGTCCAAATGTGTTGGGCTCCTTCTGGTGATGGATAGAATGAACTGTCATTTCCAACAAAGGTTACTTCAAATAACGCTTCCGCATCGTTGAAATATAATAGGTCACCAGCAATTGGTCTGTCATCATCTACCGCGGCTGTTTGTTCTGCAAAGTCTTTCTTTGTGAAAGACACTTTCATTTCGTCAGTTACAGATACTCCGAACTTAGAATAGAAATCTCCGACATCTCCATACTCTTGATAATCATCAATCAGTATATTAAATGTCCACACCGTATCAAAGAACGATGATGGGTCCTCACCAAAAATTGGGTCAAGCGCCGTACTATATTGACGAGGAAGATATTTCGCAGTAAATCCAACTACTGCGACAACCTCTTCCACCATATCTTTGACCATTGGCGATTTTGACATTTGGTCGAACATTCCCACAGCATTACCCCACTAAAAAGTTAACAGGAAGTTCGTAATTAAGGGAAAATTCTTCTTCGAGTTTGTCAATCTCTTCTTTCGCTTCATCCCAAACCTGTTGCCCGTTTATAGTTATACCTCCCGGTAAGGGCATTCCATCAAACTGTTTCATATTGGCACCCCACTGCTGTTTAATCTGTGCAGTGGCATACTTCTTAATCCATTCATCGTTAAATACGTCTATAGCATAGGATGTAGCCTCGTCAGGTCGAACGGCTTGCCACGCTCGTAAGAGCAAAGAATTTCCTACTGTCCAAGTTTCTCCAGCGGCTTCACAATCTACTTGAGTTGTCTCTGCTACGTCTGAACAAATTGGACCAATTATCTTGCCTGAATGACTGTATAACCTATTGGTCGCTTTATTAAATGTAAATGTTCTGTCTAGATTGAAATAACTATTCACCATTTCAAGGTGTTCCATTGTTATTTCAAAATACGTCATATCGATTTTGGTCATATCAAACATTTCGTCCGCCATTATCTTATAGCGTACATCATTCATCGCTTCAGAAGAATATCTTCCTGGCTCATAAATTCTTGTCACTGCTACGATATCATCGTTCAGTGTTATGTATCCGTTTGCTTGGTCATCCTGTGTGAATTCATATGTGATAAATTTCTCCTCGGCGCCATCAAAGTGTCGCTCAACGAATAGTTGGAGAGCATCATCAATCCTGTCATATGCTTGGGTATCATCTACCTGAATATCTATCTTAGGAGCCCCAAGTTTGCGATACGCATAATCCCTTAAATTGTCTACTGATTGTAATTTAGCCATTATTTATCCTCATCTATATTCTTATTTATGTCTTTCGACTCACTGATAATTTTGCGATATTGCTTTAAAAGTCCCCATTTAAACCTTAATATTGTGTAAATAAACAATCCCATCGATAAAGACATTCCTATATGAGTTATCGCTATTTGATGGCCCATATCTTCAACACCCAAATATGCAATTCCAGTTATATTTACTACCGATACTATGGCTCCTACTAATATGGAAGAGCGTGCCCAACAAGAATAAAACCTTCTGTATTTAAGGGTAAAAGTGAACGCTGTTATTGCCAATGTGGCCACTACCATTCCCAGTATTTTCTCGATGCCGAATAGTAATTCTATACCCATAATGTTAACTTCCCGATTTAATCCAATAGATTACTAGTCCAACACAAGCCGACAGAACGAGCCAAAAGAATCGTTCTCCATTCCCAATCTGAATTTTGTTACCAGAAATAGCAGTATCGTGGTCGTGTCCCATTTCGATGAGTTTATCCAGTTTAGTCTCTACCCTATCTACTGAATTGTAGATAGTTTTCATTTGTTCCTCTAATCTGGTTATTCGTTCTTTCATCGTACCCAGGTCATCCCTCATACGGTCTAGTATAGTATTTTGGTCCGACATATTTTCCCTATCGTATATATAAAAGTGTCTGTGAGATAAATATTGTTATCTATAGAGTATTTATATAATAAAGGTGATTGGGAGTAATTTAGATGAATAAGCAAATATATGTAATTGGTGATGTGATGCTCGATAAGTATTGGAGTGGTCAGTCCACTCGACTATCTCCAGAGTCTCCTGTACCTGTTGTAGATGACGTTAAAGTCACCAATCGTCTAGGTGGCGCTGGTAACGTCTGTAAGAACTTAAAGGTATTCACCGATGATATATGTCTTTTCTCTGTAGTTGGTAGGGATACAGAAGGGGCAGAAATCTCCCAAGACCTCGCCGACAATGACATTAGTAATGAACTTACTTTAGGCGCAAATTCAAAAACTATCACCAAAACACGAGTTTTATCGAATGACCAACAACTGTGTCGCATAGATAGTGGGTCGCTTAATGACGCTCCTCCACGTCTTGGAGAGACTCCTGATGCTATAATCATTAGTGATTATGGCAAGGGTACTATTACCAGTGATGTAATTAGAGATATTGTTGACAATCACGAATGCAATATCTTTGTCGACCCAAAGGGGACTGACTGGGAAAAGTATTCTGGAGTTTTTGCTATTACTCCTAACTTAAAAGAATTCGAGGAAGCACACGGGCCATTTTCATATGAAAAGGCTCTTGATATCCTAGAAGAATATAATCTTCAAGGAATTTTGATTACATTAGGCGCAAATGGAATGCAATGGATAGGCCGTGACGGAAGTTCAATTGTGCGAAAGGCAGCCACTGAAGAAATTCGAGATGTTACTGGTGCAGGAGATACGGTCATTGCAACATTTGCCCTATTTTTTGACATCGGTGTTAAGAACGCAATGGACTATGCAAATAGGGCCGCAGGAAACGTAGTGACTAAATTAGGCACCGCTGTTCCTGATAAAGAGGCTGTAGTAGAAACTGTCGTATTCACAAACGGGTGTTTTGATATTATTCATTCGGGACATATTCACCTACTACAAAAAGCATCCTATATGGGAGACAAATTGATTGTCGGTATCAATAGTGATGCTTCTATGAAACGAATAAAGAGGGAACCTGTTAATGATATGTATGAGCGAAAAGAAGTTCTAGAATCCATAGCAGGAGTCGACCAAGTCATTATTTTCGAGGATGACACACCATACGACCTGATTAAATCACTCCAACCTGATATAATAGTTAAAGGTGGTGATTACATTAAAGGAAATGTTGTTGGGGCAGACCTTGCCGAGGTCAGAATTATCAGTATCGTAGAAGGAAAGAGTACATCTGAAACAATAGAGAGGGTTAAAAATGTCTTATGAACCAATGAAAATAGGAAAGGGCTGGGGCCACGAATTAATAATTGAGAGTAATGAGAAATACTGCTTTAAAGAATTACATTTTTATGAGAAGGGCCATAAGTCTAGTATGCACTTTCACAAGAATAAGACCGAAACGTGGTTAATTCAAAGAGGTGCTGTAATTGTAGAATTAATGGATATGAGAGATTCGTCAACCAGATGCGTCACTCTAGAGAAGGGTGGTACGCTCCACATTGAACCTATGACACCACATCAAGTAGTCTCATTAGAGGATAATACAGTTATCCTTGAGGCATCTAGTGAAGATACTCCAGAGGATAACTATAGAATTAGGGCTGGTGATTCACAATCTAAGGTCGAGTCGTTATCCCAAAACACGCATTAGACATATCTGCTTGAGTATATCCTTGATAGCCTGATGCTATCTCTATAGGCATTGGAATAAATTTAATAAATTCCTCTTGTCCTTCGGTAATTTCTAAAGCCATATCATAAAATGATTTGGCTTCTCCTGTGCCAATGTTATAAACTCCTGAACGACCATTTTTCATTGCATTCATTGTCATCCAGACGGCCGCATCAACGTGAACAAAATCACGATAAAAATCTTCAGAGCCTTCATAAAGATTGATACATCCACTTCTGAGCCATTGTTCTTTCATCCAACATAGTGGCGATTTCATACCATCTTTGTGTTGTTCGTGGTCTCCCTCTGATATAACATTAAAATATCTCAATCCAATAATCTTATCCTGGTCAACGTGCTGGAATTTGCGACTATATTTATCGGCTTGAAGTTTACTAAGGGCATAATAACTTTGCGGTACATAATCATCTGAGACATCATCAAACTTTCCCCATTCTTTAGTTTGTTCACCATAGACCGCGGCACTTGAGGCATAGACCATAGGAATTTTGTACATATGACAAATGTCCATAAGATTGGCTGTATATTGATAATTATTTTCCATCATATATTTGCCATCACCATTATTTGAATTGCTTTCAGCACCTAAATGATAGATTGATTCAACCATCTGAGCCTCTGCCATAAAACTAAACAATTCCATAAACTTACTCTTATCTGTATAGTCTTGGAACTTCAGGTCGTTAATATTATGTATTTTACGTGGGTCAGATAAATCATCAACAACTAGAATATTTTCTCGACCGTTACCATTCAGTGTCCTAACTAATTGTGAGCCGATAAATCCAGCACCACCAGTCACGATAATTATTTTCTCCATCGCTTTATTCCGAATTGCGGCTTCCTCATCTGTGAGGGTACTCGGTATGGCTAACGAATCTTGTGCGGGTTGCACCTCATCATCATCTTCATTTTTATCAACAATTTCTACTTCACTCATTTTCTATCTCCTTGTTTGATACTTCGATAATGAGATTCCTTTCAGGAATATATAGATATTCTATATCACTATCTCGTAGGGTTCTAATAGCATCATCAATCGTTTCGACAAGTGGCTCGCCTCCAAGATTGAAAGATGTATTAAATATGATTGGAACACCAGTTTGCTCATAAAATTTTTGAATTATTTCATAGTAAACTGGATTTTGGTGTTCTTTGACTGTCTGTATTCTACAAGTTCCGTCTACGTGAATAATAGCAGGTATTTGTTCTGCGACACCCTCTTGACAGTGCATAGCATACATCATATGAGGAGATT
>Ga0310125_10002046_pt1 | contig 10444 bp, 7 predicted proteins | sample CB11b_Tmax_Bot8__FD_203508 | JGI IMG/M metagenome (GOLD analysis project Ga0310125, IMG submission 203508) | Marine microbial communities from Western Arctic Ocean, Canada - CB11b_Tmax_Bot8 | ecosystem: Environmental > Aquatic > Marine > Oceanic | place: Canada: Western Arctic Ocean | collected... | reverse complement strand
CGTTTTCCTGCCAGATTCCTTCCAACAAGATCCCAGACGCGACAAGGACCGCCATCAAATGGCGGTTCCCTTCGTGTCGGAGGGGGGACTTGAACGCCCCTAGTCAACGGCATCATCCCAACAGAGTCGTCACGGTTAGCCAACCCAACTGGAGACAACACCCTGCTGACCAAGCGACACGACATTGCTGCCGTCGGCGTTCATCACGAAGATCTCCCAGTCGCCGTACCGGTCACTGGTGAAGGCGATCTTGTTGCCGTTAGGCGACCACACCGGAGACATGTCGTAGTCGTCGTTGTCGGTGAGTTGGTGGACCCCGGTCCCGTCGGCGTTCATCACAAAGACCTCGCCGTCACCGTCCCGGTCACTGTCGAAGGCGATCTTGTTACCGTCAGGCGACCACGCCGCATTCCAGTCACCGTCGTCGTTGTCGGTGAGTTGCTGGACCCCGGTCCCGTCGGCGTTCATCACAAAGACCTCGCCGTCACCGTCCCGAGTGCTAGTAAATGCGATTTTGTCGCCGTTAGGCGACCACGCCGGATTCCAGTCACCGTCGTCGTTGTCGGTGAGTTGGTGGACCCCGGTCCCGTTGGCGTTCATCACGAAGACCTCGCCCTCGCTCGAAAACGCGATCTTGTTGCCGTTCGGCGACCACGCCGCATTCCAGTCAACGTCGTCGTTGTCGGTGAGTTGGTGGACCCCGGTCCCGTTGGCGTTCATCACGAATATCTCTTCGTCGCCGTCCCGGTCGCTGGTGAAGGCGATCTTGTTGCCGTTGGGCGACCACGCCGGAACAAAGTCCAAATCGTTGTTGTCGGTGAGTTGCTGGACCCCGGTCCCGTCGGCGTCCATCACGAAGATCTCCCGGTTGCCGTCCCGGTCGCTGGTGAAGGCGATCTTGTTGCCGTTACTCCCACCACCACAGGCAACTAGCAACGCTCCCAACAGCAGCACACCCGCAAACCGTCTCATGGTCTCAGTCTGTCACCCCTCCCCTGAGGGGGGCGTTGGGCGACGTCAGAAGCCCTAGGTATAGATAACGCGCAGCCGTCTCTCAGACGGCAAATGGCGGTTCTTGTGGTGTCGGAGGGGGGTATGCAACCCTTAACCCACACCCCACGCGATCCACCTGGATCAACCTCGCCGCCTAGAACTTCGTTGAAATACGGGGCGGATGAGTTCTCTGCACCCAGAGTTTCTCGTAGCTGGGTTCGTGTAAGACTCCGAGTCATGGAAAACGTGCTGATTATTCTCTCCGATGAGCACTCACCTCGATTCATGGGGTGCTCGGGTCATCCTGTCGTGAAGACCCCTCACCTCGACGCGATCGCCGCTGCCGGGGTTCGGTTCTCGAACGCATACACGCCCTCGCCGATCTGTGTACCGGCTAGGGCGAGTCTCGCGACGGGACGCTGGGTTCACCAGCTCGGGACGTGGGGGAGCGCTGAGCCATATCGAGGCGAACAACGGTCATGGGCACATATCGCTCGCGCCGTTGGCTACACCACAGCGTCGATTGGCAAGCTTCACTACGGCGCCCCGACCGAAGACCACGGCTTTGACGAAGAGATCGTGCCAATGCACGTAGTAAATGAGGTTGGATGGGTCCAGGCCCTCGATCGCAGTCCCGCAGCTGACTTTCCAGAGGCCTACGAATTCGCGGCAGACATTGGCATTGGAGAGTCGAGCTATGTGTCCTACGACAGGGCCATTACCGCGGAGGCTGTCGGGTGGATCAACCGACATGGTGATGATGACGAACCTTGGGTGTTGCTGGTTTCCTTTGTGTCACCGCACTTTCCACTGACGGTGCCGCAGAAGTACTGGGACCAATACGGCGACGCTGGCGGACCTGAGATCGGGGCGCTCGATGAGGACCACCCGCAGGTGCAGCAGCTCGCTCGGTTCTTCAACTACCACGATTCCTTCGATGACCAGCTTGTTCGAGATGGTCGCCGCGCGTACTTCGGCCTCTGCTCTTTTCTCGACGATCAGGTTGGCAAGGTCGTCAACTCTCTCGATGCGACAGGACAGAGGGACGATACGACGATCGTGTACACCTCTGACCACGGTGATATGGCCGGGAACCGTGGACTCTGGGCCAAGAGCTACATGTATGAAGACTCCTGTGGCGTGCCCCTGTTGATCGAGGGACCCGGTGTTCCAACTGATGTTGTCTGCTCTACACCTGCGAACCTCGTCGATGTCCACAGCACCGTGGTTGACCTAGTCGGGGGTGCAGACGCCGGTGCTCGCGGCTCATCGTTGTTGCAACTCGCAAACTCACCCGATGACCCGGACCGCGTCACGTTCTCGGAGTACCACGATGGCGGAGCGACCACTGGTTTCTTCATGGTTCGCTCGGGGCGCTGGAAGTACGTGTACTACGTCGGAGACCGGCCACAGCTGTTCGACCTGGCCGCTGATCCCGACGAGTTGGACGATCTCGGTTTGTCCCCAGAACACGCCACGGTTCGAACCAACCTTGAGCGACAACTGCGCGAAATCGTCGACCCCGAAGAGGTCAGTGCACGAGCGTTTGAGGACCAAGCGGCCCTCCTCGCATCATTCGGCGGTCTTGACGGCATCGGCGACCAGCTTCGGTTCAACCACACACCGACCCCGACCTAAAGGGCACTGTTGCGATCGGGCACATATTGAAGCAGTCGCGGCCTGTACGGCGCCTGAGCGATCTACGACACTCCGCGTGAGCCGTTCCTAAAAAGCAGGAAACCCTGCCGTAGCAGGGTTTCCTTGTAGTGGCGGGGGTTGGATTTGAACCAACGACCTTCGGGTTATGAGCCCGACGAGCTACCATACTGCTCCACCCCGCGACGAAGAGTCATCAGTATGGCGGCTAGGTCCACCTAACCGCAACCTGGCTTCCAGAAGATAATGACGTTCGCATTCGAAGATACGACTACTCGTCAAGCCAGTCTTCTATCTCCAACAGCGTGTCATCAAACGAACTTAGAGCGGACACAACATGGCCGGTGGGTGTCGGCACAGTCGCTTGATATGAACCGGCCACAGCAAGGTTTCCTGATGGTGTCGTCGGAATCAGCGATAGCAAAAGGAAAGAAATTGTCCCAAACCCTAAAGCGACCAGGATCGGCATGGTGTACCCGCCATACCCGTCGATCAATCTCCCAGCCATCGGGGCGCCAATCAATGCACCTAAGCCTTGCGAGGTGTAAAAAATTCCCATTAGAGAACCCAAGCCAACTACGCCAAATAGGTCAGCGAGAACTAGAGGGCTCACTGCCACGAACGAGCCGTAGCCGACACCTAATACCGCCATAAAGACAACCAAAACCACGAACGAGGAACCAGCTGACAGCCATATCAGGAAGGCTAAGGGACACAGCGCCGCACCGAATCTGAAGACCCGGAAAGTGCCGAAATGATTTGTGAGCCAACTAAAACCAATTCGTGAAAGCACACTGGAACCACCCAGCACTCCCACCAACGTCGCTGCGGCGACCGACGAGACACCTCGTTCTTTTGCGTAGGGAACAGCGAAAACGAAGGGAACGAATAAGGCCATCCCTGATGCAAAACCCGCTAGCCATAGTTTGCGAAAAGTTCGAGATCTGAAAGCTTCTCGGATTCTTGACGGAGCCGCGCCAGCTGCTCCTGGGGCTCGCGCCATCATCAAGGTGCATACCAGCAAAATAAGTGGCCCGACCGTCCCGAAGATGCGGTAGGTATTTCGCCATCCATATAAGTCGATCAGACGGGCAGATAACGGACTCATGACTAATGTGCCGACACCTATTCCAGCTACCGAAATGCCCACTGCTGCGGCGCGAGATTTTTCGAACCAACCTCCCACTTGGGCAACCATGGGGATGTAGGCACAAGCCGCTGCGGCGCCTGCACCGGCTCCGAAGGTGATATATCCGATGCCGATCGAATTCACGTTGCTGGTAGTCCACAGTCCAACGCATAAAGCAACCGCTCCTGCGGCCAGCACTGGGCGCGGACCGTAACGATCAGCAAGCCGACTGGTGATCAAGCTCAACCAGAAGAACGAGAAGGTAGTCAATCCGAAAATGACTGCCGTTGAACCTTTTCCGGTTCCAAAATCGTCAGCCATGGACTGAAAGAAGGCACCGAAACTGTAAACACAGCCCAGGGTTACCGCTGACGAAAAGAACGTGGCGACAACGGTGAGCCATGCACGTGGCGAATCGATCAGGCGTTCCTCGCTCATAGTCCCCCCGGCTCTCCGCTTTAGTTTGTCTTCAGTCGGTGGCGATGACTCGAAAGCCTTCAGCGAGCCGACCCTTTGTCATGTTGGCTGTTGAAGCCACACCCGACGCCCATTCACGCAACAATTCCTCTAATTCTTCGATGCGGTCCGTTTGGCTGGAGTGGCACCGCAACGCCTTTACCTTCTGCTCAAAGGTATCCGTGATGTCCACGTGCATCATGGTCCCTTCTGGTGCTGCCATCCCCATCATCCACACCTGAGAGACGCTGTGAGGTGCATAGCCTTCTCGGAGAAGTTCCGGGTGGGCACGGGGGTTACGCGAGTCGGGGTAAACGGCAGCCATGGTCGCCCAAGCTGTGGCTAAGTGATCTGGATGTGATCCATACATCCGATCCCAGTTCGCTGTGGTCGGCTGCGTCACTACGACATCAGGCCGAACAGTTCGAATGACACGAGAAATGTCGCGCCGCAAATTGAGGTCGTTTATCACTCGGCCATCTGGGTGACCGAGCCAGTGAACTTCTTCAACCCCTACCGCTGCGGCTGCTGCATGTTGTTCGCCTTGGCGAAGAGATGTGAGGGCTTCGGCACTTCGGGTCATATCATCCTCGCCGGCCTCGCCACTCGTCACTAGGCAATACGAAACATGTGATCCGGCGTTAACCAAAGCAGCCATAGTTCCCGCGGTGCCGAAGTCGACATCGTCGGGGTGAGCTACTACGACGAGAACTCGTTCAGGGGCCTGGATCTCTCCTGTAGCTGTAGAGATCGTTTCTGGCACAGTGCTAAGCCGCGTCGCTGTCGTCTAGGGACGGCGACTCAGAAAGCAATTTCTGTGCTTTAGCTATGTACGCAGCAGCGGTTTCCACCCATCGCTGATATCCAGCAAGGTCGCCCGCTCGAAGCGCAGAGTCGGCACGTTCGAACGCCTCTCGCGAACGTGCCAATAACTCCTCGATAGAAGCATCACTCGACTCGTCATCGGTCTCAGACTCACCACTTTCTGGGTCCGCATCAGAGCGTTCATCATCGCCGTCTTCGCCCTCTGAAGAGACGTTCGGGTCTCGCTCAACCACCCCTGAATAGAGGTCAATATCGAGTCCAGGTATCGCACGTTTTAGGGCTGCTTCGAAACTATCTGCGATCACGACCTCTGGACCTACTCCGACAATCACGAGTTGAAGTTCCGGCACCGCAGTCGTACCTGTGGCTTCTATAAACAGCGGCCGGACATACAAGAGCGAATTTCCGACAGGAATCAGAAGAAGGTTACCTGGCACAACCGTGGAGCCGTTTTGGTTTAGGAGGGTGAGCCGTTCTGAGATTTCTTCCTCGGTTTGGATGTTGGAGTTGAACAATGCAGGTCCATCAACTGGCGTGGAGGATCTGATTTCATACACCTCTATCTCACCGTAACGTTCCGGGTCATTGTGGACGACCATGAAACCTTTGAGGTTTTTACGTGAGTCGTCATCAGAGAAGGGTACGAAGGGTCTGAAGATAACGAAGGATTCCTCTTCGTCGCCCGGCAAACGCATGAGTAAATATTGCGGAGCTACCCGAACCTCTGAGCTACTGATGATATTGCCAGCAGCATCTATTACTGATTCAACCGCAGTCAGCCCAATCGAATTTCCTGGATCCTGGGCAATACTCCAGGCTCCAGCGGCATCATAAAACTCTGCTGGATCACTAATGCGGTAGCGGCCCCACATTTCAGTTTGGATCCGAAATAGATCTTCCGGGTACCGGAAATGTTCAGCCAATTCCAGCGGGGGTGGTGTTTCGCTGAACAAGGCAGGGAATTGCTGGCGATAGGACTCCGCCAGTGGGTCGTTGTCGTCGATTATGTAGAAAGTTGGGACTCCGTCGTATGCGTCAATTACCACTTTGATTGAATTACGCACGTAATTGAGCGACGATCGTAAGTCACCTGATCGTACGGCTCGAGGATTGGCTTTCTGCGCGTACGGGAACATGTCGGTGGACGTATAGGCGTCAAGGATCCACATGACCTCGCCGTCAACAACGGCGGGGTAAGGATCTTGATCAAATTTCAAGAATGGGGCGATGGTCTTAGCTCGGTCAAGAATGTCGCGGTTGAACAGGATGCGGCTTTCGGGGCCAACTTCGCCGGAAACCACCAGGTTGGGCTCCGCGAATCGAAGGGCAAAAGCGAGCTTTCTACCCAAAGATCCAATTCCGACACCATCAGCGCCGTCGTATCTTGTGTTTTCTGTCCGGTCATCACTGTCTTGAAAGTCCACCTCGTCGCGCATCGCACCAATGATTGCGTAACCCTTTAGACCTTCACCTACGTAGAGTCCAGGTGAGTCAACTTCCAAAGCCTCGGCACCGTCGTTCGCTGTGACGGGGATGTCTGCCAATGCGTAGGCAGGACGGCCATTTGCATCGATGGCGTTCGCGGGAGCGGCGGCGAGGCCGTAGCCATGCGTGAAGGCAATATGTTCCGATTCCCATGAATCGTTCGGAAGATCAGTTTGTTTTAGTTCTCGTGCAGCGAGGACAACCTGAGTTGTTCGACCGTCGATCTCGTATCGGTCGACATCAATATCTCGAAAGTCGTAAAAGCTTTTTATTCCCTGGGTCTGCTGGAAGGTGTCACGCATCACTGCCGGGTCGAGGAGCCTGACATTTCGAACGGTAGCAAGATTTTCTTCTATGTCCTTTGGAGTCAGGTTGGACTCATAGTTGAAATCTTGCGCGCCTACCTGGTCCATTCCCATAGCGATGCGCGTCATCTCGATATTCCGCTCGATGTAGATAGCCTCTTTCGTTGATTCCGCTGGTTCCACTTGAAAGCGTTGCACCAACGCTGGGTAAATAGTGCCTGCGAGGCTGGCGACAAGCGCCCACAAACCGACAGCAATTATTGGATAAGTAAATCCTCGACGCCAAATGTTGAATACCAGTAGTCCGAAACAAAAGACACTGACGATCATCAATAGCTGCAAGGCAGGAAGTTGAGCTTTGACATCTGTGTACGTTGCGCCGTTAACAAACCCGCGTCCGGAGAGCGTCAATTCGTAGCGGTCTAGGTAGTAGCCGAGTCCCTTGGCGAGAGCCAGAAGTCCCAATAGCAGCGACAGATGCGCTTTCACTTGAGGTGTGACTCGCGATCCAGCCTGACCTTGGACGCGGATACCTCCATTTAGGTAATGCTGAATTGTCGTTACGACGAAGATAACAAGGATGGCAGCGAACGCCCAACTGACGACAAATGTCAGGAATGGAAGCTGGAAAACATAAAACCCGACGTCTCGACCGAATTGTGGGTCAATGATTCCGAAGTCGACACGATTTGTAAAAAACAGCCAACTTTGCCATTGCGACGAAACCCCGGCACCGACCAGTAACGCGAAAAGAAGCGAAGTCAGGCTTCGTATGAGAATCGACCGTCTTCCCATTAGCTGTTGCCATCTTCGAGTCAGTTCGTCTTCAGGGCCTGCCGGTCGGCTCTTCGGAGCCAGTCGATCAGCTAGGAAAAGGTTCACCCACAGAACAACAAAAAATACGGCCGTGAACAAAAGCCCCAACCCGATCTTGGCCCAGAGCACCGAAGTCCACACCGAAGACAACTTGAGGCTGTCAAACCAAAGGTAATCAGTCCAAAACCCCGCTAGGCCGCGAACAGAAGTGAAGAACAGAAAAACTGCAAGGGCGCCGAAGCCGAACAGTACGCGTACACGATTAGTGCGTCGACGACGAGGCTTCATTTGCTCAGGTGGTTGCATATACCCCTAATGTTACTGGGCGGCAGGCACGACGAGACTGCGGCATCCAGGGCCAACCGGCGGGAATTGGTGACCGGAAGGAAACTCTCGACCTTTAGATCGGGTTCCAGCTAATGCGTTGTCATGACAAACAGTCCCACAGCACCCTTCTAAGGGGGTCTGCCACCTCACGTGTACGTCCGGGGGAATGGTGGCGTAGAGGCCAAGCGCGAACGCTGCGGCTATTGCGTCAGTGGCTATTAGATCTACTGCTGTTTTCTTCCATTCGCGGTAGACAGCTCGAAGCCGAACTTCGATCGCTACTTCGTCATCAAGGTGAGCGACGAGGCGTTCTCGTAACCAATCGCCCACACACCTAGCCACCTTTTCCGATAAGCCGGTGACATTTACTTTCGTTCCGCCCGCCCCATATTTTGCAGCCGCAGCGACGAATGAAACCAAACCTTCTACCAGTTCGTCATCCATGGCACTGGGTACGAGTTGGGACATTTCGAATTTGTTCACCGAAACAAGTTTCAGTTCCGGAAGAAGTAACTCCAGTCGGGTGGCCATGTTTTGCTTTAACTGGACCACAGTGGGGCGCGCTAGTTCACCTACCGTGCTTCGTAAACGATCATGATGGTCAACAATCGTCTCCGCTTCACCATGCAGCGAAGAATACGGTGACTGTGAAATAACGGGGATTTCGCCCGTACGGATAAGAACTTCTCTCGCCCACTCCACATCATTGGGTTCTGGTTCGCCTAACCGAGCAAAGAGTTCATCAATGACCGCTCTACGTTGCGGTGATCTCGGGCGCTGTAAGGGGACGACGTCATCGCGATCAGCGTCTGGGGTAAAGGTCTGTTGACGTTCTGCCCGTCGACGAACATCAATTTCGTCACCTAGCGGGAGTTCTGGATCTCCATCAGTTTGGAGGTCGTCTCTTTCGAGGGTAAGTCGGTGTGATTGAAGATCGATGACGGTGCCGGGGCGAACATCTGTCGGCGGATCCGCTGGCGGCTTGTGGATGATCGATGAAGATTCGTTTCCTACTTGCGTTGCTGCCTGGACGGAATGGGCGGCAGATAGCTCACTTTGGAGGCGATGTAACTCTTCTCCAACGTCTTCTAAGAACTCTCGTACTTCCTCAATCGCATAGCCACGAAAGACGTGACTGAATTCAGCTTTTATAACCGAATCTGGATCAATTTCGGACGCCCCTCGGGCGTGCTGAACCATGATGGTTGAGGGTACCGATCGTTCCTCTTGGCATGGGGATGGTCTACTGAAAACATTTTGGTCTTTATTGAGTCCCTGGACCTATCCCCGAGAGATTTCCGCCGCGGGAGCGAAGCACCTGAAGAGCATCATCCAAAGTATCTACTGCGACCACGTCAACCATTTCTCCCAGGACTGATCGCGCTTCTTCGAATTGGCTAGAAGGAACAACAAAAAGGTCAGCTCCGCTTCGCATCACTGCGTGACTCTTTTGTTCCATCCCACCCACAGGGCCGACGTTTCCCAGTGGGTCGACGGTACCGGTCGCGACTATTCGAAGCCCTGCCCCCAACTCACCCGGGAGCATCGTCTCTAACAACGCCAACGTCAAACCAAGTCCTGCTGACGGACCACCGACCCGCTCAATTACAAAGTTGATCTCAAACGGCAAGTCGTCCATTTCGACGTAAGTGCTGATACTGACCCCAAGGAAAGCGTTGCCATTTTTTTCAGAGAGCGTCACCGTCTCGTGGCGAGTTGTTCCATCTAGCTGAAGTACTGAGAAGGAGAACTCGTCGCCTGGGGATCGACTCCGGACGACCTCACCCAGATCTGTCGCGTTTTGGATTGCTTGGCCGTCGGCTTCGATAATGACATCACCGCGATCTAAGGCACTTGAAGCCGGGGTATCAGGCAAAATCTGCACCACAAGAGCCCCCGCTTGAGAAATGACTTCGTATCCCAGCCGTTCAAGGGCAACCCGAGCGGCGACGTCGAGGCTTCGCGCCATTTGTTCTTGCCCGAGCGTTCGGTTCTGCTCAATCGTGCGATCTCCCAACACCTCATGGCGATCCGAAATTTCTATCGAATCGTCAAGCCACCCTCCAAGCATTTCAAGTAGTGAGGGTTCAAGGTTCGACTGGACTGTCACCATACGAATTTCGCCATTAGCGCGGTATGTCATCGCTTCGTCTAGGACCAGCATCGGCGTTATATCGCGGGTGCTCCCTGGACTAGTGAGCACCTTGGAGGTGACGGTCACCCGATCAAGGACAAGTACCCCAAGCAACCCAAGACAGATAATCACTACCGTAGCCATGGCCCAAGTGGGCAATCGGCGAACGTTGAGCGACCCGTTCACAGGGGTGGAACTATCCTCATTCGTTGGTGGTTCGGACATCGGCTATAAGCGTGCCACGCTGGACCCCAACGACCACACGCGGCTCGGATGAAATTGATGAACCAACCCCAAGACGACTTTGATTCCACAGCA
>Ga0310125_10002044_pt1 | contig 10451 bp, 9 predicted proteins | sample CB11b_Tmax_Bot8__FD_203508 | JGI IMG/M metagenome (GOLD analysis project Ga0310125, IMG submission 203508) | Marine microbial communities from Western Arctic Ocean, Canada - CB11b_Tmax_Bot8 | ecosystem: Environmental > Aquatic > Marine > Oceanic | place: Canada: Western Arctic Ocean | collected... | reverse complement strand
CGATCGGTGATACCCGCGGTCCCCACCATCTTCGAGCGTCGCTCGTCGAGCCCGGAGCTGCGCTTCCCGAGGGCCTGTTGCTCATCACTGCCGTGACAACCGACGGGGGGGAAATTCGGGGACTGCGCGTCAACGAGGATGTCTTCACAATCCAACTGCGCGACGCAGCGAATCGTTTCCATTCCCTGCGAAAGACCAACCTGCGCGAATTGCGCCGTGAGTTTGGTAAGACGTTGATGCCGAGTTATCAAGACTCTCTGGCCCCTCGAGAACTCGACGACTTGATTGCCTATCTCGCGAGTCTGCGGAGGGGCGAATGAAGCGTGCGGCGGGTGTGCTGTTGCTACTGGTCTGCGGACACGCTGGGCTCGCCCAGGTACCTTACAAGCGTATTCGTGACACGGCCGTGGAACCAGGATCCTGGCTGACCTACTCCGGTACCTACGACTCGCAGCGATTCTCGAAGCTTGACCAGATCACGGCCGAAAACGTCGCCGATCTGCGCCCTGTGTGGGTCTATCAAGTCGAGGGTTCGGGACAAATCGAAACGACACCTCTCGTCGCTGACGGCGTGATGTACGTAACCGAACTAGAGGCCCGCGTCACGGCGCTGGATGTGAGAACCGGGAGGCCGTTGTGGACCTACCAGCACCCCATGCCCGAAAACGTACTGAACATCGGGTTTGGCCGGACCAATCGCGGCGGCGCCCTGCTCGGCGAGACGTTCTACTTTGGGACCCTCGACGCCTATCTGATCGCGCTCGATGCGAAGTCAGGCGCGGTGCGCTGGAAGACCAAAGTCGGCGACAACAAGCTGGGCTATTCGATCACCGCCGCTCCGCTGGCGATCGACGGCAAGATCATCGTCGGCATCAGCGGCGGCGAAGCGGGTATCCGAGGCTTCCTTGACGCCTACGATGCTGATACCGGTGAGCGTGCTTGGCGCAGCTACACCATCCCCGGTCCGGGGGAACTCGGCAATGACACCTGGGGCGGCGATAGCTGGAAGACCGGCGCTGGGGCCACATGGCTGACCGGTTCGTACGATCCCGAGCTGGACTTGCTTTACTGGGGCACCGGGAATCCGGGGCCGGACTGGAACGGCGATTCGCGCCCCGGCGACAATCTCTACACCTGTGCGCTACTGGCGATCGAGGCGTCAACAGGTAAGCTTCGATGGTACTTCCAGTTCACACCGCACGATGTCCACGACTGGGATTCGAATCAGATCCCGGTGTTGATCGATCTGCCCATTGATGGCGAACAGCGCAAACTGGTCGCATTCGCGAACCGCAACGCCTTCTACTATCTGCTTGACCGCAAAACGGGTGAGTTTCTACTGGGGACGCAGTACTCCACGCAGACCTGGGCCAAAGGTATCGACAAGAAGGGCCGGCCGATCCTCGTACCTGACAAAGAGCCGACCGTCGACGGCAATCTCACCTACCCAAGCCTGCAGGGTGCGACGAATTGGATGAGCCCCTCCTACAGCCCGACCACGAAGATGCTTTACGTCCCCATGCGTGAAATGGGCTCCTACTACTTTAAGGGCGAAGCCAAGTATGAGCCGGGCAAGGTCTTCGTAGGCGGAGGCGAGCGGCGTCTCGATGGCGACAAGGCGTGGGGCTCGATTCGCGCGCTACGGGCTGATACGGGCGATCGTGTCTGGGATTTTCGCACCCCGTCACCCCTATGGACGGGGGTGATGGCAACGGCCGGGGGACTCGTCTTCGGGGGATCGAACGAAGGAAACTTCTATGCTCTCGACGCCGTCACCGGCAAGCCCCTCTGGGACTTTCAAACCGGCGGCGTTATCCGCTCCAACCCCATCTCCTTCCTAATCGACGGCAAGCAATACATCGCCACTTCCGGTGGCCGGGCCTACTTTGTATTCTCTCTGGCTTCCGGCTCCCTCTAGCCGGTCCACGCGCAAAGCCCCACCACCTACTTCGTCGACCCATCTTGGGCCTCGGTGAAAGGGACGATGGGTAATCGGATGCTTGTTCTCGAAGATAAGGACGGAGTGATCCGAATCGTTGATTTCTCTAAGTTCAACGTGTCGAGCAAGAAACTCGAGGTTGATCGCACGATTGAGCGCAACTAGGAGCGGGCGGGCTGCCACTAACGGAAGTGGTACCACAGCAGAATTACCGCGCAGGCTACGACGCCGGTCGCCACGGCCATGCGGCGTTCGGCGGCGGGGTTGAGTGACTGTTCAGAAGACCAATTGAGCGTAAGGCCCGCGATGCGACCGAGGACGGGCTTCTCACTGATCAAACTCACACTGATCATCAAGCCCACGCAAATGAAGAACACAATCACGCTGAAATTCAGAAAACTGAAGTCCACGATCACCATTAGCGGTCCCAGGTCGTAGCCCATCGCTTTGTGCAGAATGTCGAGCACGAAACGGAATCCCCCGGCAAGACCGCCCAGGATTAGTGTCACCAGCGCCGCCCGCGCCGTAGCACCCTTCCACAGAATTCCTGTTAGGAACGTGGCCGTGATCGGTACGCCAACGTACGCCTGAACGCTCTGCAGGTATTGATAGATCTCATCGTTCATATACCGGATGAACGGAATCCAGGCGATGCTCAGGCCCACGACGACAACCGTGCTGAGACGTCCCACCCAAACCAGCCGGCGCTCGCTCGCCTCGGGGCGGAGCTTGCGATAGACATCCATCGTGATCAATGTCGAGCAGGAGTTGAACACCGAACTCAGCGACGACATCAGCGCGGCAAGCAGCGCGGCGACCATCAAACCGCTCAAGCCCGGCGGCTGCAGCCGTTGCACCAGCAGCGGATAAGCATTGTCGCCCGTGACGTCGTCCCCCCACAGCGCCCGCGCGATCAGGCCTGGCAGCACGATGATGAAAACCGGCAGAATCTTCAAAGCGGCGGCGAATATCGTACCCGTCCGCGCGTCGGTCACACTCTTCGCGCTCAGCGCCTTTTGGACGATCACCTGATCGGTGCACCAATACCAGATGCCGAGGATGAGGGTTCCCACTGTCGTACCCAGCCACGGGAAATCCGGGTCGCTGATCGGTTTGATCATGTGGAAGAAGTCCGGGGGCAACTCCGCGCGAAGCCCCGCAAACCCACCCACCGCATCCAGCCCCAGGTACGTCAACAGCACCGCGCCGCAGATCAGGACGAACGCCTGGAACAGGTCGGTGTAGATGACCGCCGAGAGTCCGCCGGTAACGGTATAGATGCCGGTGATGATGACCAGCAGGATGGCCGACGTCATGTAGTCCCAACCGAAGATCTCGCGGATGAGAATCCCGCCGGCAAACAACGCCACCGAGATCTTCGTGAAGATGTACGCGACCAGCGAAACGCCCGTCAGATACCAGCGCGCGCCGGGGCTGAAGCGGCGCTCGAGAAATTCCGGCATCGTAAACACGCGGCTGCGCAAATACTGTGGGATGAAGATCCACCCCAGCGCGATGAGACAGAAACTCGCGGACCATTCGTAGCAACCCACGGCCAAGCCGCTCGATGCACCCGTGCCCGCCAGGCCGATGAAATGCTCGCTACCGATGTTCGTCGCGAACAGCGTCGCGCCCACCGCGAACCAGCCGACATGCTTGCCCGCCAGGAAGTAGTCGGTCGTCGTTGTCTTGTTCCGCGAGTGGTGGAACCCGATGCCGAGCACGGCCGCGAAGTAGAGGACAATGATCACCGTGTCCATCACAAGGCAAGTTCCTCCTGTAGCGATCCGGTTTCGGACTCAGATACGTCCGCGACGTGACGGATGATCGCGGGGTAGAATTCCGCGAAGTCCGCCGCCAAGCCTTCGTAGTGGATCTTGAGTTGTGACACGCCGTCCGGTAGCGGATTGGCCCGGGACACCCGCCGGCTAATCCGCTTCAGCGTAAGGTCAATACCGGCTTCCGTCGCGTACGAGCCAAGCCAGTCTTCGCGGATCATCCTCGGCAAGGCACGCTGCAATCGCGGCGGTGGCTCCACCGGCGAGTTCGAGAGTGTTCGATAGGTGCGACTGATGAACAAGTCGAGGTCCTCACGCGGCGAGTAGCGACGCCAATCACGCGCGAGAAAGTGGTCGTAGAAAACGTCGACCAGCACCCCGGCGATAGGGCGGTGGCAGCCGGCGGCGGCTGCGTCCGAAGACGGGATGCGCGTCGGTAAAGCTATCGATGCGGCGATGGAGTTGAATCCCTCGCTGAATCCCGCTGGGATAGCGGCTTGCATCGACGCCTTTGAGAAAATCTCCCATCAGGTTCCCGAGTATCACGTCAGGGTCGTCGCCGGACAGCGCCAGGTGCGCAAGGAAGTTCATCAGAGGCTAAATAGTACCCGATCGCAGCCGTGCCCGGGGCAGTCTACTCGCCCGAGAAACCGATTGATGAATGACTGCCGTCGCAGAACGGCTTGTTTCGCGAGGCGCCGCAACGGCACAGCGCACCTTTCTCAGGGTAAGCGCGTCCGCCACCCGCACCGACTAGTTCGCACGGGCCCTCGAATAGCAAGGGTCCGCCGGGAAGCGGCATGAAGGTGAGTTTTCCCTCCTCACGTTTGGTGGGTGCCGCGCCGGTGTTGTTGAGCACGCCGGCATCGACGAACCCCGCTTTGGCGTGCGCGCCGTCACAGAGCGGCTTGTTTTGCGAAGCGCCGCAGCGGCACAAGGCAACACGCGTGTCCTTGAGGAGCAACTCCCCATCAGGTGTCTTGGTCTCGATATCGCCCGCCACATAGAGCGGCCCGTTGGGTTCGATGCGCGTTGTGTTCTCGGCGCGCGTGGCGGTAGTCGCGCCGCTGACACTGAGTGCTCCGGTCGGGCAAGCACTGACGACGCGCAGAACTTCTTCCGGCGTCGCCCCGTCGGGAGAAACCCACGGTTTACGCTTCGGGTCGAAGACCTGGGGGAGACCGTGTACGCACTCGGCGGCGTGGATGCACCGGACGACGTCGTAGTGGACGGAGATCTGCTTGCCCGCGTAAGTGAGAACTTTGGTTTTCATGGACTCCACCTAGTCGATGGCCGTGGCCTCGATCTCGACAAGCAGTTCGCTCCCCTCGATGGGTTCTCCTTGGTTGAACCCGAACCGGAGGGACCACGACCATGGGTTAACCGCTGCTCGTTTCATCGAAAGTCCTTATCTAACCGACGTGCCATTGTAGCCCACAAATCGGTGCACATCACGGCCAGGGCTCAAGCAACGGAGCGGCGGATGTCAATCCGGCGGCCCGCGGGCCAGTGCCCGCGGTTACCAACTTAGGTTTTTGAGATAGCGCAGGCTGAGCAGGATCTGCCGTGTCGCGTCGACGGCTTCGTCTTCGTCTTCGTCTTCGTCTTCGTCTTCGTCTTCGTCTTCGTCTTCGTCTTCGTCTTCGTCTTCGATAAAATGGTGTCGGACGCCCGTCTTTTGTGCTGCCCGCAAGGCGGCGGGAATATCGACGATTCCGGTCCCCAGCGGCACACTTTAGTCTTCGCGAACATCCCGAGGCAGCCCACCCAGAACCGTGTTCGTGCGGATGTCCTTGACATGGGTCAGCGGGAAGGGTCCCGTGTAGCGATGGAGCAACGTCGCCGGGCTCTGGTGGGCATACACAATCCAGTAGATATCCATTTCTAAGTTTGCCGAACGCGGATCGGTGCGCTTCATGAGTGCATCGAATACCGTACCGCCGCCCAGCTTCGCGAACTCCGTCCCGTGCGTGTGGTAGCAGAACTGCAGATTGCCTTTCTTGAGCGCTTCGCCTCGACTGTTTAAGAAATCCGCGCCGGAGCGGGCTTCCTCATCCGTCATGTAGGTCTTCTGTGGCAGCGTCGAGCACACAACATACGGCGAGCCGAGCCGCCCGGCGTCGTCGGCCACGGAACTGACCGCTTTGTCGAGTTGCTCGTAGCTCGTCATCATCGAGATGGCTTTGAGGCCGTTGTCGTCGAGCAAGCACCGATACTCGGCCGCCGTGCGATCGTACAATCCCAATCCTTCGACTTCCTCGAATCCCATCTGTCGGATCAAGGCAAGGGTCGCCGGCAAGTCCTTGCGGGCTTCGTAGCGGAGACTGTAGGTCTGGAGACCGAAACGGGGCGCGGGTTCCTGCCCACTGACAGGCATCGCCGCACACATGCCCGCCGTAGTTTTCAGGAAAGCTCGGCGGGTTCTCAGGTTAGTTCGATCGTTCGGGAGCACCGAAATCAGGCCAGCAGTTCCGGCACGACGCGGCCGTGTACGTCGGTGAGGCGCATGTCGCGGCCACCGTGGAAGTAGGTGAGCAGTTTGTGGTCGAGGCCCATCAGGTGCAGAATCGTCGCGTGCAGGTCGTGCACGTGGACCTTGTTCTCAACGGCTGCGTAGCCGAAATCGTCGGTCGCACCGACCACCTGGCCGCCTTTGACGCCACCGCCGGCGATCCACGTGGAAAAACCGCGTGGGCTGTGGTCGCGGCCGTTGGTGTTCTGGCTGGTGGGCGTGCGGCCGAACTCACCCGCCCAAACGACGAGTGTGTCTTCCAGTAGGCCGCGGCTCTTCAGGTCCGTCAACAAACCGGCGATCGGCCGATCGGTTTCGGCGCAGTGAAGTTCGTGGTTGCTGTTGACGTCGCCGTGCGCGTCCCAGGTGTCATCGCCGTGCCCGCCGCCAGAGTAGACCTGGACAAAGCGCACATCCCGCTCGATGAGCCGCCGTGCGATCAGGCAATTGCGGCCGAACTTATCCGTCACGTCCTGGTCGAGTCCGTAGAGCTTCTTCGTCGCCTCGGTTTCCTTGGAGAGGTCAACCGCCTCGGGCGCGGACTGCTGCATCCGGAACGCTAACTCGTAGCTGGCGATACGCGCTTTCAATTCGTCGCTTTCCGGACCGGCTCCACCGACCGGCAGATCGCCGAACTTTGACAGTAGATCGAGTTGTTGCCGCTGCTGTTCTCGCGACACGCCTTCGGGCGGCTCGAGATAGAGGATGGGATCACCCGTCGAGCGGAACTGCGTCCCCTGATACGTCGCGGGCATGAAACCCGAAGACCAATTCGGCGCACCTGAGATCGGTCCGCCGCGATGATCGAGTAGCACGACGTAGGCGGGCAGGTCCTGGTTCTCGGAACCCAGCCCGTACGTGACCCACGAGCCGACGCTTGGGTGCCCCTGCCGCACAAAGCCGGTATTCATCTGGAGCAGGCCGGAACCATGCGCGAAGCTGTCGGCATAGGTGCCGCGGATCACCGCGATGTCATCGATCTTCCCAGCCACGTTTGGATAGAGATCCGAGACTTCGATCCCTGACTCGCCATGTTTCTTGAACGTCCGCGTCGAGCCAAGCAAACCGCCGAGACGGCTGCGGCGCATCGCCAGCAACGGATCGGCGTCGAAGTTCGGCATCGGCTGTCCGTTGCGCTGGTTGAGTTCCGGCTTGGGGTCGAAAGTATCCATCTGGCTGACCCCGCCGTACATGAAAAGGAAAATGCAGCGCTTCGCTTTCGCCGCGAAGTGGGGCGCTTTGGGCGCGAGCGGAGACGTGGTCTCGCCGGTGGTGGTCGCTGCCTGCGCCTGTCCGCCGAAAAACCCGTCCTGCGCCAGCAGGTAGGTGAGCGCCGTGCCCGCGAAGCCGCCACCGGTCTGCCACAAAAACTGCCGGCGCGTCTCGCCGCACGCCAGTCGTTGGGGCTGTCCTGGTTTGCGTCTGAAGGGCATCGTATCCGCGTCCAGTTTAGCTCAGATAGAAAAACTCGTTCATGTTCAGCAACACCAAACAGAAGGCCTGGAGCGCATGAAGATTCGTATCCACATACACATTTGAATCGGCCGTTTCCGTCATCACCTGGGCAGCCTGCCTCTCGATAAAACGTAGGGCTTCGCTGAGCTGATCATCCGTGGGCTGACGATTCAAGGCCAACTGAAACGCCAGGCGGATCTGGGCGCGGCGGTCCTTACCCGCTTCCCGGCGCAACCGCTCGGCTAACCGTTTCGCCTGGGCGTGCGTGAAGTCACCATTCAGAAAGGTCAACGCCTGTGGACCCGTAATCGAAACGCGTCGGCTCTCGCAGCTCGACGTGTTGTCGGGCGCATCGAGCATTTCAAGCTCCGGCACAGCCACGCTGCGCTTGATGAAGATATAAACGCTGCGCCGGGCTGACTCTTCGGCATCCGACGTGTCCCACCCTAAGCCGGGCCGCGACTGTCCGTCGAGCACCGCCTGCGACAACTCGGGAAAGATGCTCGGGCCGCCCTGTTTGCGGTTCAAGCCACCGCTGACGGCCAGCATGGAATCGCGTACAGCTTCGGCTTCGAGCCGGCGCGGTTTCCAACGCCAGAGCAATCGGTTGTCGGGGTCCTTCGCCGCCGCGCTCTCGTTCCAATCCGCGGAAAGCCGGAACGTCGCGGATTTCGCAATCAGCCGGTGCAGGTGCTTCAAGCTCCAGCCTGACTGCACCAGTTCCGTCGCGAGGTAGTCGAGCAACTCGGGATGGCTTGGCCGCTCACCCGCAACGCCGAAGTCGTTTTCTGACGCGACCAGCCCTTCACCGAAATACCACTGCCAGACCCGGTTCACGATAACCCGCGCGACCAGCGGGTTCTCCGGGGACGTCATCCAGCGGGCTAGCGCCCGACGCCGACCGGTGGAATACAGCGGACGGTCATCGGGATCAAGCGAAGCGCGCCCCAACACAGTGGGTGTCGACGGATAAACGACATCGGCGGGCTGCGTGGTATCTCCGCGCGCGAAGAGCTGCGTCACCGGCGGGATTGAAGTATCTTCGTACCAGATGTAGGCACGCGGCGGCTCTTCGGGACGCTGAGCTTCGATGGCCTCGACCTGTTGATTCCACTCGTCAAGCTGCCCCGCTTCCTCTTCCGAGGCTTCCCGAAGAATTGCGGCCTCTAACAGCTGCTCGAACTTTTCGACAAGCTTCTTCTGTCGGTCGGAGCGCCGCTTTTTGTCCTTCTGAACCGCAAGTACGGTTTCGGCATGATTGAGGAAATTCAAGTCTTCGGGGCCGTCAGCCGCCTTCTCGAACAAACGGTCGAGCAACGCTTGCCTCGTCTTGCCGATGTCTCTCTTCAGTCGGTTAACGGCTTGGTCCGCTTTCTCCATCGCGGTACGGTAGGCCGCCAACTCCGCTTCCGTTCCGACGAGCCGATCGAATTCTTTGCGATCTTCTTGCGGACGCTTCAGTGGCTCAAACACAGCCAGCAAGCGGTAGTAGTCCTTCTGTGAAAAGGGCTCAAACTTGTGGTCGTGACACCGTGCACAGCGAATGGTCAGGCCGAGGAAGGTCGTGGATGCAACGCCCAAAACATCGTCCAGTTGATCGTATCGGTCGACTCGCGGATCAGCGGGCTCGTCATCCCATGTGCCGAGACGCAGGAACGTCGTCGCGATTTGTGATTCCGCATCGGTGTCTTTGAGCTCATCACCGGCCAGTTGCTCGGTCATAAAACGGTCGAACGGCTTGTCCTTCTGAAACGCTTCGATCACGTAGTCCCGATAGCGCCAAGCGTGCGGCTTCGCACCGTCCCGTTCGTAGCCGTTCGACTCCGCGTAGCGAACGACGTCGAGCCAGTGACGTGCCCAGCGCTCTCCGTACGCGGGACGGTCGAGCAGATCGTCGATCAAGCGCTCGTAGGCATCCGATGATTCATCAGCGAGAAACGCCTCCGTCTCGGCGGGCGTCGGTGGCAATCCGGTCAGCACCAGGGAGGCGCGGCGCAGCAATGTCCGGCGGTCCGCGGGAGCGACGGGCGAGATTCCCTTTTTCTCCAAGGTCGACTTGATGAAAGCGTCGACCGGAGTCCTCACCCACTCACTCCCAACAACCTCCGGGACAGAGGGCCGCTTCGGCGGAGCGAAGGCCCAATGAGAGACGCTGGATTGGGCCTGCTTTGGCTCGGCTGGCTGTGCCTCAGTCGCCTGAACCGAAGTGGGTCCGTTCGCGATCCACTGCTTGATGACCGCCGCCTCTTCGGGGGTGACCTTCTCGTCGCTAAGAGGCATCGATTGATCGACGATGCGCTGGAATAGCAGACTGGCCTTCGGCAAACCGGGGGTGATGGCCGGCCCTTGCGCACCACCCTTCGCGATCGATTCCGGCGTGCGGAGATCGAGCTTGCCCATCTGTATCTCGCCCGCATGGCACGCGAAACAGCGCTTGGCGAGGATCGGGCGGACTTCCTTAGCGAAGTCAGGAGCGGCATACAGAGGAACCAGGAACAGTGCCGATGCGAGGATTGCCGCGGTCAACAGGCGCATGCCGTATTGATTATGCAACAGCCGGCCGTGAGACGAAAGGCCGCAGTGCATCGTCGGTCCTGTCTACCGAGCTTTCACGACCGAAGCTAAAGCCGCCGCCACGCGCGGCCGATCGCCTCAGACGAGACTGCCTATGCGCGTAATCACTGTCCTCGGAGCCCTCGCCATCTCACTACTCGTTGTGGAGGGGCTACTGCGGCTGATGGGTGTCAGCCATCCGGTCTTCGACTAG
>Ga0310125_10002043_pt1 | contig 10454 bp, 6 predicted proteins | sample CB11b_Tmax_Bot8__FD_203508 | JGI IMG/M metagenome (GOLD analysis project Ga0310125, IMG submission 203508) | Marine microbial communities from Western Arctic Ocean, Canada - CB11b_Tmax_Bot8 | ecosystem: Environmental > Aquatic > Marine > Oceanic | place: Canada: Western Arctic Ocean | collected... | reverse complement strand
TACGTCCGGCGCAACACAGTCACTTCCGCCACCGATGGGAAGAGTCTTGTAGGCCAGGGGATTACTCAGGAGTTGCCCGTTAAGGGTGATCGCGTAGTAGTGCTCGTTGTTATTGAAGGTGGGGCCTGCGTCGAGGTAATTCAGGCATATTGTCAAGCGCGCCCATTCGTTGGAAGCAATCGGCGTATGTGCAAGTTCCGACCACTTACGATTCACGACGGTACAGCCGTTCGTGTAGATCGCGTGGCGCACAACCAGATTTCCGTTGGTGCTGAAGTAAGCCGCAAATTGTGCAGCATCCGGAACGGGAGGCTCAATTGAGAGCAAACCGGGCTGGATCATCGTGTCGACGTAAACGAAATTGGTCAGGGACAGCATTTCGCTCGTGAAGGGTCTCTGAACGTCACCCTGTACGGAGACGACCGTGTTGTGCGTATCATCGACAATGGGGTAATTGTTTGGCGGAGCGGGGGGGGTTTCTGTCACAGTTTCGGCTGCATTCAACGTGCTGTCATCGGGAGTTCCCGTGAAGCCCAGCATGCCGACGCCATTGCTATCCACAATTGCAACTCCCGGTCCGAACTGCTCGAACGAAAACTGTTCATGAAGAAGAATTTGAGCAGAAGCCGTCTGCGTTAATGCCACCGATATCAGCATCACGGCGATGGAACATACGAAGCCGGTTATTTGATGCGTGCGATTCATAATTTAGTCCCCCTTGTTGCAGCTAGCTTTGCCTACTCGAAACACCACAAAACATAGAATAACAGGATGATTTTACCCCTGTCTACAATCAAACGCGATTGAAACAGAATTAACTTCCTCCGTCAACTTTTTCACCCTTCTGAGATGCAACCCCTCTCGGTCCAACTACTAGTATTATCACCTAATCCTTGCAGAAGGAAAAGCGAAATATTAGGGCTTTTTTTGGTTTTTCCGCTGCTGCTCAGCAACATGTTTCCGCCCATATATCAGGCCGAATTGCTCCTTTCCGGACCCTCCAAGTCAGTGAGTTGCAGCATTTTTCGGCGCTGGATCAGATACCGGGATTTCTGGGGAAGTAGCCGTTGATGGCTAGCTCCGGGATGATGCCGAAAAAAACCCCATGAGCGCCATGACTTGAAGCCAAGCCTAACCTGCGCTCCCGGTCGGGATTTCCCATGAGAGAAAAAGGGGTTTTAATTTTTTCATACTCATTCCCTATGGCGCTTTGCTTTAGTGGTTTGTCACCGATGCAGGTATAAACGAATAAACTTTCTCATTCATAAAAGGAGGACGGTGTAGAAAGTGTCTGGAGTCGCGCAGATCACCTTTGACTCTAAATAATTATGTGCACTGCTTTGGTTTGATAACGGCTCGCAATACTGAGCGGACGCAATAAACAGTAAACAGGCACAAAACGCGTGTCACATTTTAGCACTATATTTTTCTGTTCAAGGGTGGCAAGTCTCATATATATAGTGTGAATCTTGGACACGAGTATACCTTGGCGCTTCATTTCCATCAGACACGCTGTCAATCACGGAGAAGGAGTATAATGACATATCGAACGCAACATTTAGGGATGACCGTTTCGTGTGTGCTGCTAATCGCCACCCTGATTGCTCACGAATGCAATGCTCAGAAATACCAATCGAGACGTGATTCCAGTAAGCGTGGCTCTGGAAAGGATGGCCGTCAGGAGAAATCTCAACGCAAAGGCAAGGACCCTGTGAGGATTGGGAGACTCATCGGCACGGGACAACAGACTGAGATCAAGACCCCCCAGTTTAAAACCCGTTCACAGGGGAATCCAACGGCACCCGAGGACTGGGTGCAAATTACCGTCGAGTACGACACCTTCCCGGATTGGATCGACTCCCTGACGTTTAAATACGAGGTCCTGACCCTAACACGCGAGGGGGGCGAGAAAATGTATGGGCTTTATCGCAAGACGGTCGAGTATCGCGATGTCGAGAAGGATCGCGATCACCTCAGCACGGTATTCTTGCGACCGGCGACAGTGAAACGATTCGGGCTTCCGGTAGCCGTGCATGTCGAAATCTTCGTTGATGGCGAACTCGTCGTCGAGGAAAACGAAAAAAGTTCGGCGGCAAGTAAGGTGCCTCCAGATTGGTGGACAAACAGCAAGGTGCTCAACAGCCCAACTGTCAAGGTTCGTGACGGCTTACTGTTAAACCGTAATGAAACACCATTCGCAATGGTTGACATCGACAGCTACGAGGTAATTCGCTAGTGGCCAAGCCGAAACGCATCATTGCAATCGATGTTGGGGCGAGCAAGGTTGTTCTCGCCGAGTTCTCGGTTGCCAAAAATCAGCCCCCCGAGTTGTCGCGCTATGCGATCTCGCACCTTGAGATCGAGCCCGAAAAGGACTCGCATGCGCCGGCGACTCTGGTCGCGACGATTCGGGAACTCATGCGGGAAAGCGGGATAAAGCCGGCGACGCTCTATCTCTCAATCGCCGGCCATGCGGTTTTTCCTCGTTTTGTAAAGCTGCCCCCCGTGTCTAAGGACAAGATTTACCAGATTGTTCGATACGAGGCCGAACAGAACGTCCCGTTTCCGATTGATGAAGTCGTATGGGACTACCAACTCCTGCAAGGGGAGACGGATCTCGACATGAATATCATGCTCGTTGCGGTCAAAATCGAGAATATCATGAAACTGACCGACGCGGTGCAAACTGCGCATCTCGAACCCCGCGTTGTCGATGCCGCACCGATGGCCCTCTACAACACGGTAAATCACAATTATCCGTCCAGTGAGGGCTGCACGCTGGTACTGGATATTGGCGCGCGCTCCGCGAACCTGATCTTCGTCGAGAAAAACCGCATTTTCAGCCGCAGCGTTCCGGTCGCCGGCAATGCAATCACTCAGGAAATCGCGAAACAGTTCGGCCTTTCGTTTGCAGAAGCGGAAGAAGCCAAAAAGGCGCATGCGCAAGTGGATCTTGGAGGCAACTACGAGGGGCCGGCAGATGAAACGGGCCAGGGAATAGCCAAGGTCGTTCGGACCATGATGACGCGGCTACACGCTGAGGTTAACCGGTCGATCAATTTCTATCGCAGCCAACAGCAAGGCAGCGCGCCCTCGCGCGCGTTGCTCACGGGCGGCACGTCGGTCATGACGTACACCGACGTTTTCTTTGAAGAGAAGTTGCAGGTGCCGGTTGAATACCTGAACCCCTTTACGAATGTCACGGTCGGGCCGGAAGTCGACGGAGAGGCAATCAGCAAGGACGTGCATTTGATGGGCGAGGTGACAGGGCTGGCATTACGCGAAGCGGGAACCTGTCCGGTGGAGATAAATCTCATGCCGCCGGACCTTGTGGCAATCAAAACGTTCCGCAGGCGGCAGCCTTTCTTTGCCGCAGCCGCGGCCGCGTTTGTGCTCGCACTGCTCGCAAGCTGGGGGTATTCCCTGCAGGCGCATTCGCAAGCTGCGGCACAGCTTGCCGATACACAGAAGGAGATCAAGGGGTTGACCACAGTCAAGAGGGGGCTGGATCTCGGTATCGAGAAGCGAGAAGCCGTGGAAGACAAGGTAAAAGCGATTGCCGATGTCATCGATCGCCGTTCGCGCTGGATCGGCATCCTCGAAGAGCTGCATACCGCGCTGCTCGACGGCATGTGGTTGACTCAGTTGGAACCTACAGTGATCAGCGACGGTTTCTTGACTGATTTCAGCATTACCGGAAGGGCTTTCGTTGACAAGATGAAGCCCTATCAGGATAAGAAGGCCGAGCCGATCGAAGTCTTTAGAGATCGCGTGCGTGCATCGTCGATGTTCACCACGAATACCACGATTACAAAGATTCCTCCGCGTGAAGCGAAGAGCTTCGCACAGGATTTTACGATCAGAATTCAACTCGAACGTCCTATTCCGGTCCTGGAAAAGCAGGAAGAGCAGGGAAAGAAGAACAAAAAGAAAAAGAAGAAAAAGCAGGGTAAATCGTGAAACAAAAGCCGAGCATATTTTTCATTGTCGGTCTGGCTGTCGCGGTTGTGCTGATCGTCGGTTCCGCGGTATTGCTTTTTCTCGGGTTCAGGAAACTTTCGGGAGCACGTAAGAATCTCGACGTTGCGAAGAAAAAACTCGAGCAGTTCCATGAGCAGAAGCCATTTGCGGCTCAGCGAAACGTTGAGCGTGAGGCCGCCAACAGCGACACGCTCAAGGATTGGTATTCCAACCTTGTTGAAATCGCCAGTGCCGACCAGCTCAACATTGTTGACCGAAGCCCGACAAAATTCACTAGCAGATTGGGGAAGACGAAGTCACGCATTGAGGCCAGAGCGCGCAAGGAAGGCGTCGAGTTTTCGAGTAGTTTAGGGCTTGGCTTCGAAACATATTTTGGCGAGGAAGGCACGCCTCCGCCTCCCGGCCAGGTGCCGCGCTTGACGGAACAGCTCATCATTGCAGAAGAGTTGTGTGGCGTACTCATCGACGAAAAAATTGAGAAAATAGAATCGATGAAGCGTGAGGAATTCGAGACCGCCAAGATGGGTCGTGGAGGACGAACAGATCGCAGGCGGGGGGTTGCCGTGTTAACGAATCGCCCCGATGCCGGACAATTCGGCGAGGACGATCTTTACGCCTATTTTCGATTTCGGGTTCGATTCGTAGCAACCGAAAGAGCCGTCGTGGGGATCTTGAATCGTCTTTCCAGCCATGAGCGCTTCTTTGTGCCTGTTTTGGTGAAACTGGAGAAAGAGGATGATGACATCAAAACGGTTGAGTTTGAAGTGTTTCCGGCCAATGATGATGACCGGGATGTCACGAAGGAAGGCGCAGGAGAAAGTGATGAGGAAGGGGATCCTGTAGTCGATGAAGAGGCACGCAGAGCGGAAATTGAGGCATATCTAAAACAACAGCCCGCTTCTGAACGCCTCATTTGCGGGTTGCCGTTGGAAAAGCCGGCCATTGTGACGCTGACTTTCGATGTTTTCAAATTTCGGAAGGCGCCTGAGGCATGAACGTTATTCGATCGCTCATAGCTCGCATCACGGCGCATTATGACAAGGTTCTTACTGTGCTGGCGATTGCAGTGCTTGCGGGATCGCTCATTATGATCACGATCAGCCTGGGTGGTCTTACGAAAAGCCAAACAGCGTTTGAAACGTTCGTGAAAGAGTTAAAGCCGACACATCCGGATGCAGTCGAGGTAGACGTGGATCCGTACGAACATGCGGTGGAAGTGATGGACGACCGTCCCCAGGTCGCAACATGGAGCAATTCCATGTTTGTTCCCGAGACGCGTTGCTACTGCATAGAATGTAAAATACCGATTGTATTATCGACTACGGTCTGCCCCTTTTGCGGAGAGAAGCAGCCGATAATAAAAGAGAGACCAGACGATTTAGATTCAGATGGTATGCCGAACGAATGGGAGGAGGAGTACGCTTTCGACCCGAGAGATCCCGATGATGCTGACGAGGATGCGGATCAAGATCTATGGTCGAACCTGGAAGAGTACGAGGCGGGGACGAACCCCCGGGACGCGAACGACGTGCCCGCCTGCGCAACACGGATTGAAGTGCTGAAAGTCGGCGCAATCCCATTCAAGTTGTTATTCAAGGCCGTTACTGAGGAACCCGATCTTACGCTGACATTCCAAATCAATACTCGCGCCGGCGGCAGAACCTATTTCATTAAAATGGGTGAGAAGGTCGAGGATTTCACGCTCATTGATTACAAAGAGAAATTCGAAACGAAAAAATTCGGTGGCTCGGACATGCGGGTCGACGTGTCCACGATCACGCTCAAGAGCGGCAACAAGAATATTGAGCTGACCAAGGACAAAGTACGCAAATACGACGAGTTACGCGCCAGGCTGTGGTCGCGCAAAGACGATACAAAAGTTGTGGTAAAGGAAGGCGGTGTCTATAGTTTTTGCACTCAAGAGTATGAGGTAAAGAGTATTGACATTAATGAGGGAACTGTTCTATTACAACGCCTTTCCGATTCAGAGGAGTTCACTATCGGGGGCCAGCCATAGGGGTTACGCAGGATAATTGCGAGAACCTACATTGGGAGAAGACTATTGACTAACGGTCGATTAAAATCTGTTTTCATTTGCCTGGGACTAACGGTTTTCGTTTTTGTGCACCTCGTGCGCGCACAGAAACCGGAAGAGAACGGCACGATTGTTTCTGAAGATCTTGCGATTGAGGAAGTCCTGGCCGAAGAATTTCTGGATGAAGAAATCGACACATCCCCGGCAGCTGAAAAAGGCATGTCCAGCGCCGACCTTGTTGACACCGGAAACCTTGATGTCATCGACGGAGAATCCGAACCTGATATGGATCTGGAAATGGGCGACGATTTGGATATCGATGACGACTTATCGGCCGACGAACTGCTGATGGAAATCGAATTCGAGGATGCGCCGGCGAAGGCGGGGTCCATCGACACCGACATCGATGCACTGGACGATGACGCGTCAATGGTTATCGACGAAGGATTGGAAGAGCTTTTCGAGACGGACGATGATCTCTCCATGGATGCTGGAGACGCGCTCGAAGTCGAGGACGTGATCCAGCCTGTTGACGTAGCGGAAGATGATGTTGACGCACTTCTGGCAACGGATGTGTTGGAGGCGGGCGAGTCCACCCGGCAGATGAAGGACGAAACGCAGACGGCGCCCGGTTCATCATCATTTGCCACCGGTTCCGGCTTTGATTCAATCCGGTTGGCGCATGAACGTGAAGAAATTCGCCGACGTGCCTTGGCTGATCATGCGACGGAGCAGTTGCTTAGTGCACGCGGCGCGGCCCGCAAGAGCGACTACGTCACTGCACGCAAACTATACGAGCAGGCCATTTCGACGTTGGAACAGGTTGGCGTTCGTCCAGAAACACGTGGCGACCTGGAGCGTGCGCGGCGTGATTTGCTGGAGACCATCTATCGGCGTGCCGAAGTCGTCTACGGAGAGGGCGATCTTGAGGGTGCGCTTATTCTTGCCAACGAGGCCAGTCGAAGTGGTAATCGCAAGGCATCCAGGCTGGCTCAGCGCATACGACGCGACCAGGAAGAGCCTCCTGTCGTCGAACCAAGCAAACGCTGGGAAGAGCCCTCGTTCACGGAGAAGCAGCAAACAATTAAGGCTCACTTGCGCCGTGGCCGCCAGCACTACATGGTTGGTGAATACAACGAGGCACAACAGAATTTCGAGCACGTCCTTAAGGAAGATCAGTTCAATACCGAGGCCATTCGATGGCGCGAAAAGGTTGCTATCAAGAAGCATGATCGTGCATTTGAAGAGGTGGAGTCGAGCCGGCGTGATATGATGTTTGAAGTGCGCAAGCGTTGGAACAGAGGCGAATACGTCGGTGTCACATCCGATACCATAGGCGATATCGGCCCCGCTGTTCATGTCGTGGATACGCCGGAGGAGAAGACACGGAAAAAGATGGAGAGTATCATTTTTCCTGTCATCGAATTTGAAGATGCGGACATTACGGATGTCGTGCTCTACCTGAAAAAAAAGGGTAAGGAGTACGATCCCGATGGCAAGGGTGTCACCTTTGTCCTTAAGCTCGGCGGCGGCGGCGGCAGCGGCGGGGATTCGCTCGGTAGTGACGATGACTTCGACTTTGACGACTTAGATGATGGAGCCTCGTATGATGATTCTTCGGGAGACGGAACTATAACGTTCAGCGGATACGATCATTCGCTGCTTGAAATATTGAACATTGTGACAAGCCTCGCGGACCTCAAGTATCGCATTGAGGGCAGGGTCATCCTGATCGTTCCTCTGAGCTTTCCGGAGGGTAATCTTATTCGCCAGGCATACCCGGTTCTACCCACGCTTCGTGAAAGGATGATATCGATATCAAGCGAAATCAGCGACCGCGATTCCGGTGACGAATTCATTGGACTTGGTGGTAGTGGTGGGTTTGAAGGGGGGACGACAGACTGGAAAGAATTCTTCAGAAGTCTTGGCGTCGACTTTCCCGGTGGATCAGAGATTCAGTACCTGCCATCCATAGGCAAGATCATCGTCAAGAATACCGCATCAAATCTTTCTGTTTTCGAACGTGTGCTTTCGATTATCAACGTCGTCCCGAAACAGATTGAGATCGAAGCGAGGTTTGTCGAGGTGAACCAGACAGACTTGATGTCGCTCGGCTTCGAATATTTCATTACGGACGAATGGGAAATCGCGCAGAAATCGAGCGACAAGAACAAGCCACTTTCTGCGAGAGAAAGAGTTGTCGTCGAGCAAAGCGAAGTATCGATTGGCGAACGCTTCCTTACGGACGAGTTGGACGAAGCAGGCGTGGTGGGGGGCGTTGAGGGGACAGACAATCTCCTGGCGATCTCGTCGTTCCTGACCAACCCGGACCTGCGCATTGTTATCCATGCGCTGGAGCAAAAAGGTAATGCGGATTTGCTGTCGGCCCCGAAAATTATGACGAAATCGGGTCAGGAAGCGGAAATCAAGGTGGTCACGGAGTACATTTATCCGTCTGATTACACCGTTGAGCCGGGGCAACCTTCGATTCTGACAGAGTCAGGTATATCGGCCGGGGTACCTCCGCTCGTGACACCGTCGGAGTTCGAGACTCGCGAAGTGGGGGTTATTCTTCAGGTATTGCCGGAAGTTACTGCTGACGGAGAAATGATCAATCTGACCATGTCTCCGGAAGTCGTGACGGAGCCGGAATGGTTTGACTACGGGCAAACTTTTACCGATGCATCCGGCCAAATACAGACAATCCTCATTCAGCAGCCGTTCTTTAATAGTCGTAGCATCCGGACAAGTATTCTCGTCTACAACGGTGCAACCGTCGTGATGGGAGGCATGATTACGGAAGAGCGCATCCAGGTTGAGGACAAGATTCCTTTCCTTGGCGATATTCCGATTCTTGGCCGCTTTTTCCGGAGTAACTACGACAACAGTATTAAGCTGAACCTCTTGATTTTCGTCACGGCGAGGCTGGTTGACCCGTCTGGGCAGGCCGTCGGTGGAAGGCGGGATGGCGCGGGGGAAGTCGTTTCTGCGCAGGACTCAAACATCGGCAACTAATCGTATTGCAGTCGAAAAAATGTCGCTTGACAGTGTGTTCCTCATAAGATAAAATTTCACTTTCAAGGCTGGAATAGAGCCGTCTTCCTTAGTTTCGTATTTGTTATTCCGAGTTTCTTGACGCAATCCATCTGCACCTCTGACCCGCATGTTGAGAGTCGCCGTTACGGGGGGCATTGCTTGTGGAAAGAGCCTTGTCGGTTCAATTCTTCGAGAACGGGGATACGCGGTTTGCGAAACCGATGAACTTGCCCATGAACTCATGAAGCCGGGGGAGCCGGCTTATGAAGAAATAGTAAAGATTTTTGGCGAGGACATTCTCGATTCCGCCGGCTACATTCATCGGGGGCGCCTGGGGGCGCTTGTCTTTGAAAAGCCAAGGTGCCGTAGTAGGCTCAATGGGATAGTGCATCCACGGGTGAGGGATGAGTGGCGATCCTGGCTACGTGAACGACCTGAAGAGACCGAAGTTGCCATAGTCATTATTCCTCTACTATTCGAAGTGGATGCGCATTCAGGGTGGAATGCAATAATCTGTGTCAGCGCAGCGGAAGAGACGCAGCTAGCTCGATTGAAAGAACGCGGATTAACCGATGATCAAGCCCGGCTACGAATTCGTTCGCAAATGCCGAACGCGGAAAAAGCGAAACGGTCAGATTACGTGATTTACAACGATGGAACACGGGAGGCACTAAGGATGCGAACAGACCAGGTAATGAGGCAGATAATCGAGGGCCGCAATGGCAGTACGAAGTAATAACGGTAGACGCTCACGGCAGGGGGACAGGTCCGGCGGTAATCGCGGACACTCGGGGCGACGAATACATAACGGTCCGACGACGGCCGTACGCAGCGACGACAATGACGAGGTCGACGAGAAAGATGCGAACGTTGAGGTGGTTGAATCCAGCTTGGAGCCGCTGAGCCTTTTTGATCTTCAAGACGAATTGATGGAGGACCTGCTCAAACAGGCCGATGGTCTGGGCCTTGTGGATCTCGGAGCTCTACAGAAACATGAGCTGATTTTTGAGATCCTGAAAGAGCACGCACGCCTGCACGGCAAGATGTACAGCAAGGGCGTCCTCGAAATACTCCCCGACGGCTTCGGATTCTTGCGTTCGCAGCACAGCAATTATCTGCCGTGTCCCGAAGACATTTACGTATCGCCGTCGCAGATTCGCCGTTTCGCGCTACGCACGGGAGACCTCGTGGAAGGCGAAATACGCGAGCCGAAGGAGAAAGAACGATTTTTTGCGCTATTGCGTGTCCAGAAGATCCAGGACGAGGACCCTGACAAGCATCGTCACAGGATTCCTTTCGAAAACCTCACGCCACTCTTCCCTGAACAGCGAATTCAGCTGGAGACATCGCCCGATGAGATATCAATGCGCGTGATGGACATCTTCACGCCGCTCGGGTTTGG
>Ga0310125_10002041_pt1 | contig 10455 bp, 9 predicted proteins | sample CB11b_Tmax_Bot8__FD_203508 | JGI IMG/M metagenome (GOLD analysis project Ga0310125, IMG submission 203508) | Marine microbial communities from Western Arctic Ocean, Canada - CB11b_Tmax_Bot8 | ecosystem: Environmental > Aquatic > Marine > Oceanic | place: Canada: Western Arctic Ocean | collected... | reverse complement strand
AAGGGATACGCCAACATCGTGGTGTTTATCGCTTATATTTTTTTGGGTTACCTCGAAACTTACCTCATCCTCGCCGCCCCTGGCCTCACCCCAAAAATCCACCCCCCAGGCCTGCTTGGTCTGCTCATCAGCTTCGCAGTGATATTTGATGTGTACATCCTGCTCGATGACCTGCCACTTCACACTGTGCGGATGCAAATAATCCCTCGTACCTGGCGGGTTGATGTATTCGGGTATCCGCAACACCAGCGACGAACTGAGATACTGCGGATTCGAGATGACCACGTGCGGCTGAAACGAAACTGGCGTAACACCTAAACGCGCCATGATGATCTACCTTTGTCCAAAATGAGGTAGGACTGGATGCCCCGGACGCCGAGCAGACAGTGTACCTAGACATATTGCCGATTCAAGCAGAAGTGGTCAGATCCCCCACTCATCACCCTTCATGGAAGTGATCAACCAGCCCTCGCCCTTGAACTCTGTCATGCCCACGATCAGTTGCGTCCCTTCGCCGTAGATGTGCGTCACCCAAACCTTGCCCCGGTTGGACTGTACGCGGGTACGACGCTGAATCATAGGCCGCAAAGCGTAGAAAAAGCTGTCCAACGGGGTATCAGCGCCGCCGATCTTTCGGACGCGTTCCTGGGCCTGCGGTGAAAAGCATTTCATGGCCCGACGATAGTCGCGATGCTGCACGTTGCGCTTGAATTTGTCCATCACTTCCAGCGCAGCTTTTTCATTTACCTCCGCTTTCGCCCCGCATCCACCCACGGCAACGGCCATGAGGAATGCCAGCCACCATGTCCTCCGCCAACCGCGGCCGTCGTTGTGCAGGGTGTTCGTCATGATCCATGCCTCACCGAACCGGACCAGCCTTGTCACGCCTACTGCTATTGGTCATCTATGATCATCCACCGGGGCATTTACCCAAAGACCGACTACCCTGACCCCAAGGTCGTACCGCCATAATCTTATCGACCGCTTCAGCCTTACCCTGCAGGCCACGTCTGCTGGGCTAGGCCCCGGCAATTACGGGCAAGGGCAGTTGATCCACAAATGGCTGACAGTGGCCTGCTGCCTTACTATAATGACGCGCCGCAGCAGCCCGATCGCAGGTCGCTGTCGGCTTCAATTCGCCCCCGGAAGGGCTCGGCTTGGCTTCGGCTTTGCCGGGCCTTTTTTATTCTTTTACCAAAGCCAACCGGTCAAATCGCGGCCGTGCACCGGTCAATGCATCGCCCTGACGGATTGTGACGTTGGGTTTTGCTCAATCAGCCAGGGACTTGCCCAGCTCGTAAATCTGTTCGGCGTCCAGTACCCGGTTATTGACCTCAAACAGGCTGGCCACCGCGGCTTTGTGGATTTTCATTTTCGTCACACCGACGCCAATCGCACCGTAAACCAGCTTTGAATCCCAATTCGCCGCCTTGTCCGTCACCGTAACCGGCTCGATACCCAACGGCGGCACGGCGTTCAAGTCAATCGCCACACGCACGTCCGGAGCCGCCTTGAGCACGGATGTCGTCAACAGTTGCACGCCGGCCGCCCCAGCGGCAATGACCAGTTGCACGCCGGCCAATGCACTGTGCAGCGACTGATCATCGCTCGTCGTACACGGCGCAACCTGTTCGGCTCCTACAGCCTGGTTAATCGTCTCGGCCGCGTATGCGGCGCGACGGTCCGAACGGCTGGCCAGGCGCACCGTAGCGCCTTCACCCGCCAGCAGTCGCGCCGCACGCTGGCCTACTGGGCCGGTACCTGCCAACACCAAGGCCGTCGCCGAACCCAATTCCAAGTGGCGTCGCGCCACCAGTACCGCCGCTGCCGCCGTCGTGTTCGCCCCATTGGCATCGAGCATGATCGACACCGACAACGGTCCTAGAAACGACGACTTGACACGCGCCATCACCTGCTCACCCACGTCCACATCGTTGCCACCAACGAAAATGGCCGTGCAATGCAGATCTTTCTGCCCTCGTGTAAAAATAGCCCCATGGACCAGCGACGGCACCTGATCGAGCGCGACCCCGCTGTAAGTAAATACCTCGTCTACGCCTGCATCCACGGCCACGACGCGGTCAAAGCTGCTGGCCTGCACGTCACTGTCCAACTGAATGAGTATCTTGCCCTTGGTTTTGCTCATCAGTTGTGGACAATTTCATGCTTGAGCCGTTCGGCCAGATCATTTAGCGACACGGGCATCGGCTCGCCGGTGACATATACGGAGGCGCCTCGCGCCAACCCCTGCTCTACACGACGGGTGGCGGTAAGCACCGTCGAGTGGTTTGACCTGCCCATGGCCACGGCAATTTCCGGGTAACTCATCGCCGTCAACTGCCGGGTCAGGTAAATCACCATCGACCGGGCAGCCACCACCGCGCGATGACGCGAGTGGCCCATTACACGATTACGAGGAATACGCATCCGCTCGGTAACGGTTTTCAAAATTGACTCAAATGACACAGCCCGACGCGGCTGATCGGTGCGCTCGGCCTCAAACAGACGATTAAGCATCGCATGCCCGACGGCATCCTGCCCTGATTCATCGCCCCGCTTCTCGCCGCCCAGATGCACCAACGCATGCAGCTTTGAAATCGTGCCCTCTATCTCCCGCACCGATCCTTGGCAGCGGGCAGCCAGCGCCTCAATCACACTGTCCAAGATTGAAATGCCCCGCCGCTGCGCCAAGACACGAACTATCTTGACCCGCAAGGCTATATCCGGATCGCTGATTTTCACCACCATGCCCCGCATACACCGGCTTGCCAATGCCTCACTGAGCTTTTCGATCAGCTTCGGGTGGCTGTCGCTGGCCATGACCACGCGGGCCCCGCTCAGGTCGATGGCATCGAAGCTATAGAGAAATTCCTGCTGCGTCGCCCGCTTGCCAGCAAAAAAATGCACATCGTCCAGAGCCAGTAAATCGAGCTGGCGAACGCTTTGTCGAAACGAGTCGAGCCGCTTTGCTCGCATCGCTGCCAGAAACTCGTTGGTGAACTGCTCGGACGTGGTGTAGCGGATACGTCCGCTGCCTCGCCGCGATAACACCCGACGACAAATACCCTGCAACAGGTGCGTCTTGCCCAACCCGCACCCACCGTGGATAAAAAGCGTGTTGGCCGGGCCAGGATTTTCCTGGGCAAAGGTGTTGGCCGCCGCGTATGCCAGCTCATTGCTCGGCCCGACGATAAAGTCCTCCAATTGATGCCGCAGACGTTGTCGTAACTTTGGGCGCTGCGAGGCAGCGACTTGAACAGAGGCCCCCTGATCTTCGTCGGCCGGCAACCCAGGTGTTATGTCGGCGAAAATGTCGGCATCTACGTGCACGTTCAAGTCCACGGAATCGCCCAGTTCCTGCTCAGCGGCTTCATGCAATTGCTGCTTGAAGTGACGACCGATCCAGTCGGCCACAAATCGGTTGGGAACTTTCACCTCCAGACGATGGCGGTTTCGGTCGTAATCAAACCTAGCCGACCGATTGAACCACATGTTGTAGCGGTGCGACCCCACGGACTGGGCCAAACGGTCAGCAATGCGCGCAGCTACAGACGTCGAGGCAGTGACACTACTCAATTTCATCACCCTTGGATGGTTTGGGTCGTCACTGGGGAACGACCGAATTCCGTTGAAACTTCGATCAAGCGTGTCGCCAGTTGCCACAACGCCTTGAAATCCATACTCAGCTTTGCGTCGGCCCATACCCGCCAGCGGACACATGAGCCCGCATCCACAGCCCTGTATGACTCCGCTGGAATGACCCAAATACAGAACATTTTGTCAACATTGCCGAGAAGACCGACGCAAACAGCAACACTCCGTTATTACCGTTGGTTAAGATAAAACACTGAAGCGCGACTTACAACCACCATTTCAATAATAACGCCGCCGCACTCAACTCGCACCCTGCAAACACAGGCATTTGATCGCTTAAAAAAAACTTCTCCACCACGCCATCCGCCTTCTCAGGAAAAGATGTGGAAAACAGGCCGCCGTCGCCTAACCCATTGTCATACAAGCAACAATTTTTTTTGACCACATGCCCGAAAAGCCGTCTCGTCCCGCTTGGTCAGGTGGTTGAACCTGACCGGCAGGCCGCAGCTTCAATTTTCCAGATCGTCAAGGACATAAATCATCGCCTGACGGCGTGAGGTGGAGGTAAAATGCATCGATCGGTAGAGATGCAGCGCCGGCTTATTGATCCTGTCCACGGCCAACGCCATGCTCGTTGCACCATACTGCGAGGCCAGGCCCAATCCATGTGCCAACAACTTACGCCCGACCCCCCGGCCTCGCCAACCAGGCGCGACCCCCAGATACACCAGTTCCATCACCGCGCCGTGGCTCGCCAAATTCAGCAACATCACCGCCACTGGTTCTCCATGGGCATGCAATGCAAACCAAAGCTCGGGCTTGAACACACCCGCGGCCATGTGACCGGCAAGAATGTCGTCAATGTGTCGCAGCCCGACCAGTCCCGGGCAGTCGAGCGTATCCTGATAACTGGCGAGAATGATGTCTTTAAAACAACTGTTTGTGCGCCTGGACCAATGCAAGCACGTCACTGCCTCATCCAGTTCGAGCGGTATCATGCCAGCCTCAATGTCGCACTCCATGTACAGCAATTGCGCCAACTTCGTAAATCCAGCACCAGCCAGAGCCACCACCTCTATATCTTGATGTGGATCCAGCAGCGCTTGAATCAAGCGCATCTGGTTAGCATCTTGCGTCTGGCATGCGACACGCACCAAGTTCGTAATCGTATCGCTATCAGGCCCATCGAATATCGGGGACAAGAAGGCCATGCCGGTACGCCCGACACCGGGCACGATCAACATAACGGCCTTTGGCTCGTCGCCCTCGGCTGCCATCCACAACTCATCCAACGAAAGGTGCTGATCGTCTGCAAAGGACAAAAGGGGATTGACCGCGGAAGCGTCGGCCTGGGCTCGACCGGTCAGCAGCATCGCCAAAGCCCGTTGCCGCAGGCCTCGTGTAACGCGACGATAAACCACACCCCCCTCACCGCTAGGTGCCCGGGGCTGTGTCGGACCACTGCCTGTTGCCGCCAAAGTCAATGCCCTTGCCTTGATGGTTGATCCGAAGTCTACTGAACGTACAATGATCCGTCGACCCGTCAAGAGCAAACACGTATTGTGCTCACGCGGAACAAAAGCCATGGCCGGTAAACCCGCCTCCACACTGCTTATCCTCGCCCTGGCTTGTAGCGCGATCACTTTCTCCAATTCACGGTTGTTGGCGTATGCCGAACCCGCTCTCGCGCCCACGTCCTGGCAGCTTGATTTTACTTATCGTGTACCGCGGACAATTGCGGTGCGCGACATTGACCAGCGCGTCCAATGGTATTGGTACATGCCTTACAAGATCGTCAACAACAGCGGCCAGGAACAGTTCTTTGTTCCCGATTTTACCATCGCCACCCACCATGGCGACATTATCACCGCCGGCCGTGGCATTCCCCCGCATGTGTTTACGGCCGTTAAACAAGAACTGGACAATCGCCTGCTCAAGAATCCCTTGCAGGCCTCCGGGCGCATACTCTTGGGCGAAGACCACGCCAGGGAAAGCGTGGCCATCTGGCCCGTATTCCAACACGATGTGGATTATCAAACGATCTTCGTCGCCGGCCTCAGTGGTGAGTCGGTCATCATCAAGCACCCGCTGACCGGCAAAGATGTGCCGCTGCGCAAATCGCTGATGCTCACTTACCACATACCCGGCAGCCGATCCCCATTGGTCAACCCACAACAGCAGGCAGTCAGGTTACTGGGCAAAACCTGGGTGATGCGCTAGTGGCCGACAAGGCCACTGAGATCACCATCTGCCACTGATTTGCACATCAGTTCAAGTCACATCCGTAACCAGAACACGTGGTGAACGATAAGAGTCGATTTTGGGGCCGCGCCGATCCAGGCAATACCTAGTGGTCCATGGCTCTTGATTTTCGTAATATTAGCCGAGTGGCGGGTATTAGAATCCCGCGGCGAGACACGGCAAACCTGCAAATACAAATGTTGGTGACCACGATTTAATCTTCGACACCCTCGAAGGAGTCTCCACCTTCGCCCTCTGGATGAACAAAGGATTTTTTCGGATCGCTGGTGCGGCCGCCTATTTCGCTGATGGCCGCATCGGGCAGCTTGTCCAGCGGCGTGTAGCCCGGATGGGCGGAATCTTTGTATGGATCATTGCGGCGGGCATTATAACAGCAAATTAGTGACCACCGCGGCGTGTCGGTTTGGTTAGCGTCGGAACGATGCAGCGTGTTGGCATGGAAAAACAGGCCATCGCCCGGTTTCATTTGGGCGTAGACCAGCTCAAGTCGCTTCAGCACTTCGGCCGTCCGCTCGGGATCGGCGCTGATGCGGCCATCGTACTTTCCGTGCTCGATGCGGCCCAACTTGTGCGATCCGGCGACAAGTTGCATACAACCGTTCTCTTGCGTCGCCCGGTCGATGGCAATGGAAATACTAAGCAAGTCAGGGTAAAGACACCCGTTGTGGTACCAGTAGCCGTAATCCTGATGCCATTCCCATGCGCCCCCCTCACGTGCTTCCTTGAGAATGATCTTGCTGTGATAGTGGTAGACTTCGTCGTTCAGTATTTTTTCGACCGCGTTTACAATCCGTTCGCTGCGGCTGATGGTACCGTAAATATCGTCTCCCGGATGATTCCAGCCGGTGAGTTGCACCGGTTTACCGCTGGGATCGACATGATCGAAGATCACTTCATCGCGCACCCTTCTGTCGCCGCGACAGGCCTTGACGAGGCATGCGGTTTCTTGGGCATTCAGAAGATCCCGCGCCAGCAGAAAACCATCGCGATCGAATCGTTTCAGCTGGTCGTTGGTGATCTGCCAATAGGTCATTTGCTTGGCCTACCACAATGAGCCGCTTTAAACTTGGGCGGTTATGACTACACAATCTCCTGCAAATACGCAAGCCAAAGCGTTTCTGGCCAGTAATTTGACATCCGTTCAAGTCACATCCGTAACCAGAATACGTGGCAGCCGCTCGTGATCAACCAGTACGTGCGTGTTGGTAAACGCCTGCTCTTGTGCCATCTTAAGCACAACGTCCTTCTGGCTGGCCGCTACCTCAAGAACCAGTTGGCCCGGTTGAGCCACGTGATCGTGGGCCCCAGCCATGATCATGCGGATGAATTTGAGACCATCAACGCCGCCACGCAACGCCTCGTGCGGCTCATAATCCTTTACGTTGGACGCCACCTGGGCCCACTCGGCGTCGCTGATATACGGCGGATTGGAAACTAGATATTGGCACTGCTGGTTGCCGGCCAGTGCCTCCAGCAAGTCGCCCTCCACAAAATCAACCTGATCCGTAACACCCTGCCGCTGAGCGTTGTACTGTGCTACCGCTAATGCTTCACTGCTCATGTCCGTCGCCACGACATGACATCCGCGGATGTGCTTGGCTAGGGCTACGGCGACCGCCCCGGACCCGGTACCAATTTCGAAAATCAGCGGCGAACTGAAACCTGGTGTGCGTCGAGAGTGCTGAACGACGTGTTCGACCAGCGTTTCCGTACTCGGCCGGGGAATCAACACCGCCGGCGTGACGGTTAACATCATAGAGAAAAAAGGCGCTTCACCGACCAGGTAATCGACCGGTTCCTGCGCCGCGGCCCGCTCGACCAGACCACGGAAAGCGGCCCGTTCCAGTTCGCTGGCTGGCCGATCAGGGTCCATAAACAGCTTGAGGCGAGGAACACCCAAGACGTGGGCCAGCAGCATTTCCGCCGCCAAGCGAGGCGAGTCAACGCCTTTATGCGCAAAATGCTCGCTTGTCCAAGCCAGCAACCGCCGGGTCGTCCACGGGCCCACTGATTTTATACCGTCACGCACCATTGTCATAATTGTCACTGGGGCTGGCAACGCCGTCCACCCGGCACGGCCCGTATCGCATATCATGGTTGGCCTGATGCACGCGGCGCTCATAGCGGACACGGCGTGGCTAACCGACGAATTGGCCATGTTCAAATTCTTGGGTGTAGGCCTGATGGGCGAACAAGTCCGGGTGGCCCAAGTCGTACCGGCGTGCACCACTGATCAGCAAATCAGTGCGTTCGGTGACCGTGTTACCTGGCATGAGAGCCGCTTCGATCTTGTCCGCAGCCATCGTCTGGCCGGACTGGCCGGTGAGCTTGATGAGTTACGCATTAACGTATTGCACGCGCTGGATGGTCGGCTCTGGGCCGGCGCACTGCGGCTTGCTGAGCGACTTGGGATGCCCGCCGTACTCAACGTTGCCTGTATCCAGGATGTGACGCGGGCCATAAAACTGCGGCGAAACATCGCTGCCTGCCGCACGGCTTTCGCCGCCGCCACCGAACCGCTGGCCCAGGCCATCCGCAAACACGCTGCTGACCCCACGCTGATACGGCATTTGCCTCCAGGCGCGCACATGCCGGCCGAGTCCGTCTGCCCCAAAAGCAATGACGCATTGTGCTTGGTAATTACCGGCAACGGCATTTGCGACACGCAATACCAGACGCTGTTCGAGGCCCTGCGGCTTTTCATTGAAGATCACCGTGACACCCTGCTGTTTTTTGACAGCCAGGGCGGCGACCAGCACCCGCTGTGGCAAGCGATCCGCCGTCACGGGGTTCTGGACAACAGCAGCATGATTCCCACTTACATCAATCATCGTGAAATGCTCAGCGGCGCCCATGCCCTGGTCCAGCCCCAGACACTGGGCCGGGCGCGTAGTGTGACACTTCAGGCCATGGCCTGCGGTTTGCCCGTACTGGCTCGCCAGGATCAGTGGCTCGATTACCTGATCGACGACCAGACCGCCTGGACCACCGAACACGGTGACGTCGAAGACTGGCTGCGACTGTTTCGCCGTATTCGCGATGATCCAATCGCAGTTCAGAAAATGGGCCTGACAGCGCGACAGTGGATAAGCCAGCATCATCTGGCCGCTGCACAGGTTGAACACACCATCGAGCTTTACCGGCAACTGACCGGTGAATCGTACAGGTTTCCCCAAGCGCAAGAGCACAACGCCTGATGTGGATATCCAAAACCATCACAGACCTGCGTCGACAGCGCAACGCCTTGACTGGCACGGTCGTCCTGGTCCCGACCATGGGTGCGCTGCACGAAGGTCACGTACGGCACATCAATACTGCCCGCCGGATCGGTGACCACGTCATTGTCAGCATTTTCGTCAACCCAACCCAGTTTGTACCAGGTGAGGATTACCAGCGGTATCCGCGACCGCTTGAACAGGACTTGGCCGAATGTGAAACACACGGTGCCGACGGCGTTTTTTGCCCCTCGGCCGGGCAAATGTATCCGTCAGGCCAGCCTGCCACCGCCGTGAACGTGCCGTCGCTGGCTAACCTGTTTGAAGGCCGATCGCGCCCCGGCCACTTCGCCGGCGTGTGCCGCGTCATCACCAAACTTTTCAACATCGTACAGCCGGATATCGCCACTTTCGGGAAAAAAGATTATCAGCAACTGCTTATCGTACAGACCTTGGTCGCGGATTTGGATATTCCAGTACGAATCGAGCCGATTGAAACCGTACGCGATGCCTCCGGCACCGCCATCTCCAGCCGCCACTGTTACCTTAGCCCGACCGGTCGTGAAAGGGCCCGCAGCATCTACGAGGCGCTCCAAACTGCGCGGTCGCAGGTCGAAGCCCACCACGAGACCGATCCCCGCGCCATGGAGTCAGCCATGGCACAGACACTGCAAGACCACCAGATCCAGGTTGACTATGCCGCCGTATGTCATCCGCAGACATTGGCGACATTGGATTGCCTCGAATCGCAACTGACAGGAGGCGTGGTCGCACTGATCGCCGGCTACATCGAAGGTATCCGACTGATTGACAATATGGTGCTGGCTGGCGGCAGTGATGCAAAGACCGGTGCCTAGCGTGGCTTCAGTGACCGGCGACTTTACGGCTTGCCTGGCTTCTGAGCCAATCCGGCCAATGGCGACGGTCCAGGTCTGTGTTGATCCGACGGTTGATCCGTAAATCAATCCGAGTATCGACCGCGTTATCGATACGCCACTGTGTGCGAACCGAGCCCAGCGCCCTGCCCCGCGGCTGAGCTTCGAATGTCAAAGGGTAAGACGAAGCGTGCGGATCCAGAGGCTGTATTTCAAACAGGGTGTCCGCCGGAATAAGCTCAAGGAATTCGCCATCAACTCTTGGCGCGATGTTCATATCCAGCTGAGAGCGTCGCCCGCCATCTCGAAGTACCAGATAGTCCATGCGATTGACCCGCGCCGTAAATCCCGGACCGATGCGATAGTACTGCATTTCACCGAACTGGCTATCGCGGCCAACGGTTTTAAATAAGCTCGTCTGTTCGCCATCGATGCGTAGCCCCACTTCGATGCGGCGCATACTCACCGACAGCGGGTCCAGATCACCCACTGCCTGATCAACCGGTTGC
>Ga0310125_10002039_pt1 | contig 10457 bp, 10 predicted proteins | sample CB11b_Tmax_Bot8__FD_203508 | JGI IMG/M metagenome (GOLD analysis project Ga0310125, IMG submission 203508) | Marine microbial communities from Western Arctic Ocean, Canada - CB11b_Tmax_Bot8 | ecosystem: Environmental > Aquatic > Marine > Oceanic | place: Canada: Western Arctic Ocean | collected... | reverse complement strand
GAGGTCGCAAACGGCACGAATGCTGACGATCTCGGTGATTTCCGGCCCGGCCTGGAAGCGGCGCGCGATTTCACGGTCCGAAGTCCCATGGTAGAAGCAGGACTCACGAAGGCCGATATCCGAGCGCTTTCGAAGGAGATGGATCTGCCAGTTTGGGACAAACCGGCGCAAGCATGTCTCGCTTCGAGAATTCCGTACGGCACGATGGTGACTGTTGAGGCCCTGACCCAGATAGCAAAAGCTGAACGGGGCCTGAGACAGGCCGGTTTCCGACAGCTACGGGTGCGCCATCACGGCGATGTCGCGCGTATAGAGGTACCGGTAGAAGATCTGGCGTCGTTGATAGACGATGAGACCAGGAACACGATCGTGAAGAAAATCCGTGAGGCTGGTTACCTCTATGTGACGATGGATCTGGCAGGGTTCAGGTCCGGCTCCATGAATGAGGCTATCGTGGTGTCGGCGGCTCCGGCGGAGAAGAGCGGCGGCCTTTCATAGCGTCTCCGGTAACGTTCAGGATTCCGTTTTTGACGATCACTGATGGCATGTACTCACGATGAAAACCGCGTACATCGACATGATCGGCGGGGCGTCCGGGGACATGCTGCTGGGCGCGCTGATCGATGTCGGTCTATCGATCGACGATCTGCGATCAGAGTTGGCCTTGATGAACATCGGCGGCTACACGCTTCGGTCAGAGCAGGTGTCGCGCGGCGCCCTTAACTGCACCCTTTTGCATGTAGACCTTGATGAAGAAGGTCAACGCAGGCGTGGGTGGGACGAGCTAACAGGCACGATTGAATCTTCCCGGCTGCCTGAAGAAGTACGAATAAAATCGATTGAAGTGTTAGACCGGCTTACCGACGCGGAGTCGGTGGTGCATGGTGTGGACCGGCATCACCTGACGCCGCACGAGCTCGGTACGGTCGACACACTGGTTGATATCGTCGGCGTTATCGCCGGATTACGTCTGCTTGGTATCGAACAAATCTCGGCCGGGCCGTTCCCCGCCGGAACCGGCTTTGTGATGAGCGATCACGGTCGAATCCCCGGTATCGCACCCGCGACGGCGCAGATCTACGCGGCAGCTAACGCGCCGATACGGTCAGCGACCCAGTGGGGGCCAAAGGGCGAAACGGTTACGCCATCCGGCGCATCCCTCGTAACCTCCATCGCCAGCTTCGATCAGACCGAGATAAGCGTCAGCAAGATTGGATACGGTGCTGGTTCGCGTAATCCGGAGGACTACCCAAACGCCCTCGGACTCTGGACCGGTGAAACGAAGACAAGCGCTGGACTTCCCGGAGACGGATTGCTGACCGGTGGCCTTTCCCTATTAGAGACCAATATCGATGACATGGGCGGTGAAGGGTTCGGCTACGTCCAGGAGCGGCTCATTGAGGCCGGAGCTCTGGACGTGTGGATGACACCGATCCAGATGAAGAAGAACCGGCCTGCCGTGCTGTTGTCTGTGCTTGTTAAGGAAAACGACGCAGATCAGGCCGCTATGGTGATCCTGCGTGAGACCTCCACGCTCGGAGTGCGTCGCCGTGCTATCGAAAGATACACAGCGGATCGCGAGATCGTGGAAGTGGAAACGTCTCTGGGCACGGCTCGGGTCAAGATAAAACGCGTGGATGGCGATGTGGCCGGGATCGCTCCTGAATATGAAGATTGCCGGACGCTTGCCATCGAAAACGGGCTGACGCTCGCAGAAGTCATGAGACGCGTCGGGGACGAAGCGCGCACACGGATCTGAACTTGCTCGATAGGCCGTCAGGCATTCAAGAACCGAGAGTCGAGGTTACCGGCACGTAGATCTACTTGCCGGTAGGCCCCCCTTCCCATCGCCTGGTGCCCTGGGACGTGCGATCAGGGTGATTGATATGGCTTTGCGAGGGCCAATCCCCACCTATGTACAGATGCGTAATCCCTGCCACTTGATCGCAGAGCCGTATACCTTCAAAATTGACTGTTCGGACGCTGGTATTCGAAATGGTCCCAAATTCAGAAGGTGAACCTTAAGGACGCTGTCGTTCGATAAATCTACGTCGGGTGAGAGCCGGCAACATGCCCCAGTGGCGCAGTGGCAGCGCAGCCGATTTGTAATCGGCAGGTCGGTGGGTTCGAATCCCCCCTGGGGCTCCAAAACTCGTAAAAAGACGGTTTTGATGCCTCAACTTGGACAAGTTGGTTGCGAATTACGTCTTTCCGATGCCAATGCCGCGGTGTTAATGTTAGAATTACCGTTTGGCGCAGGGGTGGGAGAGTGGTTAAATCCAGCAGACTGTAAATCTGCCGCCGTACGGCTACGTAGGTTCGAATCCTACCCCCTGCACCAATCTATAGAGAGCGCTTTCTATACCTCGACGAGAGGCCCACATAGCTCAGCGGTAGAGCGCGTTCTTGGTAAGAACGAGGTCACCAGTTCAATCCTGGTTGTGGGCTCCAGCTCTCCTCGTTAAAACAACTAGTTAGTCGATCGTAACTCGAAGGCCCGGAGGCACTTGGGTAAATGGCCAAGGAAGTATTTGACCGCAGCAAGCCGCACGTAAACGTTGGCACTATTGGCCACGTTGACCACGGTAAGACAACGTTGACCGCCGCTATCACCGGCGTCCTGTCAGCAAGAAATGACAAAGTGAAGGCGATGGCCTTCGATCAGATCGACAACGCCCCGGAGGAACGTGAGCGTGGTGTAACCATTGCTATCACGCACGTGGAGTATGAGACGGACACCCGTCACTACGCCCACGTTGACTGCCCGGGTCACGCCGACTACATCAAGAACATGATTACGGGAGCCGCCCAGATGGACGGCGCGATCTTGGTAGTGGCGGCGCCGGACGGCCCGATGCTCCAGACCCGTGAGCACATATTACTTGCTCGGCAGGTGAACGTTCCGAAGATGGTCGTCGCCCTTAATAAGGTTGACATGATGGACGACCCGGAGTTGCTGGAACTGGTTGAGATGGAGATCCGCGAGCTGCTTGATAGCTACGGGTTCCCCGGAGACGACGTTCCGATCGTTCAGGTCAGCGCGCTTGAGGCGCTTGAGAACTACGATGACCCGGACAACAAGTGGAACCAGGCCATCATGGATTTGACTGAGGCAGTCGACACCTACATCGATATCCCGGACCGGCCGGTTGACCAGCCGTTCCTGATGCCGGTGGAAGATGTTTTCGGCATCAAGGGCCGTGGCACAGTTGTCACCGGTCGAATCGAGCGCGGCAAGGTCGTGATGGGTGACACCATCGAGATCGTCGGGTTCGGCGAGACCTCCACGACGACCGTGACCGGTGTTGAGATGTTCCACAAGACGCTTGAAGAAGGCCTCCCCGGCGACGCCGTCGGTTGTCTTCTCCGTGGTGTTGACCGGGAAGAGATCTCACGTGGAGCCGTTCTGTGTGCGCCGGGAACCCTGACGCCGCACACGAAGGCAAAGGCGCAGATTTACGTCTTGACGAAGGATGAGGGTGGCCGTCACACGCCGTTCTTCACCGGATACAAGCCGCAGTTCTACATCCGAACCACTGACGTGACCGGCGAAATTCAGCTGCCGGAAGGCGTTGAGATGGTCATGCCCGGTGACAACATCGAGATGGACGTCGAGCTGATGTACCCGGTGGCTCTGGAAGAAGAGCTCCGGTTCGCAGTTCGTGAAGGCGGCAGGACCGTTGGTTCTGGAGTCTTCATCTCCATCGACGAGTAATAGTTGTAATTGCTTGGGACGTGCTTTCCGATCCGGCGGCACGTCCCAAACGTAATCCAACGATATGAGGGGTCCATCAGCGATGATGGGCTCCACATAATTGAAACCCCGTTCGCGGGGCTGAGTGCAAGGGAGTGGCCGCCGTATGGCTAAGGGCGGACCCCGAGAATCTATAACCCTGGCGTGCACGGAGTGCCGGGAGCGGAGGTATCACACCTCCAAAAACCGGCGCAACAACACCGGGCGACTTGAGCTGAACAAGTTCTGCTCACGCTGCCGCAGTCACCAGTTGCACCGAGAAACCAGGTAGGGATTAACTATGGCCAGCAGGCAACCAGCACAGCGAGCAATACGATCTTCCGGCGCTGCCCCCAGGGGTGGCTTATTCCGGTTTTTCATAGAAGTTTTCGCTGAGCTACGGCGCACCACCTGGCCATCCCGGCAAGAGGCGACTCGTCTCTCCATACTCGTCATAATCGTCGCCGCGTTTTTCGGCGTGTTTCTTGGCGCAATTGATTACGGATTCGGCCGTTTGGCTGAATTTCTCATCGGAGCCTGAATCATGACCATAGAGCAACAGACGGTCATCGATTCAGGCGGCCGCTGGTACATCATCCACACCTACTCCGGTCAGGAAGACCGGGTAAAGCGGAATCTCGAACAGCGAATTGAGACGATGGACGTCAAAGACAAGATCTTTGACGTTGTCGTGCCGACCGAGGAAGAGATTGAGATCAAGGACGGTCAGCGCCGTCCCGTCGCCAAAAAGATGTACGCCGGCTACCTGCTCATTCAGATGGTGATGGATGACGAAGCCTGGTACGTAGTCCGGAACACTCCGGGTGTAACGGGTTTCATCTCCGCAGAGGACGAGCTCGAAAAGCGGCCGAAGCCGATTCCGCTAGAGCAGGAAGAAGTGGACCGGATCCTGCGCCAGATGAGGGCGGAGGAGCCGAAGGTCCGGATCGGCTTCGAGAAGGGCGACAGTGTTCGTATCACCGACGGGCCGTTCGCTGATTTCATGGGTACCGTAGATGGCGTGCTCGAAGAGCAAGGTAAGGTACGCGTTCTGGTGTCCTTCTTCGGAAGAGAGACACCGGTTGAACTGGACTTTTTGCAGATACAAAAAGGGTAACGGCCCGTCATTTGACGGAATTCGCGCCATACAAACGGCGCGCGGGTAACAAGAATTGGCAAAAAAAATAGAAACCATCATCAAACTGCAGATCCCGGCCGGGCAGGCAACCCCAGCGCCGCCGGTTGGGCCGGCGTTGGGACAGCATGGCGTCAACATCATGCAGTTCGTCAAAGAATATAACGAGCGCACCTCTTCACAAGTTGGGAGCATCATCCCGGTTGCGATCGAGGTGTACACGGACCGTTCCTTCACGTTCGAGACGAAGAGCCCGCCGGCGTCAGACCTTCTGCGCAAAGCGGCCGGGATCGAAAAAGGATCTGGGACCGCAGGTCTTGAGGTTGTCGGGAGTGTGAAACGCTCCCAGATCCGAGAGATCGCGGAGACCAAGGTCAAGGACCTGAACGCCATCGACGTAGAAAACGCTATGAAGATTATCGAGGGAAGCGCCCGCAGCATGGGCCTGTCGGTCGTCGACTAGTCCACCCGCGATCGTGGACCGCCTCATCTATTGATGGCTGGTCCGGAGATTTCACGAATGCCGAAACACGGAAAGAAATACCTCGCTGCCCTCGAAGGGACGAGCGATGTCCCACGGTCTGCGGGAGACGCAGTTGCCCTCGTTAAGACCCTCGCACCGGCGAAATTTGACGAGACCGTAGAGCTACACGTATCGACCAGCGCAGACCCCCGACATGCTGAACAGCAGATCAGAGAAGTTGCGCCCCTCCCTCACGGGACCGGTAAACAGACCCGGGTTGTCGTGTTCGCTGAGGGTGAAACCGCCCGGGCAGCTGAAGCGGCCGGGGCCGACTTCGTGGCGGACGATGAACTTATAGCCAAAATCGAAGAAGGCTGGACCGATTTCGACGTATCACTGGCTACACCGGACCAGATGGGCAAGATAGGTCGACTCGGCCGATACCTCGGCCGCAAAGGTCTTATGCCGAACCCGCGAACGGGGACCGTTGTGCAGCCGGACGATATCGCTGACGCCATTGAAGAGATGAAAAAAGGGCGCATCGAAATCCGACTGGACCGAGACGCAATCATTCATGTCCTCGTGGGCAAGGTCAGCTTCAGTGAAGAGCAGTTACTCGAAAACCTAGAGTCGGTGGTGGACACCATCGTCAGGGCCAAGCCGTCCGGACTGAAGGGCCAGCTGGTCAAGTCAGCCACTCTGACATCGACCATGGGTCCGCCCGTAAAGCTTGTGATTGATGAAACTGGCGGCACAGAGAGTTAACCACAACGGTTACAATCTGTAGCAGACATTAATAATTCCCGGTTTTGCCGGGATCATTACGGAGAAATTCTCCTAAATCTAGTTCAAGACAATCGAAACCAGCCGCTGTAGACAGCAGGCGCCCCCGTTATCTAACCGGGGGCTTAAGGCGCAAGCGCCTGCCCAGGTGGCACCAGATGTATGTGACCTGATGTCACAGTTCTGATGCCCGGGTCTACGGCCCGGGCTGTTTTTTTGCCCGAATTGTTTCGGGAGACGCGAAGGGATACGAATGCCAACTGATAAGGCTGTCGCCGAGGTAGAGGAACTAAAAACTGTCCTCAGCGAAGCGAAATTGATCATAAGCACGGACTACCGGGGACTGAACGTCACCGAGATGTCGGCGTTGCGGAGGGCTATTCGCGAATCAGGCGGAACTTACCGCGTGGCAAAGAACACGCTGGTCAAGATCGCCTCGGACGAGATTGGCCGTCCCGAAATCAGCGAAATCATCGTCGGCCCGACAGGCTTTGTGCTGAGCACGGATGACCCTGTCGGGCCGGCTCGTGCGTTGATGACTCACATCCAGGAGAACCGGCTTGACATTGTCGTCAACGGGGCATATTTGGAGGGAACGCTTGTCAATGCCGATCGTGTGAAGTATCTGTCCAACCTGCCGAGTCGCGAAGAGCTCATCGGCAAGGTACTTGGCCAGATGAACGCGCCGATCGCCAACCTTGTCGGCGTTCTCAGCGGAACTCTTCGTGGGTTGATGACTGTCCTTCAGGCCCACATCGACCAGGGCGGCAACGCTATCGCCACCGAGAGTGCTGAGGCCGAGGAAACTGAAGCGGCGCCACAGGCTGCCGCCGAAGAGGCTGAAGAACCCGTCGCCGAGGCTGAAGCCGAAGAAGCTACAGAAGAAGAGTCAGCGGACGAGGCAGAAGCCGAAGAGCCCGTCGCCGAAGCTGAAGAAGCTACAGAAGAAGAGTCAGCGGACGAGGCAGAAACCGAAGAGCCCGTCACCGAAGCTGAAGAAGCTACAGAAGAAGAGTCAGCGGACGAGGCAGAAGCCGAACAGCCCGTCGCCGAAGCTGAAACTGAAGAGACCGGAGAGGCGGATGAAGATAAGCCCGCCGAATAAGAACAAATTCAGGTTTGCGCCACGGGCCGCCGGGGCCGATAGCGCTTTGACACCAACAACACGCAGTCCCGGGATTTGAAGACGGGAACTTAACTTAAGAGGAGAATCATCATGACCATGACAAAAGATGAGATGGTTGAAGCCATCAAAGGAATGTCGGTACTGGACCTTTCCGAGCTCGTGAAGACGCTTGAGGATGAGTTTGGCGTTAGCGCTGCGGCAGCCGTAGCTCCTGCAGCACCAGCGACCGGTGACGGAGGAGGCAGCGAGTCCGAAGAAGAAGAGAAGACTGAGTTCAATGTTGTCCTGAAGGACTTCGGAGCGAACAAGATCGCCGTCATCAAGGCGGTCCGGGAGCTCACGCCGCTCGGCCTGAAGGAAGCAAAGGACCTGGTGGAGAGCGCTCCGACAAACGTCAAGGAAGCCGTCTCGAAAGACGACGCAGATGAGAGCAAGACCAAGCTCGAGGCTGCCGGAGCTACCGTAGAGGTCGCCTAGTCCTGACCCGATAAGAAGACTAAAAAGGCCCCGGGGATCGATCCTCGGGGCCTTTTTTTGCCCTATTCCGAACACACCGCATGGGCGCCGGCTCTGCGTACCTGCCTAGAAGAGGCTCTTGGACTGTCCACCGTCGACGTTGATACACGCACCCATAATCCAGCCGGCATTCTCCGACGACAGGAAGGTCACGGTGTCCCCGACAGGCTCCGGATAGCCGAATTTTCCGGCCGGCAGGTTCCATTTAAGAAATTCGGCGACATCCTCTGGAGTGTTGGAGTTCCTGAACCGCTCCCAACCTCCGCCGGGAAATTCGATCGAGCCCGGAGCCACGCTGTTAACGCATATGCCGTCCGGGGCGAGTTGCAACGCGAGGTGCTTTGTGACTGCAATCAGACTCGCTTTCGAAGCCATGTATGGAGCGCTACCGCCATGCTCTCTGCCCCAGATCGACGCGATGTTAACGATGCGGCCCCAGTTACGTTCCCGCATTCCCGGCGCTGCGAGCTGCATGAGCCGGACGGACGACCAGAGGTTGACCTCAAATACGGCCCTGAAGTCTTCTTCCGACGTGGCAAGCACGTCTGAAGTCCCCAGGCTTCCCCCAACGTTGTTGACGAGAATATCTATTGACCCGAGAGCAACTTCGGCCTCAGCGAAAACATTGGCGGCGGATTCCGGAAGGGACATGTCTGCGTTGATTGCTACTACGGTAGCTCCGGAATTCCTCAGTTCATCGGCTGTATCGTCCAGCCGCTCCTGGCCACGGGCGCAGATCGCCACATTGACGCCTTCCCGTGCAAGTGAGATCGCAGACTGCCGCCCCAAACCCCTGCTGCCACCTGTAATGAGAGCGTTTCTTCCCTTTATACCAAGATCCAAGACTGTTTCCCCCATACATGCCGGAACAAAATCCGGGCTGAATTCCGTGGAATCATCCGTTAACAGGTATCACCGGATACGAACAAATGGTTGCCATTAACGAGTTGTGCGATTGTACCGAGGGCCTTCTACACCCCGAAGAAATCGTGCCTTTACGTCCTATATACGAGTACTCAAACGGAGAGACGGGAGTGTAGAACGCGGTGATTGCCTCATGCATAGTCCGAGATATGCATAATCAATCCCCAAAATAAAGGGATTTAGAGGGCCGTCCGTACCTTGACTGCCTGAAAAGCCGTAGTGTATCGTGAAGCGGTTCTCGAACTACGCGCGTCTTATTTAGATACGTGTTCAGTTAACACTCAAAATACCGATTACGAGAGTGTCGTTTTACTACTCTCGGGGCCATCTCAAACACGGTGTTTGCACTTTGGTCCAATAACTTGGCCGACCGCAGGAGGTAGCCGATGCTGGGATCCGCTGGATCCATCGTCCCGAAGCGCTGGATACTGGGTATCTTTGCTCTGGGGTTGATAGCCATCATGGTCGCAACATCGGCCAGTCCGTGGGCCGGAGCGTCGACATTGCCGACCGCCGTGACCGCATCAGCTACTAGTTCAACTAGTATCCAGGTTGACTGGACTGCCGTGCAGGCTGGAAGTACGGTCCCCAGCTCGGGCGTAGTTGACGCGTACACGGTTAAATGTGTGCCGACGACTGGGACCACGATCAGCGTAACCGTGTCAGGAATTAGCACGGCTACAGCTACGGTCCCCGGTGTCACAGCGAACACTGCATACGTTTGCAGCGTGTTCCCATCTTCATCCAGCACCCTCCCGGCTTCCGGAATAGCTGCGACCTCAATAACGACACCGTTGAATGCTGCCACGACATTGGGTTCAGCTGTCGCCAGCCTGGCGACAGCCTCTGTACAGGTGGGCGGCACGATACAGATCTACGTTGACGCCCTCGGTGCAGACGCCACCAAAACGGCCATCACGACTGGCTTCACCGTGCAGTGGGGCGTAAACAACGCGAACGGTTCGCTGAGTGACACGACCGGGACAGCGACAACCTACACGGCTTCTTCCGAAGGCGTCGCGACCGTCATGGTCCGAGTGACGCAAACTGCGTCCGGTATTACCAAGCAGGACTCCATAGCTATGACGAACTTCGCGGTTGCCGCTGATCCAGTTGCCGTGGCGCTTGTTGATCCGGCTTCCTCAGAAACTCCAGAACTCCCTGATATCAGCGGTTTCGAGGCAGGAGCCGCGGAATCTGCAGTGCTCAAGCCATCATCAGGAATCACTACCCTCTCGGTAGTTGATGCGGGCGACTCGACGGTGTCAGGTTCGGTGGACTTCGGGGCTGGGGCGATCCCGACCAATACGAGTGTTGGCGTCCTTACCAGCATAGGCTCAGCCACGAGCGCCACAGCGCCTATGCCATCCGGCGTGACTTCCGTTGGCTCCTCGATCCTGTCGATCCAGGTGACCGACAAAGACGGCGTCCCAGTCGGTAATAGTTATCGCCTGAATTCAGACGCAACAGTTTCCATTAAGTTGCCTCTGAGCACCGTGACATCTGCAGGAGCGGATACACAGGGCCTCTCAATTTGGAAGGCGACCACAGAATCTGGCCCTTGGACGAAGATCTCCAGCACAGTTACTAATGTGGACGGGGTCGTGGAAATTACCGGTCAGGTAAGAGGATTCTCAGTCTTCAGGATCGGTTTCGAGACCCGTGGAGATGTCGCTGTTGTGGCAGTTCTCCCATCAGCCGGTGATGTAGCCCCGACGACAACACAGGCGCTCCTCGTAACGGGGCTGGGTCTGTTGATGCTCGTGGGTGGTGGCGT
>Ga0310125_10002038_pt1 | contig 10459 bp, 6 predicted proteins | sample CB11b_Tmax_Bot8__FD_203508 | JGI IMG/M metagenome (GOLD analysis project Ga0310125, IMG submission 203508) | Marine microbial communities from Western Arctic Ocean, Canada - CB11b_Tmax_Bot8 | ecosystem: Environmental > Aquatic > Marine > Oceanic | place: Canada: Western Arctic Ocean | collected... | reverse complement strand
GATATCCTCGGCAGCCACAGTTTGGACCAGCAGTGATCCGCTGAGCAGGACGAGCAGGTTGACCAATTTGTTCATCAGGTGACTGATCGAGTTGAGGAAAATAATGGGTGGAAAAGTGCAGCTATTCTAACATGAGTTGGTCGGCTCGACCAATGCGTCTGGCAGTTGAAGGCGTGAAATGTTGTTCTGCCGGTTCTTACTTTTCTACACACGTCAGGTTAAAATTTGGTCTTGGCCACCTTTTACCACGGGCTTTGCAACAGGAATTGACGGTCAAACTGCGATTTGCGGGCTGCCCCAGGGAAGAGTCCGAGATGAGTCCGAATCGGTCGCTGCATCTATCACGCCAACCTACCTGGATTGACCTGCGGTGTCTGAAAGTATCAGTGGACCAGCACAGTGACTGTGTTAAAATCTGTTTTGCGCCCTAGCTGGCGACAATGGTTGATGCGGTGCCGGAACCGACTTTTGCCACTCGGTGGAGATCGCTTTGTCAGAAAGGAACTTAAGATGAAATATCCCGCACTCCCACCGGAAGTACGTGAGCTCTCTTTCTGGGGCATGATGAAGATCTTTGGACCTGGCGCCATCATTGCTTCGGTCACGATCGGCAGTGGAGAAACCGTTTTTCCATCCCGCAACGGTGCGATCTTCGGATACTCTCTGCTCTGGTGTTTCGTATTGGGCACGGTCATCAAGGGATTTCAGATTTACAGCGGGGCACGTTTCATCACACTCACGGGCAGGCATCCGCTGGAGAGCTGGAGAGAACTTCCCGGGGGAACTGGGGTGCTGTTTGTTGGCTTCATGTGGATCCTGTCGGCCATTTGCATGCCGTTGTTTTTGGGAGGAGTTCTTCCCAGGATGCTGGCGGACTTTGTGGTTACGGGCGTGATTGGCTTTACACCTGCTGCTGGTAATTTGCAGGAGGCACAGCTGTTTGATTTGTATGCCTGTCTCTGGGGGACGCTCTTCATCGTTATCGCGGTGACGCTGACGTTTCTGCAAAACTATGGATTTCTTGAGAAAATTCAGATGGCCATTATCAGTCTCCTACTCGTCTGCATCTTTGTCGCGGTCACCTCGTCCACTCCCGACATCGTCGCCATGTTCACGGGTCTGGTCATTCCCACGATTCCCAGGTTCGAGTCGTGGGTTGCCGTCATGCCCGAATTCCAGGATCGCGACCCGTGGGTCGAGGTGATCGTCTGTATTGGCGTCCTCGGCGGCGGCACGCAGGATTATATTGGATACCTCGGGATTTTGAGAGAAAAAGGCTGGGGACTCATGTCCCGTGTTGGCAGCTCAACAGGTTGGAATATCGATACGTCGCCGGAAAACGTCGCCATTGGCAAGAAGTGGCTGAGAGCCCCGCTGATTGACATTTCTATTGCATTTATCGCGGTGCTGTTCTTTGCCCTTTGTTTTGCGGTTCTGGGTGCGGTGATCTTGCATCCCAAGCAGATCGCGCCTGTTGGCAACAACCTGCTCACTCAACAGGCGGCTTTCCTTGTGCGGGAAGGCCAGAGTCCACTGGTTCAGGCTACCCTGGATATTCTCTATAAGATCGGAATCTTCTTCGCCTTCTTCGGTACCATTCACGGGGCGTACGAGCTTTACACGCGAACGACCCATGAGTGTTTGATTGTGGTCTGGCCCGGTTTGCGCAAAGTACCCCTTGCAAAGTTTCGCCTGTGGACCGTATCTGTGATTGGCGTGTTGGGCCTGATCCTGCTCTGGTGTTCACTCGATCCGGTTGCCGTTCTGACTCCAGCTGCCGTCATCTCGTCCACCTTCGCTTGTGGTCTCTGGTGTTTTGCCATTCTCTGGTCGGATCGAGTTCACTTGCCACGCGAGCTGCGGATGGGGCGGCTGCTGGTTATCGGTGTGGTTCTGTCCGGAATCGCACTGACCATTTTTGGAGTCACTGGAATTGTCAGATGGATACAGGGTTTCCACTAGGCACAGACTGCAATTTAGATGAACGTCCGATGTTGTCAGTGGGCACAGGTGGCAAGATCCTGGTCTGGAATTTAGTGTCCTATTTGCCCTAGGGAGGCTGCTGTTGACAGGTGACAATGATACAAATGCATTGTCGTTGAATCTAAGTTTGACCCGTGGAGTTTTGAAATCGGCTGGTTGCGCAAAAGTTCACACAGGTTGCTGGTCTTGTTAACCGAAAAAGCTTTTTAACATGGATGTTTCACCGCAAACGAGGTGCGATCGCCGCCGTTTTTTAAATCGGGCGGCGTTGTTCAGTGGAGGCGTATTTGCCGGGAGCGGGCTGGCCGCAGCTGAAATCCCTTTGGGCCAACCGCGTCGCCCGAAAGTCGCCTGCCTGTTTACCGTGTTTCGACATCTGTCACACGCCCATGTGTTGCTTGAAAATTTTCTCGAGGAATATCCTTTCAATGGGCAGATGATCGTTCCCGGTGTAGAGATTGTGTCGTTATGGGGCGATCAAATCCGGGAAAATTCGGATATGGCTCGCGACGTTGCCCGCGACTACAACATTCCGATTTATGACACCATCGAGAAGGCGTTGTGCCTGGGAGGAAAGGAATTGGCCGTTGATGCCGTGCTGGCCATTGGCGAACACGGCAACTATCCCCTCTATCGCGAGTGGGTCACAGCATGGCCGCGAAAGCGGTTTTTTGACGAGAGTGTGCAGGTGATGAAGCGCTCAGGACGGTTTGTGCCGTACTTCAACGACAAGCATCTTGGCTACCGCTGGGACTGGGCCAAAGAAATGTACGATACGGCAAAAAAGCTGGGAATTCCGTTGATGGCGGGCAGTTCGGTGCCCCTTGCCCAGCGACTTCCCACTTTGGAATTGCCGGTTGGTGCTGAAATTGCGGAAGCGGCCATGATTCATGGCGGTCAATTTGCCAATTACGGGATCCATGCCATGGAAACATTGCAATCGATCGTGGAGTTTCGCAAGGGAGGAGAAACCGGCATCTCACAGATTGAAGTTTTGTATGACAACGAGTTTTGGGAAGGTGCGCGGAGGGGCAAATGGCCCTTTGAACTGGCCGCAGCTGCCATGCAGTTGGAAACAGGCCAACGGTTCACCCTCGACACCAAGATAAAAGATCCGCCAGGATATGAAAGTTGGGCGAGGCCGGAATCTCACGGCTGGGTGATCACCTACAAAGACGGCACACGGGGCTACGTCTTAAAACTTGGCGCCAATGCTTTACGGTGGAGTTTCGCTTGTCGTCTCAAGGGTGAAACCCGGGTGCGAGCTACGCAGTTCTATTCGGGACCTTGGAAACTCCGAAATCTGTTCAAAGCGCTCGGTCACGCGATTCAGCACTTTTTCATCCACGGTCAAGCCCCTTACCCAGTGGAACGCCCGCTGCTGGCCAACGGGGCGACCCTTGCAGCTGTCGATGCTTACATGCAACGTGGGGGTCCGCTTGCCACACCCCATTTGGAATTCTCCTACACCCCGCAGGAATTTGGCGAGTTTCGAGAAATGGGCCAATCGTGGAAAACGATTACTCCCGAGGGGACGCCCGAACCGGCGGGTATCGCGCCGGTGTTCAAATTATAGAAATCACTTTTGAGGAGACCAATTGATTGGTCTCCTTTTAACGCAGGTTCAGTTGACCTAGATTGGACTCCCTGATGCATTCGATTTCGGGCACCCAATACGGTACCCGAAATCTGGTGGATCGATTCCATACCCGTGGAATTACCATCGCAATCATCTACTTTACCGGCATGCAAACTCTTAACTTGACCTGAAACTTTTCCCGTCAGCACATGCTGTCGGATCCACGTCGACGTTTGATTTATTTACCGGGGTATTTTCTAAAAGTAAACACCCAAGGGACCGCCATGCGAAACCGCGATTGGTTCAACCGAGTCTGTTGTGTCGTGATCGGGCAAATGGCCGGTTTCATTCTGTTGGCGCTACCCTCTGCCTGTGGCCAGGAGAAACCGAACTTGGAAGTTTCCATCGGTCCGTCGTTGCAACTTGGTGATTTGCAGGATGCCGGAGAGGTTGACCTGGTTGTTTCACCTACCGGAAGGGTCGCCGCATTTGTACCCACCAGAAGGTGGCCTGGCCGTGAAGGAGAGTTGTGGATGGCTTACCGTGTTTCGGCCGATGGAGGGAAAACATGGACGGGACAGTTGGAAGCGCCCATGTTGGACCGATCAGTACCCGTGGTGGGAAGCGGCCAGACTGTCAATGAAAATCCCCGCGGTGTCATCAAACGGGTTGGTCTTTGGGAACACATGATCAGGCCGCCGACGTGGTTTGCCGCTCGTTACGCGCGGTTCAGTGACGACTTGATGAGCTACCAGGTTGAAATGCTGAGGGCGGATGTGCGAGAGGCGGTCGTGCTTGTCAAGGATCCTGGTAGCGTGGCACATCGGACAGAAAGAGTTCTGGCACTTTTGGATCGTGGTCAGATGATTGAGTTGAGCGAACAGGAACGACTGCTGGCGCTGCACGGCAAGTTCAAGGAGGATACCAGGTCGCGGGTATTTCTGGTTCGTTCTCTTGATGGCGGGCGTTTGTGGAAGACCTTCACGACCATTGGCTACGAGACGGCTGATCCTGACCCCGATCTGCCCGGGACATTTGCCGGTTATAGCGATCCGAGTATCGTCAAGTTGCCAAGTGGAAAACTGCTGGCGGCGATGCGCGTTGAGAGTTTGGACGATCCGGATTTGAAACCACTTTATCTCAGCTGGTCCAACGATCGGGGTGCTACCTGGTCGCGCCCGAGACCCACCCTGCCACATCTTTTCGGTGTCTCTCCGACACTGGTTGTCCTGGAGAGTGGTGTGGTGGCTTGTGCGCGAGCCGGGGCAAAGGTGGCGGTCGCCTTCAGTAGCGATGAAGGTCAGAGCTGGAGTTTGGATGAGACGATCGTTGAAGCGTCCGCCGATACGTCGCACCGGATCGATATGGTTCAGATCCGACCTGGCAAGCTGCTGCTGCTGGCGCCGGGGAATTCGGGTGGGATTCATATTTTTCCGATCGCGGTAGGATTGCCGCAATCACCACGGCAAGATCAAGAGCCACTCCCGGTGGGCGATCGCGAGGTTCTCAAAATCACGCGTGGCGAGGCGGTAATACTCGGCCCTTATGGCTATATCAACAATGCGACGCTGGGAGTTTCACGGACGGGCGTGATCGCCGCAGGCGTCGGCATCAAGCATTGGCCTGGCATGCATGCGCATTGGATTGGCTATCGCATTTCAAAAGATAGTGGCAAGACATGGACTGAACCGATGCAGGGATTTGGTCCCGTAAGATCTGGTGTCGAGGCATGGGCCACATTACGCGGGGGTGGAGTACTTCAAGTCGGTGGGTGGCGCATGTCCCCGATCGAGGGTCGCCCAGGGTGGTGGAAGACGATCATGACACGGTTTAGCGATGAAATGTTGGATTACCAGATCGAACCGGTGCAGGTTTTCATGCCGGCTGCCGGATTTGTGATCAGTGAGCCGTCACCGTTGTTTATGTCGGGTCCCCAGTTTGGAACGGGGACGGTTATTCAATTGCCCAACGGCGACCTGCTGTCCCCGATGCAGGGGAGATTCAAGGAAGACGCTAAGCACCGGGCGATTGTCAGCCGATCAGTCGATCGTGGTCGTACCTGGCGGTATCACGGGACCCTTGCTTACAACCCAGAGGATTCGTATCCGGAACTTCCCGGACAGTACCTTGGCTATGCTGAGGCCAGTATTGCACTGCTTCCCAATGGTCAGCTGCTGTGTGTCATGCGAACCCAGTATTCGCATCTACCTGGCGAGTATCGGCCGCTGAATGTTTCTTGGTCGGACGACTTGGGAAAGACGTGGACACGACCCGTGCCGACAACTCCGCATTTGATGAACATTCATCCGAACCTGATCGTGCTGGACAACGGCGTGGTGGCATGTGTTTATGGTCGCCCCGGATTTCACGCGGTCTTCAGTATCGACAAGGGTCGTACCTGGCAAGACCGAATCAGTTTTTCACATCTTGCAGAACCTCATATCACTGGCCAGGTGCATGCCAACAAAACGGCCCCTAATTCGTTGATGGTCATTGGGGGTGTTGCTGCAGGCGGCACTCAGGTTTTTCCGGTCACTGTTGAACGGCTAAGGATTCCGGTCGGACCGATGGTCTTGACCGGCAGGGTGCTCAATGAAAAAGGAAACCCGATTGCCGATGCCGGGGTGCAGCGTGGTCCCAACCGCTACACGACTGACGATTGGCGTGAACATGAAACCGAGCGAGATACCTGGAAGGCGGCTCCGCAAGTGGTTGGTAATCCCAAACTTGCTTTCCGATCGATACAAGAGAGGGTCGATGCGACAACCGTCAGAACGGACAGCCAGGGGCACTTCCGTTTCGAAGATGTCCCGCCTGGTGAGGCTGTCCTCGTTGTCGAGGCAGAGGGCTACGCTCCGCAGCAGCGTCACGTCAAAGTTGAACTGCGGCCGAAACAAATCGAGTTTTTACTGAAACCTGGCCAACGCGTCCGTGGACAGGTTGTTGATTTGGAGGGCAAGCCCATCAGCGGTGTGTGCGTTATCTTGAACCATTGGCATTGTCACACGGATCAAACCGGATATTATCATTGGTCGGTAGAGGCGCCGTTGCCAGAACAGGTCACCACGAAGGTTTACAAGCGGTACAGTGGCAGGTATGCAATGTTCGCAGAGACGATCCCGTTTTCGCAACTTGAACGCCAGCCCATTGTTCTTCAGGAGCAATAAGTCCTGGATAACGAGTCGGTTGGTTGGACTGATGCCATAAGGAACAAAAGGATCTGTTGCTTGGCGTGCCAAGCGACGGTTGATCCTTACGGAGATGTTGGGGGAGGAATTGAAAAACGTCGGACATTCATGTCCGCTCAAGGCGATCGACGGATTGTGAAATTTGCAGCTTAAGGGCTCGGCCTATGACCTACAAAAAACATCTGTTGCTTGCGACTCTTTGTGCGATTGCCGCGTTCTTGGTGGTTGTTCTTCGTATCATGCACCCTCACCATCGGCAGTTGGCTTTGATCATCTACGGGATTGGCTGGATCCCCTTCATCTTGTCAATCAGGAAAGCTATTCAGGCGTTTCCTGATCAAGTGAAAAAGTTTCGCGCGTGGAAGATGCATCTGTTGTGGGCGATTGGATTTCTCGTATGTTTGTGGATTTTCATGGTCTTGATACCTGTCGATGACATATCCTTGTTGGGCATGGACCTGGAGCAATTAAAAGAAAACCTGCACCACGATCTTCAGCATTTGGAGTTTGTGGACACAAAGATGTCAGATGCTGTCAGGGAAGTTGAGAACAGTCCCCTGATCACCACAAGTCAATTGACGGCGCAAGAGACCGGAGAATTGCGCGCGTTGTGGAGACAGTTGGTCGAGATCAGTTTCAAGTTGGACCTGTTCAAGCGCCGCTACCGGGCTTTTTATCAGGTCAACGGATTTGTGCATAAAAAAGAGCACGCCCATGCGTTTCTGATTGCCTATGGCGCACACGTTGCCCAGTACCGGGGAATGGCCTTAGCTACAGCAAGGATTGGAAAGAGTGAAACAGCGCGAAGAATCTTGGACGATGCTGACTCGGAGGCCAATCTTCCCCAGGGAAGTTTTGCACGTATGCAGGGGATGATCAGCCGGCCCGATGAAATTCTGCGACTCAACGCAGGACGGGCTTATCTGCAGATTATGAAATTGCGCCTTGATCAGGATGACCCAACCGTTGTTCGCATCGAGAGTCTTCTTCAAGACCTGGACCAGCTTATTCTTAAAGACGCGTTCGTTTTTGTGAAAAACCCATTGGATGTTCTGGAGCACGAAGCAGGAGAAGCCTGGTTTCCAATTCAAAAAGGTGTGGCCCTGGGAATGGCCTCTGTGAGAACCGTTTCACGAGATTATTTCATTTCAAAAGCGGATCTGGATGCCGCAGCCGAGCAATTACTTCCTGTCGACATTTTGTTGACACGGCGAGAATGGCACATGACCAATCTGGGAATTCCCGGATACTGGACTCACGCTGCTCTTTATCTCTCTCCGCTCAAAACAATGAACACCTATTTTGCTGACCTTCCTGAACTCGAGGGGAAGATGCCTGCAGCCATCATTCAGGAGCGTTTCCCGCAGGTTTACCAGGACCTGACTGCCATCAACGAGGACGGTAGTCAGGCGGCAGTGATTGAGGCACTGCGTCCGGGCGTTATTGTTCAATCGCTCTATGCCTCGGCGCAGGCAGATTCGCTGGCTGTGTTGCGCCCGAAAGTAAGTAAAGAGGATCGCTGGCAAGCCATCCTGTGTGCCTTGCCACATCATGGCAAACCTTACAATTATCAATTTGACTTTCGCACCGACACGGCTCTGGTTTGTTCGCAGCTTGTCTGCAAGGCCTACGATGACGTAGAAGGTGTTACGTTGGAGCCAAAGATGAGTATCGGCCGCTTGTTACTTTCTCCCAACGAAATCGCCAGGAAATTAGACGGTGAATCTACAAGCGATCTTTCTCAGCTTGACTTGGCTCTGTTCCTTGATCGGATGGCTGTTGGGAAAACGATCAAGCAGGGTCTGAAGGAATTTCGAAATAGTTGGTCACGGCCGAAGTGGCACATCATTTTTAAGGACGACGGAGAATGACGATCATTCTTTGAGCAGTCGTTGATCTGGTGCTCAAGAGGGAAGGGCGTTCTTTTCTGAGAGACGGATTGCCAATGCCAGCTACGGTTGTTCTACGTCGTCGTTTCGTCGCAGAACGAAATCGATGTAATGAAACCCGGTTTCTTCATTGGCCAGAACGCCGCCGCCAGGGGCCAGGTACTGTGAAATGATTGAAAAGGCAGGCAACGGGTTGTCCTGCAGAGTTTCGTTAAGGACCTGGGCGGTACGGCTGTTTTCGGATCGCTTGTCGAGCCATTCCCGCGTCGTTTCGGCAGTCAAAAGATCGTACAAAGCGCGGAGCCGTTCTTCGGGCCGGTCGAACGTGATCATGGCCGGTTCGCGGTCGCCGGTCAGGCGACGGACCTTGGAGGCAATCAATTTATAGTCAAGTTGTGATGCCAATGATTGGTCACTGTCGCGATAAGAATTAATGACCTTTTCCATAGCCGATGGACGATTTGTGAATACCAGGTAGTCTCCAATGATGGCAACGCATGGCTGTTGCCGACGGCGCGCAGCACGACGAAACTCGCGTCGATTGTCAGGCGCCGTGTCGTCGGCTTCTTGGTCGTCGTTATCTGGAACCTCCGGTAGAGAGAACTGGTGAAACATGATTCCGCCGTGACTTTTTTCGGTCAGGCGTTCGCTCTGTCGTGCAACGGCTTTGGACATTGTGCCGGAAAACTCAGAAGCATTGATCAACTCGAAGCCAATGGCCCTCGTTTCCGCGCCGGGTCCAATAGGGCGTTCGTACCAGAGCGCATGGCTGATACGGCCGGTCAACGCTGGCAGGAGTTCTTGCTCGAAATCAATATCGATGTTGTCCGAAATTCGTTGCTGGATCATTGCCGAAAATGCCCCTGGACTGCGAAAACTATCAAACAGCTCGGCGGCACCGTGGAAAGTTTTGTCCAATTCCCAATGTAGGGTGAAATAACGGCTGATATCGGCTGGGACCCAGCTTTCTGGCTGCATGTCGCCGCCCTGCAACGCGATCATGTCGAGCACGCCGACTCGGGGATTTTCCAACAGCAAATGGAAGTGAGCCAGCACGTCAAACGACTCCGTGGCCAAAGTGATACTGCCACCGACTCCACTTAACCCGTCCAGTCCGACGATTGGTAAAAATGCGATGCCGGCGGCACCTGCAAAATTACCGCGCAACACATTACGAGCCAATTCGATCGGATCAACAAACCAGGTGACCTGTGGCGATTGGTCGTTTTTGCCCACGCAACGTGTCATGATCGCCCCGAATCTCTTGTTTTTGGCCAGGCAATCATCCGGGACGCCGCTCCATCGCGCCAGTAACGACTGTGACAATTCGAAGTCGGTTGTGAGTACGACTGTCTGTTCTTTGATGAACAGCACCGCAGGCGGCTCGTTGGCTCGATCGCCTTGTGGCTGGGCAATGATCAATTCGATGCCGTCGATATTTTCCGTTGTGACTTTTGCGCCGTCGTTGGCAGCGGCCTCACGAGCCCGTGTGACGAGGTTGTTGACTGTCTCGACACCTTCACCGATATCCATTAACACGACGAGGCTGGGACGTTTGTTTTCTATAGCGACAAGACCGATGACGAATTCACCTTGTGGAAGGGACAGGATTTCGTCGAGTGAAGATCCGGTTTGATTTTCGACAGTAACAAACGCATCGGCTGCTGATCCATAAAGTTGTGTGATGATGGGACGAATTTGTTCATCAGCGCCCAGGCGACCGAGCGATGTATCTTTGAAACGTGCGATCAGGTCCGGCGCATTGGCAATTCGCAGATAGGCCAGTGTATTTTCAGGTAACCACTGGGGTACCGGTGCGC
>Ga0310125_10002037_pt1 | contig 10459 bp, 11 predicted proteins | sample CB11b_Tmax_Bot8__FD_203508 | JGI IMG/M metagenome (GOLD analysis project Ga0310125, IMG submission 203508) | Marine microbial communities from Western Arctic Ocean, Canada - CB11b_Tmax_Bot8 | ecosystem: Environmental > Aquatic > Marine > Oceanic | place: Canada: Western Arctic Ocean | collected... | reverse complement strand
GGCCGCGAACGCACGCAGCAGTATCGGACGCTGTGGTTGTAAAAAAGAGGGCCCGCTGTCGGTAGCGAGCCCCCTTTCCTACTGAACCGTGTTGCGAGAGTGGACCGGCGCTTGCGCCGGTCCAGATCTCCTAGTACATGTCGCCGCCCGGAGGACCTGCCGGAGCCGGAGGCGCCTCTACGGGAATCTCGGCGACCAACGCTTCCGTCGTCAGCAACAGGCTGGCGATGCTGGCGCCATTCTCGATGGCCGTGCGGGCGACCTTGGCCGGGTCGGTGATACCAGCCTTGATCATGTCCTCGTAGACATCGGTCAGTGCGTTGTAACCATAGGCGCCTGACTTGCTGGACACATTCTGCACGACGATGGCGCCTTCGAGGCCGGCATTCGTCGAGATCTGCCGCAGCGGTTCCTCGAGACAACGGCGGATGATGGCAGCACCCGTCGCCTGATCACCCTCAAGCTTGAGAGCGTCGACGACCTTGATGGCGCGGATGAAGGCGACACCGCCACCGGGAACGACACCCTCTTCGACTGCAGCGCGAGCTGCGTGCAGGGCATCCTCGACGCGGGCCTTCTTCTCCTTCATCTCAGTCTCGGTGAAGGCGCCCACGTTGACGACGGCGACACCGCCGGCCAACTTGGCCAGCCGTTCCTGGAGCTTTTCGCCATCATAATCAGAGGTCGTCTCGTCGATCTGCTGACGAATCTGACCGACGCGGCCCTTGATGTCAGCCGCCTTGCCAGCACCCTCAATGATGGTCGAGTTGTCCTTATCGAGGGTGACACGCTTGGCTTGACCCAGATCGTCGAGGGAGGTGTTCTCGAGCTTGAGGCCCGTGTCCTCGGAGATGACGCGGCCACCGGTGAGGATGGCGATGTCCTCGAGCATAGCCGTGCGACGGTCACCGAAACCGGGTGCCTTGACAGCGGCGACGCGCAGTGTGCCACGCAGCTTGTTGACGACGAGTGTCGCCAGGGCTTCACCCTCGACGTCCTCGGCGATGACGAGCAGTGGCTTGCTCAACTGGGCGATCTTCTCGAGCACAGGGACGAGATCGCGCATGTTCGAGATCTTCTTGTCGTAGATCAGGATGTAGGCGTCCTCGAGGACGGCCTCCATGGTCTCCTGGTCGGTGACGAAGTACGGGGACAGGTAACCACGGTCGAACTGCATGCCTTCGACGACGTCGAGGGTGGTTTCCATCGACTTGGCTTCTTCGACAGTGATGACGCCGTCCTTGCCGACCTTGTCCATGGCATCGGCGATGAGATCGCCGATCTCCTGGTCATTGTTGGCCGACGTGCGCGCCACCTGAGCAATCTCTTCGTGGGTCTTCACGTCCTTGGCCAGCTTGCGGATGCTGCCCACAACGGCCCCGACGGCGGCGTCGATGCCGCGCTTGAGATCCATCGGATTGGCCCCTGCCGTCACATTCTTGAGGCCTTCACGAAAAATCGACTGAGCAAACACCGTCGCTGTGGTGGTACCATCACCGGCGACGTCGGACGTCTTCGAGGCGACTTCGCGCACCATCTGGGCGCCCATGTTCTCGAAAGGATCCTTGAGTTCGATCTCCTTGGCGACGGTGACGCCGTCCTTGGTTACGGTCGGGGAGCCAAACTTCTTGTCGAGGACGACATTACGGCCCTTGGGGCCGAGTGTCACCTTGACAGTGTCAGCAAGTCGGTCAACACCTTTTGCCAGCTTTTCGCGGGCGGAGATGTCGAAGTCGAGCTGCTTAGCAGCCATGCGCTATTCCTCCTAAGGGATTGAAAAGGGAGAGACCTACATCGATTTACTAAAGCGATTTTGCAGCTGAGCATATAGCAAATAGCAGTCATCTTGTGAGACTGCTACATTTTTTTCTCGAAGTGTCGAAGATAACGAGAGTTGTGGATTTCGACAAGTGCCGAATGTGGTTCCGTCTGCTTCATCTCAAGTAACGTCTGGTTGCCGGGGTGACCGGCTTCGGTTACATCTAATAGACAAGGACGTACGCAAAAAATCTGCTGCCACCGTGGAGACCGATGACATGCTCGATCTGTTGAATATCGCCCGCACTGAAGCCGCCGCCGGCGATCTCCTTGGCCTCTTGCAGGAGTTGTTCGAGCCCACCGATGTGCGACCATCGGGGTATCCAGATGCTGTGATTTGGCAGGGGGGCAGGCACGATGGGCAGGTCCAACCCGTCGCCCACTCCCTGACCGATGCCTACGCCCTGTTGGGTACCGTCGCCGCCATCGACGTACTCGGCCTCCCTTATTATGCGGTGCCCATGTGGGCGCAGTATCGCCACGATCTGGCGCTGGAGCCCCTGAGTTGGTTCGGCAACATGCCGTGCACGTCGATCAAGTGGTCGACGGCGGGGGACGCCTGGGTCAACGACGGCAAAGGGGGCAAGGTTGTCGTCATGGGCAAGTCCGGCAATGCGCCGTTGCGCACGCAGGCGGGGGTGTACTGCAATGTGCGGCCCTATGGCACCATCACCGTCGTACGCTGTATGCCTTGTCTGCCCTATTCGCAGGACAAAGCCAAGTTTGAGGTCTCTGCCGAGTCAGGAATCGTGCACTCCGAGATGAACACACCCGGTGTGCAGATGGCCTATGCGAATCGCCGTTTTCTGCAGATGGTGCACGAAACCGGCAAACTCGGTCGTGTCGCCTTCAAGCCGACACAGGCGATGGAAGATGGCATCAACGCCGGCCTGCTCTCCTGGCTGCTGCAGGGCACCAAATTCGAGGTGGGTCGCAAATACGCTGTCGACGGATACGAGGAGCATCGCGAGCGTGTAGATCGCATTATCGCCTTGCTGCCGGCCGATTTCAAGTCAGGCATGGAGAACTGGAGTGGCCGCGTCGAACAACATATCGCCGACACCAACTACGGTCTTCTGTTGTGGGACCTGATCGACAAGCAGGATGTCATCGTCTTGTCCACCGATCTCGACGGTGACCGACTCACGGATCTGCTCGCCGATGTCTCCGACCCGTTGCGCCATTTCGGTCAGATCGTCATCGACAAGGTCGGGGCCAAGGCGAAGATGGACGAGTTGTGGGGCGAAATGGGGTACACCACCGGCAATGGGCGGGATATGACATCGGTGATGTATCGTATGGACGGCCCCCCGATCCACGAGCAGACACTGGGTTCGGCGGATGCCATGCTGTTGCGGTTACTCGACGGCGACGAGTCCATGGGAGGTACCAAGAGGCCCTACGACCCGCGCATCCACTTCGTCCTCATCCGAGATGCCTATCTCGACGCCAACCCCGGCAACGACAAGCTGCGCACCTGGCTCGACGACGCACTGGCGAGTTTCGACAAGGTCTACAGTGGCGAGCGCCCCGGATTTCTCGAGGGCTACCACGAGTTGAAAGAAGCGATCACGCCCTTCGTGGCATGAAAGTGGGACACGGCACCGAGACAGAGTTGTCCCAGTGGTCGCAAGATTAGCCTCTGTTATCACTGCGGGCAGACCTGTACACACGAGCCAGTTGCGGCTGAAGAGCAGGCTTTCTGCTGTACGGGTTGCCCACGGTATACGAAATCCTGCGCGACAGTGGCCTGCAGCAAGTACTACGCTCTGGCGGACCGTCCCGGCACATCACAACGGGATCGGGACACCCGGGTGTCCCGTTCCGCTTACCTCGATGACGCACAGCCCGGGCGACCTTGCAGCTACCGCAGATTCACCATCGACGTACCGATCGCTCTCGGGATCTGGGTACTCTTCAGTCGTTCCCTGTTCGAGATCCTCGCCGCAACGCCGCCACTTCGCGGCGCTCTCCTTCGAACGCGACTACCTGTCTTACTTTCCGCTGGCGATCCCTTACGTCTCCCCCACTGACCCAAAGATCTATTTTGCCGCCGCTGGGGGCAGTGGCCAGTTGTCCCCCGCCATAAAGCCACCATCTATGTAGATGCACTGCCCTGTGACGTAGTCGGATGCGGCGGAGGCAAGAAATGCCACCGTGCCTGACATGTCCTGTGGCGTACCCAGTCGGCCGAGGGCGACGCGGCTCTCACCCCAGGCCCGCATGGTCTCATCCGCCCACATCTTCTCCGTCAGCGAGGTGACGACAAAACCGGGGCAGATGGCGTTGACCTGGATATTGTCGGCGCCAAACTCCAGCGCCTGTGCTTTGGTCAGTTGCCCAACAGCCCCTTTGGTGGCGGTATAGACGGAAACCTTGGCCAGGGCGCGTCCCGTCGTCAACGAACCGACGTTGATGATCTTGCCCTGGCGCCGGGTTCGCATGTTCCGAGCCACTTTCTGACTGAGGAAGAACAGACCCTTGAGGTTGACTGTCATGATCCGGTCGTACTCCTCTTCGGTGACCTCATCGATTGGTTGCCTGACATTCATGCCAGCGTTGTTGAAGAGGATGTCGATCCTGCCATACGTATCGATGATCTGGCGCACGCAGGCGTCGATGGAGTCCATGTCGGCCATGTCCAGGGTGAGCGCCATGGCGCTGCCGCCGGCGGCCTCGATGGCCACAACGGCCTCATCCAGTTCGGGTCGGGTGCGCGACGCACAGACGACGGTGGCCCCCTGGGCGGCAAGACCTTCGGCGACACCGCGGCCAATGCCACGGCCGGCACCGGTTACGAGGGCGATTTTGCCCTCCAACGAGAATATATTCATTGGTTTCTCTCTCTTTCCTCAAGCAACGGTTACCTTATGAGGTCATGGCTGATAGACTGACACATCTCGACGAATCGGGTCGTGTGCGCATGGTGGACGTCTCCGAAAAACAGATCACCGAGCGCCTGGCAGTCGTTGGCGGCGAAATCCGCATGGCGCCGGAAACGATACAACTGGTCATCAATGATCAAATAGCCAAGGGTAACGTCCTGGAGACGGCACGTCTTGCGGGCATCATGGCGGCGAAGCGCACGGCCGAGTTGATCCCCCTGTGCCATGCACTGAATCTGACCGCCGTGGATGTGGTGTTCACCATCGGTAGCGACCACATCGAGGTCGAGACGCAAGCGCGAGTCGCCGACCGCACCGGTGTCGAGATGGAAGCGCTGACGGCGGCGACGGTCGCACTACTGACGATCTACGACATGTGTAAAGCGGTAGACCGAGCCATGGTCATCACGCAGCTGCGCCTGCAGGAAAAAAGTGGTGGCCGCAGCGGTCATTACCAGCGCCAGGACACTAGCTAGTAATACTGCGACATGTCACCGATGATGTCGGCGGGCAATTCGTTGACCAGGACGATGTCGACGCGGCGATTGTGGAAGCGTCCGGCCTCGGTGCTGTTGCATCAGCAGGCGTGGTATCCTGCTGGATGTCGTGCAGATACTCCTTTACCTGGGCAGCGCGCGAGCGTGACAGGGCCAGATTCCTCGCCTTGTCGCCAAGATTGTCGGTGTGCCCCTCGACGATCACAGGAAATTCGGCAAAGTTGAGGATGAAACGAGCCGCGTAGCGCAGGCTGTGCCGACAGCCGCAGAGAGAGGGGGTGGCCCAACCGCTCATGGCAACAGGCCAGCCAGCTTCAACAGGGTCGCCTTCTGACTGTGCAAGCGATTCTCCGCCTGGTCGAAAACCACCGAGCGGGGGTCGTCAACCAACTCTGATTCGATCTCGTAGCCGCGGTGTGCCGGCAGGCAGTGCATGATCAGCGCCTCGGATGAACCCAGCAGTGCTCGACTCAGCCGGTAGGGCTCGAACAGGCGAATGCGACGTGCCTTCTCCTCGGCGTAGTCCGGATCGTCGAAGTATTCCATGTCGAGCCAGGTGTCGGTGTAGAGCACGTCCGCCTCGGCGACAGCAGCGGCGATGTCATCCGTTTCCAGGTAGCGGTCCGAAGCGCGGGCTTCGGCGAGCAACGCCGTGTCGGTAGCGCACTCGTTCACTTCCGGGGCGACGACAGTGATGTGCATACCCGTACGCAATCCCGCTATGATCAACGAGTTGGTGACATTGTTATGCACGCCTACATAGATGAGACGAATACCCTCGAGGCGGCCAAATTTCTCCTGTATCGTCTGCAGGTCACACAAGCCCTGTAGCGGATGGTACCGATCGCAGCAGCCATTCATGACGGGCACATCTGACGCCTGGGCGACGGTGACGACGTCGGCGTGCGCCAGGAAGCGGACCAGGATAAAGTCGAAGTAACGGGACAACACGCGAGCCTCATCCCCCAGATCGGCGAGACCAAAGTTGGTCGAACGCCAATCGAGGAACACCGCCTGCCCACCCAGCTGGAACATGCCAACCTCACCGGAGCATCGTGTGCGCGTGGAGGTCTTCTGAAATAGCATGGCCATGGAGCGGCCCGCCAGACTGCCAGCGAATGCGCCGGGGTCGGCTTTGAGCTGGATGCCTGCATCGACGACCTGGCGAATTTCATCGCCCGTCCAGCTCTGCAGGCTGACGAGATGTGGCGAGGCGCCACTCATGGGAGCATCTGTTCGATGGCGGCGAGCATGCGTGTCAGTACATCATCGAGGCTGCCCTCCTGCCGGCAACCGGCAGCCCGTGCGTGTCCACCGCCGCCGAAGATGCGAGCGATGGCGCTGACATCGACATCTTCGCGCGAACGCAGGCTGATGCGGTAGTGGCCCACCCTCTCTTCCTTGAGCAGCGCCGTCACCTCCACACCTTTGATCCACAGCCCATAGTTGACGGACGCTTCGGAGTCGCCCCGTTCCATTTCTTCGTGCGTGAGAGACATCGTCGCCACTCGCCCGTCATGGTGCAGGGCCATGGAATCGATGGCGCGACCGATCATCTTGACCGAGTCAAAGGTGGCGTTGTTGTAGAGGCGGTCGGCGATGAGATCCAGGCGCGCGCCGCGGCGCACCAGATCCGCGCCAACCTCCAGCGACGTCGGTGTCGTCAAGGAGTAACGAAATCCACCGGTGTCGAAGAGGATACCGGTGTAGAGCTGTTCGGCGATGGGTCGATCGATATCCAGACCCATGTGCACCGCCAGATGGTAGAGCATCTCACACGTCGAACAGACGACATCGGTACTCAGGTTGATGGCGCCAAAGCGTTCGTTGTCGGGGTGATGATCGATGTTGAGCAGGGCTGCGTCCGTGGTGATCTGATCGCCCACTCGGCCAATGCGGTCGAAGTTGGGGCAATCCAGCAGCACGGCTGTGTCGTGCTGCTGCGCGGGTGCGTTGCCTAGATCGATGATCTCATCCCAGCCATCGAGATAATCGTAGTCACCGGGTGGCTCGTCCTGCAGCAACAACCGGCTGCGGCTGCCGAGTTGGCGTAGCAAGCCCAGCAGAGCCAGGCCACCGCCGATCCCATCGCCGTCAGAATTGACGTGGGAGGTGATCAACAGATCGGACTGTGATCGCAGGAACCCGGCGGCAGCGTCGAGATCGCTGGCCGAGATGTCGGGAGGGGTCACAGGCATGGGAGACTTTCAGGCCGGACGTCGCAGAACGAAGTGGACCCGGTCCGAACGCTCAGACCCCCGCCGCTGGGAAAAGCCGTCGAGGGCCTCCAACAGTTCGAAGGAACTGTCGTCGATGCAGGCCAACAGTTCGTCATGTGGATAAATGCGCTGCACGTGGCTCTCCTGCCGGTGTGTTCCATCTTCGAGTCGGATGTCGAACTTGTTGAATTGCAGCTGCTCATCGGCGTCGTAGTAACTATGCCGGGCGTAGTGAAACCCCGGTCCCTGCTCCGTTTCGTGCTCATCCTTGAAATGTTCCAACGAGTTGCGTTCGGTGCAGACATCAAAGATAAAGACAGCGCCCGGCGTAAGCACATCATGTATCTGGCTCAGGGCGAGGGTGATGTCTGCCAGACACAACAGGTAGTTGAAGCTGTCGTATAGGCAGATGGCACCGTCAAAGGGGCCGATCTGGCCCAACTGGCGCAGGTCGGAGACGTCAAAATGAACTCTGCCATCGTGGTCCGTCGCCTTCTGCCGAGCGACGCCGATCATCGCCTCAGATGCGTCGTAACCGCTAACCGTATATCCCAGATCAGCCAGCGCACAGGCGACATTGCCCGTGCCACAGGCGAGTTCAAGCAGGTGGTCGGTATCGCTGTCATGGTGGCGCAACAACATCTGGACATGCTGGGCCCAGTGTTTGTAATCCACGTGACGCATGACATAATCGTAGATCGGTGCCAAGCCCTCGTAGGGTTTGGTCCTGTCGGTCTCAGAGGTCGTCATCAACTCATGGCTCATCGTCGAAAGAGAGTACCACCCGTGCCAGTGGCTCACGGCGCAACTCGGACAGGTAACTGGCGCGTCGGCTCCGAGCCACGGGCCGTTCCGGTACATCGAGGATCTCCGCTTCAACGCGGTGATCCGCCGTCTCTACCAACAGTCTTGCCCCCACGTGCACGATGCGTGAGCCACGTGCCGCCTCGCCGTCCATCAGCACGCGGCCTTCATCACAAGCCCGGCGTGCCTGCGTGCGGGCCTTGAACAGCCCCGTGTTCTTGAGGAAGGCGTCTAGTCGTGCCATGAACCTGCCAGGACCTTTACGGCAGAGCGGCGTCGGGGGCCGGTTGCGAAGCGGAGGAGTCCGCCGTCTCCAGAGGGTCCCACAGCCAGGACTCTTCGAGCCGTTCCTCAACGTGGATTTCTCCACGATAGTCTTCGATCAACTGCTCCATCCGTTCAGCGACCCGCTCCTCGCGCACCAGCGACTCGAGCGTGGCGTAGTCGTCGTTGATCTTGAGGATGTGGCCACCATCTTCGATGAAGAATGGCTGACTGACATCGCCAAGTCCGAGACCGGTGACATGGGGCACGAGAAATGGTTCGATCGACTCGCTGTCGAGGATACGCCAGAGCCCCCCCTGACTGGCCGTGCCGGGGTCTTGTGAATGGTCGCGTGCCAGTTGCGCGAAGTCTTCACCGGAAAGAGAACGCCGCCGCAGATCCTGCAGGCCGTCTTCGACCCGTTGCCGATCTGTTTCGGTGATGCGAGCGCGGACCAGAATATGACTGGCGCACATCTCGCTCTCCCGCTTCTCGTGCAGCAGAATCAGGTGGAAGCCCATGGTTGTCAGCACCGCCTCGCTGCGTTCACCTGGTTTCAGATTGAAGGCGGCCTGCTCGAATTCAGGCATCAGCGAACCTGGCGAAAAACAGCCCACGTCTCCCCCCTCCGGCGCTGTGCCCGGATCCTCGGAGAATCGCCGCGCGATGGCGGTGAAATCGCCATCGGTATCGGCATCGAGTGCCTGCTCGATGATCGCGATTTGCGCCCTCGCCCGCTCCAGCACCGAATCGGCAGGGGTCACCTTCAGGTTAATCTGACTGACTGACACTTTGGGTGGCAACCTGGTGGCGAAGGAATCGCGGAAGGCCTCGACATCGCGCCGTGTGATGAACTGCCGATAGGCCATCTCACTGACCATTTGCTCGAACAACAACCGGTGACGGATCTGCTTGCGGTATCTGTGCTTGAGTTGGCGTTCCGTCATGCCCGATCGTTCCAGCATGTTCGCCAGTTCCGTCTCGCCGATCCGTCGCTTGATGTTGTTGAACTCGACATCGAGGTGTTCCTCTACAAGGCTGGCATCCGCCTGGATACTGTCCTTCTCGGCCTTCTTGACGACCACCAGTTCGTCCACCATCTCGTTCAGGATCCGAGCATTTTCGCTGGCCGCCTCCGACTCGCTGAGAAACATCGGGTTGCGGCCCTGGGCCTGCAGTTCCATCTGCAGGCGCAGGTTGAGCTCCGACAGGAGCACGATCTGATCGTCGACGACGGCGACGATGCGGTCGAGCAGTTCCGGTACGGCATCCACCCGCGTGCACAGGAGGCAAATCGCGACAGAGATCCGCGCGAGACGGCGATGCCCCCTCATTGTGTCGCCAATCCGGCTTCATCGATGGACCAGGAGTGTTCGGAGCGCAGACCCGCGACCAGTTCGTCGATGCGTTGCTGGTGCATCTGTCGTACCAAGGTCTCCAGGATTTGTTCGCGTACAGTCGGTTCTGTCAGATCGCGCACTGAGTTGGCCTCCTTGCGGTCGGTGAGTCGAACGATGTGGAAGCCCGCATCGAGGGATAGAATGTTGCACAGTTGACCCGGGCTGGCGCCATCGCAGGCCGCCCAGATTTCTGGTCGCTCGTCAGCTGTGAAGTAGCCCAGGTCGCCTCCCATGGTGTTGGTTTCACGGTCGATGGACAAGCGGACCTTGTCTTTGAACACGGCGCCACGCAACAGTTCGTTGCGCAGGGTGGTAGCGTCCCGCCGCGAGCCGAGCAGGATATGTTGCGCCCGAAGTTCTGCCTCGGGTCGTCGAAAGTCGTCGACGTGCAGGTGATAGTGCTGCTCCACATTGCTGTCGGTCACGTCGATCTGCCGATCGGCAAACAGGTCGTCGAGAAAAGCGGCGATGATGAGGTCACGCCGCGTCGACTCGATGAGTTGGTGCACACGCGCCGTTTGATCGACCTCACGGGCGAGCGCCTCCTGATAGAGCAACTGCCGCCGCACCCA
>Ga0310125_10002036_pt1 | contig 10464 bp, 5 predicted proteins | sample CB11b_Tmax_Bot8__FD_203508 | JGI IMG/M metagenome (GOLD analysis project Ga0310125, IMG submission 203508) | Marine microbial communities from Western Arctic Ocean, Canada - CB11b_Tmax_Bot8 | ecosystem: Environmental > Aquatic > Marine > Oceanic | place: Canada: Western Arctic Ocean | collected... | reverse complement strand
GAGTCCTTTGCCCATACGGCCACAACGGCCGCCTGCAGAACCACGGGCCGCAGAAAATTCGCCAATTGATCGTCGAAGGACGTGAGCGTTTCGAAGGTTCAGGCCGATTTCCCAAACTCGCACGCTGCGCTCAACTGGCTCGCATGGGGTGCGTAACTTTCATTTACGATATGCTGGGTTACGCCGATAGCCTCCAGATCCACAAAGATGTCGCGCACGAGCTCGCCCAACCGCGGCCTCAGCTGGACACGCCCGAGCGCTGGGGACTGTTCTCTACCCAGGCGGAACTGCGGCTCCAGAATTCGATGGGCCTGCAAACGTACAATTCGATTCGTTCTCTTGACTTTCTCTGCAGCCTGCCCGACGTCGATCCGAAACGCATCGGGGTGACAGGCAGCAGCGGCGGTGGCGCGCAGACGTTTTTTCTCTGCGCGGTTGACCCGCGTCCGACGGTCTCCTTTCCCCAGGGGATGGTGGCGACCACCATGCAGGGCACCTGCCTTTGTGAAAATGCGTGCTATTTGCGTATCGGTACGGGCAATGTCGAGTTCGCTGCGCTGTTCGCGCCCAAACCGATGGGACTGACGGCCGCAGGCGACTGGACACGCGAGATGATGACCAAGGGGTACCCCGAACTGCAGGATTTATATGAGCTGTACGTTGCCAGGGAGAATGTCTTCTGCAAGTCACTCGTTCAATTTCCACACAATTACAACTACGTGACTCGAGCGGTGATGTACAACTGGTTCAACGAACACCTCCAGTTGGGACTTACGGAGCCGATCGTCGAAAAAGACTTCACGCCGCTCACGCCACAGGAGTGGACGGTTTGGAACAATGAATATCGGGCTCCTCGTGGCGGCGACGAATACGAGGTGTCTCTCACAAAGTGGCTTGATGAGCAGTCACGCAAGCAACTCGATGGCATGCGTCCCACCGACGGAGACTCATTCAAACATTTCCGCGAGATCGTCGGAGGTGCGCTGGAGACAATCGTCGGTCGCGAGCTACCCCCGCCTGACGCCGTCGCGCGCGAGACGATCGCCACAGAAGACCGCGGGGAGTTTTTTCTGTCAAAAGATTTGATTCGACAAACGCAGCACGGTGAGGAACTGCCGGCCGTTTGGCTCTATCCTCAAAGGGCCTCGCAGAACGGCCAGCTGATCATTTGGGTAGATGGGCAGGGCAAGCAAGGACTGTTCGACGCCGACGGTGCGCCGCGGGCTGAAATCCAGACGTTGCTCGCAAAAGGTTTCGCCATCGTGGGGATCGATTTGTTCATGCAGGGCGAATTCCTGGCCGACGGTCATCCGATCAGCCAGACGCGGGTCCACGCTGGCCCTCAACCGGCCGCCGGTTACACCTTTGGCTACAACCATCCGCTGTTTATCCAGCGGGTGCACGACGTGATGACGGTCGCTGCCGTTGCGCGGGATGGCGAGGAATCGCCGGCCATCCATCTCGTGGGGGTTCACGGTGCGGGTCCGATCGTGGCTGCCGCCGGCGCACAGCTCGGCGACGCAGTCGTGAAGCGAATTGTTGATACGGACGACTTTCGTTTCGCCAGTATTCGATCTTACCGCGACGTGAATTTCGTGCCGGGCTCGGTCAAGTATGGCGACCTGCCCGCGATACTCGCCCTGTCGGCACCACACCCGCTCTGGATCGCTGGTGAGGGTGGCACACTGCCGGAACTGGTGGCAGCCACGTATCAAGCCGCCGGGAGTGACGGCAACGTGCATGCGATCGACGGGAACGTTAACGACCTTGTACGAGCGGCTTTTGGGGACTGATAGGCAAATTCGTCGCATAGAACCGCTGCCAGTTGCCGTACATGATGTGGGCGACGTCCTCCTGCGAGTATCCACGCCTGCTCAGAACATCGCCGAACTTCTGATAATCGGCGACCGTATCGATCTCCAGAGGCGCGCCATCTCGACCATGTTGCCCGTCCGTGTCGCCACCGATTGCGGCGTGCAGCGAATTGCCACTTAACTGACAAATGTGGTCGACATGGTCGGCCACATCTGCCAGCGTGATGCCGTCGATGATCAACATTCGTTTCAGGCCTCAGGAAACTCAGCGACGAATCCTGCCTCGACCCGCAAACCAACCTGGAGTTGAACGCCGTAGCAACGGCGATTCGGCGGATGAGTTCCGAAATACTCCTTCCAGACCGCATTGATTTCGCCAACCTCGCCCAGAACATCTTGCAAGTAGATGCGGGCCGAGCAGATATGGGTTCGTTCCAGCCCAGCCTCAGCGAGAATCTCGTCCAGCTGGCGAAAGATTTCGCGCATCTCCGCACCCGCACCTCCCGCGACTGGCTTCGATTCGCCTGGCGTCATACCGACCAGTACGGTTTCGAGGACTTTGCCGTTGTGGATTACGGCGGCGCTGGATGGTCTAACATCGTTCGATCGGATGAATTGCATGACGTGCTCCTTACGCAGCCGAGTTGTGAATGTTGGAGGTAGAACGTATAAGTTAATCATTCGGCGGGTCGCCGGGAATCCGCTGCAAGCAACGTCGATTGGACACAGTTCTGAATGTGCTGGTTTTGGACAAGATAGACATACCCGGCGACAACATCCGCATCGCTGTCGATGTCGGTGGCACCTTTACGGATGTGGCGTTGATTGCGCCCGACGGCGTCGTCGCCACGTACAAATTATTGTCGACGCCGGCGGATTACGCCGAGGCGGTGATTGACGGTGTGAATGCTCTCATGCAGCGTGAGAATGTTCCTTCCGAAAGCGTTGAGGAGGTGTTACACGGTTGCACCGTGGCGACGAATACCATTCTCGAGCAAAAAGGGGCCAAGACGGCCCTGATCACCACGAGGGGGTTTCGCGATATCCTCGAACTGCGCCGCACGCGCGTGCCCCGCTTATACGAACCACTCTATCAAAAGCCTCCATCCCTCGTGCCGCGACGATTACGATTTGAAGTCACGGAGCGGATGGACGCGAATGGTCACGTCGTCACGCCACTCGACCCGGACGACTTGCAACGGACTATCCAGCGCATCCGCTCAGCGGACGTCGAAGCGGTCGCCGTCTGCCTGCTGCACTCCTATGCCAACGCCGCGCACGAAGAAACGATCGGTCGCGTTTTGCGAGAACAGCTGCCCGATTGTTTTGTATCGCTTTCCTCGAGTGTGTTGCCGCAGATGCGCGAATACGAGCGCACCAGCACTACCGTGATCAACTCCTACGTCGGCCCGCCGGTACGTCGATACCTGCAATCCATGATGGATAAGCTGTCGGACACCGGGATCAACGGTCGACTGATGGTGATGCAATCCAGTGGCGGTATTCTCGACGCCGCCGCCGTACTCGATCGCCCGTCACAGATCATCGAGTGTGGCCCGGCGGCCGGCGTGATTGGCGCGGCCGCTATCGGCCGCCGTAGCGGCTATGAGAATCTCATCTCGTTCGACATGGGCGGTACGACGGCCAAAATGTCAATTGTCGAGAACGGTGCCCTGCACTTTTCATCCACCTACGAAGTCGGCGGCGGAATGAATGCCGCCAGCCCCTTGTCGAACGGTGGCGGTTACGCGCTGAATCTGCCGGTCATCGAAATCTCTGAGGTGGGAGCCGGCGGAGGCAGTATCGTCTGGCTCGACAAAGCTGGGGCAATCAAGGTCGGTCCACACAGCGCCGGCGCCATGCCCGGTCCCGCCTGCTATAACGCGGGCGGCGAACATCCGACCGTGACCGATGCCAATGTCGTTTTGGGATATCTCAACCCCGTGGCACTCGCCGGCGATTCCGTACCGATTGACCATCGACGCGCCAGCGAGGTCGTCCAACAGCACATCGCCGAGCCGCTGGGTCGAGAGCTTATCGAAACAGCCCATGGGATTCACACGGTTGCCAACGCCAACATGATGCGGCCGATCAAGATGGTCACGACTTATCGTGGACGAGACCCGCGCGGTTTCGACCTGATGGCCTTTGGCGGAAGCGGGGGCGTCCACGCGCTGGCCCTGGCGCGGCAACTGCAAATCAAACGCGTTATCGTGCCGCCGGCCGCCGGTGTATTCAGCGCGATCGGCTTACTTCTGGCCCATGCAGAATTGAATATCAGCCGGGCATTCCACCAGCTGACCGACGAAATCCGCAGTGACGATGCACAACGTCTCTATGGCGAACTGGAAGATCAAGCCGCTGCCGTGTTGCGGCGAGACCCGGAACAAGAGGTGAAGTTCCATCGCCTGGCAGACATGCGCTATGTGGGGCAGGCCTTCGAGCTGACCATTGAGCTGCCGGACGGCCCGCTGGATCGCGCGGCAGTTGCCGGATTGGCCGAGCGCTTTGCAACTGAACATGAACAGATCTACGGTCACTCGTTCGCCGGGCAGTATCCTTTGGAAACAGTCAATCTCCGCGTTGTGGGCGCGCTGCCACAGCGTGAGGAAAGGGCGTTGCGCTTTCGCGCTGACGACGTCGCCGCGGCTGAGCGATCGCGTCCCGCCTATTTCGGGTCTGACTTTGGCACCGTCGAGACCCCGGTGCTGAATCGCGCGGCGCTTGCAGGCGGAACGCGACAAGGCCCATTGATTATTGAAGAATACGAAGGTACGATCGTGGTCCCGCCGGATTGCACGGCACGGCTGGATGATGCGGGCAATCTATTGCTGGAGATCGGAGATACGCAATGACCGCCTCGCAGGCCCGGCCAACCGACGCCGATCCGTTCCTGCTCGAAATTCTGCAAAAGAGTTTCGACTCCATTGCGGATGACATGGCACTCATTCTGATTCGCTCGTCGTACTCGGGGATCGTCCGAGACGCGATGGATTTTTCGACGGGCGTTTGTGATGCGGAGGGCCGGACGCTGGCCCAGGGTGTGACGATTCCGATGCATCTGGGCAGTTTCTACGACGCCATGCGATGCGTGATCGACCAGTACCAGGGGAAAATTTATCCGGGGGACGTATTTATCAGTAACGATCCCTACGTCGCCGCGGGTGTGCATCTGCCGGACATCTACATCATCAAGCCCATCTTTGCCGATGACACACTCGTCGGCTGGGGGACGACGATTGCTCACCATTCGGATGTGGGTGGCATCGTGGCCGGCAGTAATTCACTCGGCGCCGCTGAGATTTATCAGGAAGGTCTGCGGATTCCCGTGATCAAGTTCCTGGAGCGAGGCCGGCGCAACCAGGCTGTCTGGGATCTGATCGCCACCAACGTGCGCACGCCGGATCAGGTCTTGGGAGATTTGCAAGCGCAAATGGCCGCGGCGACAACCGCCGAACGCGAAATGCAGCAATTGGTTGTCCGTTATGGCCGGGACGAAGTCACTCGCTACGGCGAATACTTGCATGACTACGCCGAGCGATTGGCGCGGGCCCAACTGCGTGAGGTGCCTGATGGCACGTACCGTTTCACGCATCACATTGACGGCCTCGGCGACGATCCGGAACCCATTCAGTTGACGGTCGCCGTGACTTTCGCAGCCGACCAGGTCACCGTCGATTGGACAGGCTCGTCGCCGCAGGTTGAGGGCGGAATCAATTCGCCGATGCCCTTCACTCGCTCGTGCGCGTACACTGCCATCCGCTCGATTCTGGACCAGGACGTACCCAACTGCTACGGTTACACACGCGCCATCACCGTCACGGCGCCGCCCGGCAGCGTCGTCAACCCTGTGCTGCCCGGAGCCTGCGGGGCGCGAGGGATCACCGGTTACCGCATGATCGACTGTCTGTACGGAGCGCTGGCTCAGACCGTGCCGCTGAGAGTCTGCGCAGACGGAAGCGGCGGTACGACCTTGCCGACGATCAGCGGCTGGCGAGATGGACGGCCGTTCGTATTTTGTGAATGCATGATGGGCAGCTCGGGGGCAGCTGCGACGCATGACGGCCAGGATGGCATGCCACATGTTGGAGCGAACGTCAGCAACGTGCCGGTGGAAATGGTTGAATCCGAACATCCGCTAAGAATCGAGCAGTACTCGCTGATGCCGGATACCGGAGGTCCGGGCAAATTCCGCGGCGGGATGTCGGTCGTGCGCGACTACCGGGTGCTGGCCGAAAAGGCAACGCTCAACGTGCGTTCCGACAAGCGGCGGCATCGCCCCTTTGGATTGTTCGGCGGCGGTCGGGGTGCGTCATCCTGGAACATCCTCAATCCCGGAGAGGACCAGCGCATCTTGCCGGTACTGCCAATGCAGCCGATCTCGATGGAACAAGGCGATCTTTTTCACCACATCACCGCTGGCGGCGGAGGTTACGGCGATCCACTCGAGCGAGACCCACAGTATGTGCTCGAGGATGTGATGGAAGAGAAAATCACGATCCCTCATGCGGAGGAGCATTATGGTGTCGTTATCCGCGCGGGGGATCCGGCCACCATTGACGAAGCAGCAACGCTCCAGCGGCGACACCAAATGGAAAACGGACAATGATGTCACAGACAGACCAACACGAGCGGCGAATAGCTGTCATTGGCGGTGGAATCATCGGGATTTGCTGCGGTTTGTGTTTGCAGCGTGACGGTCGTCAGGTCACAATCTTCGAGCCCGACGGACCGGGTGAAGGTTGCAGCAGCGGAAACGCGGGCCAGTTTGTGACTGGTTACTGCGTTCCGGTCAGCCTGCCTGGCATCGTCAAGCAGGTGCCGTCGATGCTCATGGATCCGCTGAGCCCGCTCACGATTCGCTGGCGATACTTGCCCCGTTTGACGCCCTGGCTTCTGCGATTCATGGCCGCCGGTACCGTGAGTCGCGTCGACGCAATTGCCGATGCGTTGTACGCGCTCAATAAAAACGCGCTGATCGACTTCCGACCGCTGCTCAAGCAGGCGGGCGCGGAAAACCTGGTCGTCACGAATGGCAGGATGGACCTCTATCGATCCAAGAAAAAATTTAACCAGGCACAGATCAAGTTCGACCTGCTCATTCGGCACGGCGTCCAGGTCGAGATGCTCGACACGCAGCGGATACGCGAATTGGAGCCGGCACTGGCAGATCGTTATGACTACGGGGCACTCTATCCCGAAACTGCGCATACAACCGATCCACTCCGGTTGTGTCAATTGCTGGCCGAGGATTTTGTCCGCAATGGAGGGCGAATCTTGCGGGAAAAAGTCTGCGATGTCCAGGTGGACTCGTCGGGTGCCGCAACGGTTCAAACCGATGGCGCTCGCCACCGAGTCAGTCACGTCGTGTTAGCGGCCGGCGCCTTCTCTCGTCCACTGGCGTCCAAGTTGGGAAGCCGAGTGCCGTTGGATGCCGAACGGGGATATCACGTGATGTTACCGAACGCCAGGATCGAGCTTAGTCACACCGTAGTGGACGGTGATATGTACTTTGGTTTAACGCCCATGCAAGGTGGATTGCGGCTGGCCGGGACAGTGGAGCTGGCCAGCGTCAACGCGGCGCCCAACTTCACCCGGGCGGACAATTTGCTGAAAGCCGCCAAGGAAACGTTTCCCCAGCTCAATGACGAAGGCTCGGAACAATGGATGGGCTGTCGCCCATCGCTGCCGGATTCGTTGCCCGTGATCGGCCGATCGCCGGTTCACCGGTCCGTCATCTTCGCCTTCGGCCACGGCCATCTCGGTCTGACCGGCGCCGCGACGACGGGAAAGATTATCGCCGATCTCATTGCCGAGCGGCCACCGGAGATTGATATAACGCCGTTTCGGGCGGAACGGTTTTAGGTGTTTTGTCATTAACGAGTTGAATGTCTCGATTAGTCTGGCACAGGCGTGAAAGCACCGGTCTTACAACTCGTTGACGTGACCCGCAGGTTCCCCGGTGTCCTGGCGCTCGATGATGTTTCGTTCGATGTCTTGCCCGGTGAGGTTCATGCCCTGGTCGGCGAGAACGGCGCGGGAAAGAGCACGCTGATCAACCTGGTTTCCGGTGTGCTGCAACCGGACAGCGGACACCTCCAGTTCGCCGGCACGCGGGTCAACGTGGCCGACCCGGTGGCGGCCCGCCGCCTGGGGATCGCGACCGTTCATCAAGAGGCGGATTTCTTTCCCACGCTCTCCGTGGCTGAGAATATGGCGCTGTTGCAGGGACTGCCCGTCAATCGGCTGGGGCTGATCCGGTGGGACGACGTTCACGCGCAAGCGCGCAGGGCGGTGGACGCCATCGGCGAGCCGATTGACGTGGGCCAACCTGCGTCGCAGCTGAGTATCGCTCATCGGCATATGGTGCAAATCGCGGCCGCCGTCCAGCAGCAGGCCCAAGTGGTCATCCTGGACGAGCCGACCAGCGCACTGACGGCGGTCGAGGCGGAGTGGTTGTTTGCACAAATCGATCGCATGAAAGAAAACAGTGTCGGCATCGTCTATATATCGCATCGCCAGGAAGAGGTGTTGCGACTGGCGGATCGAATTACCGTGCTCCGCGATGGCCGCCGGATCTGGACGAAGGCCGCCGAGGGCGTGACCACCGACGCGCTGATCCAGGCCATGGTCGGGCGAGAGGTTCAGGGGACGAGTGATCCGGTTCCCACAACCGATGCCGACGATCCACGGCGAGCAGACTCGCACACGTCGCCGGACGATGCACCGCGGTTGCGGGTACGGAACCTGAACGACGTTGACGGTCGCGTCTGCAATGTTTCATTTGACGTCCGCGCCGGCGAGATCGTCGGCGTCTATGGCCTGGTCGGCGCGGGAAGGACCGAGCTGGCACACACCATCTTCGGCATTGGCCATCGAGCGTCCGGGATCGTGGAAGTCGATGGCCTGACGCCCACGATCCGCTCGCCGCGCGATGCGCTTGGCGCGGGCATCGCCTACGTCCCCGAGGATCGATTGCGGCAGGGGATCTGCCGGTCGCTCAGCCTGCGCTTCAATACGGTCATCTCCACGTTGAACCGGCTCAGCAGGGGATGGTTTGCCGACCGCAACGCCGAGCGAGAGGCGGCGCGTAACGTGGTCGACCAACTGGCGGTCCGCCATCGATCGCTCGAACAACCGATCGGCCAGCTGTCCGGAGGCAATCAGCAGAAGGTCGTCCTGGGCCGCTGGCTGCTGAGCGAACCGAAGGTCTTGATTCTGGACGAGCCGACGCGCGGCATCGATGTCGGCGCCAAGGCGGAAATCCACCAACTGCTGCGGCATGAAGCGGAGCGGGGTACCGCCGTGGTGATGATCAGCAGCGAATTGCCGGAGGTCCTGCAGCACTCCGACCGCATTCTGGTGCTCCGCAACGGTGAGTTGGCGGCCAGTTTTGACGCCGCATCCGCCACGGCGATGGAGGTTGCGGCGGCGGCACTTCCGCAGACAGCCGCCGGTCCGACCAAAGCGCGGCGAGCCGCCCGCTTGCCCGGTACGGTCATGGGCCTGCCGCTGGGCGAGTTGGGGCTGCTGTTGATGGTCATCGTGCTGGCTGCGTGGTTGGGACTGACCAGCGACGGTTTTTTCCAGGCCGGTAATCTGACGCTGCTGCTGGCCGACATCGCGTTGTGGACGATTCTCGGACTGGCCGCTGCTACCGTGATCGTCGCCGGCGGCATCGACATCTCCGTCGGATCGCTGCTGGCACTGGCCGCCGCCTGTGCGGGGTTGATCCTGAAGCAACCGATGTCACCCGCGGTTACGATTCCACTGGCCATCGGTGTCGCGCTGCTGGTCGGGACGGCCGGCGGGCTGGTCAACGGCGCTACATCGCTGTTAGGACGCGTGCACCCGATCGTCGTCACATTGGGAATGATGATTCTGTATCGTGGCCTGGTCATCGCGCTGCTGCGGGGACAGCAGATCAGCTACCTTCCCCGATCGTTTGGCTATCTGGCAATCCATGCCGAGTCGGGATTTCGCGGCACGATCGTGATCGGTGCGTTGGCTGCCCTGCTGGTGCACGTCGTTCTGTCCCGCACGCGCACGGGGCGACATCTGTATGCGATCGGGTCCAGTCCGACCGCGGCACGGCTGGTCGGCATATCTCCAGCAAGGACGTGGCTGGTCGCGTTCGGTATTGGCGGGCTGTTGGCAGGACTGGCCGGGGTCATCGAGTTGTCGTCGAGCATGCAGATGCAGGCACAGCTGGCGAACGGATGGGAATTGCAGGCGATCGCCGTAGCCGTGATTGGCGGCTTCAGTATCACCGGGGGCCGCGGCCATGTCGTGGGTGTGGTGCTCGGCTCGGCGCTGCTGCGACTGGTCCACAGCGCTGGTGCGGTGGGAGATCAGCGGGGATCAGGTACGGTTCGTCGTGGGAGGCATGATCCTGGTCGTGGTCCTGTTGGATCTGGTCTGGCGCAGGTGGCAGCGATGAGTCATTCCTGGAAACGTGCCCTGGCAACCCTGTTCCCCTGGTGCCTGCTTGCCTGTGGGATCATACTGGTCGCCACCCAGGTAGAACGGCCCGGGGCGCTGGTCCACCTGGGAGTTCAAAAGGCGAGGATCGGCGCGTTGGCCGCTGTCATGACGGCCATTATCCTGACTGGCGGGATTGACCTGTCGGTCGGATCGATGGTGGCGCTCT
>Ga0310125_10002032_pt1 | contig 10471 bp, 5 predicted proteins | sample CB11b_Tmax_Bot8__FD_203508 | JGI IMG/M metagenome (GOLD analysis project Ga0310125, IMG submission 203508) | Marine microbial communities from Western Arctic Ocean, Canada - CB11b_Tmax_Bot8 | ecosystem: Environmental > Aquatic > Marine > Oceanic | place: Canada: Western Arctic Ocean | collected... | reverse complement strand
CGGATGACCGCGGTATTGTGAAGGGATAACTATCGATTTGATGGCGCCGGATCGAAGAAAAGTTCCAACCATGTTGAATTGACGGCGGTGTAGCTTGACCCACGTCACAACACTCGGAAGACAGAATCGAAAAACTATTATCGACATCAATACGGCCGGCTCCTAAATGGGGATCCAGCGGTTTGTCCTCCTGTGACCGCCATTCATCGGGCTTCACTGCACCGGCCAGTAATGACGCCTTGATCACTTCGGCCCGCTGTGCTTGCCGCTGTGGATCAAGAGTATCGGCAAGTTGTAGTGCACGGATAACCATTGCTGACACCACCGGTGTACTGAAGCTGGTTTGATTACCCGGCGCCACGATATCTGGTTTACACCGACCGGACGTCTCAACAACCGAGTAGCCGCCGCTGCTGTCGCCGGTCCAATTGCCCACGGCAATCACGTTAAATGCACTACTAAGAATGGCCGGCACCTTGGAGTCGCGCCCGTTGTCGACACCCACGACCATGACCACATCATGGGTATCAATCACGTAATCAGCACGACGCAATACATCGCCCACACTGATCACATTCCGGTAGACCCAACTGTGATTAAAAACGCGAGCTTCACTGCGGACTGGAGGATGCGCCGTACCTGATCTCAGGTAGCCCGAGCCTAGAAAATGGTCTGCGCTATAACAGTGAATCTGCGATACACCAGGCGCCAGCCCCTTGGGGCCGTATATCACTCTTGATGTACCGTGAGCATGGCTGTTTGCTTTACTTTGCCCACTCTTGGCAAGGAAGGTTAACCCCGCGAATTCGCCTGCGTGCTGCCGCGGCATGTAATCCCCACCCAACCCTTCAACATGACCAGCGATAATGCCTGTTCCCACCGCCATCTCGGCACCCAGCCGATCACTCAGACGTTCAAGACCGGCACGGCGGCTGGCCTGGTGGAGCCTGGTGTCACCGGCACGTTGCGTGTTCGGCTTTTGTGGATCTTGAGATTGGCCGACGATGTTCGGATCATTGGCCGCCAAAGTTGGACCTATTCCCCATAGCCATCGTCCAACGGCCACCAAAGCGACCGTGATAATCACAGCAACCAGGATTGGCTCCATGGCTTTCCAGCGGTCTTGGGGAGACAAGTTTCACCTCCTGATCGGGTCGTCGCTACACATTATGGGTGATGCCAAAGGGCAACTCCGTCATCATGTCCGGTGGCTCATGAAAACCAGGCAGCTCGCAATCCGCCAGCCAGTGGTCCAAGACGGACCATCAGGGCGAATCTGCGATTACTTATTTATCGGTAATTGACCTCGTCGTGATTGCGATCAAACAAAAACCAATCACGATGAGCCCCAAAATCTGATGGGGCATGACCAGGCACCGCCACCACCATCCCCCCGTCACCCACGCCGGCATGCCATATGACCGGTTCAACTCATTGAGCAGTGCGCCGCCGGGCGTAAAGAACGTGGCGAGGGACAGGGCCATAATCCAGCATGCTGGCCTGCAACCATCTCGGATTGCTCTAGCACAAACCGCCAGTGCAAATACCAGCAGCAGGGCATCATATATCCGGTGATAAACAACCAACAGAGACAGCAGACCGATCATCCCCAGCGCAACAAGTTCGTTTTCCTGTCGCCCGGATCGATGGTGATAATAAAAAAGGATCCCACCCAACAATGCCGCTGCAATATACACGCTCACATTAACCACCATGGCATTATCAGAAAAAGCGTGGAACAGGTAATGGAGATTGATAAGGTGAAATGCAAGTGACCCTTCGGGTCCGGCACTGGCTCGATCGGCAGCAAATGCCGCGACATTGCCCTGTAATATTGGCAACCATGTCACACCGTTGACAGCCATCCACCCAACACCAATCACCCCGGCCCCTGCAATCACCGCGCATGCAGCAACACCACAACGCCACTGGCCACGACACACCTGGTACGCCAAGAATAATCCCGCCAATTGCGGCTTGATTGCCGTTGCGATACCCAACAAGCAGCCGGCAATGACCGGGTGTTGGGTGCTGATACAACGTTGCGAAACGGCTACTAAGAACAGGATGAGCAGGGCCAATTGGCCCATCGATAGATTTGCATGCAACGGCGCCATCGCCAGGGTGCCGCCAACAAACAGCCATGTGGTCAAAGCGTTGCGCTTAAGACCAGCCTCCTTTGCCACACAGTAAATGACCATCGGAACAAGCAGGATGTTTCCCACCAGGCAAACCATGCGTGCCACCGGCCAGGGCAGGGCCGCAATCGGCCAAAGAAACGTAAATGTCGTGGGAAGGTAGACCAACACCCATGGGCGGTCACTGGATTCTGCCTTGGGTGGTTCGAGGCCACCATCGGTCAATACCGGACTCAATGCCTCCATTGCGTAGGGGTTGACCTGGTACAGCCACCCCCGAGTAGAGGCATAAATGCGTTTCAGATCAGGACTATCACGCCCCAAGGCTCGTACAGGACCGCGATAGATAAATACGCCACATGCCAGCAGCAGGAATACCACCACCAGAATGCCGCATGTCGTCCTTGTGTGATCAATTGATCTTGTCACAACCGTTCCATTAGTAATGGATTAACTATACCCCTATTCACTGTCGATCTAATGTTGATAGGAAGTGAATCCCAGGCCAACCAGGCCCGATAACCGCCCGGCCCCAGATGTTCCTATCCAGAACCCAAACTGAATTAAAAGCACCCACAACAGGAATAGATACGTACCATAATTCTGTCAATGACCCTGGCCACAAACGTAACCTTGCTCCGCATCGGCTTGTCGACCCGTGCCGTCACGTGGGATAGAATTCCCGAGGCGGCCGGAACACGCCATTAACCGATCATAGCTTGATTCCCCTATATGCCACCATCGCAGAACGACACGACAGGTTGTGATGAGCTTTCCGCTCCGGATGACCGGTGCGCCCGCTCACCGCAGGCCGTTTCGTACCCACTGTGCATTGACCTAGACGGGACACTGATCAAATCTGACCTGCTGTGGGAATCAATACTACTGGCAATACGAGGCAGACCACTTGATATATTCCGTTGGCCGCTGTGGCTCTTGCACGGAAGAGCCCGGTTTAAGCGTGAAATTTCCCAACAGGCCGCTCCAGCCCCGGAGATGCTGCCTTATCGATCGGAAGTGCTTGAATATGCCCAGGACCAGGGACGCTACGGACGAACCCTTGTGCTTGCCTCCGGCAGTGAATACAAACTGGTCAAGGCTGTTGCTGATCACCTGGGCATTTTTGACCACGTCATTGCCAGCGATGGAAAGACGAACTGCATAAAACATTCAAAAGTCAATGCCATTCGCCAGTTACTAGGCAATGGACCATTCGAGTACATTGGTAACTCAACCCAGGATCTACCCGTATGGGAGGCAGCGCAGGATGCAAGCGCCGTCACCTCAAACCAGGAACTATTACGTCGCCTCAAGATGATTAAAACACCTTTAAGATTATTTAAATCAAACCAGAATCAACTCGGCGCCTTAATTGGCTCGTTGCGTCTAAAGCAATGGGCCAAAAATCTGCTGTTGATCGTGCCGATGTTTGTCTCGAATCGGATTCCATCCGCGGGAAAGAACGTAGATTCTGCCGAACTGCTGTCGGACCTGGGGCGGCTGATGATTGCATTTGTCACCTTTGGCCTGTGCGCATCATCTGTCTATGTCCTCAATGACCTTTTGGATATTGATGCCGATCGCAAGCATCCCAAAAAACGCTTCCGACCCATCGCCGCCGGCCAGCTGGAAATTCCAACAGCAATTTGCATGTCGGGCATTCTATTTGTTCTCGGCATCGTGGGTGCGGTTACATTGATGGGCAACACCGGCATGGAATATGCACTCATGCTGGTGGCCTATGTTGCGCTAAGCAGTGCTTACTCACTGTTCCTCAAACGCAAACTGGTTCTTGACGTGATTGTATTGGCCGGACTATACGCCCATCGTATCCTGGCGGGGGGGGTGGCGGTCGACGTGTTTCCCTCCTCATGGCTGCTGGGATTTGCCATGTTCTTTTTTCTTAGCCTGGCATTCGTCAAGCGCTATGATGAACTGGCTTTATTCGGCACAAACAATGAAGGGATGCTGACTGGCCGTGGCTATCGAGCCGCCGACCTTGACCTGATCCGCACTGTAGGCGCAACAAGCGGATACCTCGCTGTCCTCGTGTTTTGTCTTTACATCAAAAGCCCGGAAGTTGAGCAGGTGTACGATACGCCAGTGATCCTCTGGGCCATCTGCCCGGTACTGCTCTACTGGATTACGCGCATGTGGTTTTTCGCTGAACGCCGTGCCATCCATGACGACCCGTTGCTATTCGCCATCACCGATCGGGTCAGTTACTTGACCGGGATCATCATCGTCGCGATCGTGCTACTGGCCCGCTGGGTCTAGCTGCCAACCGGCGTAAGAATCAACTCGAACACCCGGCCATCACGCAGTTCCTTTTTTCCACGCCAGACACCATCGCCATGGGGCATCAAATCCACATGACCACGGACCTTGGCGATGGGAAGTTCCTGCTCCTGGTCTTCGGCAAGTTGCTTGAGATCCTCAAGGTTGGCAAACCGAAGGGCAAGCTTTTCGTCCGGGATGGTCATTTCGATGGCTGAGGTTCCGAATATGACCTTCTCATTGTTTACCTGTAAATCAACTGTACCCAGTACAAATGTTTCCAGCGCTGCTTGGGCGGCTGGCATATTGGCACCTTCCACCCGTCCAGCGAACGGGTCTGGACCACGCCGCTTAGACTTGCCGGGTACAACGCGCAACTCGATACGATGCGGGCCAGCCACTTCACCCAGGCGTCCGATATAGATCACTCGACGTTGATCCTCCCAGGTTGAAAGCAGCACCGTCCGGGTCGCTTTTTTCTTTAGCAATATCGCCAGTACCTCTTCGACTGCTTCGGTTGATCCACCAGCCGCCGTAACCAATGCCGCCACCGCTGCAAGTGGCATACCCTCCTGGTCCGACTTGATAAGATCAAGCAAGTGATCTTCACCGCCAGCCGGCTCCGCCCATTGTCCAGCATCCGGCAGTGTGCCATTTGCAATCTGGAATCCAAACCAGGCCAACAATCCGGCCTCCGTGGTCTTTTCACCAATCAAGGGCACGACCATCGGCACCGCCTTTCGGTGCGCCCGAAAAACTGCCTTGGCAAAACCCAGGCGGTCTTCATACGTCATGCCCGGTAAAACCATGTCGATCGGTCGGCCCGAACCCAGTAATAAACGACATGCTGACAATGATGCCTCTTGTGAGCCTTGCGCCGCGATACGCACCAGTCCAACGGTTGTTTGCTCCAAATCGGGTTGGCGATTCAGAAAATTAACCGCCTCGAGGGGTGTCTGTTGATGGTGAAGCGCCGCATCAATAAACGGGGCATACAGGTCAAGTGAAATGTCATTTTCCGATGATCCGCGACGACCTTGTCTTCGGAATCTTGATTCCTGGCGTTCGGAGAAAACAAAGTGCCGCAAGGCAGGCCATGCATGCTTATAAATGGTAGGGGAGTCGGAGTAGAGAACACGGAATAAACTGTGTGATGACGACGTGACCGTCAATGGGTCAACCAACTTCACCTCGATTGGCCCTTTGGTTTTGGGTAAACTTTTTGATGGCCCCAAAAAGCGGGTCAACACGGACTTGAAGTATCCCTGGACCAGCGAAGGAGGACCGGACGAGGCTTCATCCAAAATACGCAGTGTCTGGCGCATAAGTTGGCCATTGGCAGAACCCAAAAGTTGTTGATCAAGCCACGCGGCTGCCAGATCGTTACTGGGTGCATGGAGAATCACAAACCGAATTGCCTCTTCCAGGCGCTGGGCCTTGAGGCTACCGAAACGAATCCGCCGAACCAGTTGCCCCATTGCATTGGGCTCATTGTGTGCAGCAACCAGCAACGTTTCCAACAATTCACTTGGGGCCATGGCCGGAGAGTCTGCAAGCAGGTGGTTGGCCGCTTCAATTAACTCTGCCAACTTTGCCGGATCTGAAACGTCCGCATCGACAATCCGAGCACGGAAGGCTGCGAGACGAATCGCCGGATCACGATCATGAGCAGCAATCTGTAAAAGCCGTTCGGATGCAGTTGTCTGGGGTGACAAATGGGCCAGGAGATCGATCATCTTTAAACGGGCAGACTGATCTCCATCCATAAGTGCAGTTTCAAGAATTTGGTATACCGGGTCGCCAAGTTCGGCATGGTAGATTAACCCGCTGCGACCTACGGTGGCCACAATGGCTCGATGACTGTAGGCGTGTAAATCCATGTTAAGCATATGGGTCATGCTTGACACCACCTCCAAAGCCTCGCTGGGCATTTGATTGGCATCAGCCTTTCTGGATGGCCGGGAGAATCCCATTTGTGATACCTGCCGCATTTCCTTGAGTGCTGCCGTTTTGATCACCCACTCCGGCTGACTGGTTCCGCTAATCACCAGTTGGCCAAGGCGTTGTGGGATTTCATAAATAGCCCACAGACGCACCGGTTTTTCCTGTTTGAAAGTGGCCTCCAACCCGCGGACCTGCTTTTGAAGCTGCCGATACTCAGCAGCCTGCTTCTGTTTCTCGACCCGTTGCTTGGCGGCATTTTCACGTTGGGCCTGGCGATCGCGACCGCCTCCCAACTGCCTAGATCGCGGCGGCTTGACACCGCGAGAGTTGCCGCCTTCCCTGCCACGGGATTGCACGGCAGGGTTGTACTGGCGCAAAAAGGCAGAGTCCAGACGCAGTGCATAAAGATTAGGCACCTGTGCAACCTGAAGGCCTGGAATCCGATCAAGAGACCACCCCATCGTACCGCTCGGCTCGATGGTCACCTTGCGAGCTAATCGTGGCCCCGTCTGGTCAAATTTCTCGTTCAATTTTGGCCGCCTTGCGGACGACCTTCTCGATGCAACGGGACCGCCTGCGGCTCGTTGCTGAAGTTCGTTATAGCCAGCTGGGTAACCTGGGGCCGGCTGATGAGTTCGCGATGACCGGCGATGATTGGAACGCAAGTTCCGTTGATCTTTGTCCAGGGATGTATCTTCAAGAATCTGCCACGCGATAAAACGGCCACCCTGGATCTTGATGGAGGTGTGGGTGAGTTGAATCTTCTGCGATCCAGTTTCAATTATGAGGGGCAGGCGGAGTAATGATCGGCCAGTTTTTGTTTCAATCTGCCACACCGGGTCGTTGATTACATCTGGAAAAACATCTGCCTCACCGACCAAGGCCGGGATATCCACTTGCGCCGGTGACAACGGGTCACTGCCATCATCAACCTGACCATTTGCTCCAAGCTGATGGGTGAAAATTCCCCCAACGCAAAATAGAGCAATCGATCCACCAGCCCCGATGCGATTCAAGAATGTTCCCATAACACCAGCCACCTTATTGCACGGAAATAGGTGGGTGACCGACATGGCCAGCCAACCCCATACAGGATCAAACTCTATCGGCTTTTGCCATGCTACGATGGAACGTGTTGCACTTCCACACAGGGGCCCTGTGAACCGCATGGCCCTATATTCTTCACCCCCAAAATCAGCCCCAATTAACAGGATGGCGATAGATCAGAGCTGATCTGTTTGAATCCCCAACACCGTTTATGCCTACCCAAATCACAACTTTCATTCTACATGGCCCATTCTCCATGGTCCCCAGAAAGATCATCCCGCCAGCCTTGGAAGGATCGAAATGCTAATTTCGTAGCCAAGGAGCAAAACATGCCTACAAAAACGACACCACCCGCAATACCGCCTGTTTATTAGGCAATTTATGATGCCACCGCCCACCAAAAAGGCGCCTCTGGTGGGACATGAAAAATTTTTATTTTAATTTAGGACATTTGGCAACAGTTACTTACATGAATTTCCAAGGGACATTCGACTACTTGTGGCATTTACGTTGCATTAGAGGATGTTAGAAAGACCAGCCCGAAGGCTGTCTTGTATCACGGAACGTGGAAGTTCCAACGCATCAACAAAGGAGCCAATCACCATGAAACAGCGTTCCAAGTTCTCACTACTCTTGCCATACCTGGCGTGCGCCGCGGCTGTTGCGGTCGTATTCGTCGGCTTACCCTCAACGGTCTTCGCCGAGGAAGCTGCCGGCGTCTCGGTAGAAATGTTCACAGTCAACAACGTATGGATGATGGTTGCCACATTCCTGGTTTTCATCATGCACCTTGGCTTTGCAACGCTTGAATCCGGACTCACGCGAGCCAAGAATACGACCAATATTTTATTTAAAAATATATCAATCGTTGCAATTGGCATCCTGACCTACACCATTGTTGGTTTTAACCTGATGTACCCAGGTGGTGAAGCGGGCGGCTATTTTGGATTTGCCGGCTGGGGGATTAGTACCGACGCGGCTGGCATTACCTCGGCCTACAGTGAAGGCTACACCTACTGGACCGACTTTCTATTCCAGGCCATGTTTGCTGCAACCGGAGCAACTATTATTTCCGGAGCAGTTGCCGAAAGAATTAAACTTGGCAGCTTTCTTGTCTTCGTAACCCTCTTTGTTGGGATCTCCTATCCCATCACAGGCATGTGGAAGTGGGGCGCTGGCTGGCTTGACGCTGCGGGGTTCTACGATTTTGCCGGTTCCACGCTGGTCCACTCCGTCGGTGGCTGGGGCGCCTTGGCAGGCGTGATCCTGCTCGGTCCACGTATTGGGAAATACGTCAAGGGCGAAACGCGGCCAATCATGGGACACAGCATGCCCTTGGCAACCATTGGCGTGTTTCTACTGTGGCTGGGATGGTTTGGCTTTAACGGCGGCTCGGTCCTTTCTGCAGACGCTGGGCTCACGTCTTATGTTCTGGTCACAACCTGTATCGCAGCCGCCTGTGGCGTCGTGGGTGCCATTGCCACGTCCTGGTGGATTTCGAAGAAACCCGACTTGTCGATGGCACTCAATGGCGCATTGGCTGGACTGGTCGGCATTACGGCCGGTGCAGACACGGTAAGTATTGAAAGCACGTGCGTGATCGGCATTATCGCGGGGATTCTCGTTGTTCTATCAGTCATGATGTTCGACAAGATCCGTATCGATGACCCAGTTGGAGCAATTTCCGTACACCTGACCTGTGGCATCTGGGGAACACTTGCCGTTGGCCTCTTTAGTACCAACCCCGACCATTCCATTGGGAAACAGCTGATGGGCATTGTCGCAATTGGTGCATTCACATTTATCTTTGCATTCGTTCTGTTTGCAATCATCAAGGCCGTCATGGGCCTGCGCGTAAGCGAAGAGGAAGAACTCAAGGGCTTGGATCTTAGCGAACACAACCAGGAAGCCTACAGTGGATTCCAGTTCTTTTTGACGCAATAACGCGTTGCAAAATATTACTCAACGGAGATCCTTATCCATGAAACTCATCATTGCATATATCCAGCCAGAAAAGCTGAACGATGTAAAACAGGCCCTGTTTGACAAGAACGTATCCAAAATGTCCGTAACAAACGCGGTTGGATGCGGAAAGCAGGGCGGCTACGAAGAGCACTACCGAGGAACGGTCGTTGAAGTCAACCTGCTCAAGAAAGTTCGTGTAGAGGTTGCAGTCAACGATGATTTTGCGCAATCCACCATTAAGGCAATCTGCGATGCCGCAAGAACAGGTCAGATCGGAGATGGAAAAATCTTCGTGATCAGCCTGGATGATTGCATACGGATCAGAACCGGCGAAACGGGTAATGATGCAATTGGCTGATATCAGTCCGCGCTGACTGATGCTATTTTTGAGGGTACGCGGGAACCGCCTGAGACGATCAACACTGATCGCTGACGGCGGTTCTCGCATTTCCCATATGTTGCGCGGATCCCATCCAAAGCAACCAACCAAAACTCCTGATTGCATACCACGACTGCGGCATCCATTATCGATCTGATTTTTGCAATCCTCACATATCACCCAACCGCAACATCTCGCCCCAGCAGCCGGGCGGCTGATTCCACCCGATTGATTGTTAAAACATTGATTTCTTGATTGATCCCCACCCATTGCTCCAGCGTATCGCCAGGGCCGTGACGCTACCCAAGCAAGGATCCCCAGGTTTCGCCCCAGGGGTTCTAGATCATCCATGGGGCATTACCGCGTGCGAGCTGACCGGGGAATCGTTAGCATTCGATCCTGAGGGGTACACTTGGTGATTTGAAATAGCCCGATTGGTCATCACCCCAGGACACCTGCCCAGACCAGATGAGCCAACTAGCCGAAAAGATTGATGACCGAACCGCTTTGATTGGAGTTAAAGCGCTTGGTTACGTTGGACTGCCTCTTTCCAGGGCATTCTGCGATGCTGGCTTCAAGGTCCTGGGTTTTGATATCGACACGGACAAGGTCGAGGCACTTAACCAGGGGCGCAACTACCTCAAGCACTTGGGCACGAATTTTGTTGCCGACATGGTGAACGGTGGACTGTTCAGCGCAACTGCCGATTCTAGCCGACTGG
>Ga0310125_10002027_pt1 | contig 10479 bp, 8 predicted proteins | sample CB11b_Tmax_Bot8__FD_203508 | JGI IMG/M metagenome (GOLD analysis project Ga0310125, IMG submission 203508) | Marine microbial communities from Western Arctic Ocean, Canada - CB11b_Tmax_Bot8 | ecosystem: Environmental > Aquatic > Marine > Oceanic | place: Canada: Western Arctic Ocean | collected... | reverse complement strand
CCACGGCAAACCGAGCCGCTCACACAGGTCTATCGCGTCGGCGATCATCTCGTCCAGTACACCCTCGGAGTACTTCGGGTCTACGAACTGGAACATCTCCACCTTTTCGAACTGCCTCACCCGCTTGATCCCGCGCGTGTCACGTCCGGCTGCGGTGCGTTCTCTACGGAAACACGGCGTGTGCGCGACGTACTTAAGCGGCAAACGACCCGGGTCGATGATCTCCCCGGCGTGCAGGTAATTCAGCGTCACTTCCGCAGTCGGAATCAACCAGAGATCGTCCTCATCATCATGAAACATGGTGTCTGCGAACTTAGGCAAATTCCCAGAAGCCGTCATCGCCTCAGACCGGATCATGAACGGCGGTGCAATCTCTATGTAGCCGTGCTCGCGCGTATGCACATCCAGCATCCAGTCAGACAACGCCCGTTGCAGCCCAGCGCCCTTGCCCTTCAGGACGTAAAAACGCGCGCCCGACATGTTGGCCCCGGCCGGGAGATCGAAGATCCCAGTGCGCTCGGCGAAATCCCAGTTCGGCTCCACCTCGAAGTCACGTTCCACCCGGGCCGATCCCTCTCGGACGACGATATTGGACTCTTCGTCCGCACCAACCGGCACCGCATCTTTCGGGAGGTTTGGCAGAACGATCAGGAGCTCGTGGAGCTTCCCCTGAATCTCCTCCTGCTCCGCCTCGATGGTCTTGATACGCTCGCCAACGGACCGCATCTCGGCGATCTGCTCGGGCGACGGCTTGCCGCCCCGGCTCACTTCGTTGCGCTTCGCACGCAGCTCGTCGCCCTCGTGAACCAGCGCGCGTCGTTGGGAATCAAGTTCAATCATCTGATCTATCGGCGGATCTTCGCCGCGGTCGACCAGCTTCTGGCGAACGAATTCCGGGTCGTTGACTATCTGTTCAATTGAAAGCATTTCGTTCTCTGGAAATCAGGGTGTTCGGAAGGCGGGTTCGGAGGCGCTCCACTAATCCCTGAGTTGGGGATAGAGGATGACCTCCCTGATAGACCGCTCGCCCGTGATCAACATGGCAAGCCGATCGATACCGAGTCCTACTCCACCCGTGGGCGGCATCCCATGCTCGACTGCGACCAAAAAATCTTCATCAAGCCGGTCCATCTCGTCATCGTCGTGCGCACGACGGAGACGCTCCTGCTCCTCAAAACGCTCTCGCTGGTCTACTGGATCGTTGAGCTCCGTGAATGCGTTACACAGCTCGTGCCCGCCCACAAACCCCTCGAACCGCTCGACGATGCCGTCAAACCCGGGCTTGCGCTTTGCGAGCGGTGACATCTCGACCGGATAGTCGACCAGGAACGTTGGTTGATTGAGATTCGGCTCCACATGATCCGAGATCACCTTGTCCAGCAACCTGCCCCAGTTAGTGCCCGGTTCGACATGGATATTGCGCTCACGCATCGCCTCTGAAAGTGACTCGACGTCATTGCACTCAACGAAGTCGATACCGGAGCGAATTTTCACTTCTTCGCGCAGGTCTAGGCGCGGCCACGGCGGCGTTAAGTCTATCGGGTCCTCGCCCTCTTCAGTCGCCGGGACGATCATAGATCCGGTGACCTCCCGGGCGATCGTCGAGACCATCTGTTCAACCATTTCCATGACGTCGTGGTAGTCGGCGTACGCCTCGTAGCTCTCGATCGTCGTGAACTCCGGGTTGTGGTCCAGGTCGAACCCTTCGTTGCGGAAGATACGACCGACCTCGAACACCTTATCGAATCCGCCCACAATCAGTTTTTTGAGATGAAGTTCCGTGGCGATCCGAAGATACAGGTCCCGGTTAAGCGCGTTGTGGTGTGTCCCGAAAGGCCGTGCGGCCGCGCCCGCCGGCACGCTCACCAGCATCGGCGTCTCGACCTCCATGAAACCCCGTCCGTGCATAAAGGACCGCATGGAGGCCACGATGGCCGCCCGCATCCGTGCGATCTCCATCGACCGATCGTTTGAAATCAGGTCCAAGTAGCGTTGCCGAAAGCGCTTTTCGATGTCCGTCAGTCCGGCCCATTTATCCGGGAGTGGGCGGATGGATTTTGTGAGCACGGTAAGGGACTGCACCTCGATGCTTGGCTCCCCGCGCCGCGTCCGGAACACGGGTCCTTCCGCACCGATGATGTCACCCAGATCAAGATCCTCCAGCAGTTCGTACTGATCGCCAAGCACATCATGGCGCAGGTGAAGTTGTATGGTCCCGGCCGAGTCCTTGAGATCGATAAACGCCGCCTTGCCCATACCGCGGCGCGCCATCATCCGGCCGGCGAGAATGAGCACCTCAGACTTAGCGCCCTCACCCTGTTCACTCTCCACGACGTCCAGGGTGGCCCTTGCGGCGAGGCTGTTTGATGTCGGTTTAAACCGCGCCGGATACGGGTCGATCCCACGCTCCCGAAGTCGCTCAAGTTTGTCCATGCGCGCCTTGATAAGGCGCGCTTCGGATACGGGTTGATCGGTAGATTCTTCTGGACCAGGCATGCAGGGCGGGCCTCTGCGACGAATAGACCGCCGCGCTTACGCGTACAGGAGCAGAAGCCCCCTCGCTGTGTCGGAATCGATCCATTATCACATGGCAAAGCGTCAATTTAGAGAGCGTTGTATGCCCGCTGGTTTTCGTTTGGCGGGAACCAACCAGATAGAGGATCTCGTCTTCCGGAACGCAATCCTGTCATCCTGAACTTGTTTCAGGATGACAATTGGTAGATAAGTGTTCAGGTTAGCGCTGCTTTATCGTGACACTGATTTAAGCCCCCACGCCATATTCCATCCCCCCAAAAACACGATGGCGTGTAAATCGCCCCAAACGCGCATCACGTTTACGTAGCGCCGAACACCAATGAATTTCCATAATCGGGTTTCCGTCACTTGAGGCGGATGCACTCTCTTTGTCATCGGTAAACACCGCCGGAGGTTCCTAATGAGGATCGGCGGCGGCAGCGCTGGAGGACGAAGGGTCAGAGGACGGCGAACACGTCGTGGAGAGGCCGGGCTACGTCCCACCTCGTCACGGGTTCGGTTAGCCATCTTTTCCATGCTCGGACCGGGGGGCCTGAGCGGGCTGAACGTGCTCGATCTATATGCAGGCACGGGTGCAATGGGGTTTGAAGCGCTCAGCAGGGGCGCTGATTCGGCAGAGTTTGTAGAACTGAACGAAAGGCGCTGCAGAGAGATAAAAAATGCTGCAGAAGAACTCGGTTTTGGCGACCGTTCAACGGTCCTAAGGGGTCGGTGTGGACCGATCACGAAGACGTTGACGGGGAATTTCGACATCGTGTTCATTGACCCACCGTATGCGAACAATCCGTTTGCGGAGGTGATCGGCAACCTGGACGGGGCGAAAATCCTCAACCCAGGCGCCACTATTTTTGCGGAGCACTCATCAAGGACCGAACTTGAGGACCAATACGGTCGTCTTGAGAGGACGGACAACAGACGGTACGGGGACACAGCGATATCTACGTACCGATTGGTGAATAACGAGGAAACAGGGACATAGCGAATAACAAGGTCAAAGCGCTCTACGCCGGGACATTTGATCCGGTCACAGATGGCCACCTGGACATCGTCCGGAGGACCGTTGAACTATTCGACGATGTAGTTGTGGGGGTCTACGACCTGCCGCAAAAGTCGTTAATGTTCAACACAGAAGAGCGTGTAGACCTTTTCAAACGCGCCTTGTTTGACGCCCCACAGGTGGAAATAACGGCGTACTCGGGGTTGACCGTTAGGTATGCAGCCGAGATCGGCGCGCATGTCCTTGTACGGGGTCTCCGAATTGGCGCCGATTATGAATACGAACGTGAAATGGCGCTGATGAACCGGGCTATGCAGCCAAATGTAGAAACGATCTGTCTTATGAGCAGTCTTGAGCAGCAGTTCATAAGCTCAAGCCGAATCAAAGAAATCGCCAAACTGGGGGCCGAGATAGATAACTTCGTCCCTCCCCACGTGTCGGCGGCCGTTGCCGCCCGAATTGGCAATCAGTAGGGACTTAAAACAGCAGGGCCGGTGAACGGCTGTAGCTGACCGGGAACGCACTCTTGCGCCACCGGCAGGGCAAAACAGGGGGCATATATGTCTTTAGAACAACGCCTGGAACAACTTGAGTCACTTGTCGCAGGCGGCCGCGTACCGGCCACCTCACGGACCCTCGTAAACCTGGACCGGTTTAACGCGGCCATCGAAGAGATTCGCTCCGAACTCCCGGAAGAAATGAACGAATCTCAGGCCATCATTCGTCAGAAAGAAAGCGTGTTAAAACAGGCCGAGATAGAGGCCAGACGCATCCGCGGTTACGCAGATGAAGAGGCCACTACGATCCGTGAGACGGCGGAAGAAAAAGCGACCATCGCGCTGGATACCGCCACCGAAAAAGCCGCCAAGATGGTTCAGCAGACGGAAGTCACAGCTGAAGCGGCACGGCGAGCTGAAGAGATCATCGCAGAGGCAGAGGGACGTGCGGCGCGGATCATCGAGGATGCAGAAGGCGCCGCCACACAGAAAACTGAAGAGTCTGACGGTCGCATTGGCATGATGATGAGTGACGCCGAGGCGGACGCTGCGAACCGGCGTGATGGTGCAGACCAGTATGCCAGTGAGGTGCTGTTCAGCCTTGAAGAGCACGTCTCCGGCGTTCTGGGTAAAGTTCGAGCCGGTCTCGACCTGCTTGAAACTCCTACCAAGTCAGAGAGTTCCACGATCCGCTAGTAGTTCCCTGAAAAACCTGAATCGGAAAAAACTGTCCGGGACATAACGCCCCGGGCATTTTCGGGGTTGCCGATTCTCGTCGTGTTAGCACCAGTCATCTGTCCGCAGTGCGATCGTTGGCACCCTTTTCAATCCCGAATACGCTAACAAATACCTGTCTTGGTCAACTTTTACATTCGCGGGGCCTACTCCGGCGTCATCGACCCCCAACAATAGGTGCCGATGATGGCACGGGTCATCCCATGGTCACGCATGGATGACCAGCACAACTATTAACCGGGCAGAAGGAACGGAAGGCCATATAGCCTCCGGTCACCTCCGCCAACCCCTCTATCCCTGTTTAACGGCCTTTACCGAAATGCTCCGTACGCTCTCAGACCAGGGCTCTTCCCCTCCCGATGAAGTCGGGACGCTCGTCACTATCTCGATCTCTGAGAACCCGGCACCAGCCATCTGCCCCAGGTACACATCCTGGATTTGCGCACCGGCGATACAACCGGTCCAATTATTGACGTCCGCCTGGACATCGAGCGGCAGTTCCTCTGTAACGACGATGTCCGATACGTAAAGCCTCCCACCATCACGTAAGACACGGAATGCCTCTGCAAAAACGGCGCCTTTGTCGGCCGCCAGGTTGATCACGCAGTTAGAAATGATGGCGTCAACCGTGTTGTCAGGCTCGGGAAGTGATTCGATTTGCGAAAGCTTGAAAACAACGTTGTTCGCCTTAAGCGTGACAGCGTTCTTCTGCGCTAGATCGATCATCGCCGGCGTCATATCGATTCCGATGACGTAACCGGTGGGGCCGACCTGTTTAGCGGCTAGGAAACAGTCGATGCCTCCGCCAGAGCCGAGATCGAGGACCGTCTCGCCGGGCTTCAGCTCACCTATCGCGGTCGGGTTACCGCATCCGGCGGCGGCCGCAGCAGCGGCGTCCGTTACCGAGTCGATCTCGCCTGCCGAGTAGAGCCGTGCAGCATTTGGAGAGCAGCAGACCTCACCTTCCGGGCCGCAACACGCACCGTCGTCGTCCGAGATCGCCTGCAAACCGCGCTCCGCCACAAGTGTGTACCTCTGCTGGATTTCAGTCCTGAGGTTGATCGGATTATCGGAAAGAAGCTCCGGCATTGACGGACGGGCGTCCCCGTTCATTTCGGGATTGTTTTCGGCCATTTTGATTCCCTTAAGTCCAGATCCTGTTTGAGGGCTGGCTGATCAGTCCCTCGTTCTCGAAATTCATTGGCACTGATTCAGATTCAGGCGCGCCGGCGCTCGTCACACACTGCTGGAGCCAGGGCAGCGGCGGCGTATGCGGCTTCTCCTTTGGAAATGAGGCTGCAAACCTTACGGTCACGCACGCCGCTGGAGTCGATATCGCATGCAATATACCCGCCCTGAAAAAGAATCTTCAGAGTCGAATAGATCATAGCGCCCGTCGGTTCGGCTCCCGGGCAGCACTGGCCTATCGAGGGTCGCTGTTCATATCCGTGCTGCGGCCGGTCGCTCAGCGCAGCCAGCAAAAAGAACCGGGACACGCTTTTGCGATTCAGCATGTCCCAGTACTTCTCGTCGGGCAGGTCGCTACCGGATGTTTTCTCGGCCGAGGTCGTCATACCAAAGCTCCATATGGGTGAGTTCGCTATATAGGTTGCTTATATGAGACCCGGTGTCAACCTTCCCGGCTCGTGCGGACCACACAGCTATAATCCGGGCACCCTACGACCCTCGCCAGGGCTAAAGCTTGCCCTTCTGAAGGACCGCACCATGACCCATCCCGCTTTTTCGGACAACGACCGCCCTCTTCTTCTCGTGATAGACGGGCATGCCATGGTGTATCGGGCGTTCTTCTCCATCCCGGAGCGACTCAGCACGGCGACGGGCCAGGACACACGAGGCGTGTACGGGTTTTTGACGACTTTCCTGAAGATTGTTCGTGACCACAAACCGACGCACGTCGCAGTGGCTTTCGATACCAGCGCGCCTACGTTCCGCGACGACCGCTATCCGGAGTACAAGGCCGGCCGTGCGCCCATGCCGGACGAGCTGCGCCAGCAGTTTCCACTTGTCAAAGAGGTTCTGGACTCGTTCAAGATCCCGTTTTTTGAGAAGGACGGCTGGGAGGCAGACGACCTTATCGGCACGATGAGTCGGCTTGCCACGGAAGCCGACATGGACACCCTAGTGGTGACCGGCGACAGGGACGAGTTGCAGCTTGTGTCTGAAACGGTGAACGTCCTGATGTACTCGGGATATGGCAACACCAAGGTGTACGGCATCGAGGAGTTCAAGGGGCGCTACGCCGGATTGATGCCGGATTCGCTTCCCGATGTGAAGGCCCTCCAGGGCGACCCTTCCGACAACATCCCGGGCGTCCCCGGCGTTGGAGAAAAGGCCGCGTTTGCGGTGCTCAGAGGCCGCGACCGGCTGGAGAAGGTGTACGAAGAACTTGACGAGATCGAGGCGATGCCTACCAGCGAGTTGCGGGGCGCGAAACGTGTCCGGAGACTTCTAGAAGAGAACCGAGATCTGGCCTTTGAGGGTCGATGGCTAACGACGATCTCAAAAGAAGCGCCGATGGACTTCAAGATGGAGGACACCCGCTTCTGGAAGTACGACCGTGACGACGTAGTCAACACTCTGTTGGATCTTGAGTTCAGGACGGTCCTGAGGCAGGTCCCGGATCCCGCTTTTCTGATCGAGTCCCCTGATAAGCCCTCCAGTGGTTCGCCAGCGCCCGGACAGCAGCTCGGTCTGGGGTTTGACGAGGAGACCGCCGGAACCAAGGGCGAGACGACGCCACCGATCATTGGTGACTCTGTGGATGTGGAGTACAGCACTGTGACGATAACGGCTGATCTGGAGGCGCTGGTCAAGGAGCTTTCGACCCCCGACGGTTTCGCTTTTGACACAGAGACGTCCGGAGTGAACCCTATGGAGGCGGATCTGGTTGGAGTTTCGTTCTCCAACGCAGAGGGCCGGGCCTGGTACGTGCCGGTCGGTCACTTCCCGCCGCCTGAGATCGACGAGGAAGGCCAGGAAATCCCCCCTCAGGAACAGATACCGCTCGCCCAGGCGTTGGACGCGATGCGGGCGATGTTTGCCGACCCGGGTATTCCCAAAGCGGCACACAACGCCAATTTTGACGTGATGGTGATGAACCATGCCGGACTTGAGGTGAACGGGGTCGATTTCGACACGATGATCGCCGCCGCGCTTACCGGCAGACGACAGATCGGTCTAAAGCAACTTGCGCTGGATTTCTTCCAGGTCGAGATGACGCCGATCACGGCGCTGATCGGTACAGGTCGTAAGCAGATCACGATGGCGTTGGTCCCCGTGGACAAGGCCGCCCCCTACGCAGCAGCCGACGCCGATTTCACGTGGCGGCTGAAGCGGGACCTTAGCCCGCGGTTGGACGCAGACAAGGCCCGTCCGGTGTTCGAGGACATCGAGATGCCCCTACTCCCTGTCATCGTCCGCATGCAGCAAGAGGGCGTGGTGGTCGATACCGAGCAGCTTGACCGCTTCTCGGAGGAACTAGGGGTGGAGCTGGATCGCCTCAAGGCGGATACGAACAACCTGTTGGGCGGCACCGAGATCAACATGAACTCCAGCCAGCAGCTGGCGGTGGTGCTGTTCGATGAGTACGACGTCCCAAAGACCCGACGAACCAAGACCGGGTATTCAATGGACGCAGCGACGCTTGAAGGGCTGTTGGACAAAGAGAACCTGAACCCCAATGCTTTTGAGTTGATCAAGAACGTCCTCCGGTTCCGGGAGCTTGGCAAGTTGAAGTCGACTTACGTCGATTCGTTGCCGCGACTTGTGATCCAGAGCACCGGGCGGGTCCACACCAGCTTCAACCAGGTCGGGTCCGCTACGGGCCGACTTTCAAGTTCAGACCCGAATGTGCAAAACATCCCCGTTCGTACTGACCTTGGCAAGCGTGTCCGGCAGGCATTCAAGGCGGACGGCGAGAACGGGTGGACGTTGCTGGCCGCCGACTACTCGCAGATCGAGCTACGCATTCTTGCCCATCTATCGCAGGAGCCGGGACTTCTGGCGGCGTTCCGCGCCGGCGAGGACATCCACACTGCGACGGCCACGGCGATGTACGGCGCCGACTCGGACAATCCCGCGGGGAATCGACGTATCGCCAAGATCTTGAACTTTGGCGTGATCTACGGGCTTGGCCCGGTCGGTGTGGCGCGCCAGACTGACCTGACCCGTGCGCAGGGTGCTGAGTTCATCGAAATGTACTTCTCGAAGTACCCGGGTCTGAAGGACTATATCGAGGGTGTGAAAGAGAGCGCTCGCGTGAAGGGCTACGTGGAGACGATTTCTGGACGACGACGCCGTCTGCCGGATATCACGACCGGAAACCAGATGGCGCGAGCGGCCTCTGAGCGGATGGCGGTAAACATGCCGATCCAGGGAACGTCAGCAGACATCATCAAGATCGCCATGATCAATATCGACACAGATATTCGAGACCGCGACCTCAAATCACGCATGATCATCCAGGTGCACGATGAGCTGATTTTCGAGGTTGCGCCGGGTGAGCTTATGGAGGTTCAGGCGATGGTTTCCGAACTGATGCCGGCGGCGATGGAGCTGTCGGTGCCGCTAGAAATAGAGATCAAGACGGGCCCAACCTGGGGCGATATGGAGTAGAGGGAGTAGATGCCAATTCCGATCCGGCATGAGGACGGAGAAGACTGGCAGGTAGTTCACGGTAGCAAGTACGCGAATGAGGCCCCGGGACTTGTTATTCCAAACTCCTTTTGCCTTCGGATCAGAAGGGCCCGTGTGGCTTCACGCGGGAAACATCCTCCAGCACGCACCGTGGAACGAATGGTAGACACCAACGCTATCTTGCGGGGCCTCAATGAAATCGCGGACCAATACGACAAAGGCTCGATCAGGATCTTGGTGAACTCATACGCAACCAAGTGTGTGGCGACAGATCTACAAATGGCGATCATGGATTTCACCGCCGAAGCTCGAGACCATGAGAACTGAACAGTGGTCAATTTTCACTTTATGGCATTGAGGCGGACCCATGCCTGAACTTCCTGAAATAGAGGCTCTTAGGCGTTATCTGCTGCGTCAAGGGCTTGTTGGTCGGACTTTTGTTGAGGTGGATGCGGAATGGCCGGGCGTTGAGGACAGTACCGATGGAATGGGTGGGTTGTCGCCGTTGGTTGGTCGGCGGATTAAGGCGTTTGGGCGTCAGGGCAAGCAGCTGATCGCGAAACTCGACACTGGCGTCCTAGGCCTGCACATGGGTATGACCGGGCGGCTTGGGGTTATGGCTCCTGAGGATGAGTCGTTTCGGTATCGGCGGTTGGCCCTTTATCTGGACGATGAGCGTCGATTGGAGTTGGACGACGTTCGTCGATGGGCGATGGTCCGGCTGGAAAATGACGCTGAGACATTTACGGCCGGGATGGGGCCGGACGCGTTGGATCCTGATTTCACGTCGGCCCAGTTCATTGAGCGTGTGTCAGCTAAGCGCTCGCCCATCAAGTCGGTGCTGCTAGACCAGAAAGTCCTGGCTGGTGTCGGCAATATCTACGCCGATGAAGTGCTACTCATAGTTGGCGTCTCGCCATCACGACGGGCCGACAAGATCTCTACCCGACGACTGGAATCGCTGCACAACACCATTGTCGGCGTGCTTGAGAACGCACTGGCGTTCATCGAGTCGCATCCCGACGATCAAGGCCGTCCATATGTGATCGATACCCAGGA
>Ga0310125_10002024_pt1 | contig 10483 bp, 10 predicted proteins | sample CB11b_Tmax_Bot8__FD_203508 | JGI IMG/M metagenome (GOLD analysis project Ga0310125, IMG submission 203508) | Marine microbial communities from Western Arctic Ocean, Canada - CB11b_Tmax_Bot8 | ecosystem: Environmental > Aquatic > Marine > Oceanic | place: Canada: Western Arctic Ocean | collected... | reverse complement strand
GTAAAAGGGGCTACCGCACCCTACCAAGCGCCTGGAGTTTAGGGTAGTGTGGGCCGTTTTAGTTTATCGATGGATATATGAGCACTCCCACCCCAGCACAACCAGCGCAACAGCCGCCGCAAAGCGACAAGCAATCCCAGCTAAAACTGCTCATAGCCAAAGGCAAGGAGCAAGGCTATCTCACCTATGGAGAGGTCAATGACCATCTCCCCAGCGAGATTGTGGATCCGGAACAGATCGAAGACATCGTCAACATGATCAACGATATGGGTATCACGGTGTACGAGAAGGCGCCGGATGCCGAATCACTGCTCCTGTCCGACGCGGCCGTCTCAAACGACGAAGATGCGGCCGACGAGGCCGCCGCCGCGCTCGCCTCGGTGGACAGCGAATTCGGTCGCACAACGGATCCGGTTCGGATGTACATGCGAGAGATGGGCACCGTCGAGTTGCTTACCCGCGAGGGTGAGATCCGAATCGCCAAGCGAATAGAGGAAGGTCTTAATCAGGTCCGTGCAGCTCTGCTGCAATTCCCGCCGACGGTTGGCCTCCTGATCGACATGTTCGATCTAGTCATACACGGAGACACTCGCCAGCAGGACGTGATCGTTGCATTCATCGATCCCAACGCGCAGATCGCTGATCCCAACGCACCGAAAGTGGAAGATGACGATGCCCCCGTCGACACGGGACCGGACCCAAAAGAAATGGCAGCGCGAATGAAAAAAGTTCGCAGGCATTACAAGCGCTACATGGACAGGCTGAAAAAGCATGGCATCGGGCACGCTTCCGTTCAAAAGGCAACCAAAGCTCTGACCGCCGAGTTCATGGAGTTGAAGCTCGCACCGAAACTATTCGATCTGATGATGGCGCAGCTCAAAGACACCGTAAACGGCATCCGCAGCCAGGAACGTCAGGTGATGGCGCTATGTGTGCGCGATGCGCGCATGCCCCGAAAGGACTTTATTGGGAGCTTCCCAAAGGACGAAACAAATCTGAACTGGATTGATAAGCACATTCGAGCTAAGCGCAAGCACTCCTCTCAGCTAGCGAGGCTGAAGGACGACATTCTGCGATGTCAGAAGCGTCTGATCAGAATCGAGCAAGGGACCTTCTTGTCGATTGGCGAGATCAAAGACATCAATCGCGAGATCTCGATGGGCGAAGCCCAGGCCCGTCGAGCTAAGAAGGAAATGGTCGAAGCCAATCTTCGCCTGGTAATCTCTATCGCAAAGAAATACACCAACCGTGGACTGCAGTTTCTCGATCTGATCCAGGAAGGCAATATCGGACTCATGAAGGCCGTCGATAAGTTCGAGTATCGTCGCGGCTACAAATTCTCGACGTATGCCACCTGGTGGATTCGCCAGGCTATCACTCGATCCATCGCCGACCAGGCTCGAACCATTCGTATTCCGGTGCACATGATCGAGACCATCAACAAACTGAATCGCATCTCACGCCAGATGTTGCAGGAAATGGGTCGCGAGCCAACACCCGATGAGCTCGCAGAACGCATGGAGATGCCGGAAGACAAGGTGAGGAAAGTGCTGAAGATCGCCAAAGAGCCGATCTCCATGGAGACACCTATCGGTGACGACGAGGACTCGCACCTTGGCGACTTCATCGAAGACGCCGCAGTTCACTCTCCGGTGGATTCTGCAACCTCAGAGGGACTCAAGGAGACGACTCATGCGGTGCTGGCCGGGCTGACGCCGCGTGAGGCCAAGGTCTTGAGGATGCGCTTCGGTATCGACATGAACACGGATCACACGCTCGAGGAAGTCGGCAAACAATTTGACGTGACGCGGGAGAGAATTCGCCAGATTGAGGCAAAGGCACTTCGAAAGCTCCGTCATCCAACTCGGTCCGATCAGCTACGAAGTTTCCTTCTGGAAGACTAAGCCTTCGCTCACTCGGCACGGCTCTCGGGTGAGACGACGTCGGGGTAGATCTCGTCGAGCGGAACCGATCGGCCCGTATCAGTCACGATGCGGCAATGGCCCCGTCTCAGCAACCGCGGCTCCGGCACTCCACAAGAGTGCGCAATGATGCCGATCTCCTTTCGCATCTGCACAATGTAGCGGCACACCCGCCCCGCCTTGTCCACAGGATCCAGTCCGCGTTGCAGACGTTTGTTATGGGTCGTAATACCGGTGGGACAGGTGTTCTTGTTGCACTGCAGAGACTGAATGCACCCCAATGCAAACATGAAGCCCCGCGCCGAGACCAGGAAATCTGCGCCGGCGCACAAGGCCCACGCCGCGTCCGCCGGCGTTATCATCTTGCCGCTCGCGATAACTTTGATACGATCCCTCAAGCCATGTGCACCCAACCTGTCGACCAATAACGGTAGGCTTTCCCTGATCGGCAACCCAACGTTGTCCATCAACGGCATCGGCGCGGCGCCCGTGCCACCGTCGCCGCTGTCGACGGAAATGAAATCCGGTGCGCTTTCGATCCCACGTGCGTGGATATCCTCGAAAAGCTCGTCGAGCCAGCCATAGGCCCCGATAACGATCTTAAAACCCGTGGGCTTGCCCGTAACCGAGCGTACCCGCTCGATCAGGTTCAGGAGATCGGAGGCACTATCGACGTCACGATGCCGATTGGGGCTCAAGGAATCCTGGCCCGCCGGGATTCCGCGGATGTTCGCGATCTCCTTCGTAACCTTGACAGCGGGGAGAATACCCCCCTTTCCAGGTTTCGCTCCCTGGCTCAGCTTGATCTCGAACATCTTCACCTGGTCACGGGAACCCACAGCCCTCAGCTTCTCCTCTGACAGCTCACCAGGCTCATCGCAAACACCGTACTTCGCCGTACCGATCTGAAAGAGGATGTCCCCACCTCCCTCGAGATGATAGGGTGATAACCCGCCTTCACCCGTGTTCATCCACGCACCAGCCTTACGCGCACCGTTCGACAGGGCTAGGGCTGCAGGCCCAGAGATCGCGCCGTAACTCATCCCCGAGATGTTGAACAGCGACGATGTCGTGTAGGGATGGGCGCACTGCGGACCGAGTGTCATGGGCTCTGTCTCGGCAACGTCTCTTTCCAGCACCGGGTAGGGACAATTAACGAAGATGACCGTACCCACGGGTCGGAGGTCGCGTGTGGAACCAAAGGCAGTCATGTTGTCTTCGCCCTTTGCCGCACGGTACACCCAGGTTCGCTCGGCACGGTTAAAAGGCATCTCTTCCCGATCCATCGCGAAAAAATACTGTCTGAAGAATTCGCCGAGCCGCTCGAAAAAGGCTCGGGACCGACCGATGACAGGGAAATTTCTGCGGACGGCGTTTTCTGTCTGACTAACGTCGCGGACGAACAGAAAGGCGATGACGAGGAAGGCCATCCCCACTAGAAAAACGAATAAATAAACCAAAAACCCAAGTATTTGAATGGTTTGCTCGAACATACTGATCTCGGCCCCCGTTTGAGCCCCCTGGTTAATCTGACCGGACCCCGCAGGAAAACATTAAGCTCACGCGATGGTAACCTTGTTACCAGTGGGCCTGTAGCTCAGTTGGTTAGAGCAGGGGACTCATAATCCCTTGGTCGTAGGTTCGAGTCCTACCGGGCCCACCAAACTCCACGCAACCAGACAATAGACCACCATGCGCAATCGCAACTATATGCTCATCGGGATCGGGGCATTCACCCTGTCACTGGCAGCGGCTCTCGGCGCCTACGGTTCACATGGCGTCCAGGGGGCGGTCGATGCGCAAACCTGGGCAGCCTATGAGGTTGCCGTGGACTACCAGTTCTATCACGGTCTCGGGATTATTGTGGTGGGCATGCTCGGGGAACGCTCCCCCAAATCGCGGTGGGTAGCGTACTCCGGATGGATCCTTTTGTTCGGAGTGATCGCATTCTCAGGTGGCATATATGCGACGACCTTCGGGGCGCCCGATGTCATCGGCGCTCTGACGCCGATCGGAGGCGTGGGACTAATTGTTGGCTGGCTTAGCCTTGCTTTCGGCGTCGTGCGGGCCGAATGAACCCAATATGGAATGTGCTATCAGAGAAAGGTCCCGGGAAACCCAAAATTTCGAACAAAGGCGAGAGCAACAATCAAAGAAATACCTACTCTTTCTGTGACCGATATTTCTATCGGTTATAGAGAGATAGCTCTTTGTTGTTTACAGCCACTCCTTTATAGCTTTACCCTGCGCTTCTGATTCAGGAGGAACAACACACCATGTCACTGCACATCGGCGATGAAGCGCCCAACTTTTCGGCTGACACAACCGAAGGTTCGATTGACTTCCACGAGTGGATCGGAGACGGATGGGTCATTTTGTTTTCGCACCCAAAAGACTTCACCCCAGTCTGCACAACCGAGCTGGGTTACATGGCCGGGCTAAAGCCGGAGTTTGACCAACGTAACTGCAAAATCATCGGACTGAGCGTCGACTCGGTGGAGGACCACATGGCCTGGTCCAAGGATATCGAAGAAACCCAGGGTCATGCCGTCAACTACCCCCTCATAGACGGCAGCAGCCTGGAGATCGCGAAGGCCTATGACATGCTCCACCCCAACGCGAGCGGCGATGCGAAAGAACGCACGGCAGCCGACAATCAGACGGTCAGATCCGTGTTCATCATCGGCCCGGACAAGAAGGTCAAGGCGATGCTCACGTATCCGATGAGCACGGGACGGAACTTCGACGAGGTGTTGAGACTCCTGGATTCGGTGCGGCTCACCGCAGCGCACAAGGTGGCCACGCCCGTAAACTGGCAAGACGGCGACAACGTGATCATCGTGCCTGCGGTCTCGAACGCGGAGGCCCAGGAGCGGTTCCCCGACGGCTGGGAGTCACCGAAGCCCTACATTCGGATCGTTCCACAGCCGGACTAGTCCTGAACGGCTGAGGCTCGCCGCGGTAGCTTTCAACTTGACGGGTCAGCCTTCTCGGCGAGCGCCCCGAGGCAGATCCGCTCGCAGAGTTCTACGAAATCGATGCCGACAGCCCCAGCCGATTTCGGGAGCAAGCTACCGGCACTCAGTCCCGGCAGCGTGTTGACTTCAAGTACCCATAGCCCATCCTGAGAATCCATTCGGAAGTCCACACGACTGTAACTTCCGAGCTTCAGCTCCTCATGGGCGCGGAGCCCGAGCGTCTGCACCCGCGCGGTAATTTCCGGTCTGATGTCGGCCGGGAAAATCTCCCGAGCCGCGTCCGGCTGGTACTTCGCCGTGTAGTCGAAGATATCGCCCTCGGCCGGGATAATCTCGCCCACGGCTAGCGCCTCGCCATCCAGGATTCCGACCGTCAGCTCACGGCCGGGGATATAACGTTCCAGCATCACCTCTTCGTCGAACGCCGTGGCCGCCGCGATCGCGCACTCAAGCTCCTCTGCCTCCCTTACCAGGCTGAGCCCAACGGTAGAGCCCTGTCCGTTTGGCTTCACGATCACGGGGAACCCCAAACGTTCACGCACTACCTCAAGCGAGACCGGTGCCATTAGCCAGTCAGGCGTCGGTACGCCGGCGCCTAGAAACAGACGTTTCGCGACGTTTTTGTCCATGGCGAACGCACTGCCCAGCGCACCACTACCGGTGTAGCGCAGCCCGGCCATGTCAAGGAGTCCCTGAATGGTGCCGTCCTCACCGGAACCCCCATGCAGCGCTAGAAAGACCAGATCCACTTCGACCGACTGGGGAAGGACGGCCAACGCGGAAAGCTTCGCGTCCGTGTCCCCGAGCTTGTCGGGGGGCGCCCTGTCAATTCCCGCCCTTAGCAACTCATGCTCCTCGCTGGGCGAGAGCACACCGCGGCTTGATTCGACTGCGATGACCTCGTGCCCTGCGCGACGCAAGGCATCGACGACCTGAGAGCCGCTGGCGACTGAGACGTCCCTCTCCATGCTGGTGCCGCCCAACAACACGGCTATCTTCACGAATGTCTCCTGGTCTCGGCTGGCCCGGGATTGTACTGTAATGCAGCGCCATGCCGCGGCCTTATAATCACGCCACCCGATAGAGAGCGGACAACCTCATGAAGATGACCGGTGCAGAGTTCATCGACTGGCCGAATAAGGCAGTGACCCTGATGGGCATGTCCGGTGTCGGCAAAACGACGCTCGCCAACTCCCTGCCCAAATCCAAGTGGTTTCATTATTCCGGCGATTACCGGATCGGCACGAAGTACCTCGCGGAACCCATCCTCGACAATATCAAGCGTCAAGCAATGCAGGTGGACTTCCTAAGGGACCTCCTGAGGAGCGACTCCATCTACATTGCAAGCAACATCACGGTCCACAATCTAGTGTCCGTGGCAACCTTTCTCGGAAAGATCGGAAGCATCGACTCGGGCGGACTGTCAGTCGAAGAATTTAAGGAGCGCCAGCGACTCCACAGGTTGGCAGAGATCGGAGCCATGCGCGATGTTGCACAATTCATAGAAAAAGCGAAAAAAATCTATGGCTATAAGCACTTCATCAATGACACAGGCGGCAGCATTTGCGAGCTGGACGATGAGCGAACCATCGAAGTCCTAGCCGAACATACGCTGATCCTCTATCTGAGCACCGACGAAGCGATGGAAAAGAAAATGATCCAGCGCGCAATCGACGATCCGAAACCAATGTATTACCAGGAAGACTTTCTGGACCAGCAGCTGGGCCTGTACCTGGCCGAAGTCGGGCTGAGCGATCCTGGAGAGATCGTCCCAGACGACTTCGTTCGCTGGATCTTCCCCCGCCATGTGGAGCATCGACGCCCCAAGTATCAGGCAATCGCCGACGCTTACGGCTACACGATCAATGCACGCGCAGCGGAAAATGTCGAGTGCGACTCCGACTTCCTGGAGCTCATCGCCGATGCGCTCGCCTGAACCACTCGCGGCCTAAACCCCAAGGGCGGTCATCCACGCTAGCACGACGCCTCCGATCGCAATCGAGCCCCAGAACCGCTGTACCTCTGGCCCCTCTGGTAACTCGAGCCTCGCCATTAAGGCACCGAGCGCGAAACCGGAAAGAAATCCAGTGAGGTGCGCCAAAACGTCGACGTTTTCCCCTTCCACCCCCGAACCGGTACCTGTGAATGCCAGGAGTCCAATCCCCGCAGTCACCGGTGCGATACGCGTTCGCCACGGGGTCTCCTTCCAGAACCCTCGCCGCCAGGTGTAGGCGACAAGCAGCCCCAATGCGGCGAACACGGCCGTGGAGGCCCCGATGGCTAGATGCCGGGCGGGTTGTATCAGGGCGTTCAGGGCATTACCAAGCGCGCCCCCTCCCACTATCGTAGCCCAACCAATGCCCGGGCCGAGATAGCGGCCCACGTACAGCCCAAAGAAACCACCGAAGACGATGTTGCCGGCAAGATGGCTGATGTCCACGTGCAGGGTTAGCGCAGTCAATGTACGCCACCACTCGCCCGCCAGCACGCGGGTGGAGTCGATTCGCCCCGACGCCAACCAGTCGTAGTCGAACGCATAGCGGCGTGCTAACACAGCAACCGCCAGTAATACCACTACGTAAACCAGCACCCCTCCCCAACCCGTGCTGAGCTCGGCAATGGCTCGCACCCCCACTGGCGGCGCCCGACTCTCCGCCGCATACTCCGTAAGTTCCGCGCTGGCTTGCGGGGCGAGCTCCGCCGGCACGCTGATCATCCAACGGCCATCCAGGCGAGTAAGCTCATGTTCGATCTCGAGCGCGGTGAGCACGAGTCCCGCCTCGGTTGACTGACGCTGGTCCCGAGCCCTCAGTACCACGACCCATGCTTCCGTACCCACGGCCATTCCTATCCTTGATCCGCCTCGCACCACGACTGTATCTTGCAGAGCATAAGATCATCCGAGGCAGACGTCATGAGCGAGCCCCTTTTTTGTTACCGTTGCGGCCATTCTCTGGAGACACTCCCCCTTCCCCTGGGGCGCCGGGACGAGTGCCCAAACTGTGTCGCGGAGCTGCATGTGTGCCGAATGTGCCTGTTGTATGACCCGCGGGAACCCACCGGATGTTCGGAGGAGGACGCTTTGGAGGTTTTTGAAAAAGAGCGCGCTAACTTTTGCGACTACTTCAAGCCGGATCCCAACGCTTACTCACCGGGTCTCGTGGAGGCTCAGAGCCGCGCGGAGTCACAACTCGCCTCCCTGTTCGGAGACGAGCGAGCTAGCAAGGAGGGAGAACAGGCCGCTGACGGCAGTGGCGATACGGTAAAAGAAGATCACTCGCTGCGCCAAGCCGAAGAACTGTTTAAGTAGCTCGGCCGTATTGACATGAGCGTAATCGGGCCCAAACTATCGCTAGTGGACGTTCATGATCAGTGGGAATTGTTATGAAAGTTCTCCGGTGGGCTGCTTGGGGCTGCATCTTCTTGCTAACCGCGTGTGCCAATCGCCAGACCCAACCTCAGTCCGAACCGATCGCAACGGCGCCCTATCAGGTAGATACCGTTCTTCGCGAGGCGGAAAACTTCTTCGGTCGTGGCGCCCAGGGCGTCGCGGATGCGCTCAACCGGGTGTTCGCCGAAAACGGCCCGCCAGGCGCCTATATCAAGGGCGAGGAAGGCGGCGCTGCCATCGGCGTTGGCCTACGTTATGGCCACGGGACGCTCTATCTGTCCGACGGCAGTACGAGCAAGGTTTACTGGCGAGGCCCTTCGGTGGGAATTGACGTAGGTGGCAGCGCTGCGAAGGCCTTCGTGCTGATTTACGACCTGGCAACGGTCGATGATCTTTACCAGCGCTTCGGGGGGGTGGAAGGCAGTCTGTACTTCGTGGGTGGGGTCGGGGTCAACTACAACCGCCAAAGCGAGACCGGCGGCATCGTGCTCGCCCCGGTGCGGTTTGGCGTCGGTTGGCGCCAAGGCGTCAGCATCGGCTACTTGCACCTATCGCCGGAACGCTCCTGGGTGCCTTTCTAACGGATTGAGCGGCGCGGCGCTTGCTACGCGCCTTACATCAAGCCTTCAAGCAACCTCGCAGCTCCGCTACTAGGGTAGACCACGCGGTCGAGTTTCGCCGAGTCGATGCTCAGATTCTCCATATGCTCAGATCGGAGCAGATCGGGGCGAAGCGCAGATACGGCTATCTGAAATTAGAAGGGCTTTCTTTTTTAAAACAGAATGTTACGCAGAAAAGGCGCGCCAAATCGATCTAGTCGACAGCGTAGCGGGCGAGCGCATCCTCATCCCAAGTCACGCCTGTTCCGGGTCCCGTGGGCACCCTCGCACGACCCCCAGAGATGCTGATCGGCTCGAGGATGAACGGCTCTGCCCAATCGACGTACTCAAGCCAGTGAGCTGTCGGGGTCACCGCAAGCAAATGGACGCTGACCTCGGGATAGAGATGGGATGACATCGGGATACCAGCCTCGGCGGCCAGCTTCGCCGCCCGTAGCCATCCGCTGACGCCGCCGATCCGCATTAGATCCACCATCGCGTAATTCAACGCATTCATAGCGATCGCTGTCGCTAGAACGTCCGGCCCGCTGAAATTCTCGCCAATCTGAATCGGTGTGGTGAGTGCCTCGGCCAGTTTAGCGCTACCGACTAAGTCCCCGTACGCTAGCGGCTCTTCGATCCAGTACAGGCCCTCATCCTCAAGGTCTCTTCCGCGTACCAACGCATCGGCGACGGACAGCGCCTGGTTGTAGTCGGACATCAGTAGAGACGTACTCGGGATGCCGGACCGCACAGCACGGACCGCTTCAAGATCCTCGTCAGGATCCGCACGTCCGAGCCGGATTTTGATCGCGTCGAATCCATCTGCTAGCAAGCTGTTCGCTTCGTCCACCATCTCCCCCGAGGCGGCGGTGGACAAGCCCAGGCCGTTGCTGTTGTAGGCGGAGACAGTATCGACGCCGCGGCCCAGATAACGCCCAAGTGGCAACCCAGCAGCTCGCGATAGCGCATCCCAGCAAGCGACATCAAGCGCGGACAGAGCCATCCCGACGACGCCGCTGGTGCCCAGGAGTGTGAAGTGATCACGACAGGTTTGACCTATATCCCCGGGCTCCAACAACGCGCCTTCGATCAGCTCACTCGCCACCTGGAGCATGTCCCTCATCATCGGAGCTGCCACGTCCATATAACAGAACGCCTGAGCACGCCCGGTTACGCCTTCAACGGTATAGAGGTCCACCAAAAGGAAGGGTGCCGTCGCCATCCGAGTCGCACTGGTGCTTAGCGGGCGGCGCATCGGCGCTCTCACGATGCGCGCCCGGACGCTGCGCACGGTGAGCCGCGGGTGTTTCATGACCTCCGTTTAGCGCACTGCTCAAGCGCCTCGGATACCATCTGGTTCGCCGGTGTCGGGATACCGGCCTCACGCCCGAAGCGCGTGACTGCACCGCTCAACCAGTCCAGCTCCAGCGGATTACCGGCCTCAAGATCATGATGCATGGACGACGTCATGTCAGCGGGAAGTCCATCGGCAAATTCGAGACGAGTCTCAGCAAAATCCTCCGGGAGTGCGACACTCCGCGCGCGCGCCACAGAAACGGTCTCGCGCATCACGCTGAGCAGAAGCGCCCG
>Ga0310125_10002021_pt1 | contig 10491 bp, 14 predicted proteins | sample CB11b_Tmax_Bot8__FD_203508 | JGI IMG/M metagenome (GOLD analysis project Ga0310125, IMG submission 203508) | Marine microbial communities from Western Arctic Ocean, Canada - CB11b_Tmax_Bot8 | ecosystem: Environmental > Aquatic > Marine > Oceanic | place: Canada: Western Arctic Ocean | collected... | reverse complement strand
ATCTTGCCTAGGTTAGGCTAAGTTACTTTCTAAACATCCATACATGTTAAGCATTTACTAAAACTACTAAAAATTTAAAAGGCAACAAAATCTCTTGTTTAAAACTAAAACTATTCATATATGGCATTTTAGTCATTTTTACAAAAAACATTATGTTATATAAGGTCCTGTGTACTTTAATCCCACCCTGATGGAAGACCACCAGGAGTCTTAGATTTAAATTATCAGAAATAAAAGCCCCAAAACAACAATGTCTCTTTGAAAATAGAGGTTTTTTCTGTATACCCTTAACACCCTCTTGCCCCACAACCCCCACCCCCTCAAATATTTTTCCCGGAGGATGTTCCAGAGACTGGAGTGTAAGCAGTGATTAGCACAAATCTTCTTTACTGCCTCACCCAAATGGGCAGTTGACACTAACCCTTTAATGGGTTTTCAGCCATTCCCAGCTTGGGGATCAGCTGGTGTGTTGCTCTAAAAATGGTGGGGTCCAAAAAGTTCTCACATAGAAGACTTTTATAAAATCAATTTTTTTTGGCAGTCATATGTGGGAAATTTCTAAATAATTTAAGGTCTTCCATCAGAATGTCCAAAAAGTTTCCCGTTTGGTTAGATTTAGCTGGGTCGGGTTAGGTTAGGTTTGGTTGGGTTAGGTTAGGTAGGGTTGAGTTAGGTTTGGTTTAGTTAGGTTAGGTTTGGTTGAGTTAAGTTAGGTTAAGTCTTGGCGGGGGATGTATATGTTCCCCCGACGGGAAAATGTTGACACGAAAATATTTCCCGTCGGGTTAGATTTGGCTGGGTTGGGTTAGGTTAGGTATGGTTGAGTTAGGTTAGGTAGGGTTGAGTTAGATTTGGTTGAGTTATGTTAGGTTTGCTTGAGTTAAGTTGGGTTAAGTCCTAGTGGGGAATGTATATTTCCCATCAGGATTTGATTTGGCTGGGCTAGGTTAGGTTAGTTTTAGTTGCAAATTATTAGTTCCCATCAAGGTTGTCTTGAAATAAATAGTTTTTACTGGGACAAGGTAACATTTATTGATTTTTACCTGTTTGATATTGTCTCCTCCACCTGGTTTACTTCATCACAAGATGCGGATAGCTTTTCCTCCATCAAATTGTTAGTGGCCATAATTAGCTGGTCTGCAAGTAAATTGAACACTATTTTGTGCGCCTAGTTTGTATAACTAAACAGGATAATGTTGGTTACAGTAAACTTTTATTATTTTTATTTATCAACAAAGCATCCATCATCATTGTCATCCTCGCTATCGTTGTCGCTGCTCTCGGCTTCATCATCTCCGTCATAGCCCTCTACCATTAACTCGTTATTTTGGCCACCATTCCTCCACTCCATTTCAACCAGGGTTCTGAACACCAGAAAGTTGCTAAGTAAAGATTCCAAAAATTGGTTTTCTTTCAATAACATTGTTTGTTTATCGTAAGTACCTGTAGAATGTAAAGGCTTTCCTTGCTGCATTTAACCTCCTCGTGAGCCAGAGAGGAATCTGTACCTCCTCGATCATCATCACATAATTGCCGCTGGGTACAAAAGTTGGGTAATGGTTCTACTATTTTTTTACTTTACCAAGAAAAAACTGTCACATATACTTTATAAACATAAAGAGAAAATGCCATTACCCAATTTCCCTTGTCTCCGCCTCCACTACATGGCCAGTATTGCTAGATATTTTGAATTTTGACTTTGTCTGAAAAACTAGACGTTTTTAATCTTGAAAATGTAAACAAGCCAAAAATTGTTTTATTTTAGGGGAGATAGAGATTTCGATGGAGCCTACAAGCAAAAAGTCAATTTGAAGTAAAACAATGTTAATCCCAAATAGCCCTATTATACTGTAACCATGTCTTCTCTTCAAATAGCATAACTGTAACCATGTCTTCTCTTCAAATAGCATAACTGTAACCATGTCTTCTCTTCAAATAGCATAACTGTAACCATGTCTTCTCTTCACATAGCATAACTGTAACCATTTCTTCTCTTCAAATAGCATAACTGTAACCATGTCTTCTCTTCAAATAGCATAACTGTAACCATGTCTTCTCTTCAAACAGAATAACTGTAACCATATCTTTTCTTCAAATAGCATAACTGTAACCATGTCTTCTCTTCAAATAGCATAACTGTAACCATGTCTTCTCTTGAAATAGCATAACTGTAACCATGTCTTCTCTTCAAATAGCATAACTGTAACCATGTCTTCTCTTCAAACAGAATAACTGTAACCATATCTTCTCTTCAAATAGCTTAACTGTAACCATGTCTTCTCTTCAAATAGCATAACTGTAACCATGTCTTCTCTTCAAGCATGTAGTTGAGTACATCCTGACAGGATACAGTTGAGTTGAACCCTGGAGATCTTTCTCTTACCACATCATATACTTGTTTTGTTGTATATTTCATCTGACCTACAACATATTTAAACGTTCAAGTCTAGGCTGGGTCAACATATATGTAACCAAGCCTTAATTATTGTCGTCAGTGCTCTCGGCTTCATCATCCCCGTCATTGCCCTCTACCACATACTCATTATTTTTGCCACCGTTCCTCTACTCCATTTCAACCAGGGTTTTGAACACCAGAAAGTTTCTAAATAAAGATTCAAAAAATTGGTTTTCTTTCAATAACATTGTTAGTTTATCGTAAGTACCTGTAGAATGAAATGACTTTCCTTGCTGCATTTAACTTCCTCGTGAGCCAGAGAGGAATCTTGACCTCCTCAAATACCATCAGATCATTGCTATTGAAAAAAGTGGTGTAATGTTTCAACTGTAAGTTTACTTTAACAAAAAAATAGTGGGAAAGTAAATCTCATTACCCAATTTCCATTGTCTCCTTGGCTAATATTGATAGCCCTGAATTCCCCATAGCCATAGAAGTCCCAATTTGCCTTGATGTCGGCAGCACCGGTTCTGGCCCAACAATTTATCCAAGAGGTCATCTTGACAAATAAACAGCCAATTATCTGAAAGCATGTGCTTATTTTTAGTACAAGAATCAAAAAGTACACAAGCTTTCTATTTCATGAAAGTGTCACAGGTGTAAATGGCAAAATCTCCAAAGATTACAATGTGGGGGGAGATGTTGTTGATCTCATCCTCCTTCTCTGACAATTCCCTGCTTTCAGTGGCATCCACATTGACATCCATGGAGCAGTCCAGGTCTTCTCCTCCACTTGAGAAATCCTCCTCGGAACTCCACTCTCCGGTCTCATTTGCATCGAAGAGTACGGCCATTGAGACATCAGATCCACTTGTAACATTCTCCTCTGAGTCCTGTCTGTTGAGCCAATTGTCAAAACAGGTCTCTTCATAGCTCTCAAACTCCCTAGATAATATACATTTTATATATAAAGAAACAAGAATAAGCTCTATCAACATCTGCATTCCTTTAAATCAATATAAACAGTTATCAACTTACAAGCTACTGACAAACTTCCTTCTGTCTGCTTTGACTTGTCTAACAAGCCGCCAAAAGGGGACACTCTGCGAAGGACAATCCATAATGAAGATTTTTAGAACCTTATCTGAAAATAATAAAAATAATATTCAAACTATTAATACTAATCACATAAGATGCACTGCAATTGTGACAATAGAATAATGCATATCTGGATATGAGATGAAAATAAAGGGTTCTATTCTGTACCCACATTCACACCCCCAGCTCCCCCTCAACTATTTTAAGTTTTCAAATTCCCTCACTATATCTTCCCTTCGACAGATATACTACGACTTCATTCTGAAAATCAGCAATCCATTTTTCACGGGGAACGACATGGTATCGCTGGTAAAAGTCTTTGTATGTCATTATTAGGTTTTCTGACTGGAGGTATTGCTCAAAGGCGATGAGAACATCAAGGACTTGGAAGTTTCTTTGAATGTGAACCTCATAGGATCTTTGATCCATTTTGACCTTAAGTGTTTTGTACCAACTATACATGGGATCCAAATGTTCAGTACTATTTCTCTCGAGCATTAACAGCACGCCAGGTTCAGCCTCGTTTCCCTCGTCTCTGATTATTAGAGAGGACTCCATTGTACAAAACAAAATCTGAAAATCATGAATTTATTATCTCATTTATGTACAACACAACATTATTTTTAACTATTTTTTTCATAATGACTAGCAATTGCAAAACGCTTCGCATTACACCCACACATGACACATTAATTAGGGATTTAATATATAGATTTGCTTTCTGCTGAGCCTGTCCATCTGGATATCTACCAGGTGTTGTCGCATTTCTAAAAAAAAATATTTAAAATAGTTTAAGAATTTTTATTTTAAAAAGTTGTAGTCAGTATATGTCAATGCGACAAGTAATAATTACCTATACTTGCCCCACTGGGTGAACTGGAGTTTCTTCCTCCCGCGAGATTGGATGTAAAGTTGGAGTAAGCGTAGCACCCAATTAATAAAAAGGCGTCATTTTAGAGGTAGAAGGAGTAGCTTGCATAACGCTGGGGGGGGGGATGAGACTTGTAGTAGGCCAGTTGGCTGTCAGATACTATATTTTTGGTCGGCAGTTGGTTTAGAGTGTCCAATGTGGGGATGACAAGCGAGTACCCATTGATATAGTTAGTATAGTACAGGTGTATTGTGGCATTGGTTTCATCATCTCCTAAAATGGACCGGCACCCACCATATCCAGACTTGTGGTGTATCCATACATTGACGTTGAAAACTCTGACAAACCGATGGAAGCAAGGCCCGTCTTGCCATTCATTAAGGAGGCAAGTTGAATTACATTGTGGGTAGCCAGTGTCATCTTTTGTCTCAACAGGCTCGAAAAGAACTTTCTTGACCTTATGGCACAAATATTTTTCAACACAATCTGATCCCTGAATAAAGGCAATAGCTGGAGCGAGACAAAGGAATCCATCAGCATCAGCCTTTAGTGTGTCGAAGGTTTCAGCTCCATTGATACAGTCACAGGTTCTGCCAGTGTTCCGTTCTGAGAAGAGAGAGTCCGATGCTTTCCTCAACTTTTCAAACCTCTCTCTCAAGGTTCTGGGGGCTTTGACACCGAGAGCGGCTTCGGCAAGCTGGTTGACTTTATTCTCGAGGTACTCAACATTCTGATTGAGCCAGAATGACATCTTTATTGCAAATCAACACTGAAAGAGAAGTATAATTACAGTATTTCTGTTTGGTTTGTCATTGTAAGTAAACTAAATAAGAATATTTTCTTACATTAAATTGTTTGTATTGCAGCAGAAGTATTAGACTTGCTTTCTGTTTCTAATGCGTAGAAATTCTGTGTCTGAAACATTTATTGGTGATACCAAAACACAGCATTATTAATAAACTGAATATATATTTTGCATCATACAATTGAACGGCACATTTGAACTCCTACTAAAAGACTCTATGTGCACACAAACGTTGACCAAGAGAACAGGATGTCAATTCAAATTCTTCTTTCATCCAACGGTGTACCCAAGCGCAGTACCAATCCAGTTGCTGACTGAGATTTGCAAAATTTCAAGGTATGGAAGGCCAGGTATCCGCCTGAATCCAGGCATGGTCCCCAATGGACTCTGGAGCTAAAAGAAAGCATTGATAGCATCTTGTTTAGTAAACTTAACATTATAACTAACCCTGAATCTGTCGAGACTATGCAATGCGCCGATGTGCTGGGGAGGGGGGCCTGAGATATGGGATCAACCCCTAAGGTTCCTCAGGTTCCTAAGATAGTCCAAAAAAGGATCCATTTCATATATTTCTATGCCTGAAAGCAATTTAAGTTTACTGTCTAGGACTATAGAGCTATGATTTTTTATTCGTACATTTGCTTCTGCTCAACTTCAGTCATATTGCTAGCTTCCCTTCTGACACCCGTGACAACTTTAGCCCTGGTAAACACCCACTCTGTCATTTCTTTCCATTTTCTATATTCTTCATCCAATAACAGGCTTTGTTCACCCTCATCAGACTGCTTTTTCAATATTGAAGACTCCATATCAAATGTGTCATCCATTGCAGATGGACTAAAACATCTATTAATGATCTAGATATTGTTCCCAAAGTAAATATAGTTAGTATGATCCCAAGTATCTAAAATGAAGCAACATAATATGAGACATATAATATAAATCCAACATAATTAATTATTATTGTTCTATAAACATAAACATTAAGGTATGACAACACCTAAATTATTTATTTAGAAACAAATCAGACAGAGGAAAACTTTACTTTAAGCTGAAGTGATTACAACGGTGGAACAGCACCTGTAAAATAAAGCAAGGTTATGTTTGATGCAGTATCTTTAACACAGTAGAATGTTTTACCTTTGTTTTGGTTGGAAAGTTTCTCCAAGTTTTTCTCTAGTAAGTTTAGCATTGGCAAAATGACCTTTATTTGGTTCAAGAGATGTATGTTTATATTTAACCAATCTTCTTCTTGATAAGATGCTTTGACTTTCCTTACTTCATACTTTTCTCTCAGATCAATTTGGTTGGCGATCTTCTGAAGTAAAGCTATATAAGACATTGGGTCCAAATCTATTTGTTATTAAACATTTCTTTTATCACAACCAATTCATCTTGTACCTCTTCAATGTCTTTCTGACTAAGTTCCATTGATTCCACCGTAATTTTCCTTTGATTTATGTACCATTTTTTGTACTGCCTTATGTCCAACCATAACTTGCTTATAACCAACCATTGTTTCTTATTGGTAGTATCACAGAAAAGATTTACAGTTCCATTATATGAGATCATCTCATAAAAAATAAATGCTCCAACTTCACACCCCATCTTATACACCTGAGAAACTCTTGTAATAAGTTTTCCATAATCCATGAAGAATGTTGGTCCATATACAGGGTTTTGAAATAAGGATGTACTCATTATTGTTAAATCTTTTTGCTATTGGAACATATGGTGGACTAACTGTTGCAATCCAGAGGTTGCTTTGATGATTTGGATATGTGATTGTAAGTGCTACTATTGATAAGTTTTGGATTCGTCTTATTCAAAGATGGAACAGGTGGGGTCACTTAGACACTTAAATGGATCGGTCCATTGTTCATATGGTTTGACATTGTTTAACTTTTAATCAAAAATTGAAAAATACGCTTTGTTTACATTTTTAAACTGTCACTTCTAGCTACAGTTTCTGTTGCCCTTCATCAGAGGGGTGACATGCTGAACTGCCTCAATTCATTCAATCCGCATCCTTCCACTAGATCCTAGATCTGTCTCCTTTTGCTCCATAGACTCCAGCCCAATTTAGAAATTTGAAAATTCCCAGTCTTGTGTCACTCCTAGCTCCCTTGAAGTGAGAATAATCCTGGTAGTCTCAGTTCCCCCACGTCCATTCTCCAGAATCTCCTCCGTTGTATCCGGTCCACCAGGAACTTCCTCAAGTCTGGAGAGCCTCCTCCCATCTTCTTCCTCTCCAGACATTGTCTCTTCTCCGGTGTTCCTTCCCCCTCGGCTCCTCCCTTTGCTCCTTTCTCCTCATTCTCCCTTTTCCTTTTTTGGATCGCCACTATAGCTCTCCCCTCCACCAGTGCTCTCCTCCTTTCATCTTCCTTCAACCACTCTCTCCTCCCCCTGCTTGTGGTAAATAGGAGTTTCCACTCTCCATCTACCTCGTGCCATCCCTGCTCAATGTAGTCCCATACTCCCCATCCTCCTCTCTCCCACCTCACAATGTCTCCTCCTCTCTCCTCCTCCTCCGTCCTTTGCTCCATAGCCTCCTCATGCCTGTCCATGCCGGTTCTCCAACCGCCTGGGCTCCACACTGCTCCATAGTACGTCTCCTCTTCCTCCTCCCCATCCTCCTCCTCCTGTCTTCTGCTGTCTCCTCTCTCTACAAGTGTAGTCTCTTTTACTCTTCGTTTTTTATTTACAACACAGTGACTGACCTGCTCCGGTGCTGCCCGAGCCGCCGTCTTCGTCCTTGTCACTCAGGTTTGCCAGGCCGGGGGTATGTTCCCCCTGTCTCCTGGCATCCTCCTCGTTGTCGTTGTCAGTCCGATGGGTCGTCTGCCACAGTCATTCTTCCCCCTCCGCGTTGCGAGCTTCCTCTTTCCTCCGTTTGCTCCTCTCCATCTCTTCCTCCTCCAGTCTCACCTCACCTCTCTCTACAAGTGTAGCACCCTTTACTTCTTTTAATTTTATCTCGACATAGTGACTGACCTGTCCCGGCACAATGGCGTGTGTGCCGCCATGGTGAGGTTGGCTCGCGCCTACCCCGATTCCGGAATTGGCGACGGTCCCGGTGCTGTCCGAGCCATCCTTGTCACCCGGATCTGTCAGGTTGGGGGTGAGTTCCCCCTGTCTCCTGGCATCCTCCTCGTTGTCGTCGTCCATCAGTTCACCTCTCTCTACAAGTGTAGCACCCTTTACTTCTTTTAATTTTAACTCGACATAGTGACTGACCTGTCCCGGCACGATGGCGTGTGTGCTGCCATGGTGAGGTTGGCTCGCGCCTACCCCGATTCCGGAATTGGCGACGGTCCCGGTGCTGTCCGAGCCGTCCTTGTCACCCGGATCTGTCATGCCGGGGGTGAGTTCCCCCTGTCTCCTGGCATCCTCCTCGTTGTCGTCGTCCATCAGGTGAGATGTCTGCCAGAGGCATTCTTCACCCTTGGCGTTGCAAGCTTCCTCCTCCTTGTAAGTGCTTCTTCAATATGTCTCAGCTTTACACATCTCACAGTTTGTCGTATATTATTCACTCTGGGTTCCATTTTTAGTTAGTTTTTGTTTGCTCTATTGGCTTTGTTTTAATATACCTGAAAAAGGGACTCTGTTTACGGAAATAAAACAAAACAAATACCCATTATGCTAAATTACAAATTACAGAAATTTTATTTAGTTTGCATTTTTTCTCTCTTCACGTCCTTTCTTGTCTATCCTTCTCGTCTCCCCAGCCCCTCCATCAACTACAAAATATAATCAAGTTATCAACAAAATCATGCTTTCATAAACTGTCTATTACCTTCATTAGCTAGTTCAGCATGCAGCTCCTCCAGCCATTCATCCATTTCCTTTGCCTTCTTTTTCCACAGGAAGTCTCTAGCTGCGATTGCGATTCTATCCCTGGAATATGCAATACAACATAAATCCAATAGAGGTATCAAAAAATCTCAATTACCTATAGGACTCCCAACACATACCGTATCCATGCTTGATCCAATTCTCCTCCTTCTCAGCTGCCCCCGGACCTTCCCAGAGGTTGATGGCCTTGGCATCCATCATCACAATACAATACATACTAAGTTGTTGATATTTTGTATCTGAAATATGAACAACAGTAGAAACATGCACACATGCACTCCAAAACGATGAACAAGAATACAAAAAAAACCAATGAACACGTCTAATACAGGAGTAACTATCACGTTTAACTGTTGCTTAGTTGGAGGATGAGTCGGAAGATCCTGACACCAGTCCTGGTGGGGGAGCTGTCAGCCTCCCCTAAAAAAGAAACTTATTAATATATGAAATAAAGCCTCAAGTCATTTTTTTTGCAATCTACTTACTCGACCCAACATTTCCAACTCCGCAAAGAACTCGTCGGTCACCATTCCACCTCCTAACAAAAGAAACTTATTAAAATATGAAACAAGTACTAAGTGCTGCCTACTCTACTTACTCTACATATTCATAATTCTCTAAGGCTTGTCTGACTTTCATACAAACTCTCCATAGGCTATCCCAAGTTCTAATCACTTCTCCAATCACTGCCGCAAATCTATACCTCCTGCTACTGTGACAGCCTTCAACTAAAACACAAACGCCTTCATCTAAAACAGTCTTTTCACTAACGCTTTCAACTAAAACACAAACGCCTTCATCTAAAACACAAACACCTTCATCTAAAACAGTCTTTTCACTAATGGTGACGGCCAGCCAACAAAGCCACTTACCCGATCCCGAGAAGAGATTGTCGGAGACAGGATCGTCCTGAGTCGATCGATTGGTTTGGGCCTCTTTTCGTCCCTCCGAACCTTCCTGGGTGATGCTGGTAGCAGAACTGGATGGCCCGATAATGCTTACAGCGCCTGGAAATTCGGGGCGCAGATGCAAGAAGTGTCTTGGTTGGTTTGCCATCAACACCCCATACGGAGTAGGCTCTCCAGCCTGAGGATTTGTCTCCCCCACTGGCGCTGGGACAGAGGGAACCTTTTTGTCCTTATTGGGCAAGGATAAGAACTCGTTTATCTTGGGGATATCTTCAGAAAACTCGACGAGTCCCGCACTCGCATTGGCACAGATCCTGTTCATGTCGATCTCCTCCTCCCTCTTTCTCTTGTTCCGTACATTCTTTGTGGCAGTCTTGTGCTCACAGCACAACTTCTTTGCAGACTTGGATTGGACCGAGGCGGTCCATTCCTCGAACTCTCGACCAAATTCTGGAGTGGATTTGCCTCCAAAGACCTGGAAGACCATCTCCCAGTGGCCCACTGAGAGGAAATGTTGAAGGCGGTTGTTCCGATGGGGCAATCCTGTGGAGCACCA
>Ga0310125_10002020_pt1 | contig 10493 bp, 9 predicted proteins | sample CB11b_Tmax_Bot8__FD_203508 | JGI IMG/M metagenome (GOLD analysis project Ga0310125, IMG submission 203508) | Marine microbial communities from Western Arctic Ocean, Canada - CB11b_Tmax_Bot8 | ecosystem: Environmental > Aquatic > Marine > Oceanic | place: Canada: Western Arctic Ocean | collected... | reverse complement strand
GTTGGTGGGCCATCACAAATCTACGCAACTTGGCATTTTTGAGAAAGCCCTGGTCTAGTTTGCGGGGTGCAATCCGGCCATCTTCAGATCGATCAACGGCGTAATTAGACTCGTCAGGTTTCAACTCCGCTTCGCACAACTTGAGGGCTAATTGGCCAACGCTGTCGACCTCATGAAATGGAAACACTTTTTCTATGACCGTCCAGCCGTGCGTTCGAAATTCTTTATGGTTTTCGGGAGAAAGTTTCATGTTAATAAACCACATCGATTATGGTAGTATCGTAAAAAGATCAAAAGATTTAGCAATCATGGCTGATCAAAACCTTGGCATTGTCAGTGATGAAGATCGTTTCCAGTTTGAAACACAGGGTTTTCTTGTTCTTCGCAACGTTCTTGGTGCTGATATGCGTGCGGTCATATTGGCCAGGTTGGATGAGCTTGAGACACGTGAATTTGACAAGGGCCATGTGACGCATTTTTCAATGGACAATCCCACCGAGGCCAGGCCCCAGCCGACACCGGGGTTCTCGATGGAGAGCACCACCAAATCCCGTGTCGACGATCACTATCTACGGATGAACGGCCTGCCTAATTTGGATCCCATTTTTGATCGCATGATTGATCATCCCCGGGTTTTGCCGTATCTGCAAGAGTTCATTGCCCAGCCGCAGCTTTCATTCTCCTGGTACATTGCCAAGGGTCTCGGGCCGCGATTTAGTCGTTGGCATAGCATTGATCCCATTTATTACCGCTACCGTGATGGCTTGATCCGTTCCCGGATGGTCAACACGGCCTGGTTTCTGACAGATAACGGGCCTGAAGACGGTTGCCTTTTGGTTGTCCCCGGCTCACACAAGAGAAATAAAAAGTTGGATTTTTCTGCTCACACGGGTTTGCAATTGCCGGGATCAATACGAGTGACGGGTAAAGCCGGGGACGTCGTCCTGTTCAGTGAGTGCACGCTTCATACGGGTGATGAAAAAATCAGCTCGGGTGTGCGGCGAAATCTCTATTATGTTTTTGCCGATGCCGACCATTGCCGGTTACAGCAACATCCCCGTATCCTCCGGCATGCCTGGTTTGCGCCCCACATTCGGGGGCGATTCAACGAGACGCAGAGAGAACTGACAGAATGGATGCGTTTCGTGGTCTGCAACGCTGAGGTCGGTCAATAACATTCTTGCGCAACGGCAATTGGCCTGTGAGAATCCGGTTAATCCTGTTGGTATCGATGTTACCAAGCCACGCTTGAGTTGGGTGCCCAGCCCATCGAGGTGTGATTGGCGCCAAAGTGGTTGTCGCATTGTATTTTCATCTAATGAAGCGAAGCTGGATGTTGGCGAAGGTGACCTGTGGGATTCAGGTAGGGTAAATTCGAATCTGTCGCTGCATATTCCTCATGGCGGCGTATGGATGGCTGTGCAGTGTTTGAAGTTGGCTCGGGTCAGGATCGGCTTGAAGCTCACCTTGGTGACGGGCAACCTCGTCCAATGGTCGCCATGAAGCGCTTCGTCGATAAGTTTGTTCTGTAGTTTGAAGTATGGGTCGGGTAGCAGTAGTCTGACCCGGTCGTGTTTGTAGTAAGTAAGCCCTCGCAGGTTGCCCATACGGTACTGTCGGGTAGGTTAGCTGAAGACGCAACAAGGCATGGTGAAGATGGAACGGATAGTTTTGATGGCATGGAGGATGAGGTGAGCAAGGACATCATCCTGACACTGGACTTCAACGACCATGTGGTGTCGGAGGATCGCGTCTGTGACGCCGAGTATATTGACCAGATCATTACGAAGGCGGCGCAAAGGAATGTAACGACAGTGCTCTGGCGAACGATGGCCGGTCCGCGTGGCCTTTACCGCAGTCGATCTGTTCCCACCTTCGAAGATCAAGAGATGAATCTTCACCCGAATTGGAAAGGGTTGCTGGACGTCGTCGACCCTCTCCAGGCCGCGGTCACCAGTGCGCACGCCCATGGCCTCAAGATCCTGGCATTTGCACCACTGCAGGATTACCACATTGTCCGCACCGACCAGAAAAACACATCACCATTTTACGACCAGCGACCTTATCTCAATTGGCTCAAGTTCGACGGCACACAGACTTATATGGGCATTCCGTGTTATGCCTACGATGAGGCACGCCGCTACTATCTGGACCATATTGAGGAAGTCCTGAACTATGGTGTGGATGGTGTCTATGTTTGTTTTAGAAGCCATGCGGGTGAACCGGCTGTGGCGGACGACCATGCGGCAGATGAGGACGACTCGTATGGTTACAACGAACCTTGGATGCAGCAGATAAGAGGGGAACTGGGGATCAGCCCATCGCCTGGGACAATCCGTGCCAGTTCCTGGTTGTCACGGCGGATGCAGATGCTTCGCGGAAGGTCATATACGATCCTTTTGCAAGGAGTGCGTGAACTCGTGGGATCAAAGCCCCTATGGGTGGGTGTTGCGGAGGAACCGGACCTGCTCATTGCGGGTAATACCGAAAAAGATAGACCGGCACACCATCGCGTTCGTCTGGACGTGAGTGGATGGTGCCGCAACGGTTTGGTTGATGCGGTTCTGGTTGTCACCGGTCGCAGCAACCCGTGCGACCCGTCCCCGGCGGAACTCTATCGTGACGCGACGGCACGGTTTGGGAAATCCCTGTATGCATGGCTCAATATGATTGCGTTTTTTCGTGGTCCGGACGGCAGTGCGCAGAAACGCACACCGACACCGGATGAACTGCGGGCAATTGTGAGAAGCGCTGAGGATGCATGCGTTGACGGTCTGGTTCTGCATGAAGTATTGGGCCTGGAGTTTTCGTATTTGAAGCGTGCGCCAGGAGACGTGTTGAGAGGGCCGCACCATGACCGTGATGCCCAATGGGATGCGTTGATGGGATAATTCTGTACGGCGTGTTGGGCGACGCCGGTTAGGCTGTGATCGCGAGCAACTGATAATTTGTTCATGGCACATGCGCATGTCATCCGGCAACCATCAGTGCCAATTAGAGGTCATAAGATGAAAAGTGATGTCGTCCTTACGATTGATTTCGGGGTACTCGTGATGAACGAGCAGCGTTTCTGCGACGCGGCTTACCTTGGTGAGATTATTGTAAAAGCGGCGAAACGGGGTATCAGGACGATCCTGTGGCGTACGCTTGGTGGTCCGAGCGGGCTTTACCGTAGTCGGTCCGTACCCACACCTGCGGATCACAATCCCAAATGGAAGGCGCTTCTGGATGCCTATGATCCGCTTGAAGCGGCCGTATCCAGTGCGCACAAGCATGGCATGAAGATCATGGCCTGGTCCACACTGCAGGACTTTCATTACGTGCGTTTTGGGATTCGTGGCGAAACCGGTGAACCAACGGTAATCAAGAACACGACCCCTTTTTTTGACAAGAATCCGTATCTGTACTGGTTGAGTGTAGATGGCAAGCGATTTCATGCGGGTATCCCGTGTTATGGTTACCAAGAAGCACGTAATTATTATTTGAATCACATCAAAGAGGTGATGGGATACGGGGTCGATGGGTTTTATGTCTGTTTCCGTAGTCATGCATTGGAGCCCGAACAGGACGATGAATTCGGATATAACGAACCATGGCGCAAACAGTTGCGCGATGAAACGGGAATCGATCCACCTACAGCGGAGATTCGTGATAATGGTTGGCTGGCATACAGAATGCAGAAAATTCGAGGTGCATCGTTTACGCAACTGTTGCGCGAGGTTCGCGAAACAGTCGGGGGCTTGCCTGTATGGGTCGGTGTGGCGCAGGAGCCGGATATTCTGGTTGCCGGTAACAGTGCCAAGGAAAACACGGACCGAGCTTTTCACCGTGCTCGATTGGACGTTCGTGGTTGGTGTCGCGAAGGGCTTGTAGACACAGTGATCGTGGTTGCCAGCAGAACGAACTGTGGTGATCTGTCAATCGCCGAACTCTATCGTGACGCAACTCAAGCCCACGGCAAGAAGCTTTACACATGGCTGAATATGATTGCTCAATTCTGGAACAATAAAGAAGGTCGTATGAAGCGAACGCCGTCACCCGATGAATTGCGGGCGATTGTGGCCAGTACGGATCAGAATGAAGTTGACGGGCTGGTTCTACATGAGGCAGCTGACTTGGAGTTTTCCTATTTGAGAATCTACCTCGATGGGACAAAGACGAAATGGGAAACCAAGGTCGAGCCCCAGTCGGATTGTGACGCCCAATGGGACTCACTGTTGGGCTAGCTGTAAGGTCATCAGGGCGGTCTGGTCATGAGGGTGCGATGAACGTTTTATGTGTACTGATCGACAGTTTGAATCGGCATTATCTTGCGCCCTATGGTTCAACTGAGATCCGCACACCCAATTTGTCATCGTTTGCCAATCGTGCCTTGGTATTTGACCAGCATTTCATCGGCTGCGGCCAAGGATGAAATGCCAGTCACTCTCAAAACCTACGGGCCGTGGGCGGTTGAGTGAGAATTGTTCGAATGTAATTGTACCGTCGGACCTCCCGTGTGTCGTTGGGCGGATGCTTTGTGGCGGCACCCGATATCCCCATCGGGAATGATAGTCAGCGCAAGAATATGTTTTTAATCCAAGAAATTCAAAAGGGCAGAGTATGCGTTGGGTACTCGGGGATAGTGTTTAATCGCCATGTCCAAATGCGCATAGGCACATAACACTGAGGTTAATTCTCGTAGTACAGGGTGAGAAAGTCTTCGCCGTTGTGACTGGTGCCGCCAGAGATATGTCCCATTAACTTGGGGCCAGCAAGTTGGCAGATTCTGGAAAGGTCTACTTCACGGATCTTATAACGCTCCTTCAGGTCGATAAGGACGTCATCAATGTCCTGGAGTTGAAGCCCTGACTTGTAGATATTCAGGTCAAACGAAGACCGGAGATTGTTTCCTTCGCCAACCTCGAGATAAATAAACACGCGGTCGGCACACCGCCGTGCAGCTCGTTGGATGATTTTGCGAACCTGTTCTGCGGCGCAATTATTATTGGCCGATTGGTATATTTTCGTGATGCGCTCGAGGATTTCAGACGTGTTAAGCATCGGGTAGCAGGTGTATTCGGAAATTGCCTGCTTGTTAGGGTGTTGGATATTCCACTTGTATCCCAGAAACATCAGTCTGGGGTGTGTTTTATGAGGGGCTTGCTTTATTTCAGCACAGATCTTGTCCCAATATTCTAAGTACACTCGGTAGCTGGCACCTTCCTCGTCATCTTCGAATCCGAGGAAGACCAAGTTCGCCCCAGAAATGTGTTTTTGGAGTTGGACCAAAAGGAACTTGGGCATTTGTAACTTGCAACAAATTTCATGTAGATCATCCATGTTTATATCTGCCAGGGAAATGCCGAGCAGATAGCGATTTGACAGCAGCTTGCCGGGGCTCATTTTAAATGAACGTTCATATCCACAAGGGATCTGCTGTTGTTCCAAAAGTTTTAAAGGCAAGGCTGCCTGTTGAGCTCGTTTGTTAAGCAAACCTGACCGGTACTGCTTGTGGTGCTTCTTCACGACATTAGGGTCTCAAATTGGGGCATGGCGGCATTGCTTGATAGGCTCCGTGGTGTCAGACGGTTTTAATTCACAGTAGGGAAGTCCATCTTTCATGTTTCAAGTCGTGAGGAAAACATACAGTACAGCGTGTCTGATAACCAAGCGAGCATTGTTGCACCCAGAAAAGGAGAAAACTCTAAGGCCCGCTTGCAGGCCTTAATCGCCCTGGTTTTGCATCTTGAAAACAGTTGCCGCGAGAGCGCCACCCGCCACGGGGCCGACGATGTAGAGCCAAACATGGCCTAGAGATCCGTTGCCGAGGATTGCGTGGATCAGATTCGGACCGATACCAACCGCTGGGTTGTAGGCGCCTCCGGATATGCCACCACCGGCAAATGCAGCTGCGGCAATTGTAAAGCCGATTGCGAGGCCATAGAAGGAGTTGCCTTCCGTTGACTTTGCGGTTGCGACGTTTAGCACGACCAGGGCTAGTGCGAATGTGTAGAAAAATTCAGTCAGCAACGCGGGCAACACCTTCACCCCCTCGCTAGGTGCTGGGCCAAACGTCTTTCCCATAATGACGTAGACCGCGAGAGCAGCAAGGGTGGCGCCCACGAGTTGGGAGACGATGTACGGTATCAACTCCTTGGAATCAAGCTTGCCTCGCAGCATCACCGCGATTGAGACAGCAGGATTGTAATGCCCGCCAGAGATATGACCGCCCATATAGACCATCACCATGAGCGTTGCTCCGATTGCCAGCGGTGCTACGGCTAATCCGGACAAGGTGGTCAGGCCGATCGTAAGAACCAGGAAAAAAGTTCCGATGACTTCAGTGAGATATTTCGGCATTGATTATTCCTCATTTAGTGTTCAAGAGAAATTTCATTCTAGCATAAATTACAATCGTGATCGTTCAGTGGCTAGCGGTTGGGCAATGAATATGGGTGAGTGGCTTTCCACGTTGATTTCCTGCGAGGCGACCCTTTGCAATCCGATGTTTAGTTGGATCAGCGGTGGTCAAGGTGGGTCAAGCTGATTATTGCCTTCACCAACCTCAAGATAAATAAATACGCGGTTAGCGCGCCTGAGCCAAGGCAAAGATATTTCGTTATCACGCTTTCCACTCCAGCCCCGGAGGCCATTTGCATGCTATTCGCCGTAGACCTTGCGCATTCCGATGTCGCCGAGCCAGTAGCCGTCAATATCAAAGAAAAGGCCCTTGGAGCGATGCCTACGTGCCAGACGCAGGAGATGCTGTTTCCTTTCTTTAAGTTTCCGGGATCGACCTTCACGGGCAAGGTCCAGAAGGTCGAATGCAATCTCCATGTGACGCAATGTCACGGCCAGGCGGGCGAGTAATTCTTTTGTACGTGGCTGGCGGCTCGTTTTACGACGAGCACGGTTCAGGAGCTTTGTACATTCGTTTACCCAAAGGCGACCTTGGGAGACCTCGTGCCTGGTTGGGTCCGCAGCGGACAGGCGGACAGACCGGGTGGTTGCCTTGGCAAGGGTCCAGATGTATCGCTCCATCTCACTGGCGGCCGGTCCAAAGCGGGTATTGCAATAATCCTTGACAAGAGCATTGATGTCCTGCGCTGTGTCCCAGACCAATCGCGATTGCATGTAGTGCTGCAGTTCGAAGGTGAGCCAGTCACCCGGTTCGCTTTGCATCGTGATGCTCTGGTAGCCACGGTCCCGGAAGTAGGAAAGTTCCGACCACATCAGTGTTGGGAAAACCACCGGCTTGGAAAGAACTTTGTATTTACGGTAGTAGCAAAAGACGCCAAGGATTCCCGGATGCCGTGCTGCCCACGTCTGGACCGGCTCAATGCTTTGGGGTGCCGATGGCACCGAAATATCGAAGATGGGTTCGTGGTGCTCATGGTAGAATGGACAAACATCTACGATCACATCTTTGGGATAATCAAAGTCCGAGGGGTACTCAGCATGGTTTGAATAGGCCATTGTCTCCAGCATGACGGGCGATATGCTGGCGTTTCAAATGATCGCGAACCGCCTTGGTGACGATGGCCTGTCGGCGTGATGGCGAGCCTTGTCCTATGGATTCGGGATCCTCACTCCAGCGAGTGTGGTCGGGTGGCCAAAGCAGCAGGATGTCAATTTCCCGATGAGCGCGTAGATAATCGGCGACTCGCGAGGTAAACATCCGCAACGCGGCACGACTGGCTGTATTGAATACGCAGTTGGGGTTGCGGGTTCTTTCGCCATCGATTTGACCGAACCATTGTGGATGTTGGTCGAGAAAATCGTTGGGGTGCAGGAAGTTTTGGTAGCCATGCCCACCGACTGCAATGAGCATGCCGCGCTTGCGAAGTTCGGGGGTCAGGCGATCGCGGACTGAATCCCACGTGAAGCGACCGGCATTTTTATAGTCAATGGAAAACTCCATCACATTCATGCGGTTCTTAGCCATCCAGTCGATTAACTGGATTGTGTTTGCAACTGTACTGCTTCGCGCCTCGTCAAGCGTTCGGCGGCGGTACATGAAAGTTGGTTTGAGGTTTCGTCGGCCTACCGATGGGGCCCACCGGCGCAGGCGTGGGACGGTCTCATGGCCAATCCCCTTGTAGAAGGTGAATTCTGGTGCCAGCCATCGGCAGCCGAGTTCTTCAAGGAAGGCATAGGTGGCGTACAGGGCGGCACGCTCGGTTTGGCCACTGAGGACGATTCGATCGTGCGTGACATGAATGGTGAAGGTGTCGTCCCTGGGATGGATCGGCAGGGGTGGCCGGTCTGTGTGGCGGCGAGCATGGATTTGGATCTCTCCGCGTTTTCGATGACGGCTGCGTGTGACGGTTAGATCCTTGCCGAGCATTTTGCGTACGTAATCTGCCAGTTCAGCTGCTGCAAATGCTTCACATTGGCTGGCGGTAGGGTTAATAACAATTCGGGTTGGGGTTCGGACTGGTTTTGCCATGAATGGTTCCTGGGTTCACAGCTTACACGTTGATGGCTCTGTGTGATCGCGCAGGGCGATGGAGAGTTGGTCCTGAAAGATTGGTTGGGCGTCAGCGTGTCGATAGCAAATCCAATGTGCCAATCCAGACAGTGGCGGGTTGAGATGTCAATAGGTATGAACAATTATCAGGAAATGGCAAAAGCGGGTGATGGGATTCGAACCCACGACATTCACGTTGGCAACGTGACGCTCTACCACTGAGCTACACCCGCACGGATCGTTTCGTAACCCTGTACCTATCGGTTAGCCCGATGGGTGCTCTTTTGCTGGATCACAATTAACCTAATACAGATAACCGATTCGGCGTCTCAAATCAATGGAGATCAACGGACGCGTCACTCGTGGTGGCGTATAGTGGTTCTGAGGAGTTGCTGCAGGTATTTCTGCCAAGCCATCAGGGCGGGCGAGCATCATCTTACCGAAAGGCGGTGCGAGTTAGCGCCGACGACAGAGGATAGCGAGTGAACCAATGGTGATCAGCCCAACGGTGGTTGGCTCAGGTACAAAATCAATAATCAGCATTGGACGGGTTGCAATATCGTCGGGCGATGCATTGTCGCCACCATATTCACTGGAGTGGTAGGCCTGGCCGTAGTTGATGTCCAGCGTGGCAAGTTCCCCTTCTGGGTTCAGTGCGGTAATGAATATACCGTTTTCAGCGATTTCATTGATCAGGCCGGTCACATCGAACGTCTTTGTGCCAGGATCAGCATTTTGTGTAACTTCGACCGCGCCGGGGTGTTGCGAGTCATATTCCACCCCGTCAGCTGGGCCACATGTAAATGCATTGACGAATGGGTCATTGGGAGCAAAATTTCTTGCGTCGATACAGACCTGTGACCAAGGTTCCTTGCCCCGTCGCTTTTCCTTCGCCGTGACCCGGCCCTTGGTGGCAGTACCGTCATCATTACCAAAGACCACCGGGACCAGCATAGGGTAGATGCCCATATTCCCGGCATTAAGCTTTGGGTCTGCTGTGGGGTTATCCAGCATGATGCCCCCTTCACCAGGAAGGGTGTCGGGAAGAACTGCACCGCCTGCAGATTTGGCAGAGCCCAAGTCATATGTGTTGTACAACTGAAGGGTCGCCTTGGTAATTGGTGCGTCGGCGGGTACTTGGTTTGCCCCGGTGCCGAAGACATCACGAAAACGAATAATCGTTCGTGAGTAGCGATAGGTGGGGCCTGCTTCCAAGCTGAATAACCCCGCACTGACGGTTCCAGTCACTCTTTGGAAAAAATTGCCGGCTTCCAGAATGGTCGATCCACCTCCGCCGGTCGACCACATCTCATACGCACCTTGGTCTCCTCCGTGTTCATGTTCAATGGTTGGCGTATCACCGAAATTGGTCGTTAAGGACCATCGAATCGAGGTGTCTTGTGCTCGGTCGTAACCATCGGCATCTTGTTGGAATGTTCTAACGTCTGCTGTTGCTGCGCCAGTGACAGCAAGTACGAGGCCGATACCTAGAATGCTAAAGTTAAAAACTAAAGACTTTGGCGCAGACATTTTCATCTCCCGTATAGAACATTTATCTAGAAAACGAGCTTGCTTCGCTCCCAAGCGGGGTTTATCGACTGAAAGGGACAGAATTATTGTAATGCCAATCAGCCCTGTGGACAACAAAAAATAAAAAGGCACGTCGAACTGGTCATCTGATAGGATCAGCTATGAGCGGTCTGACTCGGTTGAAAGGTTCCATCCCCTTGGAAAGGGGCGTGGAAAGGGAGTTTTGGCGTGTGACCGGCCGCTGCCGGCTTTGAGTGGGTATTTTTCAATCAGTTCTGCAGGGATTTCAATGCCCAGTCCAGGTGTGTCTGGGGGGTACAGATAGCCATCTTCAAAGCGGAATGTCTGTTCGAGCAGATTACGCATCACGGGATTCGAGGCAGTGGGGTACTCGACGATGAAAATGGCCCGGCTGGCAAATGCCACGTGGTAATTGGCTGCCATGCCAACAGCGCCACTAAAACAGTGGGGGGCAACACGCATATCGTGGGCCTCGGCGGCGGCCACCATT
>Ga0310125_10002018_pt1 | contig 10498 bp, 8 predicted proteins | sample CB11b_Tmax_Bot8__FD_203508 | JGI IMG/M metagenome (GOLD analysis project Ga0310125, IMG submission 203508) | Marine microbial communities from Western Arctic Ocean, Canada - CB11b_Tmax_Bot8 | ecosystem: Environmental > Aquatic > Marine > Oceanic | place: Canada: Western Arctic Ocean | collected... | reverse complement strand
AGCAGCTGCAATGTCTAGTTCTCGGTCCTGAGTTTCCCAGGTGAAGCCGGTATTCATTACATGAAACTCAACTAACGGATTTTCTTCAAACATTAGCTGTTCGCCGCATTCCCACTGGCCCTTTATAAACTGAACGACGCTACAGAGCATTCCGTGACCGACACTGCGAGCCAACATTCCGAATGCTGAGGAGCTCTTGCCTTTGCCGTTTCCTGTTAACACAACTAATAAACCCTTGTCGATATTGGCCTCCGCAATGCGGCTATCGATATGGGCCTTTTTCCTCTGCATGGCGAGTTTGTGCCGTCTGTTACGATCTTTATTCTTTGTCACTAGCTACTCCCAATAAGGGAATCAGATGTTTAATCTTATTCCGAGAAAGGAACCCGATCAGGAGCATGGGATTTCTGCAGCCCACAAGCACTGTTAAGGTCGCCATATATTTTTGAAATGAAAGATTCATCTTCCAATAAGTGTGAGCGCTGACATGGCAAGCGGCCACTAATATTCATCAGGGGAAGATCAGTTAGAAGAGTGCCCTGTCTGGTACTCAACCACTGATGCAGCCCTCCGCTTCATCAAGTTTCGAAGTGTCGATCAAGCTGGTATCGGACTTACCGTCAGTTTTTGTATGAGCCAAAATGACGGATCACCGTTGCGGGGGCAGTACCGGATTTTCGCCGGTTTCCCAGTTAGCCAGACCTCACTAGATAGATCTGTTATCGAATTCGAGCGATTCCTGTTAGGAATGCGCGCAGTCTATCCATTGGATGTTGGGTCGTCAAACGGGAATTGCAAAGTGACTGGATAACCAATAATCGGAGCGATAAGCGTTAAACTGCTTCCGATTGAATCTTGCAATCCTTTAGCTTTTTCTCGATTGCTCGTGCAACACTGTCGCTTTCAAGGCTAACACGCGCCAGCATCTCTGGAACTTTACCGTGCTCTATAAAAGTATCGGGCAAACCAAGGTTCAGAATAGGTATTTGATAGTTCGACCGCAACAGGAATTCGTTAACTGCAGAACCGGCGCCACCTAAAACTACATTCTCTTCCAGAGTGACTACAAGTTGGTGCCTCGTTGCCATATCGCCAATTAACTCTTCATCAAGTGGTTTGACAAATCGCATGTCGATCACTGTGGCATTAATTTTGTCTCCCACCTCTAGGGCTGGTCCGACCATGCTGCCGAAGGCAAGAATTACTACGGAAGTACCTTCCCGTCGCGTTACAGCTTTGCCAATAGGCTCTGGTCGAAGGTTGCGTTCTATAGTAACGCCGGGCCCTTTGCCACGCGGATAACGCACGGCTGCTGGGCCTATATGATGGTAGGCGGTTGACAATAGCCTGTAGGTCTCAGCTTCGTTGCTAGGTGTCATAATTATCATGTGGGGGATGCAACGCAGGTAACTAAGGTCGAAACTGCCGGCGTGGGTCGGTCCGTCTTCACCCACAAGCCCTGCCCGATCGATGGCGAATAACACGTTCAGCTTCTGTAACGCGACATCGTGAATGAGCTGGTCGTAGGCACGTTGCAGAAAAGTCGAATAGATTGCCACTACTGGTTTTATACCATTGCAGGCCATTCCAGCCGCGAAGGTTACAGCATGTTGTTCAGCAATGGCGACGTCGTGAAATCGGCTAGGAAATTGCCTGGCAAAATCTTTCATGCCCGATCCCTCACCCATGGCAGGAGTGATACCAACAATCTTGTCATCCTGTTGTGCTACATCGCACAGCCAATTACCGAAAACTTGAGAATAGTTTAGGGAATCAACCGATGATTTATCCACTACCTTGTTATCGTCTGCTTGTTCCAGAGAAACGGCCGGTTTGGGTTCTGGTTTTTCTTTGTTCACCTTTGGGTGGATCTTGCTCATGGCATGCATACCGAAGGGATCGTTCTCAGATTTGGAATAACCTTTGCCCTTCTGAGTTACAAGATGCAGCAGTTGCGGACCTCGTAGCGATTTTATATTGCTAAGAATTTCAACTAAGCTTGCTGTGTTGTGCCCGTCGACCAAACCAATGTAATTAAAGCCAATTTCTTCAAAAAGAGTGCCAGGCGAAACCATCCCCTTCATGTATTCTTCCGCCCGGTGAACAGCCTTAAGAGCGGGAGGAATCTTGGAAAGCATTCGTTTTGATCCAGTGCGAATAAAATTATAAGGTTTGCTCGCCCACATGCGCGCGAAATAGCTGGAAAGCCCGCCAACGTTATTCGAGATTGACATGTTGTTATCGTTTAATATCACCAGGATATTCTCATCGAGATGACCGGCGTGGTTAAGGGCTTCGAATGCCATACCGGCAGTCATGGCTCCGTCACCGATGACGGCAATATTGTGGTGTTGTTCTTTGAGCAAGCGATCTGCCACCATCATACCCAAGGCAGCACTTATTGAGGTGCTCGAATGTCCCACGCCAAAGGTGTCGTAGTCACTTTCTTCCCTGCTCGGGAAGGGGGTCAGTCCATTTGATTGCCGAATTGTAAGCATCTGATCTCGGCGACCGGTCAATATCTTATGGGGATAGGCCTGGTGTCCAACATCCCATACCAATCGATCTCTAGGAGTGTCGAAAACGTAATGCAAGGCAATAGTAAGTTCAACTACACCTAGACCTGCGCCAAAATGGCCGCCGGTCTGACCCACCGAATACAAGAGGAAAAGCCTCAATTCATCTGCCAGTTGCGCAAGTTGGCTAATTTCCATAGACCTGAGATCAGTTGGGTTGTTTATCTGATCCAGTAGGGGTGTATCAGGTCGTGTGATAGGTATTTCTTCTAGCATTTCCTTATTTCAACTCTCCAGATGCCAGTTTTCAAGGTTTTCCTTTGCTTAAAATTCAGTAAAGCGTGTTCAGTGCTCCCTATCGACGATATATGTAGCTAATTTCCGTAACAGGTTAGCGTTTTCGGGAAATTTTGTTAAAGACTCTAGGGCTTGGTCTTTAAGGTCGTTTGCCCTGATGTGGGCTCCGTTCAAACCGAGTAAGGAAACGTAAGTGGGCTTCTTAAGTTGCTCATCGGATCCTTGGGGTTTGCCTAGTGTCTTTGTTTTGGCTGTTACATCTAGGATGTCGTCTTGCACCTGGAAGGCCAAGCCTATGCATTCGCCGTATTTATCCAATGCTGATAGTTGTTCGGCACTTACCGAGGATTTGCACAACGCCCCGAGTTTTACACAGGCCCTGATTATGGCTCCAGTTTTCGACTTGTGCATGGTTTCCAATTTGGCTAAATCTAGGGTTTGGCCTGTAACCTGAAAGTCCAGGGCTTGACCACCCACCATGCCATTGGCGCCAGCTGCTTCTGCGAGAATCTGAATCATTCGCAGCTGGATTCCCTCATTAAGCGCTGCTAGGGGCTCAGCGAGTAATTGAAAAGATTGTGACTGCAAAGCATCGCCAACTAGAATCGCAGTTGCTTCATCGAATGCTTTATGCAGGCTCGGTTTACCCCTCCTTAGGTCGTCGTCATCCATAACGGGTAAGTCATCGTGTACTAGGGAATAACTGTGAATTAGCTCCACAGCACAGGCCGCATTATCTGCCAGATCGAGTTCTCCGCCGACAGCCAGAGTACTTCCGTAAACTAGGGCAGGACGGATTCGCTTGCCGTTGCCTATGCAGGCGTAAGCCATAGCATCACGCAGTATTTGGCTAGGCATATCTCGATTAAGGTGAATATTCAACGACTTATTCACTTTTTGTTGGCACTGGAGCATAAAATCCTCCAGAAGATGAGAGGTAGGCGAAATCACTGGTGGGGGCTAGTCGTTATCTTCTTTAAATTCAAATTCTTTTGTATCACCGTCCTCATTAATGAGAACCTGAACTTTTTGCTCAGCTTTTTTAAGCGCAGATTGGCATTCGCGTGTGAGTTTTATGCCCTTTTCAAATGCTTGTAATGATTCCTCCAGACTGAGCTCTCCCTCTTCCATTGCTGTTACCAATTCTTCGAGGTTTTCCAGAGCTTGTTCGAAATTAAAACTGTCGGTTTTCTTATTGGCCATCGCTTTATCCGCTTACTAACTAAGGTGACCCGATTAATTGGCTGTTGGGCAGACGAACTCAAGATTATACGCGAAGTGGCATTGCAAAAAACTACTACTACATACCTTTAACAAATAATAGAATCTTCGGTGGTGAAAGAACGATAGTAACCATTCGAATCTAAATTTGGGTAATTAACAGGGGAAAATTATGGGTTTTGTAATTGTTGTAGTAATTCTCGCGTTGGTACAGTACATCGTATTTGGAATGCTGGTCGGGCGAGCAAGAGGAAAATATAACGTACCTGCACCTGCCTGCAGTGGTGATCCTATTTTTGAACGATATTGGCGGGTTCACCAGAATACGCTAGAGCAATTGGTAGTTTTTCTGCCTGCTATCTTTTTGTATGCTTATGTCGGAAATCCGGTAATTGCCGCAGGCGCCGGCGTTGTGTATCTCTTAGGCAGATTGCTCTATCTGCGCGGCTATGTTGCCAATCCTGAGTCTCGCGCTGTAGGGTTTATCCTTACCTTCCTGCCCACGGTGTTCATGCTGATTGCCTCGCTGTACATTGCTGCAACAACTATGTTCGCTTAGCTTATTAGTCACGTTCTTATTGGATCTGAGGGATTGATTCTGTCTGTGAACCAGCTTAATTCCATTTTATCAGGGTTTTGCAGCTTACTTATCGGGGTGAGATAAGCAGTTTCCTTACTTGTCGCGCCATTGGTGCTAGGGTATTCTCAGCCCGACTAAAGGAGGACGTTATGCAAGACGCTAGCAGTACAGAAGCCGGCACCACCATGGATACTGACAGCAATTTTGCTACCTCTGCAGGAAAACAACTCGGCCTTTACGCTCTCTATGCCCTGTTCGGACTGTCGGTTCTTATCTATGTGCTGTCGGTTGCCGCGGGGAGTTCAGGGGGCAGTGTGAGTGGCGGTGCTATCAATATAGAACGCAACAGCATTACTATCGTATTAACGGAAGAGCCGCCACAACTAGATTCCACACGTAGCACTGATGCTGTGAGTTTTATTGTGCTCGCTCATGCAATGGAAGGTCTCATTGCCTATGATGACAATGACCAACTTACTCCTGGCGTCGCTGAACGTTGGGAGATAAGAGATGACGGAGCAACTTTCTGGATTCGGGAAGGCGCCAAGTGGAGCGATGGGCAACCAGTTACAGCATATGACTTCGAGTTTGCCTGGAGACGTGTACTGGACCCTGCAACCGCCTCCGAATATTCCTTTATTCTTTACCCGATAAAAAATGCTGAATTAGTGAATCGTGGCGACTTGCCCAAAGAGATGATAGGTGTTCGTGCATTGTCTGATCGTGTGCTAGAAGTCGAGTTCGAAAGGCCGACCCCTTATTTTGATAAGTTGGTTGCATTCAATACGTACTACCCCCTACGTGAAGATTTCTTTGAGAGCACGAATGGTCGCTATGGCGCCGATGCGGACATGTTGCTTTCTAACGGACCCTATGTAGTAACAGAATGGATACATGGTTCTTCTATGGTATGGAAAAAGAATCCGTACTATTGGAATGACCAGAAAGGATTTCTAGATGAAATTGTAACTGCATATATAACCCATGACGTGAATGCAAAACTGAATCTCTTCAAGGACGGACAGATTGTCGAAACCAGCTTGATTGCACCTATGTTACCCACGGCGATGGAACAACGCTGGCAGATCGACCGTTTCATGGATGGCTCGTTATTCTTCCTTGAATTTAATCATCGAGAAAACCGCATAACTGGCAATTGGAACTTCCGAAGAGCGTTGCAATTGGCCCAGGATCCTTCGGAGCTGGTCTATAAGGTATTGAAGGAGGCGAGCTATTTGCCTGCGCAGAGCCTTTTTCCGGTATGGATACAGGGTATCAAGGAGGCGTTTCGAAAAGAATATCCAGCACCAGAACATAAAATAGATGTAGAGAGAGCCCGTGAGCATCTAGAGCTGGCGCGTCAAGAACTAGGGCTGGAAGAGTTTCCACCAATTATATTGTTAAGCGGGGATTCTCCCCTTTCTTTACTCGCAGGTGAGTATTACCAGGAGCTCTATAAACAGAATCTCGGACTAGAGTTGCGTATTGATGCTCAGATTTTTAAACAGCGTCTCGCCAAGATGACTTCTGGCGAGTTCGATATCGTTATGGCTGGTTGGGGACCAGATTATTTTGATGCGCTCACGTTTGGTGATCTGTTCGCTTCTTGGAATCTAAATAACCGCGGTCATTATCGAAGTGAGGAGATGGACCGCCTAGTCAGTATTGGACGGTCAGAGCTTGACCCTGAGAAGCGTATGGATGCCTTCGGTGATATTCAGCAACTCATCCACGAAGATGTAGTGATAATTCCCATGTATGAGCGTGGTATATCTTTCGTTGTAGATCCCCGGTTAAAGGGATTCAAGCGTCGTTCTGTTGGCCCTGATGTCGATTACAGCTACGCCTTCATCGACACAACTGAAGATTAGAACCAAAATAATCCAAGCACAGTGGCAACCATCTAATTCTCTATGTGGATTTATGTATTAAAGCGATTGCTCCAAGGTATTGTGACCGTCTGGTTCATCGCCACTGCCACATTTTTCGCCATGCACAATGTGCCGGGCGACCCGCTTTTAAATGATCGCGCCGTTAGCGAAGCTATTCGTATAAATCTGGAAGCCAAGTACGGCCTCGACCAACCCATTGGCACTCAATATTTGATTTATTTGGGCAATCTGGTGCAAGGTGATTTCGGCATTTCTTTTACCCAGGAAAATCGCGAGGTCAATGACATCATCCGCGAACATTTTCCAATATCCGCAATTCTAGGAGTCCTGGCTGTTGTATTCGCAGCCGCCGGTGGAATCTTATTCGGTGCCTTAACCGCGATCTATCGTAATCGGTTACCTGACTACATCATAATGTTATTGGTGATACTGGGTATTTCGGTACCCAGCTTTGTGATAGCTGCCCTTAGCCAGTTGACCTTGGTAACTCTCAATAGTGCCGTCGGTGCGACAATTTTGCCGGTAGCAGGATGGGGTACTATCTTACATATGTTGGTGCCAGCCTTGGTATTGGGATTGGGAACGATGGCCTACCTCACGCGGCTGATGCGATCGTCTATGTTGGAGGTTGTCAATTCCGACTTCGTCAGGACGGCCAAGGCCAAGGGTGTACCGCCGGCACGAATATTCACCAAACATCAGCTTCGTAACGCCATCCTTCCCGTTATCACTGTTTTGGGGCCTTCCATTGCCGCTATCACTACCGGCGGCTTTGTCGTCGAGCTGGTGTTTGCCATCCCTGGGCTGGGGCGCTACTTTGTACAGGCGGTGCAACAACTGGATTACACCGTGATCATGGGCACTACCGTATTCTACGGGGCATTTCTTGTCTTTATGGTGATACTCGTAGACCTACTCTATGGCTTCATTGATCCACGAGTAAAATTGGAAAAATGACTGATATTTCTTCCATCGATTTTACCCCACTTCGTGGGTATCGGGAAGTTCAAGCGATTCCCAGACCGTCCCTGTCTTACTGGCAGGATGCGTGGATTCGGCTAAAGGCAAACAAGCGAGCTCTGGCATCTCTTTATATAGTTATGGCTCTGGCCTTCTTCACCTTATTCGGGCCTACAATCTGCACAGGAATATGGTGCTTCGATCCAGCACTCCAGGATCTCGATCAGGTCAGTAAGCCACCGGGAACCAGTCGAGCAGCATTAATAGTTGACGATTATCAACCTTGGACCGGTGATCGATTTGTCATCGACGAGGGTTTGCGCCTAGGCGAACCCGCAACCACTCAGGCCGTTCGTCTGCAATGGAACGCCTTGCCAGGTGCTAATGGGCATCGGGTTTACCGTAATATTTTTCCGGTTGGACCTGAACTTGCCTACGGCATTCCACTGGCGGAATTTTTTGATAATGACACTCTATTCTTTGAGGATCGGCTCGACCTAAGGCCTGGTCGTTACTATTACTCTGTTGTGCCTCTTGGAGTTCGAGGAGAACTACTCCAAGGTTACCAGATGATAGAAGTAGAGGTGCTGCGAGTCACTACGCTGCGTGAAGCCTTAGAGCGCGGATTGGTGGAAGAGTCCGCGGATGTCAAAGTGGGGGATCAGATAAACCTGGCTTGGCACCCCTTGGGCACAGATTATCTTGGGCGCGACATGTTAGCGCGCTTGATGGCCGGAGCTAGAGTTTCCCTGTTTATTGGCGTTGGTGCGCCTTTTCTATTTATTTTGTTCGGAGTGGTATTTGGGAGTATGGCTGGCTTTATTGGAGGCAGAACTGATCAACTTATGATGCGGTTTGCCGACTTCGTGGTGGCGCTACCATTCCTGCTTTTCATGATCTTGTTCAAGATCGCTTTTGGTGTTGGTCCTGGGGAAAGCGGTGTGTTTCCTATGTTGGTTGCTTTGGTGGTATTGATGTGGCCGGCTACGGCACGATTGGTTCGCGGTCAGATACTTCAAATTAGGGAGCAAGGGTATATTAGTGCCTCCCAGCTCTTGGGTGCTAAGACTAACTATTTAATTCTCCGACATATGATTCCGAACACATTGGGAGTGGTATTGGTTACCATCACATTTGCTATTCCCAATGCGATATTTATCGAAGCATTTCTTTCATTTATTGGGATGGGTGTGGCGCCTCCCACTCCATCTTGGGGCTCGATGTCCAATGAGGGCATCAAAACGATGTTAACTACGCCCCATGAACTTATTTTCCCTTCATTGTTTATTAGCATCACTGTACTGGCGCTAAACCTGCTTGGCGATGGCTTGAGAGATGCTCTGGATGCAAAGATGAGGAATACAGAATGAGTGACGCCACAATAGCTATCGAGACATCACCGGCTCTTTTGGAAGTGAAAGATCTGGCGGTTGAGTTCGACACGTATGGGGGTGTAGTCAAAGCAGTACGTGGTGTTGGCTTCAAAGTTGAGCAGGGGAAAACATTGGCCATTGTGGGTGAATCAGGTTGTGGTAAATCAGTTACAGTGCAAAGCATGATGGGACTGATCCCCATGCCGCCAGGACGCATTACATCCGGGACTGCTCGATTGCGCGGCAGGGAAGTCCTAGGACGCAATACGATCGACGGTAAGCAGATACGTGGGGCCGAGGTAGGTATGATCTTCCAGGATCCCATGACTTCACTTAACCCTACAATGACTATCGGTGACCAGATCGCCGAACCATTGCAGGTGCATAAAGGGTACAGCTATCGACGGGCATTCGATGAGGCCATCCGGCTTTTAGAACTGAGCAAAATCCCCGAGGCAGAAAAGCGTGCCAAGCAATATCCTTTCGAGTTTTCAGGGGGGATGTTACAACGCGCTATGATCGCTATGGCCATTTCTTGCCGGCCTTCGGTCCTTATTGCGGATGAACCTACTACAGCTCTTGATGTCACGATTCAGGCCCAAATTCTTGATCTGATGCATGATATGCAACGGGAAACTGGCATGGCAATTATTCTCATCACACATGATTTAGGAGTAGTGGCACGCATGGCTGATGAGGTCGCTGTAATGTATGCAGGCAAAATCGTAGAGCATGGGACAGTAAACGACATTTTCTATAAGTCCGCCCATCCCTATACCTTGGGGTTGAAGGAAGCGATGCCCACCAACGATCCGAGTAAGCAACACGAGTTGAAACCGATTGAAGGCAGTCCGCCGGATCTGTTTTCTGCCCCAAGAGGTTGTGGCTACTGTGCCCGTTGCCCATATGCCATGCAAATTTGTGAAAAGGGGCATCCTGATGGTTTTATTGTGGGAGAACGTCATTCTAGTTGTTGCTGGCTGCATCATGAAGACTCTACCTGCCGGCCTGAAGATTTGTATTTCAGGGACCATGGTTGATGACTGAACTAGTTGAAGCTGTTGACCTAACCCGCTATTTCGATCTTGGTCGTAATCAGCGAGTTCATGCCGTGGAAAATGTCAGTTTATCAGTTGGCGAGAGAGAGATAGTTGGCTTGGTTGGAGAGAGTGGTTCTGGCAAGACAACATTTGGTAAGACGTTGGTGGGATTGCATGCGAAATCGTCAGGTGTCGTTACGTTCAGGGGTGAAATCCTGCCTCAAAAATATCATCCGGCTGATTTCCAGCGGCTTGCGACTAAAATGCAAATGATCTTCCAGGATCCTTACTCCTCCTTAAATCCAAGGATGACGATAGGGGAGATAATTAGTGAAGGGTTGAAACTGCACACAAATTTAAGTGCGGGCTCGCTGAAGGAAAAAGTAGCAGAATGGCTCGAGCAGGTAGGGTTAAAAGCAGATCACATGTCTCGCTATCCTCACGAGTTTTCTGGCGGACAACGTCAGCGCATCGGCATTGCTCGCGCGCTCATATTGGAACCGGAGTTCGTGGTTTGCGATGAGCCCATTTCCGCCTTGGACGTGTCGGTTCAAGCACAAGTGATAAACCTGCTCGGAGAGTTAAAGGAAAGAATGGGGCTAACTCTCTTGTTTATCGC
>Ga0310125_10002013_pt1 | contig 10510 bp, 13 predicted proteins | sample CB11b_Tmax_Bot8__FD_203508 | JGI IMG/M metagenome (GOLD analysis project Ga0310125, IMG submission 203508) | Marine microbial communities from Western Arctic Ocean, Canada - CB11b_Tmax_Bot8 | ecosystem: Environmental > Aquatic > Marine > Oceanic | place: Canada: Western Arctic Ocean | collected... | reverse complement strand
GTCTGTAGAGGGAATCCGTTCTCCCGCCCCTGACAAGCGCAACCGGCGCAACCGTGGGCGAGCACCGGCGGGGAATCCAGGAACCCCATAGAAACTCTCGCCCCACCCGAACGGCCCCCGCTGCGGATCGAGCTACCGGGTCTGCACCCGCACCAGAAAGAGGTCGCGGATCATCCGGCGAGGTTCAAGATTCTGTCGTGCGGTCGGCGATGGGGAAAGACCCGACTCGGCACGGTCCTGTGCATCGCGGCGGCGTTGAGAGGGGGCCGTGCGTGGTGGGTAGCGCCGAGTTATTCGATTGCCCGTGTTGGGTGGCGCGGGATGAAGAACTTGGCGAATCAGTTACCGAATATCGGGGTAAAGATTTGGGAGAACGACAAGATCATCGGGTTCTCCGGGCTGGGGCCGGAGGCTGCGGTTGAAGTTCGTAGTGCGGACAACCCGTCTGCACTGGTTGGTGAGGGGCTCGATCAACTGGTGACTGACGAAACCGCGTTGTTTGATTCTCAAGCGTGGTTTGAGTCCCTGCGCCCCACGTTGAGCGACAAACTCGGGAGTGCGTTGCTGGTGGGCACCCCGAAGGGGCGGGGATGGTTCTTTGATGAGTGGTGCCGCGGTCGGGACGGTTCAAACCCCGACTATATGTCGTGGCAATTCGAGTCCCGCGACAACCCGTACTTTCCGAGCGGGGAATGGGAGGCTGCGAAACTTCAGCTTCCTGAAGATGTCTTCAAGCAGGAATACCGGGCACAATTCTTGGAGGATAGTGCCGGGGTGTTCCGAGGGATCCTGAGTTGTCGTCAGGAGCATCGATGCGGACATGGGGGTCCGTGGGTCATCGGTGTGGACATAGCGAAGCAACGAGACTTCACGGTGATGTCCCGGATGTGCAAGAAGTGCGGTGACGTGCATGAGATCGACAGGTGGAACAAGATCGATTGGCCCGTGCAGTCTGCTCGGATTGCGGCATTCGCGAAGAAGTGGCGGGGGAGGGTAATTCTGGATGCGACAGGGATCGGGGATCCGATATATGACGATTTGAAGCGGATGGGTGTCAATTTGGAGGGGGTGAAGCTCTCCCTACAGACCAAGACGGCCATCATAAGGAGGTTGCAGCAAGATTTGGAGAACGGGGATGTGTCGTGGCCGGTCCCGAGGAAGCGTGACACATGGGAGATCATGGAGGCCGAGTTGCAACGGTACGAATATAAGATGACTCCCCGCGGCGCCGTGCTGTTCAGTGCGCCACCAGGGTATCACGATGACTGCGTGATCTCGTTGGGTCTGGCAAACTGGGGGAAGAGAATGAGTAGGGGGTGGATGATTTGATTTTAGAATCAACAAGGCGTGGCTGGATGCATATGGAAAACCTGCGGAAAAGTGACGGAAAGCGTAGTGATGGTTTCGCAGGTTGACACTTCGTAGCCTTGCAGAATGGCTACGCCCTCTCCGAACCTCCTCGATCACGAATTAGACCGACTCATCCTGTCAAACGGGAATGCCTTGGGGTCCGTCGTCCGCGCAACCCCCTCGAACGCAAATCCCATCCAGGCGTGGCTTCTGGGTCAGGATTGGGATAAGGCTGGCAGGGTTGCCGGCAAGGAATACAAGACTTCGGTGTGGGTCTACGCCTGTTTGAACGTGTGGACTCAAGTCGCCCAGGTCCCATTTGTGTTAAGGAGCAACGACGGCAAGGGCGACTTGATGGACATTAAGACCGGGCCTTTGTACGGCCTGATGAAGTCCCCGAACTCCAGGGACACCCCTGGGGAGTGGTTCACTTATGCGATTCTGGACCTGGGGCTTTACGGGGAATACTTCTGGTTGTGGAACGGAGGGGGATCCACGAACCGTGAGAGCATCCCGCTATTCCTGCACCGGGTTTCGCCAAGGTCTATGGAGATCCGCAAAGAGGATTTAACCTCAAGCGGAGAACTTTTTCAATGGACGAGGGTTTTGCGTCGTGGCGGGTTTAAGGAAAAGATCCAGAAAATCCCGGTCAACTCCGTGATCCACGGGAAACTCCCGAATCCATACGATGCGAACCGTGGACTCTCCCCACTGGAAGCTTTGAGGGTGACGGTAGACGCAGATTACGCAGCGAGGATCCACAATCGGTCCCAAATGAGGAATCGTGGGCGGATCGAGGGAGTGGTCACCTACAACCCCGACATGACCGATGAGGACCGAGTCGAGGACTACAAAAAGGTCTGGGACGAAAAGTTCGGTGGGCAACGCTCGGGAGACAACGTCGGCAACTGGGTCCACTCGGCTGGGATCTCCGACATCAAACAACTTTCCCAATCGATGAAAGACCTGGACTGGCTCGAGGGGCAGCGTCTGGGCCGGGAAGAGGTCTGCGCGGCCTATGGGGTGCCTCCGGTGGTGGTGGGAATCCTGGACCGGGCGACCTACACGAATTACGACCAAGCCCTACTGGCGGTTTGGACTGAGACACTGATCCCGATGGGGGACAATATCTCAGCACGATTCCAAAAGGATCTCGTCGATCCCTTCGAGCAGCCGAATGTGACGGCAATGTTCGACTACCTGAAGGGAGTCCCCGTCTTACGCGAGAACCGGATGGAGAAGATCAAGGATTACATTTCCCTGGTTAACACGGGACGACTGTCTCCCATCATGGCCGCGGAGATGGTCGACCTCAATATCGGCCCGACGACCCAGATTCACGAAGAGGTACTCGTACCGTTCAATTTGGTGCCATCAGACGTGCTCTTGGAGGGTGGGCAAGCTGTGAGTGGACCCGCGACACCTGTCGGGGAGCCTCTCACCCCGGAGGCCGGTGATGATCCTGCTTCCCCCAAGCCCTCGGAGAAGCCGATTGCCCAGTCCGTATCGGACGGGAGGTTGGAGTTCCTGATCGATGAAGTCGCAGAGATGAAGGCAGAGATGACTCGGTCCGTAGAAGAAGGTGTCATCAAGGGGACGGAGGAATTAAGGACCGCAATCTGGAAGGCGCACATGAGGGAGCGCGACGGGTTCGAGCGACAGTTTCGGGCGACCCTGAAGAAGTTTTTCATGGAACAACGCAAGGACGTGCTGGCGAACATCGAGGCATTCCGGGGCAAGGAACTCCGTGCGATCGAGACCAAGGCGACGTTGGGGGAGAGACTTCTCGCTGCGATCTTCGTTGTAGAGGGATGGACCGCGAGGTTGGCAGTCGTGGCGAGGAAGGTGCTCGACAATGCGTTCACCACGGGAGCGGAAGGGGTCTTGCAGGAGTTGGACCTGAGCCTCGATGACATCGTCCCGGTTGAAGTGTGGCGAAAGCAACAAGATTTCCTGATGCGGAAGGTCAACGAGACCACCCGTGATCGGCTCCAGAGTGTGCGTGAGGTCTTGGAAGCAGGGATCGCCGCTGGCGACCCAGAGGACGTGATTGCGAATAAGATGAAGGAGGCTGCTCGGGGCGTATTCCGTGACCGTGAGAGTGACCGTCACCGCATCGCAAGGACTGAGGTGAACCGTGCGTTTAACGGTGCCCGATTCGAGCAGATGAAACAGGCAGGTGTAAGCCAAATGGAGTGGCTCACATCAAAGGACTCAAATGTGAGGGAAACCCATGTGGGACTCGACGGTCAGACTCGTCTGCTCGGGACTCCATTTGGAAACGGTCTGCTCTATCCCCTGGATCCGGGCGGATCGGCGAAAGAGACGGTGAACTGTAGATGCATCGCAGTGGCAAAAACTGGCGGCTAGGCAAAGTTATCGAGGATCTAAGAATGGAACTTCACAAAGGATGGAGATGCGATAGTTGCGGGAAGGTAAATCCACAGGCCGTCGAGACCTGCAACCACCGTCCTGACCGGAAGGTGAAGCTTGAAGAGTCCCTTGACAGATCCTTCCATAACGAGAACTCCGAGGTAGTAAAAAAGGCTGGAATGTTATGAAGATCCGCATGAGTAGCTTCGAGATTCGAGAGGTAGACACCCCTCTGGAGCATCAATTCCGGCAAGCCAAGGACCCCAGCCGGGTACGCAGGTTCAGGGCAACCGACGACACAGTGGACCGATACGGAGAGGTGGTCCTGGCCCGTGGAGTCGACTTTTCGAACTTCGCTAAAGCGCCCCGATTGATGCAGTTCCATGAGTACAACATGTGGCCGATTGGAAAGATCGTAGCCGCAGGCGTGGTGGGCGAAGAGATGCTGATGGATGCTGAGTTCGATCCTGCTCACATAGACGAGCAAGCCGACATGATTCTGGCAAAGATCGACCATGAGACGGTCAACACCGGGTCGATTGGATTCATTCCTGCGGAGGGGGGCATCGCGTTTCCCTCGGGGAAGAACTCCGACGAAGAGAAGGACCTCTTCGAGAGATACCCCGGTGTGCGGCGAATTTATACGAAGTGGGAGTTGCTCGAGTTCTCCATCGTTCCGATCCCCGCTAATCCCAATGCGGTGCTCTCTGCTTTACAGAAAGACGCTCAACGAAGATTTGGCCCCGATGCCGGTAACGACGGCATGGCACCGGAGCCTCCCCAGCCGTCACCCGAAGAAGAAGACTACACCGAGGTATTCAAACGCCTCGACGCAATAGACAAAAAGGTAACCAGTCAATGAGTGACCATGACAAACTATTAGGCCGCCTCGATGACATCGACGGCAAGATTAATGACTTCACAGCTTCCCGAACCGCGGAATTGATGGAGATCAAGGACGGGACGGAGAAGGTCGTAGCGGATCTCGATGCCCAACGTAAGCAACTCCAGGAAATCGCAGAGGTAACCAAACGGATTCCTGAGATGCCCAAGGGCGTTGTCGAAGAGAAAGCCGCTTTGGCCCAATTCGTAGTCCATTCGTGGAGTAAGCCCGACGACTTCGTCGCCGAGCAACGTGCTCTGTCCGAAGGCACCGATGCCGCTGGTGGATTCCTGGTAGCCGACGAACAGGTGAAGACCATTCGACAGGCCCAGGAGAACTACGGGGTAGTCCGACGACTCTGGACCCCCTATCCGATGCAGTCTGACGTCACGCAAGTCCCGGTCGACGAGTATTTGACCGACGACGCATGGACGGTGAGTGTGTATGCGGAAAACGCGCAGATCGCAGCCACCGACGCTGAGATTCGGAACCTGACCCTGACCGCTGAAAAGATAGCGACCCTGACGTATATCTCGAGCGAACTGCTCCAGGATTCGTTTGTGGACGTGATCGGAACTTGGCTCACCGAAAAACTCGCTCGCAAGGCCGCGCACAGGGAAGACTCCTACGTCTTTTCCGACACGACCTACGGGTTGGAAGTGGTGACCGGGCTTCAGACCACGACCATCGCGTCTACGGCCTACACCGGGGTCACCGGAAACGAGTTGATCCAGGCGGAAGACGACGTCGTCTCCGATGCCCTAAACGGCGCAAAGTTCCTGGCTCACAGATCCGTACTCAACATAGTGCGTACCCTTAAAGACGGAAACTCCGCATATGTGTGGGGAGCCTCCCTCGTAGCAGGTTCGCCTCCGACGATCAACGGATACGGAGTTGAGCGAGTCGAAGTGATGCCGAAGCGTTCGGCCTCCACAGATGATGACGTGTTTGCGTATTTCGGAGACATGAACATGGGATACATCTTCGGAGAACGTGGCGGGGAACGGTTGGATGCGAGTCGGGACTTCCGGTTCGATTACGATCAGACCGCACTTCGCTGGATCGAGAGAATCGCTGGTAACTCCAACGCACAGATCGGCAAAGCGATCACCAAAATAACAACCTCAACCTAAAGCCCCTAGCTGATTGAGTGGGGGCGGGGTGTTGTAGAACCGCCCCGCCCCCTCTTTTTTATCATGGACCTACTCAGCATAGAAGAAACCGAGACCTATTTGGGGATCCCTTCGGGTTCGGGCGGGAACTTCCTCTCGACCCTTATCACCGACGTCTCTGCTTGGATGGCGCAGTTCACCGGGCGGAATGACTGGGGTGCCTCAACGAGCCGCACCGAGTATCATCACGGTGGCAAGAGTTGGATTGCGCCGAAGTATTGGCCCATTGCCTCGGTCACATCGATCAACGACGACCCCCAACATGATTTTGGTTCGGGTACCGTCGTGGGTTCGACAACCTATTTCATATCAGGAGAGTCTGACGGGATGATCTGGACAGAGGGTTTCACCTTCGCCCCAGGAAGGGAGAACTTGAAGCTTGTGTACACTGCGGGATACGCCTCCACCGGCGCAGTCCCCGCGGACATAAAGTACGCTGCCAAACTTCAAATCAAACACGAACGTGACATGGTCAGGTCCAAGGGCAGGGCAGAGGACCTGGAGGCCGGCACACTTCTTCCTCCTGTTCAGCGGATGCTGATGCACCACACACGCAAGATCCCCTTTGCCTGATGATGGGGCTCAAGGTCAATGTGGTTGGTGGCCGAGAACTCCATCTTCGGCTGCGGGGATCCGAGAAGAGGCTCAAGGCATTAAAACCACTCTTCCTGCACCTTAATCAGAAATTAGTGGCCCATTACGCCAAGAACATGTCGAGCGGGGTTGCTGCTGACGGTTCTAAGTTGCCCCAGGTGGAGAGATGGACTAGGGAGTTCAGGAGGGGAGTCGGAAAGAACGCTGGAGGCAACCTGACCCCCTTGCTGGCTACAGGAGGAATGCGAAACAGCATCGGGGCTGTGGAAATAACTGATAAACGGTTGGTCTTCGGGTTCAGGGGGTTTCGGTTTCCGAAGCGAGCGGAGAGGATGACTGACGGGAGGGGTGCCTGGATGCCCGTGAAGAAGCAACGGATCCGGGGGGTCAAGGCGGGGAACCCCCATATCAGGGTTCGCACCAACGCCGGGGCATGGAGAACGAAGCGGGTAGTGAACGGGGCGGTTTTTGTGCGCCCCAAGGCTAGGCGATTCTTCTATATCAGCAACCGTCAGGCCAAGATCGTAGGGCTCGAAACGAATAAGTGGATGAAAAAGAGACTCTTTAGTCGTCGGCGCAAATAATGGCATCTGACCACCTTAAAGCGACCCTGGAAGGGCTGAAGCAGACCCTTGAGGAAGACGTCAACTTCTTTGACGACTACGTCCATCAGCTTCACATGTTCTATGCGGAGAACGGTCCAGCGTACTCCGTCGAGAACGGGAAGCTCACGATCCAGCTTCTGGTTGGGGATACACCGGACGAGGAGCGATTCACCACCGACAACACCCAGAGTTCCATTCTCCCCACAATCTTCGGTCTAGTGTGCGACACCAAGTTCTCCCAGGACTCTGAAGCGTTTATTTCCGAGGACTACGAGACGTTCCTGGATCTGGAGTACCGGCTACTGCGATCTTTACAGAGTCACGCTAGTTGGAATGCAGCCACCCATCATAATGGATTTAATATCCAGGGCATCGATCGAGACGTGCCAGTGCTTACCGAAGACGGCGAGGTCGACCAGGACATTCGGAGGTTCATTGTGAGCCTCTATGTGGAAGTTTACTTCGACCGGGATGATGGGGTTCTGGGATAATCATGGCAACTTTTACCATCAGCGGGCAAGTGACCGACACCACGAACAACCGGACCTTCCGGCTTCCCCCACGCACGATCACGACGGGGGACGGAGAGCATAAGGGTTCAGTGGCTTCTGGAACAGCGCAGGGGTCGATCACGATAGATGCCGGGATAACCACCGGCGGGGGCGGCAAGGGACCAGGGTTCGCCATCTTCAAGAATATGTCGACGGACACCGGGTACTTGGAGTGGATCGACGTCGGCACCGGGTCCTCCGACTACGACCAGCAACTCGAAGTCGGCGGCAGTCCCAACGGTACGGACTGGTGCATGATGATGCTCGATCCCGCCGAGACCACGATTTATCACAAGAGCAATTCCTCCACCCCACACCTCCTGTTCGAGATTTACGAACGCGGCAGCACCTAAAGAGGCAAGACCATGGCTACACAAAATGTTTCTATCGTAACCTACGGGGATACAGGCACGGGCCCACCACCTACTGGTGGAGCTACCTTGTCCGGGGTGACTCGGGTAACCCTCCGAATGTCCAGGACGGTGACCCCAAAGCATTATGACGATGAGCACTTCGCCCAGTGTGCCGCCATTGGCGGATGGTTGGCAGAAGGGACCATCGAGAGCGTCGATCTTGACGAAATCATAGGACTCGAGAATTCTACGATGTATGATTTGCAGATCACCTGCCCCGCGGCAGATGGCGGCGGGTCCAAACGAGTCTTCGACGTGGCCAACGTCCTGTTCAATCAGGCATCCGGGGGGACAGGGGAGCCTGGAGACGGCTCGACAGCAACGATATCGTTTACCGCAACCGCAGACTCGCCAACGGGTTACGCAATTGCGATCTCGACATAACCCAACAGAGGCCGCGTAGGAGATCAACATGGCAGTAGTAATATCCAATCCGAAGACAGTAAACATCAATAACGTATCGATATCCGAGGTAACCAGCATCGACGTCAGCCTCGGGGCCACGACGGCCCAGCATGTCGTCGATGGAGGGATCTCCTCATCGATTGCCACCAGGGGCGGCGGCACCATTTCCTCGACATGCAACAGCACGGACCCCGGCCTTACTGCGGCAGGACTCTTCGGGGCAGTACTAGCCTCGTCGAGCGGGTACACCTTCGTTGTGAACCAAGGATGCGCCGGTTCCGGTACCGCAACAATCACCCTGGCCGATGGATCGCCGGAGAAAGCCGTTGCCGAGTCCTGGGAGTTCGATAGCGGAAGTCCAGGAGAGGTGAGTTCTTCAACTGCGACGTTCCAGATTGTCGGACTGCTAGAGGGCACTCCGCTTGCGGACTGGAAGGCAGCCTTCAGCGTATAACCCAACACAGGAGGAGACAGCATGAAGTGGAAGACTTCCAGAGAGCAAGAAGTCGAGGTGACCCCAATGGCCGTGGGCGACAAGGATACGTTCCTTGCCGTCAAGGCCGTACAACGGGCCTACGCCAAGCTCGCAGTAGCCGATGAAAATAGCGAGGAGGCCGATGACACTGAATGGGCTCTGCGCGAAAAGCTGGTCGAGCTATGCAAACACATCGAAGTGAAATCCGAGCATGTGGCCCTAGCCGATGCGATAGCCATTCTCTCGGTGCTTCAAACAGGAGAACTCCCTGAGACGGACCCTACGATACCCCCGACATCAGAGACCAGCGAGACGACCTGAGAGATTGGAATGAACAACGTCGGGCAGCACTCGCGATGCACCTGGACCCAACCAACCCGGAGGTCACCGTGGATCTACTCTACGCGGCAGTCCGGTTGGAACAAAAGAGGACGTCGGAGAAAGAAGCGGGTGCGCTGAAGAGTCTGTTGGGGTCGGGTGTACTGAAGATCAATGGCTAAATCCTCAAAACTTAATATCGTCATTACCTCTACTGTGAAGTCGGGGTTTTCGGGGATCTCCAAGGTCAACAAGGGTCTACGCAAGACCTTGGCGATCACGGGGCTTCTAAGCGGTGTTGCAGGGTTCGGAGGATTTTCGGGGCTTGGCATCGCCGCAGTCAAAGCATCCTTCCAGTTCGAGTCACTGAAACTTCGGATGGAGGCTGTAACCGGAAGTGCGAAGAGGGCAAAGAAGGTCTTCCAGGAAGTCTTCGACCTGTTCATCCGATCCCCCTTGATGCTCGAGCCTCTGCTGACGGCGAGGATCCTGCTTGAAGGCATCGGAGTCCGCGGATCCAAGGCGATGCACGCGATAGCCGGCGCGTCTGCTGCGCTCGGAAAGGACGTAAAGGAGGTTGCCTCTGCGATAGCCTCTCTGGAAACCGAACCGTTGCGGAGGATGGGGATCGAAATAAGACGTGATGCGGAGAAGGGCATCATCACCTTCCGTGACCGTTACGACAAGCAGATCAAGTTCATGGGGAACTCGACGGACGAGTTGAGGCAGCAACTCCTCGAAGTCTTCGATATCAAGTTCGGGGGGTTCCTTGGAAAAGCCGCCATGACCGGTTCCGGCCTTCAATCCACGATGCTGGGCACCCTAAAAGCCCTTGCCGCTCAATTCGGGGATGCGTTCCTTGAACCGGTTAAGTGGGCCATGAGGAGAATCAACAAGGTTCTCATTGATGCCCTATCGGACGGTACTGCCTTCGTGTTCGGATCTCACATATACGATGCATTCAGCGGAACCATTACCAAGATTATTGCTCTCATAAAGAAGGGAGAATTTGGGAAAGCATTACTCGTTGTAGTTAAACCGCTTGGGGCTTTCTTGGTCGCAGCGATGAAAGACGCAGCACGGGCGCTACAGAGCGCCCTGATCCATGTATTCAAAATTGTCGGTAGCGCCCTCATTCTTGCAATGCCATTAGGGACGAAAAAAAAGAGTATCCGTTTCGAGCAAAAAATGACTCGGGAATCTGAGAAACTAGACAAAGAAGGATCTGCTGTAAAGGCACTATTCGCGAGCAAGTTCCCCCCCTCACGCGGAGTCCAGGAACACATCTTCAATGTGGAAGAGATCATCGGGACGATAAAGAGGCAAGGGAGACCCACGCTAACCTCAAGGGACTTCAGCCTCGGAAAGCAC
>Ga0310125_10002009_pt1 | contig 10521 bp, 16 predicted proteins | sample CB11b_Tmax_Bot8__FD_203508 | JGI IMG/M metagenome (GOLD analysis project Ga0310125, IMG submission 203508) | Marine microbial communities from Western Arctic Ocean, Canada - CB11b_Tmax_Bot8 | ecosystem: Environmental > Aquatic > Marine > Oceanic | place: Canada: Western Arctic Ocean | collected... | reverse complement strand
CAGATGCTCGTCAAGGACACCGAATCGCTTACAGATGCGCTGGCGAGGTTTTTCGTGATTACGTGCGGATTTTCGTCATGCCTACCTGCAAACGGTTCCATATCCGTTCGTGGAAGTAATACAATCCCATTTTGATTGTCGCTTCCAGATATCCGACAGTCATCGCAAGATCGCCGTCGTCTGTCAATGCGTAGATGACAAAGACCGTCGTCACCGTGGCAAGGATGCGCCACGAGACGGTCTTAATCACTGAACGTATCGTCGAGTCTTCATACATGTCAAACATCGTTTGCGTTGCGTGCGTATCCGAAGCCTGTTCTTTTTCTGGCACACTCGTCCAGAGAGGTTCTTCTGTTGTCGGGCCTTCAAGACCATCGTCTATCCAAAACAACGACATCCCCGGGTCGTGGGTACCCCCCACCCCGTCATCTTTTTTCTTCATGGGACTCCCCCTACCCCGATATTTTTTTCACCGGGACTCTAGGTTAATATGTACGGTGCCTGCACTGACAAAGGTGATTTACTAATGACTGCATGTGGGATTTCTCCACCCACAATTGTGGGTCGCGTGATACCCCGTCACGCGACACCTTAGTATGGCACCAATGGCAGAGTGTCGTCAATCCCTCAATGGTATCACCACACATTGTCGAAAAAGAATAATCTTCGTGATGAACTTCAAGGCCCTGCTCTTCTCCACACCAGCGGCAGGCGTGTCCATCGCGCTCAAGCACTCGCGCTCGTATCCGCTTCCATCTTTTCGAACCGAGATAGCCCTTGTAGGATGAATACCCCAATGCTTTCGCGCCCAACGCCGATAATCTCGACCTCCAACACGAAGGTGGCAGCGTACCCTCGATATAACGTTTTATATCGTCTTCATCAAGGCGACGAAGGTACTCAGCGGCCTTCGACGGGGGCACGACAGGCATCGGTGCCCGGAAAACTTTCTTGGGAGGATTTGTGTTCGCAGAGGCTGCCGCTTTGGTGCGTTTCCGTACGAGTTGCCTTCGCGATAGCATTGGCGTCGCGTTCGTCTCTGCGACCGGGCCTACGGGCCTGGAGTACGCGTGATCGATGCGGCCGCAAACCTCGGCTTCGTCTGGGGCACGCCGGCGACTTGTGGAAATAATGCTTGACGATAACGCGACGACCACACGACCGATACTTTGCGGGGCGGCAGATGAGACGTATCCTTGATGAGCTTTCCTCAGATGCCTCTCCATCCTATCCTTGTGGGTCACCTGCCGGCAGCCGGGAGCCGGGCAGCGCGCCTTTACTCTGTCATCTTTTTTCTTCATGGGACTCCCCCCACCCCGATATTTTTTTTTTCACCGGGACTCCACGTTACGTCCATTTATACCACTCGGGCTTCTGTAATATTTTCTCAGCAATGCGTTGGCGGATAATCAACAAATCTCTATCTGTGGCCTGCCAATCATTATACAGTTCGTCTGGAAACTGTTCTCTTTTGAATGCTCGCGTTGGGTCGGGGTGCATGCCTCTGCGTTTCATTTCTGTCACAAGTGCGGCATATCTTTTGTGTAAATATTTCCCCTTGTTGTAGAAGAATTTGACGTGCCCTGTATTGAGTGTGAATGCGTGCGGTAATGATTGTTTGGTGGCATGCCAGTGTGGAGATTTAAGCGAACGCTGTAGCGCAGACCCAATCATAAAAATTTCTCGATACTCTGCCACCAAGTGTTGATTGGATAGTTCGTCGGGTGTTACTAAATTAATTCTCGTCATCTGTCACGTTAGTGGAACTCTCCTCTTCGTCGTCATATTGCTTGACCTTCAAATGACTGTCATAATCCCACCCATCTGCACAACACGGTGGGCAGATACCATTGACGACGGTCTGTTCAAACTCACCGTATAAATTCGTATCTGGTGGTCGTGGAATCCACTGGTGACATGCGTCACACAGAAATGGTGTGGTCATCGCTCTCAAATAATGTCGCGGGTGCCGGCGCATCCCAATACCCCGACGCTTGACATGCGGCATACTGCTCATACCACACCTCTGGCGTCTCGGGGTGATACTGCCGTTTCAACTTGAGATAGTGTTCCCCGGCTTCACGGGCGGTGGAAAAGGATTTGTCACCGTACTTCTGGCCAGCTACCCTAATCGCGGCTCTCCACGGCCGCGGCTGAGACAACCAGCGGCTCTCCAGAAAAACCCCACATATCGGCATGCCCTTGGCATCGCGTCTATTCTGCTGATTCACAGACACCGTCGCATACCGTAGATTGTCCAGGCGATTGTTGAGCGGATTGCCGTCTTTATGGTCAATCTCTGTCTGTCCAGGCTGACGCACCTTCTCCGGCGCATTCTCCAGAATAAACGTATGTAACCTTAGCGCCGTTTTCTTGGCTACGCCAGAGGGTCTTCGCCCGCCGCGAGGATCGAGAATCGTCGTCCGAACACCTAGCACCTTACCATTTCTGTACTCGATATACCACGTATATTGCAACACGTAAGGTGCCGCGGCGAGGAGGCAATATATCTCTACCCCATCTTTACGATTCAGGAGGACCAGCGTGTCGCCATCAATGCGCCACGTGTTTTTCGTTTTGTGCATTCGCATAGTCCCTTAATTATACCACAGGTTCGAAAAATCCTACCCACTAAATACTGATATGATTTCCTTCAAAGAACATCTTGCTGAGGCGTTTGGTGACAGCGCAAAATATTACAAGGCCATTCAGACTGTCGAAGCGGCGTTGGACCAGGCGAAACGCCCCTACGAACGTATGCACGAGGCTGAGTGGGTCCGATATATAGGGCCGAAGTTCCGCGGCAATCGGATCACCACGGTTCCCGAACTTCAGTTCTTGAGAATTGTGAAGGTACTCTGGCTGAAGGGCAAACTGGCGACGCATGGCGTGGTATGGCTCCTCGATTTTGATCAGTCGACGCGCCCCACGATGGGTCCTCTGAGCGCCAGCAAACTGAAGATGGATGTGGCGGTTATCGCTGAACCCGTGAATGGCACTATCATAGTTGTGCCGAGCATAAGCTCCCCGCATAAATTCTCGAAGTATGCTGGAGCCCCCGTTGCATTCAGCGGCATATCGACGGCCGTCAAGCAGGCGACGGCGACTCTCAAGTATTTTGCGGATAATCATCACAAGGCACATCACTACGATTAAATCTTATGATATCCTTCAAAGAATACCTACACGAAACACCAGAGCAGCGAGCCAGCTGGGCCGCCGGTCCGACATTAACGCCAGCCGAGCAGAAGCGTTTGCTCGCTGATGTTGGGCGGGCACTTGACGCCTCGGTACGCGCCGCGAGCGGACTCAATTACATCACCAGTGCTAGATGGGTGCGTGAAGTTGGCCGGCCGCTCTTTTGGCCCTCGCAAGCAGCGAACAACCTCCGTGTGGCGATGAACGTATTGTCGCCACCCCTACGAAAGACAGCGGTGATGTTTGCCTTGCTTGTCAAGGACACGCGCCCCGCGACCGTCCCCAGCCCCTTGAGTAAGGACCAACTCCCGTTCGACGCGGTGGTCATTGTCGAACCCATAAATGGCGATATGATTGCTGTGCCCAGTATACGTCAGCCACTTAAATCCACATTCTCTAGCGGCCGGGGTTCGCAATCTGATGCGTTTCGTATCAAAGACATTGTCAAGACAGCGACAAAGAACATCGTGTTTTATGCACACAATCACCTCCTGACACGGCGGGGCTAGTCTCTAACAATGGCAGCAGCCGGGCGAACTCTCCGCGTTCCGGTTCGGACTCGATAGCGATGAATCGCCGACAACCCGTCCTGCATCATCTGATGTAAGAAGGTGGACCCATCCTGCACCGACTCCGTCCGCGTTCGATACATTGCCTGCGTGTTATAACCTTCAGTTAGGTCAAGGAACAACAGTTCAAGTGTATCTGCTAGTTCATTGCCGGGTGTGGGCTCCAAATTTCTCTGTGATTCAATGCTGTTCATAGTGGTTACCTTTCAGGATTAGGTTCCGGTATGCCCGAAGCCGCCGCTGCCGCGGATGGTGTCGGGCAGCACATCCATCTCGCCCAACATAACGTGCGGCACTGATGCCACGACAAGTTGCGCGATGCGCATTCCCCCTCGGACAACGAACAACTCGGACCCGTGGTTGATGAGTAGCACCTGCACTTCGCCGCGATAGTCGCTGTCGATGGTACCAGGCGCATTCAACACCGTCACCCCATGGCTATTCGCCAGTCCCGAGCGTGGCCGAATCTGCCCTTCGTAACCACACGGAATCGCCAGCGAGAATCCGCAGGGCACTAGAGCCCTGGTGCCGGGTTTCATAGTGATCGGATCGATATTCGCCGCACGTATATCCATTCCCGCTGAGCCGGCAGTCTGATACTTCGGCAGTGCAGTCTGCCCCTCAAAGGTTTGCCTAGTGATAGGAATTATGAGAAGAGAATTATTTGACATAGCTATATTATACCACATTCTTTATTCATATAAATACCTTTATGCTATCCTTTCGCGAGCATTGCCAATTGGACGAGGCTTTCACGAACCCTTTGCCAATTAAGGTGACCATGTATCCTTACTCGTGGTCCGCAGATTTTACGGTGCCCGCTTCTCCCAACGACCCGCGTGGACGCGATAAGGACTACGAAGTTAACTTCAGTCAGCGCCTCGCCCGGCCACGAATGCCAGCCTCCGGTCTCACGATTCCCAAGGAGTTAAACACATCGAACGTTGCGTGGGAACTCACCTTCCAAAGCGATGACCGCGACAACTCATTTGGCGTCACAGGTGGCGGGCAAGCATTCACGGTGTTTGCGACTGTCATTCATGCGCTCAAAGTGTTTGTTCAGAAGACGCGACCACGCCCGTTTATAGTCTTTACTGCCAAAGAAGCCTCGCGGGAGAAACTTTACGACCGCTTTGTTCGTATGGTTAAACCTGCTGTACCGGGGATGCACGGGTTCAGACTGATAAACACTCCGGCGGTAAGGCACATACTAGGAAACCAACTGACCGGCTCGGCAGGACTTAGTAGTTATGTCATTGTCCCAACTCACATATCGCTGAGAACTGTGGCTAAGCTGATAAATGTCTGGCACAAGAATACCGAAGCGGCCTCGGACGAGTTCCTGTCAAGTTTATAGTCGCTCACTGACGCCCGATAGAGTAATACGTCATTCCTTGGTCCCGCATGTCTTGGGGGTTATATAGATTCCGCCCATCAAAGATTACCGGCGTCTTCAATGCGTCTCGCATGCGTGCTACGTTCGGGGCACGAAACTCCTCCCACTCCGTCACAAGCGCCAACGCATCTGCGCCGGTTAAAGCACTGAAGGCGGTGTCTGCATATGTGACTCCGTCTCTCGGACCCAGCACCGACTCGGCATTTGCAGCCGCCTGCGGGTCATAGACCCGCACGCACGCACCGGCCAATAATAGCCGCTCGATAAGCGCAATCGAGGGCGCCTCACGCATGTCATCCGTCTTGGGTTTGAAGGACAACCCCCATATGGCAATGGTGCGCTCGCACAGCGAACCTTTGAAGTGGTTGAGTATCTGATCAAACAGAAATCTTTTCTGTCGATTGTTGACCCGTTCAACCGCACGCAATATTCGAAAATTGTAGTCCTTCGCGGCAGCAAACGACACGAGTGCGGCCACGTCTTTAGGAAAACAACTTCCCCCATAGCCCAGACCCGGGCGAAGAAACTCGGGCCCGATTCGGCGGTCCGCACCCATAGCGCGCCGCACCTGATCGACATCAGCGCCGACACAATCGCAGACGCGAGCTATCTCATTCATAAACGAGATGCGCGTTGCCAGCATCCCATTAGCGGCATACTTACACAGTTCCGCACTTTCGCAATCCATCTCAAGCAGTAGAGGGTCCGACCCCCAAGACTCCTGACCCCCCGGTCGCCCTGAGGGCCATTGGGCGGTGGTTATCGGTGCGTAGAGTTCGCGCATATAGCCCGCAGCACGGACATCATCAACGCCGACAACAATTCTATCGGGTTCCATGAAATCTTTGATGGCGGCGCCCTGTTTGAGAAATTCTGGATTGCTTACAACACTAAACGGTTTCGTCGTGTTGTCACTAACGGCGGACCGAATACGTGCCACCGTTCCCACTGGCACGGTACTCTTGTTGATGATGACCGTATAGTTCGTAATCGCGGCGCCGATACTTCTTGCGGCGTCCATGACATAGCATATGTCCGCAGACCCGTCCTCATGCTTCGGTGTCCCGACCGCAATAAAGACCACAGTCGCCTGCTGTACAGCCGGCGTCAAATCCGTGGTAAACGACAACCGTCCCGCTTGCTGGTTCTGTTTGACGAGCGGCTCTAGACCTGGCTCGTAGATGTTGATGTGCCCTTTTCGGAGGTTCCGAATTTTGTTCACGTTTGTGTCCACGCATATCACGTGATGTCCAATATCAGCAAGACATGCGCCAGTCACCAGCCCCACATATCCCGTACCAATCATTGCTATATTCATACTGTTACCTTCTTCATTGCAATCAGTGGGCGCTACCACCATTACTATCGCGTATTGAGTTTATGTGCGTTGATATTCGAATGTGTTGGATTCTTCATTCTCCGATAAAAGTTTCGCGCCGTTCCTGAGATGGAAGTCGCGGGCCATTTGGGTCTTTGGACTCATCGTGACCATGTGTTCAAGTTCGGGATGCTCTTGTAGGATGTGTTCCCGCGCAGCGAGGACGATGTCACGCCCTGCCCCACGGCAATAACTCCAGACGGTGTAGAAGACGACAGAGGTGCCCAGCGGTAAACTCCATTGCCCTAACTCGGCAATAGTATGGGGAATCTGCGAGACATACGCCGCACAGATGACCGCAAGAAGTGCCGTTCCTTCGTAGAGTCCGTAAACTTCTCGACCGTCGGCAAGTCTAAAATCCATGTCCAATTCAGGGCGCACGGGATCATCTTGTATGTTGGCGAAGTCGCGAGCGTCGATGCGTTGTAGTTCCATTTAGGTGTCAAACGATGAACCACATCCACAGGTGGATTTAGCGTTAGGGTTTTTGATAGAGAAGCCGCCACCATTAATATTGTCGACGTAATCAACCTCGGCACCAGATAGATATCGTATGCTAATCGGATCAATATACAACCGCACACCGTTCGACTCGAAGACTTTGTCGGCCTCCGAGTCGCGGGCACCCTCTTCGATTGCCATACCATACTGAAAACCGGAGCAGCCGCCGCCTTGCACGTACACCCGAAGACCAACATCTGCTAACTTCTTCTCTTCCTCCAGCATCAGATCAGTGATCTTGGCTGCCGCGGTTTCGGTTATGGTGATGAGTTCAGACATTTGAATGTGATATCCTCTCGGTCGGGAGTGTTCAACTTGCGTCGTCCAGATGCGTGAGGCAACGAGCCCACAGGCCGCGGCTTTCTTTTCTGGCCCAGAGCCCCAATTCGTGTTTCTCGCCGGCGTTGTCTATGAACGAAAACTTGCCGTTTGTCGGATCGACATTCAGTATTGCATGTGTGCGGCTATTGGAAATTCCCCCCCGGTCCCCCCAGAAGTCGCTGTAGGCGAGACCGAAGTCTCGCTCCTTCGTTAATGAATACCGGCGCTCCGAAAAAGCGAACGCACGGAGGTCACTACACAGGAATTCGCGCTCCGACGGGCCCTTGTCGAGTCCGCCGTCAGTGTCGCTGCCCAAGATGCCTCGCAAGTTTATTACGCCCGCACCCGGCGCAATTATTGGAAATCGTGGTTGCGCAACTGCGATAGTTGCGAAACATATCAGTATGGCAATTGCGAATGCGGCAATTCTAAATTTCATTTTCATCTTTCTATGTGTTGTATTTAGGATGATGGGCTGGCTGATGCCGACGGGCTATGCGACATCGACACTGACGCCGATGGGCTGACAGATGTCGACACCGTTGAACTAGCAGATGCCGATGGGCTGACAGATGTCGACGCCGTTGAACTAGCGGATGCCGACGGGCTGACAGATGCCGACACCGTTGAACTAGCGGATGCCGACGGGCTGACAGATGCCGACACCGTTGAACTAGCGGATGCCGACGGGCTGACAGATGCCGACGGGCTGTACAGATTTATGCACCGTTTGACCATTGCAAAGAATGTCAACCATAGTTCTTTAACACATACCAATATGAACTTCATTTTGTATTTAAGATGGGCCATCGGTCGCTTCGCCAAATGCCGTCAGGCTGATTTGTTTGTTCGCGTTACAGTAGCAGCATTTACAACATTCAGGGGGCTCGTCGGCTCTAACTGACTGGTGCGCGAACTTCTCGATGCCAGTTAATCCCACTCCCACTATTACCACATACATGATGGAGGTGTAGATGTGTTCCGAGACTTCGACACCATACCATACATTTGCGACGAACCCCACAATCATCATGATTACACACAAGAACACGACGATACGTTTCGATGAGATAGTATTATTGTGGGAATCTTTGACCGTGCTCTTGATGTTTGCAGAAAATCCTTTCATGCTCGACCTCTGTTAATGAGGTTACGGTTGTCCCAAAGGTTTGGTGGATAGTTATCCTTCTCATCCAGTAGTCGAAACGTGGATGATGTGGTGACAGTGGCTGTTAGTGGATTTACATATGTGATATAGATTGTTTCACCCGCTTCTAAAGCGGCCCTGAGTTTTGTCATGAGCGCCTTATAGGCGGTTCTTGACCGACCAATTGATCGTGTTTCTACAGAGCGTGTCTGCCCCACAAGGAGGCATCCTGCTGTGTCTTTGGCTGTGTTGCCGCTGTGGATGCGGATGCCAGTAAACATAGGCACGTTAAGCACTTCAGGCATAATCTTTTTGAATCGATTGCTCATTGAGAGAATGAGCTTATAACGCCCGGCCGGAATCGCGGTCTTGTTACGAACTTTCTCTCCCGCAGGTCGAATAACATCTTCAAGGGTGTGACACTGCCAATGGTCATCGATGAAAAGAGAGCCGAGAGTTGTGTCATTCTTACTCGGCTCGCGCACAACACGAATATGCATATCGCCCGCTCAGTATTTATATGTCATGCGGCTACTCGACCCATTGATACGTGGGCACAGGCCCCATCGCGTCATAGATGTGTGGATGTGTCATTAAGGTACGACGGTAGGGCGTAAATGCGATGCCTCGCCCCCAGTTCAGATGGTGTGTCATCAGTTCTTTTTTTGTGATGCGCCCGTGCTGTTGAATTAGATTAACAATTTCTGATGCTCGTGGTGACTGCCGTGGTGCCATGGTATCCATCAGCGTTGTAATATACTGACTCATCTCTCGCATGGTTCGCGTATCGTCAAGAGATGTTAGCGCGTGGTACCGTGCGCGTTTCGCGTGTATGTTACGATGCGGTACGTCATCCAGATAACGATGCAGCAGCAGCACCGCATCCTCGACCGTCTGGAAGCGTTCTGCGCGTGGATCGAGTTCCCAGTAATAGTCCGCATCATATGTGATGTACGGACAGCCAGACATCAAGCCATCGGTCGTAGCGATACTCCAGCCTGCATACCCCTGTTTCGGTGCGAGTCCCACGCGGCAGGAACGGAGCTTCGCATAGTATCCCGCTTTATCGGCGAATGTTTCTTTCTCTATCCACGGTTCTGGCGAGACATCCAAGAGTGGAATCCACACGCGAAAGTCTTGCCGTTCCCGACGCAACTGCCTGACGATTTTTAGAAACGTCGGATAGTCTTTGTAGGGTGCTGGGCGATGGTTAAAGACGATGAGCTTCTCGGTCTGTGTGTCAATCTCGGGCGTGACATCCGACACAGAGACACCCGGCGGCTGCGCGACTAGAATGCGTTCAAGCTGTTGGACAACGAACGGCGAAAAGGTCATTGCGGCTTCGTCTAGAACCAAGTCTTTCTGCGCGTGAGTGTTCAGGTAGCAGCGGTCCATGTGTAAGAGCCCGCTGATGTTCTCACGGAAACTTCCGGCTTTCCACGTTGCGACAGACGTTAGGTCAAACCAATGGGCGTAACCAAAGAACTTGGGGCGATGATGGGTGACGTTTGCTAATGTGGCGGCCAGCGCGTGTGTCTGTTCAGGGAGATGTGACCAGACAAGATCAATATCAACGAACTTCGTCAGAAGTTTCTGGATAGCTGTGACATTGAAATGCACGCGCATCACCGGCGCATGTGTCGGCAACGGCACCACCAGTTGTTGCGTATTCGGAAACTCCAACACAGAAAGATGTTCTGGTGTGAGAATGTAAAAGAAGAGGTCGTCGCGAAGACGATTCAATTGCCGAATCGCATTCGTGAGATAGACTACATAGCTATCTTTCGTCAGGTCTTTTGCATACGTGATGTTGGGATAGACCAGAATGCGAATCGTTTTGGTCGCAGCCGTGGGAGGCGAGGCATCAAAGAGAGTATCCATTGTGTATTATTATACCATACTAGCGGTCAAACGATAAACGACCAAGAGGTGAAAGTATCAAGGCCCCTACCCCATATCAACAGAGGCGCAATTTGGTGGTCCCTCGTATATTGGAGAATCGCTTTCTTGA
>Ga0310125_10002007_pt1 | contig 10525 bp, 8 predicted proteins | sample CB11b_Tmax_Bot8__FD_203508 | JGI IMG/M metagenome (GOLD analysis project Ga0310125, IMG submission 203508) | Marine microbial communities from Western Arctic Ocean, Canada - CB11b_Tmax_Bot8 | ecosystem: Environmental > Aquatic > Marine > Oceanic | place: Canada: Western Arctic Ocean | collected... | reverse complement strand
CTTCGGCGTATGCCCAGATGGCGGGGTCACCCCGGCGCAGTCGGTCCGCCAGGGCCGGGCCGTCCATGCCAACCTCGGTGAGTCGCAGGCGCAAACCTGTGACGTGATCCCCCTCAGGGGGGCTCAACTCGGTTCCGGCAAGGTCGCGCAGCAGGTCGCGCAGCAACCGCCCACGACGGCTTGCGGCTTCGTCGCGTTCGTCCTGCGACGCCGGGTCCAGCCATTCCCGCAACGCCGTCACGACGCCGACGACCTCCTGGCGATCGATCTTCATCGGTCGACCGTATCCAGGCAGTTCGCGCCGCTCAAAGGCGGCGAAGGTGTGGGCCCGCGCCGCCTCCACCAGATCGCGTCGGCCACATAGCAGGCCAGAGGAGTTGGGGGCGCCGAAGTATTTGGCGCCGAAACCGATGAGGTCGGCGCCACAGGTGGCGGTCTGCTGGAAGTGTTCGATGGGCGAGACCTGGTAGGCCGCATCGGCGATCACAGGGATGCCCGCGTCGTGGGCGATGACGAGAACGTCCGCCAATGGCAGGAAGCCCTCCTGTGGCCCACCGAGCACGGGATACAGGACCGCCGCAGTGGATGCGCTCAGACTATCTTCGAGATCCTTTGCGGTACAACTGTCCGCCGAACCTGCGGTGACGATGCGAACCCCCGCCATGCGTACAACACGCTCGTATTTGTATTGCTGGGGAGCCTGGATCACGACCTCCCCCTTCAGACCACTCGTGTCGGGCAACTGAGCCATTCGTTCAGGGTCATCGCCGGCGACACAGGCGGCCGTACTCAGCAACAGAGCGGCGGCGCACCCCGGGGTTACCATGGCGGCCTCGCAGCCCAGAAGATCAGCAACGATACGCCCGGAGCCCTGTAACAGCTGGTCCATGTCGACATAGTACCGACCCGCCTCCATCATGGCTGCTCGAACCGTCGGCGATGGGGCGGAGCCACCGAGCATGGTCAGATTGCCCATGGCGTTGATCACCGGCACGGCACCGAGGTCGGCGTAGAGCGAGCGAGCCTGTTCAGCATCCATTGATATTTTTCCAGTCATGGTCCGAAATCTGGTCCGGGGACGATCTGGTCGAGCATGGGTTCCGGCAACAGCACAAGGGGCTGGCCATTGTGGTCGAGACGGAATTGCAGCCAGGAGTACCAAGTTGGCATCCGCGCCTGTGCCTGCGGCGCGATAACCGCCCGTATCATGCCCGGCCAGTCACGGAAGGAAAACCAGCCCAACCGGGGCCATTCGACGATACGAAGGGCTCGGTCCGCGCCGATGCCGGCATGGGTGCGGGCCAGTTGAATCGCTGTTTCCAATCCACCCAAGGTATCGACGAGCCCCTTCTCGACAGCAGCGGTAGCAGCCCAGACACGACCCCGGGCGACACTGTCGATCTGCGCTGGTGTCCGCTTACGTGCGGCGGCAACGCGGGCGACGAAGTCATCGTAGAGTGCACTCACCACGCGGTCCTTACGTTGCACTTCCTCGTCGGTGAGGGCTCGTTCCGGCAGCCGTATGCCGAGAAAAGGCAGTGGCAGCCCGAGACCGAGGTCGGCGTGGTCGCCGATCTGCACGTGATCGAGGGTGAGGCCCAGGCGCTCGCGGAAGCCCTGGTTGTAGAGCCAGCCACTGATAACGCCGATGCTTCCCGTGATCGTTGCCGGCGTGGCGACGATGGCATCGCTGTGCATCGAGATCCAATAACCACCTGAGGCGGCGAGCCGTCCCTGAGAAACGATGACCGGTTTGCGCGCCCGGCTGTCGCGCATGGCATCGGCAACGATATCGGAGGCCAGCACATCTCCCCCGGGGGAGTCGACGCGCAGGACGATGGCGTTTATACGCGAATCCTTCCCCAGTTTGCGGAGTTCATTTGCCAGGTCGCGGGCGCGGATGCCACTGTCCATGGCGCAGACACCGAGGGCGTAGACGACGGCCACCGTCGGCGGCGGGCCCCAATCCCGGGACACGGAGTTTGTCAGCGACGCCGTCTGCACGAGGCCACCTGGTCCACCCTGTTGCGCCACGATCCGTTCGACCATGTCCCAGCGACCGATGGTATCCACCAGACCCGAGGCGACCGCTTCGAATGGCAGCAGGGCGGTAACGTCATTGACGAGGCTGTCGAAGGTTGTCGCCGTGAGGCCGCGACTGGTGGTGATGTCATGCCGGGCACGGCCATAGTCATCGGCGAGCAGGGCCTGCCACTGCTCGCGATCGCGGTCCGACATGCCGGTGCGATTTACCGCCTCCAATGCGGACTTGTATTCGTGGTAGCGCCACTCCTGGCTGCCGATCCCCAGTTTGTCGAGTGCACCGCGCAGGTAGACCTGGCCGGCGGCGACACCCTGCAACATCAGCAGGCCTGTTGGATCGAGAACGACATGATCCGCCACCGATGCGAGGTGGTAGCGTCGCAGATCGGCACGATCGATGTATATGATGACGGTCCGTCCTGCGTCGCGCAGGTCTTGTAGCCGTTGCCGCAGCTCCCAGGACATGGCGGCATCGAGACGCAGGCCCGAAAGGTTGAGCGCGACACCTGACAGAGATGGATCCTGCTCGACACGGCGCAGTATCTGCAGCAAATCGAGAAGGGAGCGGCCGTCATCGAACAACGAGTAGGCACGATGACGGACGGTGCCGTTCAGGTCGAGTTGCAGAAACCGGGGGCGCCGCTGTCGTAGGGGCGAGAAAAGATCTCCCCGATGGGGACCGAGGCGGATCAGGTGCAGACTGCGACTACGATGGTGATCCTCGTCACCCCGCTCGCGGCGGCCCTGCGTCCACAATCCGGCACGACCAAATTCGAATCTCAACCCGAGGCTGACCGTGCGCTCGTCCAGATACCGTCCCGTAATGTTGAGTCCAGGTCCCAACTGTGCGTCGACACCGACACTCCAGAATGTGTCATCACCGGTATCCCAGCCTCGAGCGCCTTCGGCAAACAAGCTCAGACGTGGCGACTCGAAGGGCCGCCAACCGATATCGACGGCAAGTTCCCGCGCGTCGAAGTCAGTATTCGATGTCCAGGTCGCGCCAAGGGACCAGGCTCGATTGGGTTGCAGGATGGTGCCGGCGACCCACACGGGGTCGGGTGCGCCAGTTCCCGAGGACCAGCCCCATGCGAGTCCCGCACTGGAAGCGCCGTCACCACCACCGATCCCTAGGCGATACTCGCTGAAGTCGATGCCCGCCGCCCCGTGGCGGCGAACGGTGCCGAAACCGATGTGTGGCAGGGCCCAATACAGCCCCCAATCGTTGACAATCCTCGATCCACCGCGCTGTGTCGACCAGGCGATGGCGCTCTCCGACGAGGCGAGCCGACCGAGTCGGGCGGGATTTACGTAACCCAGCAATCCTGCTGGACCCACGCCGGGCGGTGTCGGCATGGACTGTGTACGTGCCGCATAGGGTGTGAACTGCGCCAAGACCTGGGCGGCTGTCAACAACAGCAGGGGGACCGTCCACCACTTGGCGGCGCACCGATCCGCCCCCATCATCGGCTCTCAGACAAGGCGCTACCCGGGTCCAGAAAGTAGGACAGGTCCCCCGATCCTTCGCGCAGGATCTCGACTTCGTCATCGATGAGGGAGATGACGCTGGAAGGCGCCACGGGGAGTTCGCCACACTCGAGAATGATGTCCACATGGGCGCCGAGTTCTTCCTCGAGCAGGAAGGGGTCGGTGATGGCGTCCTGCTCCGAACGATTGGCGCTGGTGCTGAGCAGGGGGCGATTGAGTTGAGCTACCAGACTGGTGGAGACATTGTGATCCGGGATGCGAATTCCCACCGTCTTCTGGCGGCTACGCAATAGCTTCGGTGTCTCCTTCGTTGCCGGCAGGACAAAGGTGTAGGCGCCGGGCAGCAGTCGCCGCAGGATCCGGTAGGCGAAGTTTGACACCTGGGCGTAACGGCTGATATCGTTGAGATCAGCGCAGACGAAGGACATCGGCTTGCGCGGGTCCCGTCCCTTGATCCGCTGGATCCGTTCCACCGCCGCCTTGCAGGTGATGTCGCAGCCCAGACCGTAGACCGTGTCGGTGGGGTAGACGATGACACCGCCATCGCTGAGCGCCTCCACGGCTCGTTTGATCGGTCGCATCTTCAGATGCTCTGGATCGATATGCAGCACGTCGGCCATGCGTCGCTCACCCTCCCAAATGGGCGATCCACGCATCGACAACAGCATCGACCATGGCTTGCCCGTGTTCAACGTTGGCCGTCCAGCTGTTCTTTGCTTCGTTCTGGCGGCAGTACCAGGGCGCCTCCTCCAGGTCCAGGCGATCCTGCTCCACGAGTTCGGGGCGCGTCGCCATCAGGAAGGAGGTCTCGTTGTAGCCTGCATGGTCGCCACCGGCGGGAGGAGAGGCGGCTGGCAGGATCATCGGTTGCACGTCGATGGCACCCCACCGGACCTCGTCCTTCAGCTTGACATCACCCCACCAACCGCGCGGATGACCGGCCTTTAGAGCAGACTCGAAAGCCAACTCGGCAGCGGCCTTTTTGAAGGCCAGTGCCAGCGGTGCATTCATGCCCTGATGCATGATGGGCACGTAGATACGCCGGAATCCCATCTGCAGGAAGTTGCTGAGGATCGACTTGACGAAGGCGCCGTGGGCGTCGTAATCGGGATCGATCGTACCCTCTTCGGGACCCCCGAGAGCATACCCGGTGGGACCAAAGTCAAAGGGGGGTGCGATGATGACATCCAGTCGCTGTGCGATGCGTGCACAGATCTCTTCGACGATAATCGTGTCGTGACCGATTGCCATATGAGGGCCATGGGTCTCGACACAACCGGTGGGTACCAGCAGGGGCCAATTCTCAGCTACGGCGTGGCGCAGTTGGTAGGGACGCAGATGCTTCAGGTGCATGGCGTTCACTCTCTCCACAGGAACCGGGTGACTGAGGCCGAAGAGTTTATACAGAACGAAAGCGTCCGGCCAGTTCAGAATTTTGTCAGAACTTGAACAGAGCCGTGACCCGTGCCTGTGAGTGTGCATCGGGTCCGTCGGGAAGCAGGATGTAAAGATTCGGCAAAATGTGTATATCCTGCGCAGCAGCCCAGTCGATTCGTTGACAGCATCGAGCCGGGCAAAACCTCGCCAGTCCGAAGTTACCGGTAAAGAGGCAAAGGCTGACAGTCCCATGCGGGTTTTGTCTTCCCCCGCATCGGTCACAGCCGCCTCGCGGTCGACGAAGCTCTTGAGTGTGACACTGTCGCCACCCGGTATCATGTCGATGTCGCCATATAACTCGAGTTGGTTGCCCGCACCAGGCTGAAACTGGACGGAGGCATACAATTTCTTGCCATTGTCCCGTTCCGGCCGTTGTCCGGGGCCATTGGCGATCATGAGGTGATACGAAGCGCCTCCGGTCTTGCCTTTGAGGCCCAGGCCGATGTAGAGGTCGCCACCAAGGACCCCATTCCACTTGAGATACGCGTGCTTGACGAAAGGCTGCATCTTGCTAGTCGAGCCAAAACCGGCATCATCCGCTTCGAGGCGAAAGCGCAGGTCGAAGCGCTCGGATCCGGGCAGCGATCTGAAGGAATGGATCGAAGTTATCAGCGTCGATCCGCTCACCTGTGCGACGATCATGCGGCAGGCGAATTCGGTGAATTATGGGTTCAAGTCCGAGATCTCAGAGATCGACCGCGCCGTCATTCTGTTGGGCAAGAATGTCGTTGTTGGTCTGGTCGCCAGCGCCTCGGTACGGACCGCGTTGGCGGCGATTGCGGAGAAGGGTTTCCGCCTCGACGAGTTGTGGCTGCACAATCTCGCCGTTGGTTTCGCCGCCCATATCCTGTCCCACCCCCTCGATGGGGAGGTGGAGGGAATGGGAAGTATCGACAGTCTCGGTCTGAGAGTCGAGTCCCTTGACGTGTTGAAACAGATCAACCTGCCGAAGAGGCTGGCTCTTGATTACGGGCGCGTCAATGCCATGGCTGCCGGTTCACTGCATGACATCGGCAAGGGTGTGATGGTTTCCGCCTATCCGGGGATATACCCACTGCTGCTCGTTAGAGTTGGAGAAGCGGCGTTGGATGGTGCCCATGTTGGCGGCGGAGCGTGAGGTCGCCGGTGACATCCTGGTGCGCAAGTGGGAGATGACGGGTCAGCTGGGTGATTCGGTGTTGGCACATCACGCGCCGGATATCGATGACGGCGTGTCCTTTCTCGTCGGCGTTGCTGATGTCATCGGCCAGATCCTGTATCCTTCCCCAGAGCGGGTGCCTATCCACTTGCCAGGGCCCTGGAGGACGAAGACTGGGAGCCGGCGCGAGTTGGCTTCTTAGCCTTTCATCCCTGTTAGTGTTACGCCCTGGATGAAATATCTCTGAGCGAGGAAGAAGAGGGCGATTACGGGGAGGGTCATCAGTGTCGATGCCGCCATGAGCATGCCGAAGTCGGTTTTGTGCTGGGCGCGAAAATCGAACAGGCCTAAGGCGAGGGGGTAGAGTCGCTGATCGTTGATGTAGATCAAGGGTCCCATGAAGTCATTCCAAGTCCCCATGAATGTGAAGATGCAGACCGCTGCCAACGCCGGTTTGACAAGGGGCAGGATGATGCGCCAGTAGATGCCGAAGAAGGAGCAACCGTCGATCTTGGCGGCGTCCTCCAGGTCATTCGGAATCGACTTCATGAATTGCCGCAGCAGAAAGATGAAAAAGGCGGAGCCGAAAAAGGACGGCGCCCAAAGTGCGCGCAGGGTGTTATACCATCCCAGTTTTTCAAAAATCATGAATACCGGAATCATCGTCACCTGTGCCGGTAGCATCATCGTTGCCAGCAGGATGGCGAACAACGCCTCACGACCGGGCCAGTTGAGTCGCGAGAAGGCGTAGGCGACGATGGAACAACTCAGTACCTGGCCGAGCATCGTCATCACCACAAGGTAGACGGAGTTGGTCACGTAACTCCACCAATGCTCGGCGGCGAGCTGCGCCTTGCGGTAATGGTGTGTGTACTTGCGCCACATTGCGACCGCACGGGAACTGCGCTCTACACTCAGGCGTACACGGAATTGCCCGGGGTCCTCGGCTACGTCCTGCTGATCGTCGTCGGCCACGAGTGGCCAGATTCCGAGGTCCCGCTCATCGCGGTCATCGAGATGGGCAAGCTTGAAACCGAGTTCCTGCCAGCGATACTGATCGAGGAACAGTCCGTCGACGCTACGGTAGCGGCGTCCCGCCACCTCCAACTCAACCTCTACCGCGTGCCACGAACGATCCTGGCGCAGCGGCAGGGTGAACCCCAGAAACTCCGCTTCCGGCACCGGCAATGGAAAGTCGCCCTGGATGACGAATGTATCGCCGGTGTCCCGCCCGAAGTCGTAGGTCAAGCGCCGTGCCGGGCGTTTCTCGTCGCTGGGCGTCGCTCCGAGAGTCGCACTCCCTGAGATGACGTGCCAGGCGCTGACGTGTTGTGTCGCTGCCGTGGGCAGAGGCAGATAGTCACGGTGGATATTCTGCACTGTTGGTTGACGCAACTCAACGACGCGATACACGGCATCCCACACCGTTTGCAGCAATTCGTCATCCACTCGTTCGCTGAGACGGTGCATCACGATATCTGGTCCCCCTGCCCAGGTGGAGGCAGGTAGACTGCGCGAACCGTATGCGGCGATGCCGTGGACGACGGCGATACGCAGGGCGACGGGGGAGACCTCCCAAGCGCCTGGTAGCGCCTCGATCCGCGACCGATTCTGCTCCCATAGATACGAGCTGATCGCCGGCCACGCAGTGGTCCACCCCTGCTCGTCCCATGGGGTTTCTGGCGTTGGCAGGTCGGCGAGTAGCTCCGTCGTCACCAGGGGTGAGCGTTCAACGCCTGGTGGAATGGCGGGTACCCAGCGTGGCGGATCGACGAAAATCTCCTCGTCGTATTTGAAAGATGTGCTAACGAGCCAGACGAATGGGAAAGCGAAGAGGGCACACCCCGTCAGCAGGGCGCCATGAGTGATCACCTCTCAACAGTACCCGGTCGTCGAGTGGGACGAAGGCGTCACGCACCGCCCATTCTCCCACCGAGAAGCGGTCCTGTCTGACCAGATCGGGAGGGGCGCCGCCGGCGATTCCCGTCATCAACTTCTGCGGGTCCATGCCCCCAGTCGAGCCGGACGTGGTGATCACTTTCCAGCCCGGGTGTTCGACCTCAAACTGGCGCAAGGCCGCATCCAGTCCTCGATCCCGGCCCTGACCCCAGACGATCAGCTCACGATCGGCGCTGGCAGCCGCCGCCCAGAACAAGCACAGGGCGAGCGTGACACGACGCACGACTAGATGGACCAGGCGCCGGTACTCGGGTCCGCTGTGGCAACGTTCAGTGGACATCGGGCGCGATAGGCTGGTTCCATCTGATCCCACAAGTGTTCGAGAGCGTGCTGATTCCAGTCGTGGAAGTGGTCTTCACCGATCTCGGCGACCAGGCCGGTATCGGTGAGCAATTCGTAGACGCCGTGTTTGATGCGTGTCACATGGACTTCGACGTCAACATCGTGCAGGTCCTGGACTACGCGTCGCAGGGTCTGCACACCCGTGGCGTCGATCTGGTTGATACCCCCAGCATCGAGCACCAGATAACGCAACTCCGGCAACCGTGCCAGCGCCTCCAGAACCTTGTCCTCGAAGAAGCTGGCGGCACCGAAGTAGAGGCGCCCGTCAAAACGGATGATAGCGATGCGTGTGTCGAGGGCCAGGCCGTGGGCCTCGGCATCGACGAGGTTGCCATCCGGATGCCGTGCCAGGTAGGCGACATGGGGACGCATGGTGCGGTGCAGATACTGTGCCAGGGACAGGCTGACGCCGACGATGATACCCCAGTGTAACTGTGGCGCCAGTGCCAGGGTCACGACAAAGGTCAGCACAGCGATGACGCCGTCACTGCGTGATACACGCCAGGCTTGCCGGATCGGGTCGATGCGGAACAGGCCGAGAACGGCGAGGATGATGATCATCGCCAGGGTCGCCTGGGGCAGAAAATGGAACAGGGGTGTGAGCAGCAGCAAGGTCAGCATAACGACGGCGGAGGTCACCGCCGAGGACAATCCTGTGGCGCCACCACTGGCAAAATTGATCGCCGAGCGCGAGAACGATCCCGATACGGCATAGGAACTGAACAGGCCGCCAGCGAGATTTGACAGACCCTGGCCAATCAATTCCTGATTGACGTCGATGTGCTGTTTGGAGTGCGTGGCGATCGTCTTGGCGATCGACATGGCCTCCATCAGGCCGATCAGTGTCAGGATGACGGCCCCCGGCAGCAGTTGCACGACGACGGTGGTGTCGAAGGTCGGCAGTTTGAAGCTCGGGAGACCGCTAGGGATCTCGCCGACCACCTCGCCGCCATATCCGGTGACGGCAGCGATGATGGTCGTCACCGTGACAACGACGAGGATCTTCTCATGCCGGCGTCTTAATGCCAACAGGATGAGCCCAGCAAGCAGCGCCATGCCCAGGGTTGCCAGGTGTACGTGCTGCCAGGCGGCCTGGACGACGTGGGCGACGGTCTGGAAGTGGTAGTCCCCCCGAGTCGCGGTCACACCGAGGACATGGTGCAGCTGCGATGTGGCGATGATGAGAGCCGCGGCGTTGGTAAAACCAGCGACGACGGGACCGGAAAGCAGGTTGACGAGTACGCCGAGGCGTAACAGCCCGAGCAACAGGCGTAGCACGCCGACCATCACCGCCAGCAGGATGGCGTATTCGATGAAAACAGCGGATCCCGGCACCGCCAAGGGGGTGACGGCGGCGGCGCTGATGAGCGAGGCCATGGCTACGGGACCCGTCGCTAAATGCCGTGATGAACCCCAGAAGGCGGCTACGACTGGTGGCAACAGCGCGGCATACAACCCGTACACCGGGGGCAATCCGGCCAGTCGGGCATAGGCCATCGCCTGTGGTACGAGCACGGTGGCAACGGTGATGCCAGCGATGAGGTCGCGGCGCAGTACGCCGGGCTGGCGCACCTCGGGCAGCCAGCGCCTGAAAGGAAGGAATCGATTCATGGGGAGCCCGCCATCGGGCTGACTCAAAAAGAACGCCTGGAGGGACTTGCCGCAAGACACACACCAGGTTCAGGTTTTACAGTTGCCATGCAGCGAAACCCCCACAGCCCCCTGGCGATTGCCTTTGCAGTCTCCACTCTCAGCCATCTGCTGGCCATGCTCGTCGCTGTCTGGCTGTTGCCGCCGCCGGCGCCAAGGGTCACCCTCTTGCGCCATGCGCCAGAAGGGCAGGGCTGCCCGTTGCGGGGCCGCAGATGCTGGCCGACCTGGCAGAACGGCAGAGCTTTGCCCTCATCGATCCGGAAAGCGGCAAATTGCTCAAGGCGTGGTTGTTCCTCGTCGCTACCGGCAACTGCGGTGGGGGTGGCAGCAATGTCAAACGGCTCAGCGATCTTCTTCTCGGGATGAAGCGGGGTCAGGCGTCAGCGCGGGACCTGCCGCTCGAATACACGGTGGACCAGGTGACCTGCAGCCGGGAGCACAATGCCCTCGCCTACGGGTTGGTAC
>Ga0310125_10002006_pt1 | contig 10526 bp, 8 predicted proteins | sample CB11b_Tmax_Bot8__FD_203508 | JGI IMG/M metagenome (GOLD analysis project Ga0310125, IMG submission 203508) | Marine microbial communities from Western Arctic Ocean, Canada - CB11b_Tmax_Bot8 | ecosystem: Environmental > Aquatic > Marine > Oceanic | place: Canada: Western Arctic Ocean | collected... | reverse complement strand
TTGACCGATCTGGCATCGCGAGATTTGACCCCGGTTCATTCGGCGCTGGAAGGGTTTGAGCGCTTCGTACAGGATTTTCCACAAAGTTCTTACTTGAAACAGGCAAAAGCAAAAATTACCCAGTGCTTGGATATACTGGCGCAAAACATGTTTGAAATCGGCAAGTTTTATTACCGTACCGGTTCTTATCAGGCGGCTATCCTCCGGCTCAAACGCTTGAAAGTGGAATACCCCAAGCATTCTTATATTCTCGAAGCCGAGTTTCTGTTGGGCGAATCCTATTATCATGAGCAAAATTTTTCCGAGGCCACTGCATATTATAAAACCGTAATTAAAAACTCTCCCCGAAGCGAGTTCGCAAAAGAGGCACGGCTTCGCTTGAAAGCCATGCGCTAAACAAATTATGTCCAAAACCCCCAAACAGAAACGAGCCAAACGCTCTTCACCCCCGAAGGATAAAGGGACCAACCATGACCCGCTCACCCAATACATGGAGGAAATCAGCAGGATCAAAATTCTCACCCGGGAACAAGAAATCAAATTAGCAACATCCATTAAAGACGGAGACCCCAAAGCCATTCAGGAAATGGTTCGCAGAAATTTAAAGTATGTCGTGACCGTAGCCAACAAATACCGGGGACTGGGCATTTCTCTTCAGGACTTGATTGAAGAAGGAAACATTGGATTGATCCAGGCCGCTAAACGATTTGACGTTTCCAGGAATGTCAAGTTCATCACCTACGCTGTATGGTGGATCAAACAGGCCATCATGCATTCCCTCGCCGAGCAGTCGGGCACCGTGAAGCTTCCCGTCAAGCAAGCCGGAAAAGTCAACAAGATCAACAAAAGGAGCCAGCAGATGGTACAAGCCCTGGAGCGTGAACCAACCCAGGCCGAACTGGCAAAGAGCTTGGGATATGGAGACGAAGAAATCAGCTCCATCATGCGTGCGTACCGGACCCACCTTTCGCTCGACTCGCCTTTAAAAGATGATGAAGACACGCCCTATCTGGATCTCCTGGAAAACAAGGACTTCATTCCGTACGATGACCAACTCATGCAGGAGTTTCTCAACAAAAAGGTGGACCAATTACTGGAAGACCTTTCGGAGAGGGAAGCCAAAATCCTCAAAATGCGTTTCGGTTTTTTTGGGGACGTCAAAACACTGGAGGAAATTGGAAAAGAGATTGGCCTCTCCCGTGAGCGGGTGCGGCAAATCGAAAAAAAAGCCAAATTAAAACTAAGGACCAAACTGCAAAACGAATCATGGGTGGACGAAACCGAATGACCACCCTCGACCTCATTCATTATGCTGACTGAAATTCCCGCCCTGTGTCTGATATCGTATTTGATCGGGTCCATTCCTTTTGGCGTTGTACTGGCACGGGCCCAGCGCATAGACATCCGTGAACAAGGTAGCGGCAATATCGGCGCCACCAACGTGGCGCGGGTACTGGGTAAAAAAGCCGGACTGCTGACCCTGTTGGGAGATGTGCTGAAGGGGCTCCTCGTGGTTTTTGGTGCCAGTCTGCTGTACGAAAAACCGATTGTGATTGCCCTTGCCGGGCTCATGGTTTTTCTCGGCCATCTCTATTCCATTTTCTTGAAGTTCAAGGGCGGCAAAGGGGTCGCAACCAGCCTGGGCCTGTTTTCATACATCATGCCTTGGGCAACTCTGTGCGCGGTCGGGGTGTTTTCTGCCTGCCTGTGGATTTCGGGCTATGTTTCCATAGGGTCGATCATGGCGGCGATTTCTCTTCCTTTGTTTGCCATTTATTTTAAACTGCCCCTTCCTTATATATATCTTGCGGCCATTGTCGGCCTGTTCACCTTGCAGAAGCATTACGACAACATTCTTCGCCTGATTGAGGGAACCGAAACGAAGTTTCTGAGAAAATAGAATTTGACAAACACGATTGAGGAAATATAATTGGTCTCGGGTTTCTCATCCCTTAACATCAAAATATGCGGGAGTAACTCAGTGGTAGAGTGCAACCTTGCCAAGGTTGAGGTCGAGGGTTCGAATCCCTTCTCCCGCTCCATATTTTTCATCGCTACAAACAAGCAGGGCACCGTCGCCAAGTGGTAAGGCAGAGGTCTGCAAAATCTCTATCGGCGGTTCGAGTCCGCCCGGTGCCTCCATTTTTTTCCTGACTCCCCCCAACCCGAAGCCGATCCCGATATTGACCGCAGGGACTTTTACCGTCTTCAGTTAAACAACCAATATCCTCTGGACCTTTGCCTTACCATGCAAGATGAACGGGTGTTCTGCACAAGTATTCGGGACTTGAGCGCCAGCGGTTTCGGTTGCGAAATCCAAGGACTCACCCTGATTCACAGCGGGCAACCCATAACCGCCTTGTTTGCCCTGCCCCTGGAAGAGCCGGTCATCATCAAATCAGAAGTTTTTCTGGTCTCAATCAAAAAAGGCGGCATGATGGATGAAGGTGATATTTTCCGGTTTCGTTTCTTTGAAGGAATGGACGACGAGGATCGGGACAGGATTCACCAGTACATAGTACAAAAACAGTTTGAGGCTTTAGAAAAAATAGCCCCGCAAAACCCAATGGAATATGACGACGATACTGCCTTAACCGGGGATTAGCGCTTCCACAAAAGTTTGCGGATTAAATTCCTGCAAGTCTTCCGGCTTCTCACCCACTCCTACAAACCGAATCGGAAGTTTCAAATCATCGGTTATATTGAACAGAACCCCACCCTTTGCCGTTCCATCCAGTTTGGTCATCACCAACCCATCCACTTCAAGTGCCTCATTAAATAGTCGCGCCTGGGAAATACTGTTTTGCCCAATGGTCGCGTCCAGAACCAACAAGGTTTCGTGTGGAGCCCCTGGCAGGACTTTTCCAATCACCCGCTTGATTTTTTTCAATTCCTCCATCAGGTTGGTATTGGTCTGTAACCGCCCTGCCGTGTCGATGAGAACCAAGTCCATCTCACGGGCCAGCCCGGCCTGAACCGCATCGTAAGCAACCGCCGAAGGATCAGCCCCGATCTTTTGGCTGATGCAGGAAATGCCCGACCGATCTGCCCAGACCTGCAACTGGTCAATGGCCGCGGCCCGAAAGGTATCCCCGGCCGCTAACAATACTTTTTTGCCTTCCTGTTTCCAATGCCGGGCCAATTTTCCTATTGTGGTGGTTTTACCCGAACCATTCACTCCCACAACCAATATCACAAAAGGCTGGTGTTCTGAAAATGCCAGGGGCTTCTGGTTTTGCGACAAGACATGGATCATGCGTTGTTTTAACTGTCCCAGCACCTCCTTATTTTCACGGATCCGGTTCTGGGAAACTTCGCGTTTCAAATCATCCAGAATGAATGAGGTGGTCTGCATGCCTACATCGGCGAGGAGGAGAGTTTCTTCAAGCTCTTCGAGCAACTCCGGCCCAACTTTCGCTTTGCCATGAACGATATTGTCAAATCCCCCGGCAAAATTCGAGCGGGTCTTTGCGAGTCCGGATTTCAGCCGGGCAAAAAACCCTGATTTGGGCTCATTTTCGTTGTCCATTTAATTTTCCTGTCAGAGAATAGGATAATCCTGCAAGACCATCTAAAATATCTGAAATAAAGGCGCGGTATCTTTACAAGTCCGCCAACCCTTGTCAAGGTGAATCCCCAACGACAAGAGGTCTTCTCTAAGGTTCTTCCCAGCCGCATAACTCCTAACAAATCAATCCGGCAGGTTCCCAGAAAACCCTTTATTATTAAAGTTTTAATTGATTTCAACCGCTATGAGTTTTAGACTCTTCCCACGAAGTGAACCCTTTTCCGGTTCCGGGAAAAGTACGGAGGACCTCCGCTGGTAACTTGCCATAGCTTTTTACCCCTTCGGGGCACGAAGCTAAGGGAGAATATCACGTACCTGGCAACGATGCTCTCGGCTTGACGAGTCCTTGCTAATTGCATCCCACGCTAGTGGGCGGAGAACCTACAACAAAATATTTTATACCCAGTAATCGTGTAGCCAGTAGAGGAAATCTATGAAAATAGCCATTTGTAACTCCGTTGGAATTGACGCCGATGGGTATGCCATGATCCATTCCCCCAGCCGTTGGACCAACAGTACAAAAGACCACAGCATTTTTACATATTACCCTTGGCAGTTGGCTTATTGCTCTTCGATTCTTAAACGGGACACCGACCACGAAGTTAAATTTTTTGATGGCTGCCTGGAAAAATGGGACCACGATACGTTTGTGGAAAAAGTCTCTGATTTCGGCCCGGATTATCTGGTCATGGATTGCGCTACACGCACCATCGAAGCCGATAGCCTGTTTGCCAAGGAAATTAAAAAAAGGTTTGGAACAAAGCTGATTTTCTGTGGGCCTCACCCCACCACTTTCCCTGAAGAGGTGAGCGAATATGCTGACCATGTTATCCTGCGGGAATACGAAATGGTTGTGCGTGACATCCTCCAGGGCAAAGCCCTTCCTGATATTATGGGACTCTGGCCCAACACCAACATCAGGCCCCCGCTTGATGTGAACGATTTACCGCTTCCTGAAGATGATGACGTCTCCCGCTTGGCATATGGAATGCCCGGCGAGCCTTCCAGTGAATATCTGGAAATCCAGGCCTATGCATCGCGAGGTTGCCCATTGTCTTGTACCTTCTGTGTATGCGGAAATATTTCCTATCAACGTCCTAACTGGCGCCCGAGAAATCCGGACAATGTGATCTACGAATTACAGACCCTGCGTACAAAATATCCGCAACTAGAGGGAATCTTTTTTGATGAAGAGGTTCATAACGGAAGCAAAAAATATATCCTGGAACTGACTAAAGCAATCCGGGAAAACGGACTCGACGACCTGAAATACGATGTCATGTGCGGTCAATGGCCCATGGACGAAGAAGTTCTCGACAACATGAAAAGTGCCGGCTATTACATGATTCGACTCGGAATTGAGACTGCCGGTGAACATGCCGCGCGTGGAATGGAACTGCAGAGAAAGTTTAATGTGCCAAAGCTCAAACAGCTCATGAAACATGGCACCAGCATTGGCCTGAAATTCTATGGAACATTCACCTTTGGAGGCGAAGGCTCTACCGATGATTGCGATAAAAAAACTCTTGACCTCATTCGTGAGCTTCTTGATCGCAATCTGCTGTGGCGGTTCCAGCTTTCCATCAGCACCCCGCAACCAGGCACCCCTTTCTTCAATCGCATGAAGGCTCAGGGTTACCTCAAAGATCTGGACTGGAAACATTTTGACGGGGGAAATCATGTCGTGGTCAACCGCCCGGAATATTCGGCTGAAAAAATCATGGTCAATTTCAAGGAAGCGGAGAAACTCTATGAAGTAGGTTTCAACCAACGCTATAATGCCACCGCCAAGGATAGTTTTAAAAACCTGCAGTTCAACACTAACGGCGGCGAGATTCTTCTTTTTCGTAGTTCAAGGATGAAGCAGATCAACGATGTCGTGGATTCCATCCACAGCCAGTTCAATAAGGAAGTAACGGTTCTTGCGCAACCTGGAGTGGAGCAGGAACTAAGGAAAAACCCCCATGTTCGTGAAGTGCTCCTTTATGGAGACTCCCATTTCAACCAGAAAACGTTCCCTGAAACTTTGATGGGAGAGCTGAAAAAGAAATCGTTTTCACTGGGCGTGATTCCTTTTAACAATATTTCCGGAAACGGTTATTCCGAAGTCAAGGCTATCGCAAAACGTTCCGGCATCAAAAAGCTGGTCGCCGTCAATGTCGAAGGCAAAGTGTTTGACTTGGAAAACCCCGGCGACTTTGGTCGCGCCCATATTCCCGGCTAATCTATGGATACGCAGGAAAGCCAAAAAAATATTCTCGTAATTCGTTCCGCCACGCGGATTCTGAACCAGACCCTGCTTTCCCTGAAAGAAGAGTTTCCCGAGTGCCGGATTACTGTTCTGGCCCCGGAATCGGCTCGCGAAGCAGTAGAACAGGACCCTCTCATTGATGAGGTCCTCACCATTACAGATCAGCGGAGAATGAGTGTCTCCAGCTACGGCACGAAAAACATTGCTTGTTTACGGGGAAAAAAATTTGATCTTGCTGTAGCCCTTTATAATATCGACCACGGATTGGGTTACTCCAATATCGATCTTTTAGCCTGCGCCGCACATTCCAAAGAAGTCCGCGGTTATAACTCAAGAGGCACTTTCGTGAAACTGGACTCCGCCAAGGCGGTGCGGAAATCCCTCATGGAAAAAACCACCTTTTTCTGGCTGGGAATCAATTATGCCGCCACGGCCCTGCTTTTTTTCATCATAACCCTGGCCTTGATCGGAGAATGGGGGGTTCGCAAGCTGTTTGGGAGAAAATCCGTTTCTCACGAATCTTATCAGCCTTCCCGCAGTCCAGTGCCGGAAGCGGATAAAGCCGTAAGCCAAGCCTGATGAAATCCATGAATATCATTGTCGCCAACTCTGTAGGAATCGACCGGGATGGTTACCACATGGTCCACGTACCATCACGCTGGTCTCTGGGCGTGAAGAATTTCACCAATTGCGGGTACTACCCCTGGGAACTGGCCTACACCTCTTCCCTTTTAAAACGGGAAACCAACCATCATGTAAAATTCATGGATGGCGTACTTCAGGGCTGGGATTTTGAAACTTATTTCACGCATGCCAGCACTGAAAAACCCGACTGGCTCATCATGGAAAGTTCTACCCGCACAATGCGTGAAGACCTTCGCCTGGCCTCAGCACTCAAGGAAGCTTTTGGAACCCAACTGATCTTTACCGGGCAACACCCTATGGCCCATCCGGAAGAGGTCCTGAAAGTTGCGGATTACGTATGCATTGGCGAATATGAGTTCACAGTTCTCGACCTGATCCAGGGAAAAAATCCAAAAAAACTTGCCGGCGTTCACCCGAATGCCCGGGGCTCGTTGATCGACATCAACGCCTTGCCTTTTCCTGAAGACGATGATGTCAGACGCATCGATTATCACGAACCCAATTGCCGTTATAAACAAATCCAGATGTACGCTTCAAGAGGTTGCCCGCGCCGTTGTAATTTCTGCGCGGCGGCCACCCTCTATTACGATGAACTGAACTGGCGACCGAGAAACGTTGCCAGTGTTGTCGAAGAGATTCGCACCTTGCACGAAAAATATCCGGAAATGGAAGGCGTGTTCTTTGATGAAGAAGTCCACAATATAAAAAGAAGCTTCAATATCTCCCTCGCCAAAGCCATTCGCTCTGCCGGACTGGATCACCTCAAATACGAAGCCATGTGCGAATACGCTTCTTTAGATGAAGAAGCTATGCAAGAAATGCGCGCGGCAGGATATTACAAAATCCGTTTTGGGATCGAAACAGGCAGTGACAAGGTTGCTGAAAAAATGACCCTGGGTAAAAAACACGACCTGAATAAACTTCGCACCATGGTTAAATTTGGCAAAAGCATCGGCATGCTGATTTATGGAACCATCAGCATCGGCGGGCTAGGCTCTTCTCGGGAGGAAGACCAGAAAACAGTGGATCTGGTTTATGAAATGGCCTCTAAAGGCTGGCTCGATGAAGTCCAGGTTTCTATCAATACTCCCCAGCCGGGAACAGATTTCTATAACTCCTGCAAGGAGGAATCGTTACTGCCCACTTCCACAAACTGGGAAGGATTTGATGGCAACGGCCAGGTTGTGGTCCGCTATCCGCATTATCCTGCCGAAGCAATCCAGGCGAACTTCAAGAAAGCGCTGTCTGCTTTTGACTTTGGAAAAGAGAAAGCTCAGTCCTGTGCTTTTTCAAATAATGCAAAATCTTCCTTTAGCGTGATTCCTGACGGAGCCAGCGTTCTGGTACTCCGAAGCGTCCGAAACTGGATGATCCGCCTGATCCTTGAGAATTTGAACAAGGAGGCTAACGTGGATCTGCTGGGCCAAAATGTTTCCGCGAAAGACCTAGAGGATTTGCAGGGACTGAATCAAATTTATTCCTACGGCACCGGATTCTTTTCAGCCGAATCGATGCCTGCCGATTTGATTGAAAAACTTAAGAATGTGCAATATGATTTTGTTCTGGTTCCGATTGCCAACAATCACCTGCAAGGCTTTCAGAATGTCCTTGAAGTAGCGCAACAAATCGATCCTGAAAATGTTTTTTACGTCTACCCCGAAGGCCGCCTGCAACCTGTTTCTGACCTGCCTGTAGCAATCTAACACATCACCCGCATTACAAATCAGGACGACTTGGATTCTTTCTGAGGGAGGTCCGGCTTGGGATTGATCATATCTTTCTTGCTGAGGATGTCGATGAGGTTTTTATCCCTGCAGGAAACTGCAATATCGATCAATCCATCGCCATTAAAATCTCCCACCGCCATGCCTTGAGGATGTTCATCGACCGTGTGGTAGATAGGAGGATAGGTAAAAGTTCCGTCTCCTCTGCCAAGGGAAACAGTTATCCTGTCATCCGTAGCGTTGGACACAGCAATATCCTGCAAACCATCTCCGGTAAAATCGGCGGCTACGACAAATTTCGGGAAATTCCCGGATGCAAAATCCTTTAACGAATCGAATGTTTTATCTCCCTTATTCACAATTGTGGTCAAGGCATGCAACGAGTTGCTGGAGGTCACAAAGTCCATCCATCCGTCATTATTTACATCAAGACTGACAATGCTAAGAGGCTGTTTCCCGGCTTTAAAAACTTTGGAGCTTTCAAACTTCCCATCACCCTTACCCCATAAGACCTGGACCCCTTTATTTCCGTTACCCGCCAAAGCCACGGCAACATCTGTCATTCCATCCTGATTGTAATCTCCGACTACAATACCTGTAGGCTGGCCCTTAACAGCCATGGATTCAGGTTCGGAAAAATAACCATTGCCTTTTCCCAGTAGCATCACCACATTTGAAAAACGCATGGTAACAATCAGGTCCATTCTTCCGTCACCATTGAAATCTCCAGATGCCATATTGATTGGGATTTTTCCAGGCATAAGAAGCTGGTTTGTTTTCTGAAAACTTCCCAACCGGGTGTTCAAATATATCTGGATGGACTGGTCAGCATAATTGAGTACCCCGACATCCTTATAGCCATCCTCATTGAAATCTGCCGAAACCAGGCAAATGGGGTCCCCTCCAGTCCTAAAAACACGTTGATCCTTAAAAGTCCCATCCCCGTTTCCCTTATAAAATGAAAAGGAACTGTCGCCGCTATTGACCACAACCAAATCCAGAATATTGTTGCGGTTAAAATCATCGGCAATGAGAAAGGAAGGCTCTCTTCTCGTCTCCATGGAATAGCTCAGGGCAAAAATACGGGGCATTTTTTTTCCGGCCTTGGGCGGAGGAGGACACCCTAGCAGGAGAAAAACCATCAAGAACGTGATTATCAAATATATTTTTTTCATGAGACCCTTGTGGGAGAGCAGGAAGAATATCACAGGAACCCCAGCAATGTCTACGGCGCGTTCATGCAGTCGGGCTGTCATTTTTTGCTGGGAGACGAGCCTCCTGACGGAATACAAAATGTCCCAGGATCTTTTGCGCAAAAGTAAAAGCAAGTGACAAGCTGGCAGTTTCCATTATGATTTTTTTATACGGGTCGTGTCCGGAAACACTGCCGAACATGGCCTTCATAAAATCGGGCCTTTCTGCCGCCACCGCTATCATATGATCCATGAACTTAAAGCTTGTGGCAAGGTTGGTCAGAATCCGGACGGCCCGTCCATAGGGAAGGTCTTCGGTCAATTCACTGCAGTCCTGATAAAAGTTTTCGGCGAAGGCTTGTTTAGAAACCCCATGCCTCATGATGGAACGGGCGGAATAAATACCGGTAATGATAGCGGAGTTAATACCCTTTCCCTTGAAAGGCCGCATGAGCCCTGCCGCATCTCCGATTGTCACATAACGGTCACCAAACAAATTCCGCGCCGGCGCGATGGGAAACTTGCCTTTAAAATAGTTCAGAGGTTTTTCGCGCCTTTGATGGGGAGGAAGAAAACGTTGCACCGGTGCCGAACGCAGAAACTCCATCATGATATGCGAGGAAACCTTACGGCCTGCAATATTGATGGAAATATGTTCTCCCTTCGGGGTGACCGCTCCAAACTCCAAACCGGGATGGGAAAGCAGAAAAGCATGGATGATGGACCCCATGCTTTGCATGAATTCCTTTCCAGGGTAAAAACGCGTAATCACCGTATTCAGAAAGTCCGGTTGCCGGTATGGGGTTCCTTGCTCAAAAATCCTGCACGTTCCATCATCCAGGCCAAAAGCTCCCACCACGACCGCGCACTTAATGTTATCTCCCTCACTATAAACCAGCACCCCGTCATGGTTTACTTCAACCGACGTCACACGGTCATGAACGACTTGAGCGCCTGCCTTCTGAGCCTCTTCGAGCATGAAGGCATCAAACTTGGAGCGTGTCACAGAAACTGACCGGCCAGATTCTTCTCCAATCAAATCCAGACTCAATAAATCAGAATGCAGACGATAGCCCTCCATATCATTGAGCACCAGGTGGTCGGGCAAAACCAGACCCAGTTCATTTTTCAGGATATCCTCAAAA
>Ga0310125_10002005_pt1 | contig 10527 bp, 8 predicted proteins | sample CB11b_Tmax_Bot8__FD_203508 | JGI IMG/M metagenome (GOLD analysis project Ga0310125, IMG submission 203508) | Marine microbial communities from Western Arctic Ocean, Canada - CB11b_Tmax_Bot8 | ecosystem: Environmental > Aquatic > Marine > Oceanic | place: Canada: Western Arctic Ocean | collected... | reverse complement strand
TCTTCACCTGCTTGGGCTCGATCCCGACAAGCTGGTGTACGAGCACAACGGTCGGGAGCGCAAGCTGATCTCCCAGAATCCGGGCAGGATCGTCAAGGAGATCCTTGCCTGAGCCGGGATCCCCGGCTTTCAGGTTACTCCAGCCACTTGAGGCCTTCGGCCAGGCCGGGCCGGGTCACGACGCTTTCTGCTTTCCCCCGGATCTTGTAGATATCCCCGGTCAATGTCGGGATATCATCCCCTTCCCCAAGAATACAGAGTTCTTCCGGAGCATTGAGTGCCAGGAGTCCAGGCAGGTCGCCATAGCGAACAACGCCCGGCAGGAATTGGGGATCTCTCCAGTTCTCCAGGTCAACAAAACGGAACCCACCAGTATCGATCACGGCTTTGCTGACCACCTTGCCGGATTGGAATCGAGCTGCTGCAGCAACCGGGCCGGCACTGCCAGTGGCAATCAGGTGAATCTCCTTTGCACCATGGTCGTCCTGGTTGACGAATGCAATCAGCGTCAGCACGTCATGGACTCTCTGGGCAAACAGCGTGTGGTTGTATGCATAGGTGAAGGCAGCGACCTGTCGCTCATTAGCCACCTTGCGCTGCTCGCTGATCGGCTTGCCATCCGCCAGGAATTCTCCCTGGTGGAGGAGATCTGCGGAGAGGACAGAATAGCCCTGGGCCAGAAGATCCTTGACTTCCTGTCGGACAGAATCACCATCATAAAGTGCCTGCTTTCCGGCTCCATCAATCCAGATCACGACCGTGCCATTCCACTCGGTTTTGGTGGGAAAGAAAGAGACAACGGGCAGTTCCTCGCCCGCCGGCTTGTATCTCACTAGGTCACCGAACTCGAGATAATCGCCACGATCGATTTTTTGGACTTTCTCTCGTTCAAGATCTCCGGAGCCTGGCAAGGCCCGCCCGATCGTGATATCCACAGCCCCTCCAAAGATCTTCTGGAAAGCCTGAAACGGTTTCTTGGCCTCGAAGACGTTTTCCTGGATGCTGGCCACAGCCAGCTCATCCATCCGCGTGAGAAGCTGTCGTTCGTACCCCTCGCCACCCTCGGGGGCCTTGTGATCCCCTGTCCAGACGGAAGATTCCTCCACCGAAAGAGGTTCCCAGTCCTCCTCGATGATCGGCTCATCGAAGCCGAGCTTCATATGGCGATTGAACCAGCGGTACATGATCGCCCGGGAGACGTAGTTGTAGTTATGGCCAAAGTGCAAAAGCTCCTTGGAAAAGACGTTCTCCTTGACACCATAAAGCGAGTAGAGCTGCTGGAGCTCGGGATACCCCTTCGTCTGGATCTCCTTGGTCCAGTCATTGGCTCCGGTCATTGCCAGGGGCCGGGGGGCAAACAGGCCGGCCAGTTCCACGTTGCCGGAGTCGACCCGCAGTAGCGTGCAGTTTTCACACGTGCATCCACCCTGCATGGCGGTCGATACCATGCCGTTGGGGAAGGAGACAATCGGTCGGGAGTCGATGGCGCCCAGCAGGATTGTCTGGGTTCCGCCGCCACTTCCACCGGTCACACCGATCCGACTGGAATCCACGTCGGGTAGCGAGGAGAGAAAATCAAGGGCACGGATGGCGTTCCAGGTCTGAAGTCCCATGATACTCTGGTTACGAAGTTCGGCCTGGGCTGTAAAAAATCCCCAGGCGTCCTTTGATTCCATCTGCGGTCGTGCATCTCGCAGCCGGTGGGCAACTGCCATCCCGATTTGCTGGCTGTCGACATATCCTTCCATGTCGAAGATAAATGTCACGCACCCCATCCGTGCCAGCTGGGCACAGCGGGCCAGCTTGGGCGTCTTGCCCGATTTTTCGAATTTCTCATCGCCACTGGCAATCAGCTTGGTGATGTTGTCACCATGGTTCTGCATGCGGCCACCGTGGCCATGGGGACAGAGCACGGCAGGTCGGTTGGATCCCTCTCCCGCGGGTCGGAACAGCAGGCCGCTGACAAAGTGCCCCGGGTAACTTTGGAAGTAGACCTTTTCCACGGTAAAGCCGTCCCGAACGATCTTGCCATGCAGAACCGTCTCCAGGGGTGTCCTCTCCGGCAGCGGCCAAAGGCCGTTGGCGACCAGGATACGGCGACGCAGTTGCTCGGCCCGCTGTTCCCATTTTTCCCGCGTGGCGGGGACCTTGAAGGGGAAATAGCCGTTCAGGTGATTCAGTTCACCAAGCCGTGCATCCTCGGGTGTGGATCCCGACGGAGTAACTCGCAGGCCCTCTGGCCAGGCCGCCGCAGGGAAAAGAATTGAGACGAGGAGCAGGACGGCAATGGTTCTCAGCGCGCGCTGGAGCATGGAGTTTCCCTTTTGCGAAGCGGGTTATTAGTTCTATGGAGCCGATGAGAGGCTAGTCGAGCTGCTTGATCTCGATGTTCCGGAACATCACCGGATCATTGTGTCCGGCAAAACCAAAGTGCCCCTTGGGGTTGTCCTTGCCGGGATGCTGCTTGACCTTGCCCGGGTCGGTGATCTTGCTGAGGTCGGTGTCCAGAATGATCGAACCGTTTAGCTCGACCTTGATCGTGGATCCCTTGACTGTCACTTCCTGGTAATTCCACTGCCCGGCAGGTCGCAGGTAACCCTGGGCAGCCGGGACCATACCGTATGCCGAACCATGAAACTGGTAGGGAGCCAGCTTTCCCGGGTAACCGGTGTCGAGAACCTGCAGTTCACACATCCCGACATAGGCCGGGTTTCCCTGGCCTGGATAACGGATGGCGAGCCCATTGTTACCGGCCGGGGGTAACTTGATTTCCAGCCTGACAACGAAATTGCCATATTCTTCCTTGGTGTAGAGGGTGCCACCCTTGCCCTTTTTGCAGCGAATTGCTCCGTCAACAACCTCGTAGTTGTCGATCGGGCCGGCCCAGCCGTCCAGGTCCTTGCCATTAAAGACCGAGGTGAATCCGCTCCCGGAATTTTCATGCAGGATCTTGTTCGCTTCCTCGGTGCCGATATCGCGGACAAAGACGTTTCGCCAGCTAATTTCCCCACCATGCGTCTGGAGCTGAATCGGACCATGATGGAAAAGTGGGCGGGCGCGATCGAAGTAGTTTTCCAGGGTCGCGTGGTCGACGATCAGCTTCTTGTTGAGCCAGATGGTGGTGCGTGCTCCCACCTGACGAATGCGGAAACTATTCCACTCCCCCAGCTTGTTGTCAGCCAGGACAAGCGGATCTTTTCCCTTGGCTCCCTTGCTATTGTTCCAGAGGCCCCCGGATCCCTTGTTGCCTCCGATTCCAAATTTATCCGGATCGGTGTAATCCCAGATCTGCACCTGGGGAACACCCTTGAGGTAAATACCACTATCGGCCTTGGCGACCGTCTTGTAGTCAATCAGCAACTCGTAGTCGGAGAATTCCTTTTCCGTGGTCAGGTACAAACCATGGCCGTCGTTGACGATCACATCGCCATCGATGCTCCAGTGCTCGTTAATGTCCTTGCGACTCTCGTCCTTGTACGCCTTTTGCTCTTCGGTACTCAACTTCCACAACTCCTCCGGGTTCTTGGTACTCCAGCCGTACCAGTTGGAGAGGTCTTTTCCATTGAACAGGGACGTGAAGCCCTTGGGTGCCTTGATCTCTGCAGACAGGCTGAAGGCAGGTACGAGCAGCAGCGAAACGATGGCCAGTGTCAGAAAAGAACGGGTATTCACGGTCGAGTCTCCTTTGGGGTTTTTATTCAAAGTTGGACGGGTGGTCTAAACATCACACCACGCCAGCGCTTCCTTGAGTCCTTCGAGCGGATCACGCGTGGGAATAAATTCCTGGCCCACGTATCCGTCATATCCTATATCCAGCAGTGCCTGCATGCAGGCGGCATAGTTAATTTCCTGGGTCTCATCCAGTTCCGCACGCCCGGGGTTGCCGGCCGTATGGATATGGGCGATGACATCCTTGTGCTCGTGAATGCGGCGGATCACGTCTCCATCCATGATCTGCACGTGGTAAATGTCAAACAGCAGTTTCAAGTGGCTGGAGCCGACTGCCTTGATGATGTCCACGCAGTACTCGGTCTTGTCCCCCTGGTAGCCCGGGTGGCCTTTCATGGGGTGCGTGTCGTCACGGGTGTTGAGCATTTCCAGGCAGATCGTGACATCCTTCTGTTCGGCATAGCCGACAATCTTCTTGTATCCCTCGACGCAGTTGGCAGCACCTTCTTCCTTGCTCAGGCCCTCGGCAAACCCGGTAAAGGAGATACACCGCTTGAAGTCATGTTCGGCACAGGCATCGATCGTATTGCGAGTCGCCTGGATCACCTCCTCGTGGTACTTGGGATTGTTAAATCCCTTCTCGAACGGGGGCCCTCCCTCGATCTTGATCGATGCAATCGCGCACTCCAGTCCGTGCTCCTTGAGCAGGGGGAAATAGGTCGGACTGATAAGCTCCACGCTCTCACAACCCAGTTGCTTGGCCAGCGGGATGAGTTCCTCCGGCTTCCAGTAAGGAGCGAAACACCAGCCAACAACCGATTGCTTGATACGACCCTTCTTGATGACTTTTTTCACGCCCTTTTTCCCTTCTGCCGACGCACCGGCAGAGACCAGGGCAGAACCGGCGACTGCAGCCCCGGCGGATTGAATCAGTTGGCGTCGGTTCATTGATTTCATTGTCATGATCCTTTTAGCTTCTCTTGCTGCAGCGACAGCTATTAGTGATAGGGGAGGCGGTACCCCGAATCAAGCATCCAGCGGGGAAAGTCGCCAGGTAGTTAATTCTCGGCCGCATAGGGCAGGAACTGGCCAACCTGCTCGTAAAGCTGCTGGTACTTCTCGAGCTTCTCCTGGTCAACCTCCACGCCCAGTCCAGGCTTGTCGATCAATCCCCAACTTGCCCCGTCACAGATCGGGATCCGCTCGGTGAGAATATCGTCCTCCATCATGGCAGCAGTCTGCTGGACCCCGTCCGACGCATTGGGAATACTGAGCATGACGTGTTGTCCTGCCGCTGCCGCCAGTCCCAGTTCCCCGTGGGTGTGCTTGCAGACAAGCTGACCTTCCATGTGGGCGACCTGGCAAAGCTGGTGAAAGCTGTGCATGGAGCCTGTCCAGTAACTACTGAAACAGAGCACCTCGGCACAACGGCTCTTGATCAGCCGGTACGCCTCGGGCACCGTCCAGAGTCCCTCGTTGGCACAGATCCGTACGGCCGTCTGGTTTTTCAGGTCCAGCGTATTCTCCAGTGGCTGGATCGGCACCGGTGCCTCGACAAAGTCAATTTCAAATTCCGCGTGCCAGCGGGCCAGGATGCCACGGGCCTGGCCGACGGTCCAGGACTGGTTGGCATCAATACGGATTTTCCGCTCCGAACCAATCGTGTCACGGATGGCTCGCAGCATCTCCGTTTCAGCGGTCGTGTCGATTCCCACCTTGAGATAAAAACAGCTGTGCCCCCTTTCCACACCCTGCTGGCATTGCTGCTGGAGATCCTCGGGGGTTCCCTGGGCCAGGTAGCAGAAATAATCGACGCTCTCCCGCTCCGCTCCGCCCAGCAGCCGGTAGACGGGCTCTCCCGCCTGCTTGCCGCAGATGTCCATCAGTGCCTGGTCGATACCGGCAAAGGCAAAGTTGGCGGACATGGGACGGTGGTCCCAGAGTGCCGTGTGGTAGTAATCGCGAGCAATCGCTCCCCCGTTCCAGGGGTCCTTTCCAAGCAGGAAGGGCCGTGCTGCCTGGACCGCCATTTCAATCGTGGCCGCATCGGGGCCGACGGTGGTTTCGCCCCAGCCGACGAGGCCATTGTCGCAGGTGATTTTCACGATCACTGCGGTCACGCCCCCCCGCTGCACGCGCGTGCTGACCTCGACGTGCTTGTATGGCACGCTGACGAGAAATGTTTCCAGCTCGGTTACTTTCATGGCACGGTTATTCTTCTTGTGGTTCCACGTATTCAAAAACACCTGTTTCTTCTGCCGGATTTTCGCCACTTGACGGCTCACCCTTTTCAGATCCGGGTGGCTCGGTTTCACCACGCAGGGCGTACCTGCACAATATCATTAATACAGTCACAGCAGCAGCAATCGAGAGCACATGCCAGACGGTCAGTAGCCAGGTCGGCATCATGGCAGGTCCTCCTGCTGAGGCTTGAAGAGCCTGCTATTGGGGATCCGATATGTCAGCAGCAGTGCGATCGGGAAAACAATGACCGAGACCAGGAAACCGAACAGGGCCGGGCTGAAACCGCCTGGTGTCCCCAGCCAGAACCGCCAGATACCGACCGAGACAAACCCGCTCAGCATGCAGAGGGTCGCTGCGTAAGACTGGTTTTTCCGGTACAGGAAAAGGCCCACCAGGAAGGGGCAGACCATGGTCGGCGCCCAGAAGTCATAAACAAATTCCAGGATTCCCACGATATCGCGATAAACAAAGGAGCACCCGGCGGCAATCACTCCGGTAACCAGCGTCGCACCCTGGGCAACGCGCAGCAGTCGCCCGTCACTGGCCACCGGGTCGATCAGCTTGCGGTAGATGTCCTCCATCACGATTGTGGATATACAGGAGAGACAGCTGTCACCCGAGGACATCACGGCGGCGATCAGGGCTGCGATCATGATGCCGGAGATGATGGCGGGAAAGGTCTCCCGCATCAACGTGGGGAACACGATCTGGGACGCCTCCTTGGCGATGTCCTTCTCGGTCAAGCCCTGGTCTGCCTGGGCGAGTTCCTCCTTCTTCTGTTTGACCGCTTCCTTGACAGCAGGATCCACCTGGGCCGATACGCCCATGATGAAGATCGCCACCGGCAGGAAGCAGAGCAGGAAGATCCCCGCGCCAGCTATCCCCCATCTGGCTCCCTGGGGGTTGCGGGCGATGAAGCACCTGACGGCGTAGGGGGGTACGAGCATCTCTCCCAAAAAGAAGGCACAGAAAAGCGTGATGACTCGCATGGCCGGCCACTCATCCGTGGTGAACTGGAAGGGAATCTCTCCCGTTTTCGCCAGGATTCCTGGAACCCCCCCGTTTTTCGCCAGCAGAAAAACCGATGCTGTTCCGATCCCGGCCACCAGGACAACAAACTGCAGCACGTCCGTCTTGACCACGGCCCGGATCCCGCCAATGGTGGAATAGAAGATCACGATCGATCCCCCACCGAGGACTGCCAGGTGGTAGTCGATGCCCAGGATCGTTTCGGTGATCGTTCCCATGGCTACCATCTGGGCGACCAGGGCTCCGACTAGGAAGATCAGGCAGCTGACAATCGCCATCAGGCGTACTGGTTCACCAAAACGTTTTCCAAAGAACTCCGCAACGGTCAGCAGGTTGAACTGCCGCAACCGGGGTGCGATCCAGAGCCCGGTCACCACCAGCTGAACATGCCAGGCACAGGTGACGAGGGCAAAAACCAGTCCGTCCACGTAAACACTGGAGACCGATCCGATCGAGGCACCACCACCCACCATGGTTGCTGCCGTGGTCGCCAGCACCACGATCCATGCCACGTCACGGCCGGCGACCGTGTAATCAAGCGTGTTCTTGATCTTGCTGCTGGCCCGCAGTCCGATCCAGACCAGCAGGACCAGGTAGGCTGCCAGGGCGCCGAATTCCATTAATTGGTCAGGGCCTGGCACCGGCTGTTTTCCATTGACAAAGAGGATCTCTGGTCAGGCAAGAACAGAGCAGGGACTTCATGGCTGTATTCTACACGCCACGATGAAGGCCTGCTGAGAGAGCCCAGGCCACTTTACTCTGGCGTGACATAGGCGGAGGTAATCCCGCCGTCGACCATGAAGTCGGATCCTGTCACGTAGGAGGATTCATCCGAGGCCAGGAAGAGTGCCGCCTGAGCCATTTCCCGGGCCAGGCCAAAGCGGCCCATCGGGATATGCACAAGCCGCCGCTGCTTCTTCTCGTCCGTGTCCAGGAAGGACATCAACAACTCGGTTTGCAGGGGGCCGGGGCAAAGTGCATTCACGCGGATGTTCTCGCGGGCGTGGATAATCGCCAGTTCCCGGGTCATCGCCAGCACGCCTCCCTTGCTGGCGGTGTAGGCCAGTTGCGGAGTGGCGGCACCCATCAGGGCGACAAAGGAAGCAGTGTTGATGACCGAACCGCCCCCGGCCCGCTTGAGTGCCTCGATCCCAAACTTGCAGCCCAGGAAAACCCCCTTGAGGTTAATCGCCATGGTCCTGTCCCAGACTTCCTCGCTGGTGCTGCTGGCATCCCCGTCCTCATGATCCATGATCCCGGCATTATTAAAGAGGACGTGCAGGGCCCCGAATTCCGCCTCGGCGGACGCCACCATCTGTTCACAATCCTCCGCCCTGGAGACATCGGCGTGGATAGAAATGGCCTGTCCGCCCGCGGCTGTTACCAGGTCCACGGTCTCCTGGCAGCCTTCATCATTCACATCGACAGCGACCACACGGGCCCCCTCGGCTGCAAAGAGGAGCGACGTTTCACGACCAATCCCGCCGGCTGCACCAGTGATCAGGGCAACTTTGTCTTCTAATCGCATGGGTGTTATTCCTGCAAGCTGGAGGTACTGGCAATCACAAAATGGTCAAAAAGCCTCTGCTGGATGGGATCCTCTGCGGCAGTCCGTTCCGGGTGCCACTGGACTGCGATCAGCCAGGGATGCCCCGGCATTTCCACTGCCTCGATCACCCCATCCGGAGCCTCGGCGACGGCAGAGAGCCCCGGGGCAATTTCCCGGATTGCCTGGTGGTGATCCGAATTGGCGGAAAACTCCAACTGGCCTATGACCTCCGCAAGCCGGGATCCGGGTGTGACGGAGAGTTCGTGCTCGATGGCAGAGGAGGGTTCCGGCTTGTGCTTGACCGTTTCTCCAACCACGTCTGGCAGGTGGGCGTGCAGCGTTCCCCCGAGCGCCACGTTAAGGATCTGAATGCCCCGGCAGATCCCCAGTACTGGCAGGCCGGACTCCACCGCCCCGAGCACCAGCGAGATCTCGAAGCGGTCACGTTCCTCATCGGTCTCATAAATTGCCTTGTGCGACTCGCCGCCGTGCAGGCCCGGAGAAATATCCCCGCCCCCCAGCAGCAGCAGGCCATCCACCGCTGAGAGCAATCCCTGGATATCCTCCTCCCCTGCCGGCAAAAGGACTGGCATTCCCCCGGCACGGCGGACCGTGTCGATGTACTCACAGGGGACACGCACGTTCTCTTCCTGCTTGTGCTCGAAGCGAGCGTAGGTCGTCAGTCCGATGCAAGGTGCAGCCATCGTATCGTGGGCATCCTTATATACGTTCGAAATAACGACGGCGTTCCCAGTCGGTCACGGCAGCCTGGTAGGCAGCTCTTTCGGTCTCAAAGAAATGTGAGTAATGCTGCTGGATGTCCTCTCCCAGGACCTGGCCGACAAAACTGCTTTCTGAAAACAGCTCGATCGCCTCTCCGAGGTCTGCCGGGGCAGTGGCTGCATCCGTCGCATGGTAGGCATCCCCCTCGAACATGGAGGGTGGATCCACCTGGTTGGCGATTCCGTCCAGGCCGGACGCGAGTGCTGCGGTGTAGGCCAGGTAGGGATTACAGTCAGCACCCGGCATTCGACACTCGATCCGCAGCGAATTCCCGCTTCCCACAACCCGGAAGCCGGCGGTGCGGTTATCACGACTCCAGGCAAGTGTCGTGGGAGCCCATGATCCCGACTGGTATCGCTTGTACGAGTTGACGTTGGGTGCATAGAAGGGCATGAACTCTGCCGCATGGGCAATCCAGCCGCCGAGGAACCAGCGAAAAACATCTGAGCATTCAATATCACCAATGGCCTGGCTCCCGGCAAATGCGTTGGCCGTGCCGTTCCAGAGACTCAGGTGCACGTGACAGCTTGAACCTGCCTGGCCTTCATCGAACTTGGCCATGAAAGTCACGCTCAGATCCTGCTGCTGGGCGATCTCCTTGGCCATCTGCTTGAGCAGCCCGTGGCGATCGGCCATCTCCATCACGTCACAGTACTGGATATTGATCTCGTGCTGCCCCTTCCCCCATTCCCCCTTGGTCGATTCCACCGGGATTCCAGAGGCTGCCAACTGGCGGCGGAGGGTGCCATGGAAGTTTTCCTGGCGAGTTGCCTGCAGGACGTGGTAATCCTCCAGGTACCAGCCAGCAGCCTCCAGGCCGTGGTAGTTCCTGCCGGCCGCATCACGGTACGTGTTTTCAAACAGGTAATACTCAAGTTCCGAGGCTGCCATGGCAGAAAAACCCAGCTCGGTGGCCTTGTCGACCTGGGTCTGGAGGAGAGAGCGAGGAGCGACCGGGAGCGGCTTGTGAGCCGCCTCCTCGGTTACATTGCAGATCACGATCGCCGTTCGGTCCAGCCAGGATGCCAGCCGCATGGTGTTGTCCACCGGCTGCAGGTGCAGATCTCCATAGCCCTTATCCCAGTTGGCAAAGTCATAGCCCGCTACCGGTTCCATTTCCATGTCCACCGTGAGCAGGTAATCGCAGCCGTGGGTTCCATGGGCTGCCACCGAGTCGAGGAAAAACCGGGCATCGAACCGCTTGCCCATCAACCGGCCATAAAGATCGCTGAAGACAACGGAGACAGTATCCA
>Ga0310125_10002004_pt1 | contig 10527 bp, 5 predicted proteins | sample CB11b_Tmax_Bot8__FD_203508 | JGI IMG/M metagenome (GOLD analysis project Ga0310125, IMG submission 203508) | Marine microbial communities from Western Arctic Ocean, Canada - CB11b_Tmax_Bot8 | ecosystem: Environmental > Aquatic > Marine > Oceanic | place: Canada: Western Arctic Ocean | collected... | reverse complement strand
GGACGGCTTAACGTGCAGGGAACCATTGGAACAGGATCCTACTTTGCTGGTGCCGGTTACGGGAACTTCAACGACCTGGACCGTGGTGGTGAACTGGGACGCCAGCCGTGGACCGACTATGCACAACATTCTGGCGATATCAAGCTCAGTTACCTGCTTGCCGAGAACCGCATGCTGACGGTCAGCCTGCAGCACTTTGTCCAGCAGGATCTGGCCCGCAGTGACCGTTTCCCGACCCGCCTGACCGTTTTCGATCCGCAACAGCGATCCATGGGTTACGTCCGCTATATCGCCACCGAGGTGGCCGGGCCGATGTTTGACCGGCTGAGCGTGACCGCCTCCTACCACCGGCAGCGGGAAGCGAGCACCGACCGGCGGTTCAATACCAGCAACCTGGATATTGGTGAATTTGATACCGAGACCCTGGGACTGCTGGTGATGTTCTCTCGCGACCTGGCAGATCTCGGTCGACTGACCTACGGGGTGGACATCTACTACGACGACGTGGATGCCTTCAAGGATCGTCATGACGCCAGCAGTGGGGCCTTTCTCTCGCAACTCACACCCCAGTTCCCGGATGATGGAATTTACCAGCAGACCGGGGCCTACCTGCAGTGGGATACGGATCTGACCGATCGCCTGGGCGCGGTCAGCGGCGTTCGTTTTACCCGCATCTCGGCAGATGCCACGCCGATCGTCAATATCGATGACGACAACAACCCGGCCACACCGGATGTTCCCACACCGCTTCATATCAATCCCCAGTTCAGTGACTGGTCTGCCTCTGCCGGGCTAAACTACCGGCTGCGTGATGATCTCCGCCTGGCCGCGTCCTTTTCCGAGGGATTCCGGGCCCCCAACCTGGATGACCTGGCGGCCACGAACAACAACGTCCAGCAGAGCGCCGCCGACATCCCGAGCGTGAACCTGCAGCCGGAACGCAGTAGCAGCTACGATGTGGGCCTCAAGTGGGAGCAGCGGGATTTCCGTGGACAGGTGTTTTACTTCTGGACCGACATCGACAACATGATCGTGCGTGCCCCGGCCGGGAGCGTGGGCACTGATACTCTCTTTTCGCGAGTCAATCACGATGCACATCTTAACGGGCTGGAAATTGGCGGTGACTACCGGCTGGATGATTCCCTGACCGCGTATGGCAACATGTCCTATTACCATGGAGTGGACCGGGAAGCCCAGGAACCACTGAGCCGGATCCCGCCCCTGCAAGTTGTGGCGGGAATCCGCCGGCGAGATCCCGAGACCCGGAGTTACATCGATTTTTATACCTGGATCGCTGACCGGCAGGACCGACTGAACTTCCAGGACCTGAGCGATTCTCGTATCTCCAGTGATGGAACGCCCGGCTATGCCACCTTTAACCTGCGGCTGGGTAAGATGATCAGTGAACGGGAACACATCTCGCTGGAACTGGAAAATCTCTTCGACAAAGACTATCGTGTCCACGGAAGCGGTGTCGATGGCGCCGGTTTTTCAGCTAACATCCGCTACCTGCGACAGTTCTAGAGGGAGAGCGGAGACGCCGCCTGTTAGAGATTGGGGCTTCGCCCTGTTAAAGATTAGGCGGCTACGCCGCCTGTTAGAGGTTACTAACCTCTAACCTCTAACCCCTAACCTCTAACCCCTAACGAACCTCATGTGTGGACGATTCACCCAGCATGCCCCGTTGAACATACTGGCCGAGCAGTTCCTGTTCACATTCCAGGAAGGACTTCCCAGCCGGCCACGGTACAACATTGCCCCCACGCAGCCGATCCTGGCAGTCCGCCAGCCAGCCCATGCAGCCTCGCGGCAGGGGATCCAGTTGCACTGGGGACTGATCCCGTCCTGGGCCAGGGATCCCGATATGGGGCACCGCATGATCAACGCCCGTTCAGAGACGGTGCATGAAAAACCCTCCTTCCGGTCCGCCTTCAGGCAGCGCCGCTGCCTGGTCCTGGCCGACGGGTATTACGAATGGGAGAAGAAGGCGGGTGACAGGCAGGCCTGGTATTTCCATCGACAGGACAAGCAACCATTTGCAGTCGCTGGTCTGTGGGAAAGCTGGCAGGGAGTGGGGCAGGACCAGCCACTGCTCTCCGGAACCATCCTGACCACCGTACCGAACGAGCTCTCCCGACCGATCCATGATCGCATGCCCGTCATTCTTGCCGAAGAAGATTACCAGTCGTGGCTGGATCCGGACAACCAGGACCAGGATTCCCTGCGTGCGCTGCTGGCCCCCTGCCCTGACAAGCTATTCGCCCGGATCCCTGTCTCCAGCCACGTCAACAATCCACGGCACGACGACGAGCGGTGCATCATCGAGGCACCTACGGAGCAGGAGCTTTTCTAAGCGTGTAGTAGGCCTCGGCCGGGAAGAAGACCTCGTCCGCTGCAACCAGCTTCTTGATTTTCAGCTCGTAGACAAATCCCTCCCGCCACTCGGCTAGCTTGATGAGCAGCCGGCGGCCATCGCCGGACACCTCGACCGAGAGAGGTCTCTCGATGCGGCGCTGCTGGTCATCACCGCCGTATACGGGTGTGGAAACACGGGTATAGGATGAAATGGCATAGTTCCCGGGATCCAGTGCTTTCTGCCGGTCAACAGCCCGCGTTAACTGCACTTCCAGACCTTCCGCAACGGCCCTCACCTCGGCAATCCCGGCCGGGAGTTCCTCTGGATCGATCTGTACTCGTACGAGCGTGCCGATATTGTTTGCTCCTCCCCACCCGCTATCGCGGATCGAGCCGATATAGAGATCCCCATCTGGCGAAACAGCACAGGCCAGCGGCCCGAGCAACGGTTCTCCCTCGGCAGGCTTATCCAGCGTGAGTGGATAAGCGGCGCCCTGGATCGTCTCCCCCACACGCTGCAAGCTCATGCGGATCAGCCGCCGTGTATCGTACTCGCAGCCCACCAGGTGACCCTCCCAGGGGCCGAAGTGGTCTTTCTTTCCATCCGCCCGGAGTGCCGCGGGAGTTTCCAGGAAACAGATCCCATTGACGCTGCGGGTCCAGGGATGGGGAATATCGATCGCCGGCGGTGTCAGCGGCGGCTTGAAGTCTGGTTTCCGTTCCAGCTTGTTGATAAAGCCGTACCGTCGGCCGGCAACAACATGGTTGAGTTCGTTAAAGGGGTTGTAGTTGCCCTGGTTATCGGTCACGAACAATTCACCCTGCCGGTTCCGGGCAATCCCTACCGGGAAACGGTGCCCGGCAGAAAGGGATCTCACCGAGTACCGGGCTGGATTCTCACCGGTCGTCTGGCGGGGAGAGAGCTGGAGAACGTGTCCTCGCATGTGGGCAGCAGCCGGGCTGCGGTCGTCCTGCTGGCAGGGCGTGGCAATGTAGTAATTCCCCTTCTCGTCGGTGGCAATCCCAACCGCCCAGTCGTGGTAATCCACGGTGTGTCCCCAGCCGGAGGCCAGTGTTTCCGTCCGATCTGCATGGCCGTCGCCGTCCCGGTCATACAATCGCAGGAGGGCATACTTGTTGATCACATCCACATAGTCGTCATGGGCAACCACTCCAAAGGGAGCCGCCAGCTCGTCGCTAAACGGCTCAACCTGGTCCTCCAGGCCATCCCCATCCGTATCCCTGGCGACCCACACACGGCCCTTGAGCGAGCTCACAAAGAGCGTTCCATCGCTGCGCCAGGAGAGTCCGGTTGGCATCAGCTCATCCGCCAGCGGCAGACGGGTAACCCGTATACCGGGGGCCACTTTCAGGGCCAGCGTTGGTGGTGGATCCGGCGTGATGACCTTGACGGGAAACTGGTCACGCGGAAACCGGCTGCTGTACTGGAGCGAGAGCCGCAGAACCCCATCATTGCCGGGCCTGGCATCGATAAACCCGGCCGGTTGAATGGATGCGTCAAAGCCACCGGCGACAGAAATACGGGCCATCCCATCGGGCGTCAGCAAAACACCCAGACCGGCATCTACGATGCGGGCCTGGACCTGCTGGGAATCAAACACCAAAAGGCGGACAGTCTCCCCCGGTTCCAGGCCCTGGACCTGCCAGTGCCTCAGAAAACCGGATTTAAGCCCTTCCTGAAAAACTTCAAATCGCTGGTTCACCCGCAACCAGCGATCCTGGCCCTCCAGGGAAAACTTCAACCGCTGGTCGAAGGAAAGACCACCGGGGATCTTCTCCCAGTGATCCACCTCGGTGGAAAACTGCCCTCGCCGGACCGGCTCAAGCTGGCGGTCACCATGCATCAAGCAAATCTCACTTCCCGCCGGCTTCCCCTGCAGCCAGGATGGCGTGGTCATCTCCCAGAACCAGGTTTTGCCACGGGTTCTCTGGCGGGCGGAATCCCCCTGCCACCAGTCAAGCAGTCGATTTGTTTCCAGGTCAAAAAGCACGTTATGCCGATTTGAAAGGCCAATCACAAGTGGCTTGATATAACGCACACCGTTGAAGTAAAGCACGTCGCTGAGCACGATTGCCGGCTCCCCTGGCCCAGCATCACCGGTCATCCGGGCGACCCGCAGTGCCCCGGGTTCCGGGGGTTGGAATCCAGGTTTATTGAGAACATACCAGGCCGCATCCAGCTGGGCCGCCAGGTTATCCCCCAGCACACCCTTGACCGGAAGTTGCACCGAGGGCATCTCCATTCGCGGCACGATACGAATCGGATTTCGCACCCAGCGTTCATACCAGGGACGCCGAATTCGCTCCGCCAGGTTCGTCAGGTCCGGCCCCATCGCATTCAGGGGTGCCCTGGGTGGTTTCACTCCTCCCACCTCATGGCAACTGGTACAGCCAAATCCGTCGGTTGTAACCAGCCGGCTTCCGGCAGCCGTGATCAGCTTGTCATCATGCTGTTCCGGCAGGGAGGGAACCGTGGGAGTGGGAGTGGGAATACGATCCTGATCCACGAGGTACTGCACCAGTTGATCCAGCTCCTCATCGGTAAACCGAAAAATGGGCATCCGCACTTTCAGCCAGGGGCGGTGGACAGGAGCGGAGCGGGCAATCGAGGCGCGCAGTGCCTTGTCCGTCAACTTGTCCCCCACGCTGTTAAGCGACGGAGGTATCATGGCCGGCAACAGCGAGGCCAGCGCCCCGTGCTTCTCCGCCACGGCCGGAAGATGCTCTCCCAGGCCGCTGGCCTCCTGCCGCGCATGACAGGCAAGGCACCCTCGCTCCGCCACCAGCAGTGAGACAGGTACCGGCTGTGGCCCAGGCTGGATCGAACCGACAAATTCCATCACCGCCAGGCGATCTGCAGCCACCAGCCGAAAACGGGGGAGTAACCTTTCATCGCCATCCTTGTCCAGGCAGCCTTTTTCCCAGCGGGAGCTGGCCGAGAGTCGCCCACCGGCCTCGAGGAACTTGTCTTCGCCCCCTTTTCCGTGGCAGGCATCACACCGCAGCCGGTCATAGAGTTGTTTCCCAGCTTCCACCCTGGCAGCGTTTGTCGCCGCCGCCTTCACGCGATCTCGCAGCTCAAGGTCGTCGACCGCCTCGGATAGTTCCTTTTCGTTTTGCCGCCCGGCAAGGTAAATGGCCAGCCCGATACGCTCCTGGTCGCTCAGCTCAAACCGCGGCATGCGATGCTGCGGGTTGATTTTCTCCGGCGACTTCAACCAGGTATCAAAGAACGTCGCTGGTCGCTTGGCACCAACCGCTGACAGGTCGGCTCCGGCAAAGGGGCCGCTGCTGCCCAGGCCTTCAAACTGGTGACAGGCCAGACAACCGGTCGTCAACAGCTGCTGCTTGCCTGCTGCCAGGGCTGCCTGCTGCTGCTTCTCCGGCACCTCCGGGGACTTGAGCCCGGCTGCTTCTTGCGACCGGCTAAGCAGGTAGGCGGCAACATCCATCGCCTGCTCCTTATCCAGGCCCATGGCAGGCATCCGCCGGTCACCAGGATGCCCGGCACGGTCATCGCTAAGCCACCGCACCATCCAATCGGCCTGCAGCGTCCCTTTCGCCTGAAGCAGCGAGGGGGCGGCGAGCGCCGGCGGCAGACCCGGGACCTGGTGGCATGCCTGGCAGCGGAGCGCGTGGACAAGCTGGCGGCCTTCTTCGAAGTGATCTTCCGGTGCCTTATCCGAATCATGGAACAGGTGACGCCGCGTGAGCGGTTCCAGTTGAAAGGTCGGCCCCGACCAGAAGACACCCAGCCGGGCTGACGGCGCTGTCTTCTGGAAATGGATTTCCAGCGGCTGCCAGCCGAAGTCCAGTTCCACGGACTGGCTCGTCACCCAGCCAGGTTCAACACGTGCCTGCTCCAGCATGACCTCCCCGTTGATCTCCAGGCGGACCTTGCCCTGGGTATAGAGAAAAAACCGGTAGTCACCGGCCGAACGGATCAGCACATATCCTTGCAAGCGTGCAGAAAAGCTGTCTCCCGAGAGGCGGGCATCGGGGAGCCTGTCCTGCCAGTTCAGTGCCAGCCCGTCCTCCACGCGGGTCACCTCGCCCGTCTCGCTGTCACGATAGGTGGCGAGCAGGCCGTTCTGGAATTCCAGGTCCTCGACCTGGCCCCGAAGCTGACTTGCCAGGCACCCGAGCAGCAGAACAGCCGTCAGGATCGACCGTGATCGGTGGTGAATCTGGGCCATTGCAAGTCGTTGCCGGCGGTTGAGGTTGAGCTTCGCAGGGCAATTATAGCCGATTCAGATCGCTCGTTGTTGTTTCGGTCACCGCCGTAGCCCAGCGGCCTTGAAGGCAGCCGACATGTTCCGGTAGCAGGTCTGGACCGCCGAGCGTGGATCATAACCTTCCTGGCGCCAGACCGCGCTACTCACCTCACAGCTCACGTCCCCCCGGTAACCATGGCGATGGAAAAGCCGGAGCAGCCGTACATAGTCGATATTGCCACTTTCCCCGGGCAGAACAAAGGTGGTCCCATCGTCCGCTGTCCGAATCGCATCCTTGACCACCACCTGGTTGGTATAGCGAGCTGCCTGCCGGACCGTCTCCTCCAGCTGCATGTCACGGAAAATATAGTGGCTAAAGTCATAGACCATTCGCAGCCAGCGGGGGTTTCCCAGTTGCTTGAAAATCCATACTGCCTGTGACGGCCGCGACATCGCACCGCCACGGTGTGGCTTGATCGAGATCACCGTGCCGGTTTCCTTTGCCAGTTCCGCCCAGCGTCCCAGGCGGTCCACAAACATCTGCCGGCGCTCTTCCCAGCTCCCTCCACCCAGCACCGTCTGGATCTGGGGAGGATGGTCGCCGCCAAGTTGCCGGCCCAGTTCGGCACTGCCGCGCAACCGGTCCAGGTTTTTCTGCTCCTGGACGTCATCCGCAGAGGGATTGATGCTCTCCATCAAGGAGGTCAACTCCAGCCCGCTTTCTGTCAGCAGTTCTCGAATCTCTTTTCGCCGACCAGGCGGCATCATTTCCGGGGAGGCATCCCAGCCGGGATTGACCGTCAGCTCGATGGCATCGTAACCGCTCTCGGCAATCAGGCGAATCGCTTCCTCGGTGGACAAGCTCCGGGTCCCGTAAGTGCCGAATCCGAGAAGCATGGTCCGCCGACGACGGGCAGCCAGGGCCGGCCGGATCCTTGAAAGGACAAGCGTGCTTATCATCCCGGCGAGAAAATGGCGGCGAGTCGGCATCAGGCTGGACCAGCAAGGCTCGAGGAAGAACGACAAGCCTTCAGTTTTAACGCATTCACCCCACCTGGCAACTCATGAGCGGCGTGCCAGTTGCACGAGGATGGTGATCGCACCGATGGCTGCCAGCAGGGACTTGAGCTGCTGCATCCAGTTATGACCAAGCAGGTCCTTCCAGTGGATGGTCTGCTGCACCGGCGATAGTTTCTCCACCTCCTGCTGTTTCACATCGCCAGGGGCAACAGAAGCCTGCTCATTGCCGCTGGAGACCGGCGTGGTCTGCGAGGTGATGGTCCGGTCAGAAGGGGTCGGTGGCTGCGGCCGGGTGGGTACTGGCGGAACAAGAGGTTCGGCAGCGGCCAGCCTCTGTCCGCCATGCACAACGTCCTGGAGTGGTTTTGCAGGTGCTGTTGTTTCTGTGACTGCCGGGCTGTTTTGCTTTTCCTCTTCCTGGAGAGGCTGGGGGGAACCTGTCTGCTGCCAGCGGTAGGAGGGTAACTGGCTCCGCTCGGCCAGTTGGGACGGACTGCTGTTGAATTCCTTCAGCACCGGTTCGAGAAACACCTTGACACGCCCGACGTGGCTTCCCGAGGTGGAACGCCAGCCAGCTCCAAACAGGACACCGGCCAGTTCTCCATCCTGGTTGAGGATCGGCCCACCCGAGTCCCCCTGCCTGGCAACTGCCGACAGTTCGATCATCTCGCTGGGAAGGTTGGCACCGGGGGCAACATACTGCTTGCAGGTACCCGCCACCGCCCGAAAGGAACCGGATCCATAACCCGCGATCGCCAGTGGATCACCAGGCTTCGGCAACTCACCGGCAAGGGGAAGGACACGGACCGTCTTCGGACTCCATACCATCAGTGCGGCCAGGTCCCAGGTGCGGTCTGTCCTGAGGATCTTGGCGGTCGACCGGAAACCCCCTGGGAAGGTCACCAGGATCTCTCCATCCACGTCACGTACCACGTGCCAGTTGGTAATCACGATCCCGTAAGAGCCCTCTCTCGCCACCAGCGACCCGGATCCATAGGAGGTACCTGATTTTTCCAGTGAGAGGATTCGCACCACTGCCGGATGGGGGGTCCGGGAAATGGTCTGCTGCGACGAATGAAAGAGGGAATCCGCAGCAGCTCCCGATGCTGGCAAGGCGACCAGCAGGAGCAGGCATAACAGCAATCGCAGAGCGCACGACCTCCCCACTCCCGCCAGCGAGCGACTGGCAGTCCTTCTGGGGATCTCGTCTTTCCGGGTTCCGGCCAACATGAATTGGTCCATCGTGAAATAAACATGGGACTCACAGTATCCGACTGTTATTCAAGATCGACCAATCCAACTGCTGGAAGTGACGCCGGAACCGGCCATCGGAACGAGTGAGAAAAGCTTCACAACAGGCACCAGTGGAACGACACACCACGGAACGGTTACCTGGTGACGGTTGTAGCGGTTAGCAAGTGTGTTCACTGGAGGAACCGTTACGACCGCAGGACAGGGAAGCTGCTAGAAAAGCTCCCTGAGGGGCTTTCCCCCCTCCTGGATAACGTAGTGAGGACGACCGTTGGGGTCCTCGTAGGTCGTATCGAGCGGCACTTCGAAGTGCCGGTAGATAGTGGCAGCCAGGTCTCCCGGTGTCACCGGGCGGCTATGAATATCACTCCCGTCACGTTCGCTGGCACCAATCACCTGGCCATGACGAAGCCCGCCGCCGGCCAGCAACATGGACATCACCACCGGCCAGTGGTTGCGGCCATCGATGCTCTCCTGCGTACCAATATTCGGCGTGCGACCAAATTCCCCCATGGCAATGACCAGGGTATCGTCGAGCAGCCCTCGCTGCCCCAGATCTTCCAGCAGGGTCGTGTAGAAGTGATCAAACAGTGGGAGCAGGGGCCCCAGCCCCTTGGAAATACCCCCGTAAACCCCTCCCGGGATACCATGGTTGTCCCAGGTACCCGAGGCGGTGTGGTAACTCAGGTCAAGCGTGACAAAGGCAACACCCGCTTCCACCAGCCGGCGAGCCAGCAGAACCTGCTGGGACCAGAGGTGCGTGCCGTACTTCTCACGAGTTTTCTCGTCTTCAAGCGAGAGGTCAAATGCTCGCTGCGCCCGACGACCCAGCACCATGTCCGCCGCCTGCTGGTGATAGTAATCCAACGCTTCCATCGACCCGTCCAGGTCGAGTGCCTGCTTGATACGATCAAAGTCCTTGAGCAACGTGCGCCGGTTCTGGATCCGATCAAATGTCAAACCTGATGGCATCTGGAACATATCGGCACCCGACATGTTGCCCGTCTCCTTCCCAACCAGGTCCAGGACCGGTAAGCGGGTGGCTTTCTGAGCCATGAATGGATCGTACTGCTTGCCCAGGTAGCCGGCATAAGCGATGTGAGACTTGCTGCGCTGAAAAGCAGCATAGGCCGGCATGCCTGGATGGTTCGCACCATGCACCTTGGCCACCACCGACCCGATCGACGGCCACTTGTACCCCTTGGGACTGACTCGAGGGGCCGAGTCACGGTTGCCCGTCTGCATTACCATGTTCGGTTCGTGATTGCTCTTGCGACAGTCCACCGAGCGGATCGTCGTGATTTGATCCATGATCCGGGCCTGCTTGGGCAGGTGCTCACAGATCTGGATTCCCGGCAGGGACGTCTGGGTAACACCAAAGGGCCCCCGGTTTTCATAGGGACGATCCGGCTTGGGATCCCATGTATCCAGGTGGCTGGGGCCGCCCGCCATCCAGAGCAGGATGACGCTCTTGCCTGTCCCCATGGCCCGTCCGCGTGCCGCCGCCTCGGCCCGCTGCTGGAGCAGCCCGGGCAGGGAGAGTCCGGCCAGGCCAGCGAAACCAGCCTTGAGCATGCCCCGGCGGTCAAGCATCGTCAGGCCTTCACGTTGCCGCCCATGAAGGCCCGTGAAAGCATGCTCACCATGTTGGAATACAGGGCAACGG
>Ga0310125_10002002_pt1 | contig 10531 bp, 8 predicted proteins | sample CB11b_Tmax_Bot8__FD_203508 | JGI IMG/M metagenome (GOLD analysis project Ga0310125, IMG submission 203508) | Marine microbial communities from Western Arctic Ocean, Canada - CB11b_Tmax_Bot8 | ecosystem: Environmental > Aquatic > Marine > Oceanic | place: Canada: Western Arctic Ocean | collected... | reverse complement strand
ATCCTCGCAGTCATCGTCATCATCGACGACGCCATCTTGGTCTGTATCCCGATAATCCTTGATGAGAGTGGGAGTTGCATCGTAGTCAAACTGGCTGGAAAGGAAGTTGTCCGGAACTGCCTTGATACGGAAGTAGTACCAATCTTCAGAGGTTGCGCTTGTCGATAGGATTCGGCCATTCTGGTCATCTGAAAAACTGGTGGAGGCGAGTTCATTGCCAGCCGAATCATAGAGGCCCATTGTACCATCGTGGCCATCCCACCAATCTGCACAGCAGGTGTCTACCGAGATTTGGAAAACATCGCCGTAGTAAGCGTAAATTTTCCACCAATCTGTTGTGTCACCATCTTTGTCGACATCGCCACTTGCGGTGACACCATCAGTCATCGTGGCAGCGGTCGATAAGGTGTCGTCAGCCGCTGCGGTTGGAAGGGTAGTCGAGACAAGACAGAAGATGACCGCTAACAAAGCGGCGCGAGAGGCGACATGAAACCTTGCGCCCATCGCCTGCTAAGGCAGGCGCTTAGATGATAACGACTTTGCCGCCATGTAGAAGGTGTCCTAAGGACACCTGGAGTAAGGGAAAACCCTCATTTAGAATAGAATTCGGAGTATTTCTCTGCATTTAGGTCGTAAGTGTACGACTCTAGCACCCGCTGCCGTCCGGCAGAAGCCATCTCCGCCTTCTTTTCTGGATTTGCGAGTATGGCGTTAACCGACTCAGCCAGTGAGGAGGGATTGCCCAACTCAAACAGACCGCCCACAGTATCGTCGACCATTTCGGGAAGTGGGCCGTCATCGACTGTCACGCAAGGGACTCCGGAGGCCATCGATTCGAGTGGGATGAGGCCCTGCCCCTCGTAGTATGAGGGGTAGACCGAAAGGTCAGCCGAGCGGAACAATTGGGCGAGGTCGGCGAAGGGCATTCCAGACTCGATGGTGACATGGTCGGCGATGAACAGTTTCTTCGCCTGTTTCTCAAGCGTCTTTCGCATGTGGCCCCGACCAACTATCACGAGATGAATACCCGGGTTTGTAGCTACGATTTCCGGCATCGCCCGCAACAGCGTCGAGAATCCCTTGCGCGCCACCAAACGGCCGACTGCAAGTAGGAGAGGTGTCTTGGTTCCCGGTTCACCTGAGAGAGCGGCCTCGTCGGGAGAACCATACTTTCGGCGCATCGATTCGTGGGCGAGTTGCGCCTCCTCCCGGTCCCGATTGATCGGATGAAACATCTCCACATCAACGCCCCATCGAACCACTTCGCAATTCCAGTTTGCCGGCGGCTCGTAACGCTCCTCAAAGTCCCGCTTCGTCGCCTCAGAATTAGCCACGCTGACCGTGCTGCCCCGAAGCGCCGCTCGCTCATATTTCGCGTAGTGTCTGCCGGTGAGGAGAATCGCCAAATCGTTCGGATTCTTCCAGACCGCCGCTTCGCCATACTTGGCAGCCAAAACCATCCCATCTCTCTCGCCGAGCCAACTGCCGTGCAGAGTTGTCGTGATGTTGCCAATCTCCTCCCGAACCACCGCGTATTGTTTCGCATCCCACGAAATCATCGGGGCGTGAATATGGACCGCATCGACCGGGTCAGTCTGGTGAAGCGTGAGCAGGTCCTTGAGAGCGTGTTTTCCGTATGAGCGGGTGAAGGCCATCGGAATCTTGGCCCAACTGACAGAACGGACGGTTACCCCCTCCTGTTGAGGAATGGCCGCTGCGTTTCCACCCGAAGAACGGGTGATTACGGTCACATGGTGTCCAATCTTGACGAGAGCAGCGGAGAGATGGAATACGGTAGAGCCCATGCCGCCCCAACGGGGCGGATATTCTCCCGACAACATGGCGATGTGCATCAGTGCTGTCCTCCAATGAATGCACAGCGAGCCATTGAATCGAGTCCCCTCAGCGTATCTCGCCTACCTCCGCCTCGCAGCCTCCTGTTTTCAAGCGATTCCCACCCGGTCCGACCGATGGAGCCTTTCAAGAGAGATGGCAGGGTCGCAGCCGCTGGGGATGTAATGACGGAGGTTCTGCCGGTTCATGTGACGGTCGTGATACCGACTCGTAACGAGGAGGCAGCCATCGTAGACACGATTCGCAGTGTCCGAAACGACGGCTGGTGCGAAAAGCTGGATTTCCTCATCATAGATGGAAACTCGAGTGACCGAACCCGAGAACTCGCTGAGCAAGAGGGGGCTACGGTCTACCTCGAGCCGCGCAAGGGCTACGGGCGCGCCTACCGCACCGGCTTCGCAATGGCACCCGGTGACATCATCGTAACCATGGACGCCGACTGCACCTACCCCGGCGAGGAGGTTCCCGGCCTGGTCAGGAAGTTGGTGGAGGAGGACTTGGAATTCATCACCTGTGACCGCCTTCGCAAGGCCGAGGAAGGGAGCATGTCAGGCATGCACGGCTTTGGTAACTGGGCCCTCTCATTCACCGCACGCATGCTGTTCTGGTATGGTATTCATGACTCTCAGTCGGGAATGTGGGTGTTCCACAAGCGGATTATGGACAATCCGAAGATGCAGCCAACCAACGATGGGATGCCGCTCTCCGAGGAGATGAAGATTAACGCGCGACGCTGCTTTGGCAAGAAGAAGGCGATTGAGATTTCCGTTCCATACCGACCCCGCGTTGGTGATGCTGAAATCAACACCTGGGCTGATGGCCGAAAGAATCTGTTCTTCCTCTATCTGAAGAGATTCGGGCTCAATCGGACTCGTTCTCCTTGGGGTCCTGAAGAATAATCAATCCAATTCTGGCGCGTCCGGGATATCTTCGGTTGAGAGTTCGACTGTGTCCTCGATCTCTGGGGCGTCCTCGATTTCTTCTGCTTCGGGCTCTTCCTCGAATGGCAGTTCTTGGTCCTCGTCAGGGGACGGGACATCGTCGAACAGTGACTCGTCATCGCCGGTGAATCCTGACGCACCCCACGACTCGATCATCGCCAAGTCGGCGTCGAGGCGGCGGCGGCGGACGAGCACCATTGCGACGCCGCCGAAAATGAGAGCGAGAACGATGAGAACCAATGCGCCCACGACATTGCCGGCGATTACATCGAAGAATGAGGCCTGTTGGGTCGCTCCATCGACTGGAATCGTGACGCTTAGACGATTCGACAGACGAGGTTCATCTGCCGGCCCATCCCGGCAGATTACCTCCAAATTCATCCAACCCTCTCTACCCGGCTCGACGGTCACCGCGCCAGCCCAGATACCGTCCCCGGCCCGACTGTCCTGTCCGGTTCCGTTGTCGTTGAGTTTGAACTCCTTCTCGATTCCACCCTGCGCTGCCCAAGCGACGCACTCCCATGTGGTCTTGTCCGCATCGTCAACAAAGGCTCTCGCAATCACACTCGCCGGCTGCCCGGCGGTCAAGCGGGCCGGCTCGTGCATCAAGTCGGTGATGATTGGCCACGATGAACGAACTGTGATGTTGACATACGCCCAACCTGAAGCTCCGCGGCTGTCCTTCACCTGCAGCGATATCCGGTGGTTGCCCGGAGGCAGCGTCTGATTTCCGTTGGCTGTCTCATTGAGTAGAACCGCCTCTGCACCTTCGCCGAGATACCATCGATAGAGCAGGATGTCTTCGTCAGCATCCCACGACTCGTTCCCAACGAGCTGGACATTTGACCCCGGCTCAAACGACTCTCCGTCCGACGGGCCGTCGATTATTGCCACAGGCGGCGATGCGAGCACGGTGACGAAGCGACTCTCTGAGCGACTCATGTTGTCATCATCGGTCAGCGTGAAGGTGAGGGTGTGCTCACCAGCCGGGATATATCGAGAGTACCAGAAGGTGGGGCTCACCTGATCGAGAATCGGCTCGCTTAGCAGGTCGGAGGTCACCGTGAAGATGAAATTGTCACCGTCCGGGTCCCACGACTGCTGAGGGTCGAACAGAATCACCTCGTCGCTGACGACCTCGATTCCATCGATGGGAGAGGTGAGAACCAGAATCGGCGCACTCTTTGAAATCTCAAGCGTCACGGAGGCGGTTTGGGCGGGGTTAATTCCATCAGAAACTGTCAGGGTGACGACATTCGTTCCACTCGGCAGCCTAGCTTGCACCTCCCAGTCGGTCCCGATGGGCTCGCTCAAGAGGCTGCTCGTCCACACCGGGGTCACGGTGTCCGGGGTTGCCGGACTTCCCGGGTTGCACCACCATCCAGACGACATCTCGGGGAACGCCTCAGAGCAAGGAGCGTCCCAATCCCCCGAACCGAATGAGGAGAAGTCGATGAAATCCCCAGAGTTTCCGTCCGTGCCGTTGGCGGGAAGCATGATTTGAGCGCGTGGCGGTGAATTGACCGCCTCGAGAGTGACTTGGAAGGGGGCGGACCACTGGTTGACATGATAGGAGTCGTCGTCCGAGAGGCGCAGGCTCAGCGTGTGCGTTCCTTGGCTCAGGTGGGTTTGGAGGGCGAGGGGATTACCAATTGCGGTTGGGAGGTCGCCGTCGATGTCAGAATGCCACCAAGAGTCGATGGGGTCTCCTTCCGGGTCGAACGATGCCGAGCCGTCGAGTGTGACTAGCGACTCGGAGAGGTTGGAGTCGCGGCTGACCGTGAACGAGGGGTGGGGATACTCGTTCTGAACCTCCACTGAGAGGTTGTAGTAGACTGTCGGATTCAAGCCGTCGGAAAATGCCATGGTGTAGGTGAATTCCCTGCTAGGAGCGAACTCAAATGTCCTGTTCCACTCAAGTGGATAACTGGTTGCCACAGGTATTCCTGATTGCTCGTAATCAGTCCACTCACCAGTCTGAATCAAGTCGCCCTCTGCGTCAGTGGTGTCGCTAGCGTTGACATGCAGATTCTCTGTGTAGTTGAGGCGCAGTACCCCATCCCAGTCTAGCGCCGGCGTAGTGTGGACGATGACTGAGGGTGGCAGATTTACGAAGGTGATGGTCCGAGTCTCGCTCGAACAATGCAGGAAAGGACCACCCTGATTGCCATAGCCGTCACACACCTCGAGGGTAATCTGGTGAATTCCATCTGTCAGAGCACATGAACTCTGAGTCTGTGGCTGTTCATTGACGAGTAGGTCCCCGTGCACGACTCCGTTCCCGAAGCCGTTGCAGAAGGAACTAGTATCGCCATTAATGTCGCTCGTCCATTGGAAAGTGATTGGGTCGTTGTCCAAATCCCACGAGTTGCTGGCGTTGAACCAGATTTCCGCGCCTGAACTAGTCACGGTGTTGTTCAGGGGCTCATCCCAGACGATGAGTGGTGGCTGATTGACCAGCGTGATTGTGCAGAGGTAGAAGGCCAAGTCTTGGGTGAGCGAGTCTGGCCCCGTGGTGCCGGTGGTGCTGTCGTAGGAGCAGTCGGTTGAGATGGCCGTGACTGGTGAGGCGCCGGTGATGGTGTGGCGCTGTCCAACGAATGGGCCGAGCAACTGGTTTCCTCCGTAGGGCATCGTGAAGGAGAAGTCGGACTCGAACTGCGAGAAGGAGACGTTCACCGCTGCCCATGGTAGCCCGTGGCCGTATTGGTTGACCGTCCACAGGTCGACGAACCACATCTCGTCGAGGGTTGCCCCTGGGGGGATGACTGGAATCGTAACCGAACTTGAGATTGCCCGAATGTAACTTGAGCCGGTGATTGTCAGTGCGACACTGCCTTGGACGAAGTCGGTCAGGTTGACATCACTGCTGCTGATTGCGAAGTTTCCGCTGCATCCCGAGAGATCGAGCCCCCAAGATTCCAACTTCGGAACATCGCTGATGGTGAGGCAGTTGTTGCCGACCAATGTGCTGTTTGAGAGAGAAGAGGTGAGGCTCCGTCCAGTCCAGTCTATTCCACCGTTGCTGCCGTGTATGTTCATCCCGTTGATTCTCATATCAACATCATCGAGTTGAATTGCCGGAGTTCCCGTGGTTGTGTTAGTGTAAATCTCAGCACCTTCGATTTCAATCCAGCCCTGCCAGTTCATGTTGGAATCGTCCATCACAATGGCTGACTGACCTTGGACGAGGACAGGGTCGCGCACGGTCAAATCGACGAAGCGCAAGTCGACGCTGTTCTCGACGCGAATCGCGCCCCAGTTGTCATTCTCAGAGGTGCAATCGACGCACTGAACGATATTTCCTGCGGCCATCAAATCGTTGCTCTTGACAAACACCATTCCGGTTCCGGTCTGCGGACTTGGCGCGGAGAAGCCGTTTGAACGGGTTGTGAGATTGGAGAACCAGACCTGTTTTGAGTCGTAGACGCGGAGGCCAGAGAGGCCGTTGTTTGCCAAGAGGAGGTCGTCGACATAGGGGAATAGTTCACTGACTGAGAGCCCCTGTGCGCCGTTGTCGTGGCTATGCCAGTTTGAGCCGCTGATAGAGCCTTTCGAGACGAAGATTCCTGGGCCGGGTGACTCTGACACCTCCAAGTTCTGAAGAGACGCCCCGCCGTTGTTACTACTCCTGCTGAATACCCCCGCCATGTCGTTGATGCCTCCCAAGGGTTTGCCCGAGCGAGTTACAGTCGCATTTACGATTGTAGTCGAGGGGTCTGTCATGTAGAGTTTGATTCCGTTTACCGCATTGTCGTGGATGTCTGCATTCTCAATCCACGCACCACTGGTGTTTAGGTAAATGGCAGCAAAGGCGATGCCGGGCGAAGAGGAGTTCGGGCCACCAGTTCCAAAGACATCGATGTCGTGGAAGCGTGCCATCATGTAGGTTGAGAAGTTGAAGCGGTCCACCTTGGTTAGCATGATTCCCGTGTACTGGCTGTCGCCGATTGTGGCGCGGCGGAATACCGGGCGGGTGACGACATCGTCTGTTCGGTGGAGGACATAGATCCCGTTGTCGCATGTGGAGATGTTCAAGTCCTCGATGAGGGGACGGGAATCCTCGATGAATACTCCCGCGGAGATGTTCATCGTGGCGCCGCCGACATTTGAGATGTTGATGTTGCGCAGCAGGCCGCCACTGTTACCCCAGTAGGAGACGGCGCGGGTGATCTGGTTGTCGAAGGTGACATCATCTACGAAGGGTGCCGAGCCGGCACCGATTGAGAGGCCGATTCCGTAGCGCCAGTTGGTCATGCTGCCGTGGACATCCTGTCCGCCATCTTGGAAGGTGGACCTCCGGATGACTGGGCTTGCCGAGTCGAACATGTCGATTCCCACGAGGTCGACATTGTCGAAGTAAGCATCCTCGATGACCGGATCGCTATCCTTGATGGTGAGGCCGAACTGCGCATCCTCGATAGTGATGTTTCGCATTGATGAGCCACGATTGCGGCTGCTGGCGTTGAATTGGAAGCCGTCGTGCCAAGTGAAGCCGGACTGCACCTGCACGGTGATGGGGTCGAGTTGAGTCCCTTGCGCAACGACCTTGCCCTCGATGTATATCCTCACTCCGGGACCCATGCGGATTATCGTGCCGGCCAATATGCGGAGTTCATCGCCGGCGGCGACGGTGTAGTCGCCGTTCACATCGATGGTTGCGGACCAGATTGTCAGCGCCCGCGAGCCAGCATCAGCAGAATCCGAAATGGTTGGAAGGGTGTCTGGCTGCGCAACCTCCGCAGGAGGGACGAGCCAAAGGACCGAGCTGAAAAGCATCAGCAAGACAAGGCCGCATGCACTGCTCCGGCTTGCACCCATGGGCGAGCCACCCTCGTCCACCCCTGTTTGATGATTCCCCATCACGCTTCGCGTGAGATTCAGCAAGTCTCGGCGGTCACTCCACTTCGATGACAACGAGTGGAATCCCTTGGTTTCTCGCCATTTCGATGATGACTCTCGTCCACTTGCTGGTCGGTGAGGGGAATGCGAGTATGTGAGTGGCAGACTCCAATATTTTGTGGGTCAATGAGGTCGCCGCCTCGCCCCTTCCCGTATCCTCAAGCCCAACCCGTGGAGCAATCCAAGACTCAGAGAAAACCGCGATTGGGACATTGTTGTTGTCAGCCCACCTCTCAGCGAGGTAATCGACACCACTCGCTCCACCTACAATCACAAGGTCGGGATGCGCCTCCGACTCAGTCCAATCATCGATCGCCTCCTCGATGACCGAGAAGTCGTAAAAACGGCTTGAGCCAACGATTGCAAGATTCACAACCCGCCCATCCTTATTCAAATCCATGCCGCCGAGACGGCCAAGAACCTCGGTGCCACCACCCTTCACCATGACCGTACATATTCGTAGCATGAAATAAACCCATTCCCCGATGTACGGGGGGTAGTAACCGGAAAGCGGAATTTGCGCGTGTGGTGGATAAACAGAACAGGTTATCATGGGGTCTCAGCCCGGCCCATCCGTGGACACAGCCTTCATCCTCCTCAAGACCGAACCCTCCCGAGAAAGGGAGGTATATCTAGCCCTTTCAGATATTGATTCTGTGGTTGAAACGCACGCCCTCTACGGTGAGTATGACCTGCTAGTACAGGTTCAATGCGAGAACTCGAAGGCGTTGACCACTCTGCTGATGCAGACGATGCGCCAGATTTCTGGTGTTCGTGAGACTGAGACGCTGATTGCGGTTGACTACTGAGGTGAATTGAATGGCTGTGGGATTCGTAATGATTGTGACTGCTGCTGGGTTCGAAAGAAGCGTTCGTGACGCCCTCGACTCGATCGAACTGGTGACCGGGCGCTGGGGCGTCTTCGGTGAGTTTGACATCATCACCAAGATCGAGGCGGATGATGACGCCACTCTGACCCGCTGCATCATCGAAGATGTACGGGCCATCGAGGGAGTAGTTGACACTCGGACTCTCATCGGTGCCGAGATCTGAAGCCGCTCCTCATGCGGCAGTGACTCTGTGTAGAGTGCCTTGGGCATACTCGGCGTAGTAGAGGTCGCCGTCTGGGTGGAATCGAAGAGGGAGCGGTGTCGAGAGTCCATCCAAAACGAGGCTCACCTCGCCACTCCAGTTCTGAGGATTTTCGGGGTCGGGTGAGAGGTCGACACGGACGATTTCCTTGCCTACTGGGATGATGGTGTTCCACGAGCCGAATATTGAGACGTAAACGGTTCTGTTTCCACCCGGTAGAGTTGAGTTTGGGGGTCGCCAGTCTATGCCGTTGGCGGAGGAGTGGGGGGTGAACTCTGCAATCGGGCCCACAGTGCCGTCGGGAACCGGGTGCTGCGGGTCGTCGTCGGGCCAGCCGTAGTCTGCACCCTCCACGAGCAGATTGAGTTCCTCGGGGGGGTGGTCGCCCTCCCAGTCCCTTCCGTTGTCGGTGAACAGATATCCCACGCCGGGCACCCAAACGCCGTCGTATGAGTTCCTCACTCCAGACGCAATCACCTCTGTCGAGCCGTTCCAAGGATCGACACGCATCAGTGCCGCGTTGCGTTCGTCCTGCTCATCACAGATGTTGCAAGTCGAGCCACTGTGCCAAATCAGACCGCCTTGTCCGTCGGGCATCACCGAATTGGTCTGATGGTTGCCCGAGGGAACTCCGCTGACGAGGACCTGTGGTTGTGAGAGATTCCACTCGGATGGAGAAGAGGAGGGGATGTCATAGGCGCTCAGGCTGCCCTGCTCAGACACGAAGAGGCGGCGGGAGTCGTTGTCGGAGTCTGTCCAATAGAGTACGCCGTGGGGAGCATTGAGGCCGGTTAGAAGCACGAGCGGATCGGCGAAGTCTCCGTCTAGTTCAAGCGCTAGGAGACGGCCGTCGCGGTCGCAGACGAGCAACCAGGTCTCATCCATCCAGTGTAGGCATGAGGGGCTGCCAAGGCCATCTGCAACCTGCTCTACTACATGCCCCTCGATGTCCAACTCGGGCGAGGGCTGGACGATGTAGGGCCACATCTGTCTGAGTGTCATCCCCCCTATGATGAGAAGGATGACGAGCAGCACGATGCCGACCATCCGCAGTCGAGGTCTGCTCTTGGTCTCCGACAGGACCTCTTCGCTCTCCAACTCCACGCCCTGTTGACGCGTCCCGATATGATGATGTTACCGCAACGCACCTCATTCGTGCAGGTGGGCGTGGATTCTCGAAGCGAGCGCTCGGCCGATGCCAGGCACTTGTCTGAGGTCTACCTCGCTCGCATGGTCGATGCCCTTTCTTCCACCAAAGTGACGCAGCAGGGCTTGGAGTTTCTTGGCGCCGAGTCCTTCTACCTCTTCGAGTGGATCTCTGAGCGTTGACTTGGCTCGGCGCTTTCTGTGATAGGTGTTGACGAATCGATGTGCTTCGTCTCTCGCAAACACGAGAAGTCTGCCCTGCCTGTCGAGAACCAGATTTGGTTGGTCTAACCGGTGAAGTGTCTCCTCCTTCTTGGCTAGTGCGGCGAGTGGAATTCGGTCTGCGAGCCCGTGTTCGGTCAGCAGGTCATGAATGGTTGAGAGGTGGGTCTCTCCGCCGTCGAGCAGCAGCAGGTCCGGCCACTCCTCTTGCCGTTTGAGCCACCGTTCCACGACTTCTCGCATCATTCGCAGGTCATCGAAGACCTCCTGTTTCACCTTGTAGGTCCGATACGCCTTCTTGTCAGGCCTCCCCCCCCTCATGGTGACGCACGCCCCCACTTTTTCGGCTCCCTGAAGTTGAGCCATGTCGAAAC
>Ga0310125_10002000_pt1 | contig 10536 bp, 8 predicted proteins | sample CB11b_Tmax_Bot8__FD_203508 | JGI IMG/M metagenome (GOLD analysis project Ga0310125, IMG submission 203508) | Marine microbial communities from Western Arctic Ocean, Canada - CB11b_Tmax_Bot8 | ecosystem: Environmental > Aquatic > Marine > Oceanic | place: Canada: Western Arctic Ocean | collected... | reverse complement strand
CGGGAACCGGCTCGGCCAGATCACCAATTTCGTCCCGGGAAAGATGCCTCACGTGCCAGTAGCCGGTAAGGCACATTTCGGGAAAAACAACAAGGTCCACTGCCTCGACAGCAGCCCTGGCGACAAAGCCACTGACCGTGGCGAGATTGGCCTCCTTGCCGCCGGCAATATGTTGAAACTGGACGGATGCAACGCGCAAATCGTTCATGAGACTGGCTTAAATGGCTCAAGAGAATCGTACACGATCAAACAACCTGACAAGTCAAACATCGTCACAGGTGGCCATGAACCGAAAATTAATTGCTGGTCCTTGCGATGCGCAAAAGAGGTTGGCCTGTGAAAATTCCGTTCGGCATCTGTCGTAATTCATGGTCGGCGATACTCGTCCGCCTGTCAGGGCCCTGCCAACTCGGCCAGCAGGAAAGCCCGCCGCCGGATGACATGGTCGGCGATTCCCTCGATACCGACGCCCTTGTTCAACTGCGAAAAGACCACGGGCCCGTCGCCACGCATCCTTTTGGCATCGCGGTCCATGACGGCAAGGTCAGCGCCGACGATCTGGGCAAGGTCGGTCTTGTTGATCACCAGCAGATCAGACTGCGTGGTACCCGGGCCACCCTTGCGAGGGACCTTGTCGCCGCCGGCAACGTCAATAACGTAGATGGTGAAGTCGGCAACTTCACGGCTGAAATGCGCAGCAAGGTTGTCGCCGCCGGACTCAAGCATGAGCAGGTCAGGGGCAAACTCGGCAGAAAGATATTCGAGCGCTACGAGGTTGGCAGACACGTCTTCGCGAATGGCCGCGTGTGGACATCCGCCGGTTTCGACAGCACGAATCCGCTCCTGCGGCAAGGCCTCTTGACGGATGAGGAACTCAGCGTCTTCCCTGGTAAAAATGTCATTGGTCACGACGGCTAGGCTCATCTTGTCACGCCACGCTAGGCACAGTTGCAGGACAAGCGCGGTCTTGCCGGATCCGACCGGACCGCCGATACCCACGGTAAAGGCACGGCGGCAGTAGTCGCGATTGACCAGCGGGCCCTCGCGCTCGTGGAAGTGGCCTGGATGATCCACGTGGTCGTGGTGCATGTGCATGGATGAGTCGCTTTGTGTTGGGCCCTGGAGCAGTGGCCGCTGCGAGGACTAGGTTAGCTTTGAAACAAACGTGTGTATAGGCGATCCTGGGTTGCCTGAAACAGGTCCATCAGGGGCGCAGAGATCGCCATGTCGTCCGGGGTCAGGCCAAGGCACTGGCGGGCAACACGTTCTGCGTCAGAACCGAGCCGATACTGGACAGCCTGGGCCTGCTGGGGACCGACGATACCTAGGCGCACCGCGCTGGAGGTAAGGCTGCGCAACGCAAGGAAAAGGTACAGACGTGCGGCGCAATCACGACCGACGCCGAGGGTGGCGGTCACCACTCCAAACACGACGGGCAGATGTCCGTGCGCTTCGCCACGCATCACTGACAGACGCCATGCGCCCGCCTGCGGGGCATCGAACGCTGCCTCGATGGTGTTGAGCAAGGCAAGCCCCTGCGTCACGCTGGCGCGGTGGGCAACGTGGTTACGCGTGCAGGCCTCCCAGAGGTGATCGAGTTCGACAAATCGATCGGACTGGTCGTGCGCGGCGTTTACGAACGGTATTTGTGAACGCCCAACCTGCGTCAAGCTGCTGCGGATAAAGTCCGCTAGGCTGTCTGCACCGTTAACGGAACCGTGCCGCCACGCGGCCTCGAGCCCACCGGAATGGACAAAACCACCGCCGGGAAATGCCGAGTCGGCCAGTTGCCAGATCAGCCAGTCGCCATTCATCGTCTACTCCAACGAAAATAGGGTTTAGGGGCATTTCAACCGCATTACGCTGCCCTTGACAAGCAATAACGGTACCGCACGATTCAGCGTTCGCCAAGCGTGCCCGGATGCCCAATAACTGTGCAATCGATCACCCATTGCACAACATCTCAGCCCCCACAGGCACTTTACTGTGAATCAGGCCTGTTTTAAAAATTGGCACGTGTTTTGCACACTTGGGTTCCGTTCGACCTAACTCGTTCCAGCTATTGACAGGAACACGAGGACAGAGGAGTCGAAGACGGTGCGACGGTGTAGTTGCACCTGTTTGTGGTTGGGGCCCGCAAGGTGTATGCCCTCGGGCCACGTACATTGCCCCGTCAGACATTAGGAGACAGACATGAATTGCAACAGGGGAATAACTGCAGGAATCGCCGTCAGTGTGATCACCGTGATGCTGTGTGCTGTAACACCAGGCTACGCACATGAAGAATCCGGAGAGGATCGTGTATCCGGTGTCGCCGGGCTGACGTTCCTCAGCGAACGCAACGCCCGCGGAATGGTCCTTGAGGATCAGGGCCTGATCATGCAGGGCCTGCTCGGCATCAACTTCCAGTTGACCGACAACATCACGCTGACGACCGGTGTGTGGACCGACATCCACAACAACAACGACGGCCCTGGACCGGACGCAGCCGCAGCAGGCGCCGGCGTCGGCGACTCCGATCTTGAAAACTTCTACGAGTTTGACTGGTGGATCGGCGTGGACTTCGAGATAGGCCAACTCAACGTGCTTGCCTACTACGAAGAGTTCCTCAACCCTGCAGATGACTTGGTGTCACAGACCGGTGGATTCGAGTCCCGCCACATACAAACCGTCTTCACGTACGATGGACTCGGCGACAACATGTTCGGCATGGACGGTGTCAATCTCAGCCCCTACGTGAGGCTGTTGTTCGAGATGGATGGCAGTGTCGGCCCCACCGCCAAGGACGGCATATACATTGAGCTCGGCGTTGGCCCGTCATTCACCGCCATCCAGCACCAGACGAACCCTGTTACCGTTACGTTTCCGATTGCCGTCGGCCTCGGCTCAGATTTCTATGAGGACGACGAGACTTTCGGATTTTTATCCGTCGGCGCCAAGGCTTCCATGCCTCTCCCGCAGCTCAGTGACTGGGGTAGCTGGTCACTCAGTGTCGGCGTCAATGCGGTCATTGCTAATGACGACGCGGTCGGCGCCTTTAACAGCGGTGTCGCCGGCCAGAGCGATGACACACGGCTCATCGGATACGTGAGCATTGGTATCGGATTCTGAAAGGCAACTCTTGCGTAACTTGCGGCCGGGCCAACACCGGCCAGGAAAAACAATGACTGTGGCACTCAAATACTGAGGAATTACGAGAACAATCATGAAAACACGAATGATGATGGCATTGATATCGAGCTTCCTGCTACTGCCACTAAGTGGCCTGCAGGCGGCTGACACAGTAAAAATCGGCATACTCCACTCCCTGTCGGGCACGATGGCAATCTCCGAGACCTCACTGCGTGATGTGGTCCTGATGGCTGCGGAAGAAATCAATGAGGCGGGAGGCGTCAAGGTCGGCGGCAAGAGCTACACCATCGAGGCGTCGGTTGTTGATCCTGCATCGGACTGGGACCTGTTCGCAGAAAAAGCCAAGCAGCTAATACTTGAAGACGAGGTCGCCGTGACCTTCGGGTGCTGGACCTCGGTCTCGCGCAAGTCGGTCCTTCCCGTCTTTGAAGAGAACAACGCGTTGCTGTTCTATCCCGTGCAGTACGAGGGTGAGGAGCAGTCGCTTAACGTCTTCTACACCGCGGCCTCGCCCAACCAGCAACTCATCCCGGCGGCCAAGTACGCAATCGAGGAACTTGAATGCAAAAGGTTCTATCTGCTGGGCACTGATTATGTTTTCCCCCGCACCGCCAACCGCGTGCTCAAGGCCTACCTGCTCAAGCAGGGCGTGCCCGAGAAAAAGATTATGGAGGTGTACACCCCGTTCCACCACCAAGACTATCAGACCATCGTCGGTGAAATCAAGGACTTCGCTGCTTCTGGCGATGCCTGCGTCCTGTCAACGATCAACGGTGATTCAAACGTGCCGTTCTACACCGAATTCGCCAACCAAGGCCTGACCGCCGATGACTGCCCGATCATCGCCTTCTCCGTCGCCGAAGACGAGTTGCGTGCGATGGAAGTAGAAAAACTGGTCGGCCACCTTGCCGCATGGAACTACTTCCAGTCGATTGATACACCGGACAACAAGAAGTTCGTCCAAGCGTTCAAGGCCTACTGCGCGAAGGAGGGCCTGCCCGGTGGCATGGACCGCGTAACTGACGACCCGATCGAAGCCGCGTACTACGGAGTCTATGTCTGGAAGAAAGCTGCTGAAAAAGCCAATTCCTTCGACGTGGACAAGGTCCGCAAAGCGGTCTACGGCATGAGGTTCAATGCCCCTGGCGGCAAGAAGATCATGCACCGCAACAACCAGCACACTTACAAGAAAGTCTACATTGGCGAAATTGCTTCGGATGGCCAGTTCGACATTGTCTGGCAGACTAAGGGTCTGGTTGAGCCGGACTCGTACAGCAAATTGCTGCACAGCAAGAAAGAACTCAAAGCCATTAAGCCAACCGGCGGCCCCGTGCAGCAAGCGCAAGGCCACTAAGCAAGACCCACCGTTACGGAGATAAAGTTATTCCCCTCCCCTTCCCCCTCCCCCCTCCATTAAAGGGGGGGGCTGGGAGGAAGGTGCCGAATGTTTATCCGCATGGTTTTAGAAGCCTTGTTGTTCCACTCCCCGTCTACTGCCCATAGGCCTCGAATCTGTCGAAATACGAGTTGCTTGTTCGCGTTGCTGGCCGCTGTGTTCGTGTCAGGCGTTACCGTCGCACAGGAACCACAGGCTGACGAGGCAACTGCGCAAAACTCCGAGACTACGCCGGCAATACCGGATCTCAACTCGCTGGTAATGCAACTCGCCGGGCGCGACACCTATAAACCGGCGACCGAAGCCCTGATAACGATCGGTGGCAACGACGTCGAAGCCATCTTCGCCCACATCAAGAACCGCAAACTTTATCTCTGGCAGGACCGGATCGTTTACATTCCCGCTTTCGGGAAAACCAACGCGGGGGTGTCGATGGGCAAGGCCTATGCGATGACCACACCCGCCCCCGGGAGGGGCCAATCGATGGCCGGCCAAGTCATTGGCGAAGTGTCCAAGCCAGACGCCCGGATGCTTAAGGTGCAGCGCAAGGCGCGCAAGCAGATCACCAAGGCGATGATGGTGATCGGGCTGCACAACAAGGATGTCACCAAGCGCCGCGTTGCGGCCAAGAAGGTTGGCGATACCCGTCAGGGCGCGGCCTTGGTACGTCTTGGCCAAATGGCTGAAACCGACAAGGACGCCAAGACCCGTTTCCTGGCCAAAGAAAGCGCGGCCCTGATCATCCTGTCAGGAAATGCCCCAGACGCCGATGAGGCAGAAAGGCTTGCCGCGGCCAAAGAATTGGGCCAACTCAAAAGCATCCGCGCCTTCCATATGCTCAAGGACCTGTATGAGGCCGAAGGCGTCAGCGATACCGATGCTGCAGTCTACGACACCGCCATCACCCTCATTGAGCGACACAAGACCGTCTCGCAGTGGACCTCTCACACGTTCCGCGGATTCTCGCTAGGCACGATCCTCGTGCTCATCGCGCTGGGCCTGGCGATCACCTTTGGACTCATGGGTGTGATCAACATGGCCCACGGCGAGATGTTGATGATCGGCGCGATCGCGACATGGGCGACCTTCTCATTCTTCAGTGGTACGCTGTTTAGTTCCGAGAACTGGGCCGGTAAATTCGCGATATCGTTGAGGCCACCGGACACCTGGTTCGACTGGTACTACGTCGTTGCACTCCCGATCGCTTTTCTGGTTTCAGCATTCGCAGGATGGCTCACCGAGGTGCTGGTGGTGCGGTGGCTCTACAAACGACCGTTGGATTCGCTGCTGGCGACAATCGGGGTGAGCCTGATCATGATCCAGGGCATTCGCCTGTGGAAGGGCGACAACCTCGGCATGCGTCACCCTTCATGGGCGACCGGTGGCTGGGAAGTGATGCAGGACGTCGTGCTGCCCTACAACCGGCTGTTCCTGATCACACTGGCCAGTTCCTGCCTGCTATCGATTGTGTTGCTGTTCCGCTACACCCGCATCGGACTACTGATCCGCGCAACCGTACAGAACCGCGAGATTGCCCAGTCGCTGGGCGTGAACACCCGTTTAATCGATATGTTCACCTTTTCGTTCGGCGCCGGGCTCGCCGGACTTGCAGGCTATGGCCTGTTCCTGACCAGTAACCCGACACCCGAGATGGGCCAGACCTACATCGTCCAGGCCTTTCAGACTGTGGTGGTCGGCGGGGTCGGCAAACTCATCGGTGTCATGGTATCCGGCCTGGGCATCGGGTTCCTCCAGAAGTTCATCGAGCCCTTGCCCCTGATGGACCCCGGCTGGGCCACCGTCGTGGTGCTGCTAATCGTGATCGGCTTCATCCAGCGCCGGCCGGCCGGCCTCTTCCCGGACAAGGGGCGCTTAGCCAACCAAACGGACGGCAACAGCATGCCCTGGCTGGCCACGAGCAGTTCGACGAACCGGCGCGACTTGATCCTGGCCATACTCTTTGTCGGTGCTGGGCTCATCGTTATCCCCGGCCTCTACCTCACCGGCATGATCTTGCCCAGCACGCTCAACAAGTTTGGCCAGTACCTCGCGTTTTCGATGATTGCGATCGGCCTTGACCTTGTATGGGGCTATGTCGGCATCCTCAGCCTGTGCCAGTGCCTGTTCTTTGCACTGGGCGGCTATTGCATGGGCTTCTACCTGATCAACCATGGGCCGATGGATGAGTTCGGCATTCCCGCCTGCTTGGCATACGTGATGTCAGACGTGGCGGACAAGCGCCCACCGGGATACCTATCGTTGTTTCACAACTTCCCAATATCCGTTTTCCTAAGCGTGCTGGTGACGGGTGGCATCTCATTTATCATCGGCGCAACCTGCTTCCGCAGCCGAGTGCGCGGCGTATATTTCTCGATTCTCACACAGGCAATTCTTGTTGCGTTCTGGAACGTATGGGTCAAGAACGACATGAGGATGGGCGGCACCAACGGCCTGACCTTTGACCCGACAAAAACCATGTTGATGGGCGCTACCATTGCCAACAAGCCGTTTCCCAACCCCGAGGATTTTAACTCGGGCGGCTACCTGGCCCAATACATCAGCGTCGCGATCGGGCAGACTCGCTTCTGGCTCTACATCACCAGTTTCCTCGTACTCGCCACATCGTTCTTCCTGGCCCGCATGCTCGTGAGATCGCGCTTCGGCCGCGTAATGGTCGCGATCCGCGACGACGAAACACGCCTACGGTTCATCGGCTACCAGACATGGGTGTACAAGGCTGTTGCCTTTGCGATCGCCGGGGGCCTAGCAGGCATCGGCGGCATGCTCTACGTCCCACAGAAGGGGATCATCACGCCCAAGTTCATGGAGCCATTCTGGTCGATCATGGTCGTCGTCTGGGTTGCCTTGGGTGGGCGTGGTACCCTCTGGGGCGCGGTACTGGGGACGATCGGCGTGAGTATGCTCTACGACACGATGACCTCCATCGCGCCGGAGTACTGGAAGTTGGTGCTCGGCGGACTATTCATCCTTGTGCCGATAGCACTGCCCGGTGGAATCATGAGCTTGCCCGCAGTTGCCAAGAAACTGTTCCACCGCCCATCGCGTTCGGATGGCACCGATACAGAGCCGCCCACCATCGCGACAGTAGGAGGCCATGTATGACCGATATTCAAGCCCTCGAACACGACCCCCGGCAATTCGACTACATCAACGAAGGCCCAAGCCACAGCCAACTCTGGAAAGAACGCTACCTCCTCTTCCTCCAGGACGTTACCGCGGTGTTCGACGGATTCAAGGCGCTGGATATCCAGAATCTGGGTATCGGACACAACGAACTGCGTGTTATCGTCGGTCCCAACGGCGCGGGTAAGACTACCATGTGTGACATCATCTCCGGCATGACCCAGCCGACCACCGGCAAGATCTTCTTCGACGGCGAAGAAATCACCGGGCAAAATGAAACCGCAATCGCACAATTGGGCGTTGGCCGCAAGTTCCAGGTGCCCGATGTATTCGACTCGCTGACAGTGTGGGAAAACATGCTTCTGGCACTGCCCACGCTGGAGGCCGCCAGGCGGAATGACCTTCGCAAGACCGATTCACGGCTGGCGGACCTGGGGCAACTTATGATAGTCAAGGCCGCCCAGCGTTTCTTCAACGCCGGCGGCCGCGAGACGCCCCAGGCCCGCGAGCAGATCGAAATGATCCTCAAACGCGTCAAGCTCATTGACGAACGCCACACCGTCGCTAATAACCTTAGCCATGGTCAACGCCAATGGCTGGCGATCAGTTCGCTCATCCTGGCCAAGCCCAAGTTGCTGCTGGTCGACGAGCCGGCCGCGGGCCTAACGGATTTTGAAAGTGCTCTCACCGCCGAACTGATACTTGAGCTTAAAGAAGAGCATACGATCATCTGCATCGAACATGACATGGAGTTTGTCCGCCAACTCGGCTCGCGGGTAACCGTATTGAACGAGGGCCGGATATTGGCTGAGGACACGCTGGATAACGTGCAGGCGAACAATGAGGTGATCGAGGCTTACCTTGGAAGGTAGTGATTAGAAGCCAGGCCCTAGCTGCCAACAACTATGATTAGTATCACCAATCTCAATTTCTCCTACGGTGGCGTCAAAGCGATCACCAATGTCTCGATGCAATTCAAGCCCAGACATATTACCTGCGTCATGGGGCGCAATGGTGTGGGCAAAACAACCCTGATGCGCAACATTGTTGGACTGCTGCGGGCTGACAGCGGCCAAATCATGCTCAAAGGCAGCAAAGGCGACAGAGTGATCACGCGCCTTGCCGCCAGCAAACGCGCCAAACTCGGTATCGGATATGTCCCCCAGGGCCGGATGATCTTCCCCAAATTGACCGTCGAAGAAAACCTCAAGGTCGGACTTCAGGCCCGCGCTGACGGCAGGAAGCGCATCCCCAACGAGATCTACGACCTGTTCCCTATCCTCAGGGATTTCCTCTCCCGCAAGGGTGGCGACCTGTCCGGCGGCCAACAGCAACAACTCGCCATGGCCCGTGCGATGGTCGGCGACCCGAAAGTTCTCATCCTCGACGAGCCGACAGAAGGCATCCAGCCCAACATCATCCAACGCATCGGCGAGGTACTCACTCAACTGGTCACCGATCACGGCATGACAGTGGTGCTGGTAGAGCAGTATGTTGATTTTGTCCGTGATTTTGGGCATCGTTTCTACATCATGAACCGCGGTCAGGTCGTGAGCGAAGGGGGCACCGCAGAACTGACCGCACAGCTGGTCCACCAGCACCTCAGCGTCTGAGCAAAAACCTGCCGGGTGACGTAATGCCACAGATGAGGTACAAGCTTAAGCAACCTATCGACCCAAGGCTGCGACCGGGCATCCGAATCCGGATTCAACGGCTGGCCGCGTGTCGATGACGAGTACCATGTTTGAACTCCAAGGAGTTTTCCTATGAAACAGTTCTCGCTGACATGCGGCGGCATCATGGTCACAGCCAGCATGGCGATCGGACACCCCGGTCACGAGGCCATCGCACCGGCTGGTGATCCCTTGCACTATCTGATCAATCCTGCTCACATCGTGATGGCCGTGGCGGCCATCTCACTGGTGACCGGCGTGTTGTGGCTGTACCGCCGCACGCGGAGCAAGATCTACTGCACCACACAGAAAGACTAAATGGCCAGCACCGTCACACACCGGATTATCCCGGCTGCACTTGACGGCGCGCCACGATATGTGGCATGCTCCTTGGCGGAGCATGCCACGCCGCCTTCGCTGCCGGGCAGCGGGCACGTCGATCTGGATCGAGTCAACGGCAACACCGTTGTCACACGCCTGCGTGCCGACAACCCGCTGAAACTGCTCGTGCCGCGCCAGCGGCAATGCGCGGCGTGGGTGATCGCCTCCTGCTTCGGAGGTGGGCTAGTGGCCGGCGACTCGCTTACCACCACCGTCCGGCTCGGCGACGGCGCCATCGCCTACCTTGGCACGCAGGCATCGACCAAGATATACCGCGGCACACGCCAGATGCCGTGCCGACAGCACATGCGGGTAACGATCGGCGACGGCGCGTTGGCTGTGATCGCGCCAGACCCAGTTACGTGTTTTGCCGACGCCGTGTATGAACAGCGGCAACGGTTCGACCTGCATGGCAATGCCGGGTTGGTGCTGATCGACTGGCAGACTGCCGGCCGCGTCGCACGCGGTGAACGATGGGCGTTCGACCGTTACTACTCCCGCAACGATGTCTACGTCGATGGCACGCACGCGCTGGCCGATGCAACGCTGCTCGACACCGACGATGGTCCGATCGCCGCACCTCACCGCGTTGGGGCCTACAATTGCTTCGCCACGCTGGCGATGATCGGCTCGAAAGTCGCCGATCTCGCGGAAAATCTCGCTTCGTACATCGATACGCGATCTGTTGAACGGCACGGCCCAATGGTAGCAGCTGCCAGTCGCTTCGAGTACGGCGTGCTTGTCCGTATCGCAGGCCGTACCACGTCACAGGTCAATGCATTGCTGCACGAACAACTTCAGCCACTGACC
>Ga0310125_10001996_pt1 | contig 10545 bp, 12 predicted proteins | sample CB11b_Tmax_Bot8__FD_203508 | JGI IMG/M metagenome (GOLD analysis project Ga0310125, IMG submission 203508) | Marine microbial communities from Western Arctic Ocean, Canada - CB11b_Tmax_Bot8 | ecosystem: Environmental > Aquatic > Marine > Oceanic | place: Canada: Western Arctic Ocean | collected... | reverse complement strand
CAGAATTTCTTTACGGCTGTGGCCTTATGGTTTTCTGATGAAGGTACGGCGACTTCAACCTATGGACATATCAGTAACTGGGAGGTGTCTGCTGTTACCGATATGGCGAACGCATTCTCCGGTCAGTCTTCATTCAACGGAGACCTCAGTTTGTGGGACGTCAGCAGCGTCACGAACATGAACTCCATGTTCCGCGGCGCCGAGTCGTTCAACGGAGACCTCAGTTTGTGGGACGTCAGCAGCGTCACGGCCATGGTGGACATGTTCATGGATGCCGACGCGTTCAACGGAGACCTCAGTTCGTGGGACGTCAGCAGCGTCACGAACATGAGCTACATGTTCTACAACGCCGCGTCGTTCAACGGAGACCTCAGTTCGTGGGACGTCAGCAGCGTCACGAACATGAGCTCCATGTTCATCGATGCCACCTCGTTCAACCAGGATTTGAGTGGCTGGTGTGTCACAAACATCGCTAGCGAGCCCGATGATTTCGATGATGGGCCGAACGCGTGGGTTCTGGCTCGCCCGGTATGGGGGACGTGTCCCTGACCTGAGACCTATGGGGCAGATGTCGGAGACCAGATGCACCCCACACCCAAGGCTCGCCTCGGTGATGACCACCACAACGGTGCTGGTGGAGAGGCCAAGAGCGAGCACGCTTGGCCCGACGTGCTCAGGCGGACTGACTCCCCCGTCACAGGCGGATCACCGCCCCGACCGAACCCGTCGGGTCGAGAAGGCCCGTTCGGGGGGCTATGGTCACGCGTGATTCCGGACGCTGTACCGTCACCACGTCATCTCGCCTGCCCGAGTGTGTGGGTGGGCACCCTCCCGTCTAGATCCCCCCCGTCGTCGCCAGTCGGGGGCGGTACTGACGCCGCGCACCCGCGTGACTCACCCCCGTCCCCGTTGACTCACTAGTTCTGACTCGCGATCCAAAAGTCGGTCACCACCCCCCGATTGCATCCTCAGTCTGCGAGCGGGAAGGTGTCTTCTAGGCCTCTACGGGGTGCATCCACCCGTCACGTTCACGACAACGATCACTACCTACAGGACCCGTCGCGCTACGCTAGGCTGTGCGTCTAGCCGTTTGTTGTTGTGAACAGAGGATGATATGACGTCACCGACAGAAGACATCACGGTGCAGTGTCCGAAATGCGGAAACCTCTATGAGGACTGGCTTCGGAGATCGGTCAATCTTGACCTTGATCCATTTGCCGACCAGTACCTCGACCAGTGCTCGTCGGCGACCTGCCCAGAGTGCCAGCACAAGGTCAACCTGGATGTGCTCGTCGTTGAGGACGGCGTGTTTAAGTTCGGGTCACCGGAATAGAAGGCTTCGAGGGACCCGCGTGAACAGTAAGCCCCGCATGGAACACCCTGCCTCGCGGGGGAGATCGCCAGGCAGTAGCCCTGGAAGCAGCGACTGGTCGAGCTGCGCGATCGCTGGCAGAACTGTTCGACTGGGCGAGAGATACGATTCCTCGTACAAAGAATTGGTTCATCCTGTGCACCAGGCTGGCCGAGTGTTTGCGTGGGAAGTGTTCGAGTACCTCAACGGGGAGGAAGAACAATGAGCAAGGGCAAGATCGCCGGGATCACGGTAGGAGTCGTTCTGGTGGCCGGAATGATAGGTTGGATATCTACAGCACCGTACCTCTCCAATGAAGGACTCGGCCGGACACCCGGTGTCATCATTGGCGGCACTTTGACTGAGCCCCCGAGTGACTTTACGCCACTTAATGACCATCACCAGGGCCCCCTGATGATGAAGCAAGCAGGGTTTCCGCCCCTGGTCATCTACCTGTCCTGGGTTGGCACACCCGATGGCGTAATCACTGCCACTCGACCGGATGGCGGGTATTGGGCACAACGCGTGCGAGACCGCGGAGGTGACGGCCTGCTGCGTATCGGCGATGAAACCTATGGAATGACGGCCATCGAGATTTTCGGTGAAGAACGAATCGCCATGATGAGGCAGTGGGCAGGAGGCAGGTCGATTGACGAGGCGCCCTACGAAGGAGCAGAACCGCTCCGCGACTGGGAGGTCTTTTTCTGGAGTCCTAGATCCTGAACTCACCCCAAAGTACAAGCGTGACTCTGCTCGTGTTCGGGACAAGGTGGGTGTTTAGTTTATTGATTGGCTGATATTGATTCCATTACCGTCGGCGCACCTGCCGCGCACCCGCGTGAGTCGTAAGCTCTCACATTGAACCGCCTACCAGCCAGCGGTAGGATTTGGCTGGCACGTCCCAACTGTTCCATCGAAGTACGAGGTGAACGATGCAAAAGCGGGAAATCAACCCGACGGAATGGCTTCAAGCGTTCAACATTAACCATGGCATTGAGGTGACGGGTGGACAACGGGTGCTCTATCTGTCGGGGCAAACCGCGAACACCGCCGATGGCGCGGCGATGTATCCCGGTGATCTTGTTGCCCAGTTCGGTTTGGCCTGGTCAAACTTGAAGGACTCGCTCGCGGTTGCCGGGATGGACCCGAGCAACATCGTGCGATTGAACATGTATACAACTGACGTCGATGGCTTCATGGCGGCGGCCGGTGAGATCGTTCCCATCTTCGCCGGGGACGGTTGCAAGCCGGTTAGTACGCTCCTCGGTGTCACTAGGCTCTTCGAGCCTGAGATCATGGTCGAACTTGAGGCAACAGCCGTCGCCTGACGGCGTGAGCCGCGCTGCACCCCCTGCCAGCCAGCGGTAGGACGCCTCCCTGCTGAAAAGCTTCGGGGTTGACCCGCTTTTGGACCGCGACGGCCAGCGGATGCGCTGGAGTCGTCGCGAACCACCGGCCACAGCCGGCAACCTGCCCCAGTGAACCGGCCCTCTCGCCCGATGGGACGACCGGCCGCGCCGAGCTCGAACTGATTTTGCGGCCCGCGCAGGAAAGCGCATCCAACGGTCTCCGCAATCCGTCAGCTTCCAGAAATTTGACCGCCCCCTCCCCGACACGGGGTCGTCCCGCTCACCGCCCATGCTTCACCGCCGTTGGGGCGCGCCCCGACAGCATGAGGCGGCGCACCTCACTTCGCCTGGCCGACGATGCCCGACTCGGGTCTGAGCGTACCGCGGTATGAGTTTTTGAACTTCCTATAGATCCAGAGCTTTATACCGCTACGCATAATCGTGGCGAGATTCACGATAGCACAGCGTGTCGGGACCACCGGACTGCCCTGTCCCAGCGGTATACTGGACGCCGTTGGGACGGACCGCGCTGGTCAGGCGCATCTAACCGCACGGCTCACTTTGGTTAGGCCAATACATTTGCCGACATACTTACCGACGACGAGTGGGCTCGTCGTTTGCGTCTTATTGCTAGCGAGCGGACTCCCACCGACCCAAGCCTCCCATCTTTTTCGGGCTCCAGGTGGATGGCTGCTCAAAGCACAAATTACGGTCGACCCGCCGTCGATCGATTGGGTGGAGATTCCCCCGGGGACATTCGAGATGGGGTGCGCGGACGCGGATCCGGCGTGTCGGGCCAGCGCGCAGCCCCGTCACACCGTCACCATCACCCGCCTTTTTTCCATGATGACGACGGAGGTCACGGTGACCCAGTTTCGCCGTTACGCGGACGCGACCGGAAGCCGGATGCCCCGTCAACCAGGATGGAACGAGCGTGATCATCCCGTGGTGAACGTGATGTGGGGGGAGCTTCGCGATTTTTGTCGATGGGTGGGCGGACGTCTTCCTACCGAAGCCGAGTGGGAGTACGCGGCCCGGGCCGGACATCACTATACCTACCCGTGGGGCGATCAGTTTTATCCGGCCCCCGGTGTGTTGGCCGGGGGCGGCGCCAACGCCATCATGCGGGTGGGGCGAGACATCTGGCGGGAGACCGCTCCGGTGGGCTCGTTCCCGCCCAACGGCTACGGTCTCTACGATATGACCGGTAACGTGTGGGAGTGGGTGCACGATTGGTATTGGGCTCGCGCATACGCGGCGTCCCCGGCCGAGGATCCGCGGGGGGCCGCCGAAGGGACCGAACGAGTGCTCAGAGGCGGCGGGTGGGACAACCACCCTGCCAATCTTCGCGTGTCGCTCCGGCTGAGCCGCTCTCCCACCGGTCGTCACAACCTCTACTATGGCGGACGTTGTGCGCGTGATTTCTAGCGCAACCGGCCGGCAGGGTCTCCGGGTCATGTGCGCAAACGTGCCTCATGTCTGGTAGCGGTCGGCCAGAGAGCACTCCGATCCAGTCGCTGGGTCGCGAGCTCAAGTTCGTGCTGTCCAATGCCCGCGCGCCCCTGGCGCTGTCCGTGCTTCGCGCCCACTGTCAGCCCGACCCGAAGCATCCGGTGGGCACCGTGTCGAGTATCTACTACGACAACCACGGCCTTCGCTTGCTCCGCGAGAAAGTGAATAGCGACTATCTAAAGACAAAGGTGAGACTGCGCTGGTATGACCGAGCACTGGACGCCCACGGCTTTATCGAAGCAAAGTTTCGGGTCGGTGACCGTCGTGACAAGATCCGCGTCCAGACCCCTCACACCGCCCACTGGCTCGCGGCGACACCGCTTCACGAGCCGCTCCTGGTCCGCGTGCCAGAGCTGCTGCGGCCCCATGGGTTGTGGGTCGACCCCGGTCTTCGTCCACTCTTCCAGGTTCGCTATCGACGTCACCGGTTTATCGAACCGCTCACGGGTTCTCGGGTCAGCCTTGACGCGGATATTCGGGTGCCCGCCACCAATTCGTCGGCGCTTCGGTTTCCGGCCCCCGTGAGTCTCGGGTCGGCCGTGGTGGAAATCAAGGGCCCTCAGACCGAGCTTCCGGTGGTGCTCAGAGAGTTACTCCATCTAGGATGCCGGCGTTCGTCTTTTTCGAAATACGGCTCCGCCTACCAGTGCCTCGCCGGACGTGGACTAGTAACAACGTGAATTGGTAGCTCAGAATGCAAGATCAGCTCAACAGTCTCTACTCGGTCTTATCGGGAGCCGATACATCCGCGATGCAAAACGTCTCGCTGGGCGGCTTTTTGTTTCTGATGCTCGTGTCGCTTGCCAGCTCCGTCTTGATCGCGTTTCTTTACGTGCAGTTCTTTGAGAACCGGGCGACGGGCAGTCAGGTGCATCGAGTGTTTCCTCTACTGGGGGTCTCGGTGACCGCCATCTTTATCAGCATCCAGTTCTCGTTACCGCTGTCGCTAGGCTTGCTCGGCGCGCTCTCGATCGTTCGATTCCGGACCCCGATCAAGGAGCCCGAAGAGATCGGGTTCATCATGCTGGTCATTGCAGCAGCTATCGCCTGCGCGACCTACAAGGTGTCGTTTCTCGGGGTGCTGCTTGGCGTCGCGTTCCTCGCCCTTGTCGTACGGAGGTCCACCGGATTGCTCCGGAGCACGCTCAAAGACGGGGTCATCGTCATCTCGCTTCCCGAGCAGGACTACCAGACCAGTGCGAGCGCGATTGCGGATGTTGTCGCGCAGCGGTTGACCAAAGCAAGACTCGAGAGTATGTCGAAGAACGACACCCAGGTGGTCCTGTCGTATAACTTTCGAGACGTCAAGGAGTCGGCGTTGACCGCGCTGTTTACGGATCTCGCGGCCGCGGCCGAACGGTCGACGTTCAACGTGTTCTTTCACCGTTCCGATGCGTTATGACCCACGACCCGTGACCCACCGGAGGGGGCTTCGAGCCATTCTGGTCTGTGCCCCGTTGGTGACTGTGGTCCTGGGGGTCATGACCGAGGCGTTCGACGTCTTCCCCCGGCTGCGGATAGCCATCCAGCGTCCGGCCGACGATCTACCCAGCACGCGGCTGGCGCCCCTCGACGACGTGAGGGCGGGTCTCCCGTTGATGTCGCTCTATGTGCCCGAGCCGCACTTATCTGATCCGGTCACCGGCCTTTTTCAAAACTTGCTGGCCCGAGGGCGCGACTGGGAGCGCCCGGGGACCCTGTCGTATTTTGAAGACGGCCGCCTGAAATTCGCGACCGAGGTCGGAGTGCGGATTCACGGTGGGATCAGTCGAGAGATCTCCCCGGTGAAGAGCTTCAAGATTTATTTTCGAGGAAAGCAGGGCGCGGATCAATTTGTCCCCGGGGTCTTGTTCGGCGGACGGGCCGACCCACTTCGTCGGTTTATCCTGCACAACGACCTGCGCGCGGACGCCGACGGCCGGTTCTGGCACTTTCAAAACCCCCTGGCCTACGACATCGTCAAGCGGATCGGGGCGGTGGCGCCAAAAACCCAGCCAGTGCGGTTCTTTCTCAACGGTCAGTGGCAAGGCGTCTATGTCGCGACCGAAAAGGTCGACGTCAACATCGAGTCCCCGTATCTCATCGGGAACTACGGACACGACGATTTCGCCACCACGAATCGCGACTTCGAAGAGCTAGCGCTTTGGTTATTCGAGCACCGACCGTGGACGCTGGACGTCGTCGATGAAGTCGTCGACATGGACAATCTCACCCGCTGGTTCCTGTCTATCCTGTTCTGCGCGACCGAGGACCCGTTTCAAGGGGCGCAGCTTCGTAACAATCGAGATCCGGACGGGCGCTGGTTTTTTGTGAGCTGGGACATGGACCACAGCTTTATGGATTTCAACCTTCAGGTCGACCGCCCGTGGGAGCACGATACGTTTCGCACGGTCTTTGCACGCGCCGGTGAAAGACAACGCACACGTCGGCCGAGCGATGTGCGGTCGTCGTTGTTGACAACGCTGTTTACCGAAGACGAGAGCTACCGTCAGTATTTCCGGGCATTGTTCGTCGAGACGATGAACCATCGGCTCACCTCGGAGTTTCTAGAGCAGCGTTTGCGCTTCTATCGGACAGTTTCCGAGACCTACGGGGTGACCGACACCGCGTATCTGGACATCCTGGGCGAGTATCTCGAGAAGCGGCCGGCCTTTTTGTGGAGCTTGGCCGAGCAGTATCTGAACACGGACCCGACCACGTCCCTCCGGCTCGAAGGCCCGACGGGTGTCACGCTGCGGGTCGACGGACGCGACGTCGGCTCACGCTTTGACGGACGCTACTTTCCAGATATGACCGTGACGGTCGAGGTGGAGGCGCACGACCGTCAGAGCGTCTCTCACTGGTTCGTCAACGGTCAGCGAGTCGAGCTCTCCGGGCCACCGATCGAGCTGTCGACCGCCCGTGACTTGACGGTACGGCTCGTGCCCGTATCGTGACGATCCGATGAGTAACTCGGGGAGTTAGGACCGACCGCAAAGTCGCCGACGGCTACTCGTCAGTCGACCCCCAAGACGACTTCGAACCGTTCGACGATCTGCTCGAAGAACGTTTCCGCGATCGTGGTGTATCCGAGCGCTGTCGGGTGTTTTCCATCAACAGACATCGACCCCTGGGTGGCGTTGAGCCGTCGGAGAACGTCGGCCAGCGGAACCCCCAGCGAGCCGGCAAGGCCGGCGATCCGACCGTTGATTTCACGCCCCCGGGTTTGTTCGGTCGCCAGCCGGGGCGAGCTGATCGGGGGAAGGTTGGCGAGCAGGACACTGATTCCACGGCCTTGCGCCCCCCGCACCATCCCGCTGAGGTTCGAGAGCGTGTCGGACGGGGAGAACACCTGAACGTCGTTCGAGCCCTCGAGCAACAACAGGACTTCGGGCGACAGACCCCCCAGAATCGAATTCAGTCGTCCTCGGCCTTTGTCTGTGGTCTCGCCCCCAAAGCCGGCATTGACGACCGCGATATCCTGACCGGGATACCGCTCGGATAACATCGTGTTCAGCTTGAACGGATACGCCAAGACGAGGTCGGAGGGGCGATGATTCAAGGAGTCAACACCGCCCCCCAAAGCCGACCGGGTGTGGAGCCCGAGCAGAGTGTTCGGCGGCGAAGACGACGCATGAGGACTGAACCCGACCGTGATGCTGTCACCAAACGCCAGGAATTGGGTGACTCGTAGTCGCCGTGAGATAATCCTGACCGAAAACGCGCAGGAAGCCACGTCGCGATCGGCAGGGCGGGATGTACAGCGCACGCCGGTCTCGCCGATCGGGAACGTTGACCCCGAGGCGGGGGTGCATTCCACCTTGTCAATCCGAGCTTGGGTCGATGCCTCGACCGGGTCGTCAAACGACACCGAGAGCGGACTCTGGGTCTGGGTGATCCGTTCGATAGACAACGGACAGGCTAGGTCGAACGCGCCAGACGCCAGCGTCGGTCCGGTCACCGTGGTGGGTGCGGTCGGTGAATCAGTGCACATCGCGGTGGCCACCGCGAGCCCCACGGCCAGCCCTACGCGCGCCCAGGGCCTCCAGCCGATTCTCAGTCCACGTGTCAGCATCAAAATCGAACGCGGAGACCACCCCCGCCTTGGAAGGCGCCCACATCGATCGACGTGGCATCCGCGGTGTCAGAAATACTCATCGACCCTTGGCTGAATCGCACGAAGCCCCCCAAACCGATGTTGTCAATGAGCCAGTAGGCGACATCTGCTCCGACATGCCCGCCCCACGCGCTTTTTGACTGCTCGTCGGAATCGAGGCTCACGCCAACCTCGTTGAACGGAGGCGGCCCTTCGGTCAGCGCAACGTTTGTCAACGCGTCGCGTCGAACGTTGAAGAGCGACGGTCCGGCAAAGAGTCTGACTTCCAGCTTCGCCAAGTCGGGGAACGTCAGCACCCACCCTACCTCTATATGAGTCGCGCGCTGCCGATACGTTTGCCCGAGACGCTGAGGTACTATCGTCCGAGGGCTGTCGGCTTGAAGAGGGTGGGGGACAGTGCCCGTCAACGTCACCGCCTCAGACCCGTTGACCTGACTGAACGTCGCACCGAAGACGAGCTGTTTCCAGACCAGGATATTACCGCCCGCGTCCGCGCGCCCGCCGCTGTCGATGCGGTGCACCGTCCGGAGCTGACCATCTTCACCATATGCCCTGAAGTCTAGGACCTGCTCGAATTCGTTCGACAGCGTCTCCCCGACACCGTTCACGTGCAACGAGACACGCCCAGAGAGGGGCCCATCCTGTGTCCACGCGGTCACCGGGGTGAGCAGGCAAATCAAGCAGACGAGGCAACCCTGGCCACTGCTGACGCGAAGTATTCGATGCAGCCACCCGGCTGCCCCGGATGAAGCGGATGTTTCTCTAGAAGCCAAAGTTGTAAATTTATCACACTCACGCCGCCTCACAGTCGGCGCGGTGTCGCTCAAACGCCGCCACGGTGGCCTCAGCGGGGGGGGGGCCTTCCAAGCCCCGCGCACGTTCAAGCGTAGCCCGCAACCTAGCAAGGGCCCGTGACACAGAACGGACAGTCTGGCCGGCCTACGATCGGTCGCTTGTGCGACGTGGCGATGTGACCCCTGTGGTTTACCCCGGAGGCGATCGGGTGGCGGCGCGCGAGGCGGGCAGCGACGGATACACCGACTTGGCCATCGAGACGGCCCTGACGGGCCGGGTGCACGTGTCCGGGGGCGTCACGAAATCGCGACCGCAACGTCGTCTCCTGCGTGCGCGTGTTCGTGCGCTGTTTCACGCCCACGACCGCGCAGATTCTGAGCTTGCGAACAGCGCCACGTCGCTCACCGCCCCACTTCCGAGTGACGTGGGATTGGTCTGGACTCCGGGCGTGGATGGCGTCTCCGCCGAATGAGAGGTAGCCGCGGGAGACTGGGGGCAACTTTGGGGGTAACAGGTCTCGCGTTGATCGCACAAGCCGTTTATTGCTAGCTATTTACAGCCTGAGTGTGATTGGCACTCTCTCCAAAGCACCGGGGACGCCGGCACCTGCCACGCACTGACCCACCGGATGGAGAATGCGGCACCGATCGCGATCGCCAGAACAATGACGGACGGGACACTGGAGCGCTCGAGTATTCTGACCAAGGCAAGCGCGACCACCAGAAGTGCGAGACTAAAGATACCCTCGGCAAAGGTCGACGCGAACAGGTTGACCATCCCCGCTGACAGCAACGCGAGGCATGCCATCGAGCCAGTTCTCGGAAGTCCCTTTACAAGCAACGCGATGATGAGCAGGACTGCCACCGAGTTCACGACCTTGGCGGCCCAGAAAACCGATAGACCTGTCAGGTCGGCGGCGGCGGCAATCGCCACTGGGTAGCCCAGCGGCCACACAGTGAAGGGTGCTGGCTCGATAAAACCCCGAGAGTGGACGCCGCGGTCCTCGACAAAGAAAGCCGCTTGGCGTAGGTAGTAGTCTGAGTCGTATCTCACCAGACCACGGTGGTGGGTCAACGAGCCGAACCAGATGGATATCAAGAGCAGCGCGCCTACGGCACATGGGATCGCAAGTCGGCTGAGACCGCCCGCGCGGCGCATCAGATCGCCGTCGTGTATGCCTGACACTGCAAATGACCCGGGTGATGATACCTGAGACGATAGGCAATTCTAGAGCACCCCCGATCACCAAGCCAAGCCCCTCGACACCCTCGGCCATTAAGTGGCCTCATCTACCAGGGTCGTTTCACGGTAATCTCGGTGGCCACTTCGACGCGGTCGGCGGATCGTGCCTGAGGATTGGGTACGCGAATCGTTGATGCCTCGATCTCGGTCTGAACGCAGCGGTCGCGAGTACGGTTGTGGTGGGTGGATGCGACGGTTGG